>Ga0066659_10000758_pt1 | contig 12869 bp, 10 predicted proteins | sample GraSoiAngelo_108_FD_75176 | JGI IMG/M metagenome (GOLD analysis project Ga0066659, IMG submission 75176) | Grasslands soil microbial communities from the Angelo Coastal Reserve, California, USA - 14_0903_09_40cm | ecosystem: Environmental > Terrestrial > Soil > Grasslands | place: USA... | reverse complement strand
GGTGGTGATGGGAAGGTTGGGAATGGTCTTGAGGTTGCCAGACACCTTCGCAGTGTCGCCGTTGAATGCCCACTGGCGGTCGTCGTAATCAGGCGTGGTGGCCCTGCCCAGGTCGCCCGGCCCCGTTTTGTCCGCCTCGACGCCGGCGAATGAAAAATGAGTATTGAACCAGCTGAACTTCCGGTAGTTGAGCCGAGCATGCAAGGTGATCTGGTCGCCAGCATTCTCCGGAATATGGAGACGATAGTGCGCCGTGTCTGCCGCCCCCGGAGGGATCAGATGGACGTAAACAACCGACCGAGTCGCCCAGGCGTTTCGCTTGTTGATGGGATGGCCATGCCCGTCAATCTGCAGCGAACGATAGAAGTGCGCCCCGGGCTCGACCGGTCCTTGGCCATCGTCCTCCACTTTCCCGCTCCAGAAAATCACTTGGCCCTTTTCATCCGTGGCTTGCAGCTCAAGCCAGACATCGAAAGCGTCCACCGTGCCACCAGGGAAGAAGTGCCCAACCTTGCGGGTGCGCACGACGACATCCACGCGAGCGTCATCGCCGCGGCGCACGGCCGCGTCGGTGCGATCAATGGGAGCGGTAATGGGACGAATTTCGCCGGCGGGGCCTTTCGGTAGTGAAATATCAGATTCTTCGCCAACGGCGAAAGTCGTCGAGAGTTCCGGCCTTCCCATTTCGCCGCGCACGGGCACGTTGGTTTGTTTTTCCGCCGGTGAGAGCGCGAAAATATCTACGCTCAGTTGTTTGTCCTGTAGAAACTTCTTGGCGAACTCGAATTGCGCCTGGTCCTGATTTGCCGTGGGTACCGCCGTGTTCGCACCGGGGAAGCGATGCGAATGGATCAGGCCGTCAACGTTGCCGTCATCGTTCGAGGGAACTTGCGGCATGTGGCAATCCGCGCAATTCATGGGCGACTTCGGATAATAGAAGGCGCGCGCGCCCTGCCCGGAAACTCCACTGGCTTGCCAGTTGTCATATTCGTTGAAGCCGCGAATCCAACGGTAATGATTCACCGGGACATCCAGATGAACCTTGTGGCACGATGAGCAGAATTCCGCGGTGTCTAAGCGCATGAACGGCTTCAGAAAAGTACGGCGGTGCGGCTCGGGGTTCAGGCGAACGACAAAGTCGTGCAATGAGCGCACCAGCGGATTCTCGCTGGCCGCCAGTTCGTGGAGCTTCGGGTATTCCAGGAAAAAGTCGCCTTGGCCCATGGTGCTCTTCACTTCGACGATGCTATGGCACATCAGACAGCCCAGACCGGCGCGAGCTTCCGGAAGGTCGACGATCTGCTTGATGGGCGCATCGAATAACCCGCCGTAGAGCAGCGCGGGATCATGGCAGCCGGCGCACCACTTGGAGGAACGCGTGCCAGCGACTTCCTGCATGTACTCGATGCTCTTGCGGTACCACTGGTTGTTGAAGGAAGAGAAATGATGCATCGAGCTGTCCCACTGCTTGTAGATGTCGGCATGGCAGCGCTGGCAGGCATCCGATTTCATGAAGTACTGGGAGGGAATATTGCCGCCGTGTCTCGTCTGCGCGGAGCTGGGGAAGAATTTGCCCTGCGGACCGTCGCCTTCGCTGTCCATAGTCTCCGGCGGCATCGGCGGATTGGAGATGCGGTTCGCGTTTTTCCAGGCGACCTCGCGCGTCCACCACGTTCCTGCCGCCATGCCCACGGTTAGCAGCGTCAGCGCGGCAAATCCCAAGCCGCGCCGGGGAATGCTCTCACCGAGCCACCCTTTTGAAATGAGCCACGAGGTTGCTAGGAAAAGCGCGCCAAGAACGCACAACGCTATATGCGCATACAACCACGGCTTCAGCCGAAGAGGCGTGCCGATCTTGATCAACACGATTCCGAGAAGGGCTCCCGCAGCCAGCCAGAGCCAGCCCAGGCGGCCCAGCAGTGTTTCGCGTGGGAGCAGCCGCACCACGCAGAAAAAGAGGAGAATCGCTAAGACTATTCCAAGGGCCACATGCAACAAATCGACAATGAAGTAAAAAATCGTGGCCGAGGGATATCCGTACAGGTAAACGGCGCTGAGCGTCAGCGCCGCCAGGATTCGCGATAACCACCGCTTAGCAAAATCAATCGGCATCATCTCCACCAGCGTGCGCGGTTAGCGGTTATCAAAATAGCGGCCGGATGTTTCCAGAAACATCCGGCCGCGATTCAGTTTGGGGTGCCCCGAAGCGAGCCAGGGACTGGCGAGGCTGGAGGCCATACTGCTTGTTGGCCCAGTTATAGGGATTGCTGCCGCGCTTGGCAATAATGGAAAACCACTAGAAGCCGGGCTGACCATCTATCCCCTTTGTTTCCATGCAATTATACGTTTTTCCAACCCGCAGATCTTTGTACTCCTCGGTGCGGCCGCTAGACCAGTCAATCACCACGCGCTCGATTTTCTCAAGCCCGCCGAGGCCAAACGTCACCGGCAATTCCGATTGAGAAAGATAGCTGGAGCCCCCTCGAACGATCCTCGATTGCCTTTGGCCCTGGTGGAAAATGTGGACGGCCGAGCCGATGGCATCCCGATTCGACTGCGTGCCCTTCAAGTGAAATCGAATGCCCCGAGCGTTTGCTGTTTGGTCGTTGCGGTATAGGTAGGCTGGCCCATTGTTCGTGGTCATCAGGATGTCCACGTCACCGTCGCGATCGAAATCGCCGCAGGCCAGGCCGCGACCTACCTTTGGAGATTCGAAACCGGCGCCAACCTGGCCGGCCACGTCGCGGAATTTTCCGCCGCCTAGATTCAGAAAAAGTTGCGGCGGTTGCGCGTAGCCGATGTTGCCGCGTATGTTTCGAACGGTTTCATCAATGTGGCCGTTGGCAACGGCGAGGTCCAGAAAACCGTCGAGATCGGCGTCGAGGAAAGAGCAGCCGAAGCCCAGCGAGTTGCGCGACGCAGCCCCGATGCCGGATGGAATGGACACATCGTCGAAAACTCCTGGGGCGGTAGCGCGATAGAGACCGATCATTTCGTTGTCGAAATTGGTGATGGCCACACCGGGCTTGCCCGAACCATCGAAATCTCCCGCGTCGACGCCCATGCCGGCGCGTGCTTTTCCTTCCGTGCTGAACGCCAGACCGGCCTCCACCGCAACGTCCTTAAACTTCCCGTTCTTCAAATTACGGTACAACTTATTGGGCTGCGTATCATTGGCCACCAACAGATCCGGCCAGCCGTCCTGATCGTAGTCGAGCATCGCCACTCCCAGGGATTTTGAGCTGCTGTCAAAAATGCCGCTGGTTGCCGTCACGTCTTCGAAAGTTCCGTTGCCGCGATTGTGAAAGAGCCAGCAGGTATCCCCACGATACGCTTCCGGGGTGCAATACGACTTGTGCGAGCCATCGGTGCTGCAGAAGACATCGTGCTGGGGAGACCAGCGCACATAATTGCAAATGAAAAGGTCCAGCAATCCATCCCGATCATAATCAAACCACAGAGCGGAAGTGCTGAAGCCCTGACGCCCGAACAAGCCACTAGAGCGCGTGGCGTCCACGAAAGCACCTCTGCCGGTGTTGCGAAAAAGTCGGCTTTGCCCCACGCAAGTGATGAAAATGTCGGGGAAACCATCATTATTGTAATCGCCGACGGCCACGCCCATGCCGTAGATCTCGACGTCGAGGCCGGCGCTTCGCGTCACGTCCGTAAACGTGCCGTTGCGGTTGTTCCGGTAGAGCCGCAACGTGGATCGCTGGCGCTTGTGTCCGGGCCAGTCCATGCCGTTCACCAACAGGATGTCTTGCCAGCCATCGCTGTCATAATCAAGGAACGCGCAGCCCGAGCCCAGAGTCTCCGGCAGCAACTTGCCGCCATAGGCGCCGCTGTTGTGCCGAAACTGGACTCCCGCAGCGTTCGTCACGTCGGTCAAGCGGAATCCCAAAGTAGCCGGGGGCTTCGCAAAGATCCAAGGTGGCGCTGCCGCCGTAGTTAGTCCCGCCGCGAGAGTTCTAAAAAGGAAGTCTCGCCGGTTCACGGCAGGTTCACCAACCCATTTCGAATCGCGTAGACGACCAGCTCTGCCGTCTTGTGAATCCCCAGCGTGTCCATGATATTGGCGCGGTGCACTGCAACAGTATTCACGCTCAGATTCAAGTCCGCTGCGATTTCCTTGTTCGATTTGCCGGCCACGATGTGTTGCAGGATTTCCAGCTCGCGTGGTGTCAATCCTCCTCCGCGCTCCCCTTTGAGAGTGTCCCGGCGCGACACTTGCGGATCGAGCACCGTCATGCCCGCCGCGATGCTCTTCACTGCGCTGACTAGGTCGAGGTCCATGGCATTTTTCAGCACGTAGCCGCGTGCGCCTGCCTCGAGCGCCTGGCTTACCAGGGTTTCCTCGGAATGCATGCTGAGCATCAGGATTCCCGCCTCCGGAAATTTTTCCAGGATTCTTCGTGTCGCTTGGATGCCGCTCAGTTCCGGCATCGCGCAGTCCATCACGATGATGCGGGGCCGCAATTCGCAGGCCAGGCGCACTGCTTCTTTACCGTCGCTGGCTTCTCCAACCACCAAGATTTCCGGGTCATCTTCCAGCATCCGGCGGAATCCACGGCGTACTAGCGCGTGATCGTCGGCCAGTAGAACGGTAATCTTATGCGCCATTAGCATCCACTTTGACTCGAGGAATCTGAAGACGGATTTTGGTTCCGCCTTGGGGCCATGGTGAGATGGTCAGCGTGCCGCCAATCAACTCGGCGCGTTCCCGCATGGCTACCAACCCGATCCCACGTTGCAACTTTTCTGGCACGAAACCAGTGCCGTGATCTTCCACTTCGAGCTCCAGTGAATCGGGAGAGTATCTCAGCCAGATCCAGGCGTCGCTGGCACCGGAATGCCGGCTCACGTTATTCAATGCTTCCTGCAACACGCGATAGATATGTACCCCGGCGCTCGTTTCGACTGGGAAGGGTTGTCCCGTCTTCTCGTAATGTAGCGCGAGACCCGTCTGCCGTCCCACGGTGGGAATATACCAGTCGAGCGTGCTTTCTAGTCCGGCCTCTTCGAGCAGCACCGGATGAAGAGCCTGAGAGAGCGTCCTGATATTGTTTAGTGTCGATTGCGCGACCTCCTGCACCTCCTTCAGATCCTCGCCGAGGGACGATCCTTCCGGAGCATGCTTGCCTGCGCGGCCCAGCATCGATCCGATGGCCGTCAAAACCTGGCCGAACTCATCATGGAGTTCGCGGGAAATATGCCGTAGCGTCGATTCCTGAGTGGAGATCAGTTTTTGCGCCAAATCGCTGCGCTGCTCGGAGAGCTCTGCCAGGCGAGCAAAAATTTGGCGGTTGCTGCGAATCAAGTACAAGCTCGTCAAAACGATGGCGATGAGCATTGCCGCCAGGAAAATATAGAGCTGCCGCTGCACACCGTCGTAAATCTGAGCGATGCGCGCGGCGGCCTGCTCCTCGCCTTCGTTGTTTTCCACGAGTAGCCGCGACACCGCCGTGCTGAGGGCTTGTTGTCGCGCCTGGAGCGACAATCGAATTTGCTCTCTCGCCTCGGCTTCCTTGCCGTTCTGCGCCACCCCGAACATGCGGTTCACGGCGTCCCAAAACTGTGCCACCGCTTGAGAGAGAAACAGCCGCTGCTCAGGAGTGCGGTTCGCTCCGGCAAGACTCTCCTCGAGCTTCAACCCGGCGTCCAGATCCTGATGAATGCGTTCGAATTGAGCCGTCCAGGCCGTCAGCGGATAAGATTCCGTGGTGTCCAGCATGTCGCGCATCGCCAGCGCAATGGAATTGAGATCGTTCTGGACGCGCAGCAGCTGTAGCGAGTCTTTCCGGTTGCGGTCCACCATCTCGCTCTGCAGTCTTCGCAGACCAGCGAGCTGCACGGCGGTGTAGGAGGCGTAAGCCAGAACGGCGGCCAGGGTGATCACCAGCCCCAGGAGCAGTCCGTTCGTGGGTGAGCCGTCAGAGGATGCGGCATTCTGCACGGACTAAGAATACCTTACGCCGCCGACTGCCGGCGCAGCAGTAGTGCCAGACAAATCAGGATAGTTGCGCAGATCAGCGGCACGAGCAATCCCACGCGCAGGCTGCCGGAGTACTGGGAGACCGCTCCGATCAACCCAGGACCGGCAGATCCTCCGAGAGAAGCAAGAGCGAAGAGCATGCCTCCGATTTTTTTCGCGCCTGCCCCATACCATCGCGAGAGCCAGGCAATAAAAATGGGGTAAACACTCGCGCACCCCAGGCCGGCCAGAAAGACTGCCACGGTGGCAACGGGAAGCGATCTGGATACGATCAGCAATGCCGTTGCCGCCGCCGCCAGACTCAGAGCGCCCAGCACTATTTTTCTCTCGGGCAGGCGCCGTAGTACGAGCGGTGCGGCGGCGCGGCCGGATGTCAGACCGGCGTAGAAGAACATAGGCGCAAGCGTGGTCATGCCAGTAATGCCGCTCGCGAGCCGCTTGGCGTACTCTGCGGACCAGATACCGATACCGTTTTCCATCGCAACATAAATGAAAAACATGACCGCCAGGGCAAACGTGACTCCCAGTCCGATTGCGGATGATGGGGTACTGGCGGCATGCGCATCTTTTTCATGTTTCTGCACGCCGAAAGAGACGAACAACAGGCCCAGAACGAGAATTCCACCAAAGGTGGCGGCACCCGTCAGCAGGATACCCAGCCCATTGCGTTTCAACGCCAGAGCGATTAATGGGGAACAGGCCATCGCTCCTGCTCCCCAGGCGAAATTGAGGTAGTTCAAGAGCGAAGCACTCTTGGCTGCGCCTAATTCCGCAACGAACAAATTTGTTCCTGGAGTGATTAGCCCATAGCCCAAGCCGAAAGCTGCGGTGGCCGTTAGAGCAACAACGTGCGTGTCGGCGTTGAGACCGGCAAGGCCACCTCCCATGAGGGCATAACCTAAAATCAAAGCCGGGCGGTATCCTTGCCAGGCGGCAATCACGCTTGATGCTAGAGTGCCCCCTAATGCAGCCAGGAATTGAATGGTGGAGAAAAGACCAGCCTGTCGGTCATCGAGAGACCATCTGCGAATAAAAATGGGCAACATCGGACCGATGATCGTGGTTGCTATTCCGCTCAGTACGAAGCCTGCGAAAAGCAGGACCAGCAGGTTGCGATGCCTTTCCGTTTCTGTGATGGCTGAATTTTGTACGCTCATGGGTGATCCGTCATTCTGAAGGACGCTGCTCTTTCAAGCAACTTCACATTTCTGAAAAATCTTTCTTACTGGGACTAGAAAGTTCGATACTCTTTAGCGTTCATTCTTGACGAAAGATGTCGCGCTATGATTGAAGTCGGCCTCGTAGGATTCGGTCTCGCTGGCCGCGCGTTTCACGCGCCGGTGATTCGCGCCGTGCCTGGTTTGCATCTCTACGCGATTTTGCAACGCAACGGCACCGAAGCAGCGGAGAAGTACCCCGACGTTCGAATCGTGCGGAGCTTGGACGAATTGCTGTCGATACCGGAGATTCGCCTCATCGTGATTGCCACTCCTAACGAGACGCACTATTCTTTCGCGCGGCAATGTCTGGAGGCGGGCCGTGATGTGGTCGTCGATAAGCCGTTTACCACAACTCTTGAAGAGGCTGTTTCGCTGGTGCAATTTGCGCGGACCGTCAATCGCCTGCTCACCGTCTATCAGAACCGCCGTTATGACGGAGACTTTCAAGCCATCCGGCAGGTGGTGAAGGCCGGCACGCTGGGCCGCATCGTGCGGTTCGAAACGAGTTACGACCGCTTCCGCCCGCAGCTCAAGCCCGGCGCTTGGCGCGAGAGCGCATCTCCCGGCAGCGGAATCCTATTCGACATCGCACCCCATATGATCGATCACGCTTTGGTTCTCTTTGGCCTGCCGGAAGCCGTAACCGCCGACGTTCGAACGGAGCGTGATCACGCCGTGGCCGACGACGGTTTTGATATCACTCTGCACTATTCGAACGGCATGCGCGCCGTTCTTCGATCCAGCATCCTGGCCGCCGCGCCGCGACCCCGCTTTGTTCTATTTGGTACGCAAGCTAGCTTCGTGAAACAAACCTTCGATCCGCAGGAAATGAATCTCCGCCGGGGCTTTATTCCCGTGAACAGGCCTTGGGGATACGAGCCGGAGGAAGACTGGGGCCTCTTGACGGTGCCGGCGGGCGATTCGTTCGAACGGCGGCGCGTTCCTTCGGCCATCTGCGACTACCGCGATTACTATTCGAATTTGCGCGACGTCATTGTCGGACACGCGGCACTGGCCGTGACTCCCGAATATGCGCTGGAGGTCATGCGCATGCTCGAGTTGGCGCGCGAGAGCAGCCAGAAACGCTGTACGATTCCGTGCTGAGGCGCGGATTCTGATTCGCATCACACTTTTCAGCAGGCATCGAAGAACTTCCGCGTATAATCTGTTTTCTCCGAGGAAAGGAAGGAGCGGCTGGTTGCCCATGACCATCGAACTGGCACCCTCGATTCTTTCCGCAAACTTCGCGCGGCTGGGCGAGGAGGCGAAAGAGGCGCTCAACGGCGGCGGCACCGTGCTCCATGTGGACGTGATGGACGGCCACTTTGTGCCGAATATCACCTTGGGGCCGTTAGTCGTGGCCTCGCTGAGGAAAGCTCTTCCGAGCACCACCTTCGATTGCCACCTAATGATTGAACACCCTGACGAGTTCATTCCTGCATTTGCCGAAGCCGGCGCCAGCTGGATCTCCGTGCATCAGGAGGCCTGCGTTCATCTCCATCGCACGCTGCAGCTGATTGAGTCACACGGATGCAAATCAGGCGTGGTGCTGAATCCCGCCACGCCGGTGTACATGGTGGATGAAGTCCTGGAGATGGTTCACCACGTTCTGGTGATGAGCGTGAATCCGGGATTTGGGGCACAAAAATTCATTCCTGGCGCTCTCCAGAAGATCAAAACCCTTGCCGAAGTCCGCGAAGAGCTTGGCCTTTCCTACCGCATCGAAGTGGATGGCGGGGTGGCCCTCGATACCGTCGCTGATGTAGTGCGCGCGGGGGCGGAGCTGCTGGTCGCCGGTAACGCGGTTTTCGCGAAAGGCAACATTCGCGAAAACACGAAAAAACTTCTGGAAGTGGCGCGCTCTGCAACACTCACCCGCGCCTGAGCGAGATAGCCATGGCAAGAATCACGGGCAGCACTCGGGGGTGTGTCTCTTTCTCTACTGTTCCTGATAATTCCAGGTCAGCCCGCCGTCGACGAAAAACGTCGCTCCGGTCGCGTAGTCGGATTCCGAGCTCGCCAGGAATGCCGCCATTGACGCTACGTCTTCCGGTTTGCCAAGCCGTTTCAGTGGAATGTTTCCCAATAGCGCGTTCAACTTGACCGGGTCGTTCAACAGCTTGGTGTTGATGGGTGTTTCGATAGCTCCCGGAGCGATGTTGTTGATGGTGATGCCGAACGGTGCGAGTTCGATCGAAAGGTTGCGCGTCAACATTTTCACGCCACCCTTGCTTGCGCAATACGAAGTGAAATGCGGGAAGGGAAGCTCCTCATGCACCGAGCTGATGTTAATGACCTTGCCGCCGGCCTTTGCCCGCATGCGGTGCTTCACAAACGCCTGGGTAATGAAAAACAAGCCTTTGAGATTGACGTTCAGGACCGCGTCGTAATCTTCTTCAGTGGCGTCCCAGAAATCGGCGTGGCGTTCGAGCCCCGCGTTGTTGACGAGGATGTCGATTTTTCCAAACTGCGCTACTGTATCCGTGATGAATTTCTGTCCGTCCACAACGCGGCCCACGTCGCATGGGAATCCCGCTGCCTTTCGCCCCAGCTTCCGAATTCCCGCGGCCACTTCCTCGGCCCCCGCCTTGTTTGAGCGGTAGCAAAACGCAACGTCCGCTCCTTCCTGTGCCAACCGCTGCGCGATCGCCAATCCGATCCCCTGGCTTCCCCCGGTAATTGCCGCTACTTTTCCCTCCAGCCTATTTGCCACGTTTCGTCTCCTTGCGTTTCGTTCAGGAGTGTGATGCGTGGGCATGGTTTTTGTTTCACAGATGGGTTTTCGATGACTGCGGAAATGCCTTTTTGCAGAAGTGACCAGTCGAAGGCCGAGCGGCCGGGCCCCCTACTGGTTGCCCATCGCCCTGGAACGTTGGGGTCATCTCCACGATGGACAGGACTTCTTTGTCCGCCACACCCTGGTATTCGCAGGTCCACAGCCCATAAAACGTGGACGCATAGAACGGGCCCCAAAAACGTTCACCGTTTGGGGAGGACAGCGCATCGCCCGAGCGCCAGCCCTGGGCATCCTGGACCTACGTTGGGAAGTTCAATGGAGCTGGCGCGAACGACCGGACGACTGGGACAGAAGCCATGGTCGCGATGATGCTGAGCGGCCTTCGTCGCAGACTTGTCTCAGCCCGTTGATGTGGCGAAGCTTACGGGCGCCTTCCGCCATCGGTGATGCCTCCTCTAAACCGGCGCCAGTTTAACTCAACATGCGCAAAGGCTGCCTATTCGTGGAGTCGGCCCCGAGCCGCTCTCGGCCTTCAAGAGAAATGCGGGGCGAAGAATCAACCCGGCGGTCCTCGCACACGAATGGTGAAGCACGAGTCAGGAGGACCACTCGGCGCACCAGGTGCACAACCTGGCACCTCACCAGGGTGGCAGTAACGGGTACAGCCGGTTCTCTCCCCTAGCCTCCCCGACCTCCGTAGCGATGTTTCCAACCGCTAAGAGAGAGGCAGGGAAAGCTGGGACGGCCTGCTCCGCGCTGTGAAGAAAGGAAACGCTTTGAGAAACGTTTTCAAGAACTAGTACCGCCGGAAACTTGGCAGAAGATCTGTCGAGAGCAGAATAAGTTGCGAAAACCCACAGTCTTACAAAAAAATTGCAGCATGGCAACCTACTTGCCTGTTCAATCCAACGGTCAGTTTATCTTGGGCTCCTGGCTGTTAGCCGACGGGGCTATCCGCCTTCCACCGGGGATCGTTCAAAGAGAGCGCAGAGGTGTGCCAGAAAGGACTCTGTGAGAGAACCGAGACCAACTGAAGCTCACGAATTGCCCGAGGCCGAAACCATTCAATTAGCGCAGCGGGGCGACGCCGCCGCATTTGAATCCCTCTACCGATCGCACTGTGCGCGAGTCTTTGCCCTGTGTACGCGCATGTTGAAGAACGCGGCCGAAGCCGAGGATTTGACACAGGAGATTTTCTTACATGTCTTCCGCAAGATTCACTCGTTTCGGGGTGACTCGGCGTTCTCCACCTGGCTGTATCGTGTGAGCGTGAACATAGTACTCATGCGCCTTCGCCGGACGACGTTGGCGAAAACGTCCCTCGACGAAATCGCGGAAGCTGGGGAGACAACTGGCGGCTCACAAAGGGAGTTGGGCGGGCCAGACCTGCACCTGGAAGGCTACATCGATCGCACAACTCTCCAGAAGGCCGTCGATCAGTTGCCTCCGAGATCTAAAGCGATGTTTGTGCTTTATGACGTCCAAGGCTACGCACACCGCGAGATCGCCAAAATCCTAGGTTGTTCACTGGGCACTTCAAAATCGCAATTGCACAAAGCTCGCCGGCGGCTCCGTGAACTATTGGGTAAAGACCGAAAATTCGGCTCGCGGGATAAACACCGGTCCATCCATCACGCCGCTGAAGGAATGAGGCCGGCATTCCTGCGTGCTGCAGGAGAATGTGAATCGGACTGACTCTAGCTTCCACAACGGCGGGCAGCTCGCTGTTCTTTAGTTCTCCCAAAGTGCTTCGCTTCTAATCCGTGAGCGCCGCTCCGCTCAATTGGTGGGGAGATTGAACCGTTGGCGGTCTTCCGAGCGCGGGAAACTCCCCTAGATCAGTAATGAATAGACAGCTGCCTCGATCAGGACTTCCACAATCGAGGCACTTCCGTTTTTCATGACCGAGACGAGGAAGTGTCTCGAAATTCATGCCTTCTGTCGGTATGCAAGCTAATCTACCACCCGCGGATCAAGTCCACTCGTCCACCGGTTGAACCGAGCACCCGCCAGACCCCGCAGGGCGTAACGGACCCTGTCCGAGTGGCCAGTTATTCTTCTGCATCTGCTGTCAATTGAGCGACCCAGGGACGCTGCGGCAAGCTATCCTGTGACCAGGAGAGTCGCAATGAAATACACACCCTTGGCAGTTGTTCTTGCGGCGCTGCTTCCCTCGTTGGCTTATGCGCAGAATACACAATTCTCAGACTGCCGGACTCTTGAGGTCGCAGGTAACAATGTCGGGCCGGACGAAGCACTTGTTGATGGAATGGTTTGCAAGGTAGTTAAACCGAAAGCCAGGTCGTGGGTTTCTTCGCCCGCTTCCGGAAAAACTGCTCAGACCGAGAACGGCATGGCGCTCTTGGGTATTATCGAGCCGGAGACGCTGCGATCCAAAGTGAAAGTGGAAGTAAAGCCGACAGGCGTTGTACGGACACCTGCTTCCGGAAAAACTGCTCAGACTGAGAACAGCATGGCGCTCCTGGGTATCATCGAGCCGGAGACGCTGCGGTCCAAATTGAGCGCAGAAGCAAACGCGGCAGAGAAAGTGGCGACACCTAAAACAGGTACAGAGCCAGAGCCCGAAACGGAGCTAGGGGAGAATGTAACGCCACAGTCTGCACGATTTGAAATAAAGTCCGCAGTAAGCCTGGGGGAAATTGCGCGGGCATATCAGAAAAATTCGCAGGCTCAAGCAGCCGCGGCGCCGGACGTAGAGCCAAACAAGCCAACCATTGAAGGGAAACTCACAGCAGCACCGACAACCACTACTGCGCCAGAAACGTCAACGACTACGCTGCTTCAGCCGGGCCAGAAGGCTACCGGCCTGACCGCGGCACAAGCACCGACGTCCGAGGTGACGCCGGAAGAAACCCCCGCAACAATCGCACCAGCTCCGGTAACACCCATCGAGCCTCAG
>Ga0066659_10000750_pt1 | contig 12948 bp, 13 predicted proteins | sample GraSoiAngelo_108_FD_75176 | JGI IMG/M metagenome (GOLD analysis project Ga0066659, IMG submission 75176) | Grasslands soil microbial communities from the Angelo Coastal Reserve, California, USA - 14_0903_09_40cm | ecosystem: Environmental > Terrestrial > Soil > Grasslands | place: USA... | reverse complement strand
TGCCGGTCGTGTTGACTCGCGCTGAGGTCCGCGCGCTGTTAGCTCACGTCCGGCCGCCATATCGGCTCATGGCGGAACTGCTCTACGGCAGCGGACTTCGGCTCCTGGAATGTTTGCGCCTTCGAGTCAAGGACATCGACTTTGGCTACAGCCGAATCGTTGTGCGGAGTGGAAAAGGTGAAAAGGACCGGGTGACAATGTTACCGGGACGCTTGCGCCAGGCATTGAAAGAGCATCTGGCGCACGCAAAGGCGGTTCACGAGCGCGATGTACAATCGGGGTTCGGCTCGGTTCATCTGCCAGACGCCTTGCAGCGCAAATATCCCAATGCTCATCGGGCATGGATGTGGCAGTACGTTTTTCCGGCGGCAAAGCGATCGATAGATCCAATCTCCAGTCGGGTGCAGCGGCATCACGTTTCGGAGAAGCTGTTGTAAGATGCAGTTAAGAATGCCGTGCTGCTGGCGGGAATCACAAAACCGGCAAGTTGTCACACGCTTCGGCACAGCCTTCGCCACACATCTTTTAGAAGACGGCTACGACATACGCACGGTGCAGGAGTTGCTCGGTCACAAAGATGTTTCCACGACGATGATTTACACCCACGTGCTGAATCGGCCGGGCATGGGCGTTCGGAGTCCGCTGGACTCATGCAGGGCTGAAATTATCCGAGATGTCTCGACGGGAAGGTAGCGCCCGTCGGTCTTCCATTTGGTTCTGCGGTCAGTCATTGGCTATCCCCTTTTTCCCGTCACTTGACGTTGACAGCAATTGCGATCGTGGGATTGGCCATCGCATGGGCGTGATGCGGATCTTGCTGTCCTTTTGGAAGGAAATACCAAACGCCAGGCGTCATTCGGCCGCGCTCCGGCAGCGGTTGCAGACGCGCAGGGTCCAAGCCGGCCGCGATGAGCCCGGATACGTCGAACTCGTAAACGATGTCTTCTGGCGTGCTCTCCGGCTGGGTCGTGAAATGAACCATCGTACCAAGGCCGCTGTTGAAACAGTACTCGCTGCTTGCTGCGGTCTGATCGACGGCGATCTCTGGATTTGCGCGCAGGATTTTGGCGATCGCCAGAATCTCGCCTTTGGATGTGCCTTCAAGAGCGAGAACATCGGCGTATTCACGTTTCAGTTTGCTGAGTTCGGTTTCGGCTGCTGACTTATCGTCAGCGAGTACGCTCGTTAGAAAACACATGTGGCCAGTTACAAGTATGAAAACAATGTGTCGCATATGATACCTCCGTTTGATCTCATAAGTTTACATGGATTCCGCTTTGGGCAGTGGCAGAGAAGCTTGACCGAACACGTAGCGCCAGCCTGCCCGAGTGCGAACATAAGTATCGCTGAACCAGAGTTTGTAGTCGGCTGGCTTATCGCCTTGCATCGACTTGATCCATAAAAGCGCAGTTACTACGGCTGTGTCACCCCAAACTCTGACCTTCTGTGTTCCGGGTTCCTCGTCCTGGCGTTCGTAAGTAACTTCTTTTTTGCGAGCCGAGTCAATCAGGTCGGCCTTGCCGTAAACCTTGCCCCGTCCGGTTACCAACGCGAAGTCGTCGGCCAGGATCTGCGCCATTGTCGCAGCGTCATTCGCCTTGACTGCGGCTTGATATTTCGTGTCTAAGGCGGCCACGGTTTTTGCATCCTGTTCTGGAGAAGCATTCAATTTGCCGGTCACGGCCACTTGCAAGACGACGATTATCAAAACAACAATTCGCATAACTATTACCTCGGTACGATTTTAAGCGGCGTAATTATATTTTGCCTGCATTTTGCCGTCGAGTTGGCGATTCCACAAAGACGATCAGCCATAGTGCTGGATGCGCAGACAAAGAGAAGCATCATCGAGAGATTTGATTCGCTCACTTCCAGTTCGCTCAACCTTTGGCCTTCCCGTCTATGTCGTGGCTTCCCCAGCCGCTCCATTCTCGACTCCGCTCGGAATGACAGAGAAAAAGCAGCAGAAATGCCGGCTCGACTTTGGGACGCACGATCTTAGTTTCAACGGACAAAACGCATGGCGAACGAAGAATTTTCAAATAAGGAATTGGAGACGTTGTGGGCTCCGTGGCGGGTGGAGTATTTCGAGAAGGAACCGCGTGACCGCGATTTTCTCGAAACGGCAGGGCGCGCCAGCGATGACGCAGAGCATCTTGTAATCACGCGCCGCAAGAATTCGTTCCTGATGATGAACCGTTATCCGTACACGGTTGGGCATTTGATGGCGGTGCCGTATCGGAAAGTAGCGGAGCTTTCGGCGCTCGGTGAGAACGAGGTCATTGAGTTGTGGAGCTTGGTGGTGCACGCGCAGGCGCTTTTACGTGCCGCGGTAAAGGCGCAGGGGTTCAACATCGGTTTGAATCTCGGCGAATGCGCGGGCGCAGGTGTCCCCGATCATTTGCACATTCACATCGTCCCGCGGTGGAGCGGCGACACGAATTTCATGCCGATCATCGGTGGCGCGCGCGTGCTCTCGGACGGGTTGCGCGCGTTGTACGGCAAATTAATCGAAGCGCAACAGAAGATGGCTGCGCCGCGTTGAATCGTTGAATCGTTAAATCGTGAATCGATGTGACGGTGTGACGATGTAACGATGTATCGAGTTGGAAATCGAGAATGGCGTCTGACACAGACGCGCTAGAGTCATGAACACTTGGGTTGAAGCGCCGCCGCGAAGAAAAGGCCTGGGTTGTTTCGCGCAAGGCTGCCTGATTCTTTTGGTATTTGCCATTGTGCTGGCGATTGCTTGCTTTGCCGGTGTGTATTGGGGACTTCACCGTCACTCGGCGTTGTTCTATGGCAGCTACTGGCTAGCCAAAACGCGTTCGATCGCAGAAGCACCAAAGGCGGTGCCGGAATTCAGCGCATCGGATCAACAGATGCAAAGTGTCCGGGAACGCTGGCAGGATTTCGAACAGAAAACGCGCGCGGGTCAACCAGCGGAGATCGAGCTGGGCGCGGATGACATCAATGGCTTGATCGCCACGGGCGCGGACGTGCGCGGCAATGTCTTTGCCTCGGTTGAAGGCAATCAGCTTCGCCTACAGACGAGTGTGCCGATCGGAGGATTTCTTGGCAGGCCTGGTTATTATTTTAATGGCGATGTCGCGATCGAACTGAACGGCACCCAGCCACTCGACAACCCGCAGTTCAGCCGCATCACGATTAACGGCGAGAAGGTGCCGACTGATTTTTTGAATTGGAAATATCGCTCCCGACGGCTGCGCGAGTACCTCGCTGACCAGCGGAACGCGTACGACATCGGCACAATCGAGATACGCGATGGAAAAGTAATTCTGCGCTCACGCACCGAGTAACCCCGGGTAGAGACATCGCGCTGCGATGTCCGGACGGCGCAGCGCGCCGTCCCTACCTAATTCGGCTGCATGATTTCGCGCACGAAGACGTTCAGTTGTCCGTCTTCTTGTTTGCGTACCTCGGTGATCTCAAAAGGCCGCATCTCGTCCCGGTTCACGACAGCGCCTTGCGGCGGAGGAGTGTAACCGCGCGGAAATTCCACAATGATGCGCGTCGATGACCCGCCGCCGAGATGCAGCACTTTGCTTGTTAACGTCGTCCGCGGCCGCAACACGGCCTTGTTCGCGTCGGCAAAATTCACCACGAACTGGCCTTTCAAATAAACGCGTTCGCCAGCGAGTCCGCGGTCGGCGACGTCGTTCAAGTCCCCGGTCCCGATGAGTCTTCCGAGCGGCATTTTTCCTGGCGCAAATGTTTTCCAACTGCCACCGCCGGCGTTTGAAGCCAGGGCTACATTGGACGTATCGGGTGGAGCAGGTTGAGCAGGCAGAACGGGCACCGGGGTAGCCATCGCAACCGGCGAACTCTGTGTGGCCGCGCCGGTTCCAACGTCGGGGGCTTTAGACGCGGGTGCTGGTGTCGCAACAGGAAGGTTTAGCGCGCTCGGAGGAGCAAGCGCGGATGCAACTGTGATGGGCGTAGCAGCTGGCGCAGATTTGTTCTGAGCGACCACTGCCTGCGCAGGAGTCGATGCCGGCACTGGAGATTCCAGTTTTTGTTTCCTGCCCTTTTTGCCTTTCGGCAATGGCGTCGGCTTAGCGAGCTTCGCATTGCTCGCGACCAATGGCGGTGTCATCGATAGCGGCGCAACAGGCCTGGCCTGTTCGATCCGCACCAACTCGTTTCTGGCGGGGGGCGGAGTAGCGCTTGCACCCAGTCCCGGTATGGGTACCGGACCGGCTGGAGCAGCTGCCATCTTTTGTCGGTATTCGGCCAGGCGTTGTTCGACCGAAGCGCGTTCCTGTGCTTTGAATAACGGCCAACCCGCAGCGAGATCCAGACTGGGCGGCGGCTCAAGACGAAACGTGCCGAGGCCGCGTGTAACGGTATAACTTCCGTAAAGCAGCGGAACAGCGGTGACCAGAATTCGGCCGTCAATCAACCGCTCCGCGTGCATCACTGCAGAAATATCGTGTGTGCGCTCCAGTTTCACTTCCAATCCGACTGTCAGCGTCTGTTTCATGAGCGGCAGGGCCTCGGGTTTCGCCGGGTAAACGTGTTCCATGAGCAACTCGCCGCTATCAACAGCAGCAGTAAGCGCTGCCATGCCCGAAGGAAACACATCCCCAGGGCCGAGTTCGTGCACCGCAATAATGGTGTATCGACCTACCACGTAGGGGACCAGACCGCGGACCTGCTGGTAGTTTCGAATGTAATTGCGCAGCAACTCGGCGTTGGTCTTCGCCAACTCGGCGGCGCCCATCCCCACGTATTGCTCGTAAAGCTGACTCGCATTAAGAAATTCCCCTGCCGGCGCGGCCGTGAGCTCGAACCGCTTCGGAGGTTCGATCTTGTGCAGTTTTTGCAGGATTCGATAGCTGTCAGGCCGCTCTGGTTGATTAAAGATATAGAAACTGCCGAGCCATGCTGCCAGCGCGAAACCGGTCAAAAGCAAAATCGCGACAGTCCAGGCAAAATAGTTGGTTCGCTGCCGCCGACGCGTGTATGGTTCGTCTTGGTACGGATCGTACGGATGAGTGCCATAGTCCATCAGTTCAGCGCGCGAAGATTCCGGATCTCAACCTGACTGCGCTGCTTCAAACGACGAACCGCATCCGCAAGTACGCGATGCGTTTGGATTGACGATTCGGAAACCAGTTTCGGTCAGACCGTCGGTGAAATCCAGGGTCGCGCCACGCAGGTATGGAACGCTCTCGTCGTCGATAAAAAATTGTACGCCGTCGCGCTCCACTATTGCGTCGCCGTCTTTGCATTGATCGAGCGTCATCTCGTAATGCAAACCGGAACAGCCGCCTTTAGCCACTTCTACTCTCAAGCCTCGGTGCGAATCTTCCTTTCGCTGCGAAAGCAAACTCCGGAGCTGTCGAACAGCGTTATCCGTGACGTTAATCATTGCGCTGAAAAATACCGCTGCGAGGTATCCAAGTCAAAATTGGTAGGGACGGCGCCGTCCAGACGCCGCGGCGCGGCGTCCCTACCGGTCGATTTTCTTCGCAATCGGCAATCTGGAATTTACAATCAGACACAAAATGGGCCGGATCCGATTGCTCCCTGAGACCGTCGCCAGCCAGGTGGCCGCCGGCGAAGTGGTGGAACGCCCGGCTTCAGTCGTGAAGGAATTGGTCGAAAACAGTCTGGACGCCGGTGCTCGCAACATCAATGTCGTTATTCGTCGCGGAGGAATTTCTCTCGTTCGCGTCATAGATGACGGCTGCGGCATGGACCGCGATGACGCGCTGCTTTCGCTGGAGCGGCATGCGACGAGCAAGATTCGGTCTGCTGCTGATCTTCAAGCCGTGGCAACACTCGGATTTCGCGGCGAAGCTCTGCCAAGCATCGCCAGTGTGTCGCGATTTCGCCTGACCACGCGCGAAGCGCGCGCCATCGCCGGGACCGAAATTATCGTTAATGGCGGCAAGATCGACGTCGCGCGCGACGGCGGTGAAGCACCTGGAACGCAAGTCGAGGTTCGTTCGCTTTTTTATAACCTTCCCGCGCGCCGAAAATTTCTTCGTTCGGAGAACACAGAAAGCCGCAACATCGAACATCAGCTTCATCTTCAAGCCATCGGTCATCCTCAGATCGGTTTCTCGTTAATACGCGACGATCGCATGTTGTTCCAATTACCAGCTGCGGTAACGCTCAGCGATCGCATCCGGGATTTATACGGTGCTGAGCTGTTACAGCGTCTCGTCGAAATCAATGACGCTGCTTCGCCCAAGGTTCGAATCAGCGGTTTTATCGGGCAGGCAGGTCTGAGCCGACAGGCCCGCACTCAACAGCTCGTGTTCGTGAACGGTCGTGCGATTGAAAGCAGTCTGCTCACCGGGGCTATTCGCGAAGGCTACCACACCGCCCTTATGAAAGGACAATACCCGGTTACGTTCCTCTTTCTTGAGCTTGATCCCGCGGCGGTGGACGTAAACGTGCACCCGGCAAAACGCGAAGTGCGTTTCCGCGATCCGAATGGCGTGCGTGAAGCGATCGTTCGCTGCATTCAACAAACATTGGAAACGGCTCGGGCCGGCTGGCAGCAAAAATTTCGCGCACCAGTCCAGCCGCCCACTGCTGTTTCCGGTAGACGGGCTCCAGATTTAACCCTGCGCTCCGAGGTATCCGCTCCCGAAGAAGCGCATCGCGAGCTACCACATCTCCGTGTTGCTGTAGCCGGAGGCGCCGACTCCGGCCGGGCACCAGTCCCAGAAATTGTACGGCAGGCGCTCCGCCTCGATTCCGCAGGCGAGGCGCCTGCACTCAAACAACAACAACGTGCTGCGAAAGCTCCGCAGCAGCAGTTCGAGATCATCGGCGTCCTGAGCAGACTCTACGTTCTGATGGAAAATGCGGACGGCCTCGTCCTGGTCGATCAACATGCGGCGCACGAGCGCATCCTCTTCGAAGAATTGCGGCGCAGGATGGAAGAGCAAGGCGTCCCCACGCAAAAGCTGCTTCTGCCGCAAACCTTCGACGTTCCGCCGCGCGACGCCGATTGGATTGAGCGCAACCTCTCAATTCTTCAAAGGATGGGAATCGGCATTGAGAGCTTCGGGCCGGACACGTTCAAGATCGATACTCTTCCCAGTTTTTTGGATGTCTCAGATGCGGCGCAATTTATGCGAAAGGTGATTGACGATCTGAAGAGCGCTGGCAACAGCGCTTCAACGATGCGGCTGGGTGAAGAGATGATTGCGAAAAGCGTTTGCCGCCACGCGGTCAAAGCCAACGATCCGTTGCGTTTTCCCGAGGTTGAAAAGTTGATCCGCGATTTGCTCGATTGCGATTTGCCTTACTGCTGCCCGCATGGGCGGCCAACGATGATCCAGATTTCGCTTGCCGAGTTGGAGAAAAAATTCGGCCGTAAAGTGTAACGTTGGGGGGAACGCACGCGCTTCTCAGAAAACTGCGGTCCCGCCGTGCTTGCCATTTCGAACGCAGACAGGTTTAATTTGGCGCGGTGAAGAAAATCGAGGCGATCATCAAGCCATTCAAAGCTGAGCCGGTGCGAGAAGCGCTAATGGCGGCAGGCGTCGAAGGAATGACTCTGAGCGAGGTGAAAGGATTTGGCCGCCAGAAGGGGCACAGCGAAATTTACCGGGGCACCGAGTACACGGTGGATTTTCTTCCAAAGATCAAATTCGAGATTGTGATCGCCGACGATCGCGCGCAACGCGCAGTCGAGGCAATTCTGGAAAAGGCCAAGACCGGAAAAATCGGCGATGGTAAAATCTTTGTGACTGAGGTCGAAGAGGCGGTGCGTATTCGGACCGGTGAACGTGGCATGGAGGCGCTGTGAGCGCGGAGTGCGAGCCCGTCAAGTAATGTCATGTTGCGCGAAGCGAAACATCTCAGGTCTATTTCTGTTGCCACTCACTCCATGAATTATCAGAGATTCTTCGCTTCGCTCAGAATGACAGTGAACGCTAAGGCGTAGGCGGAAACATGTACTATTATCTTCTGTCTGTGTTCCTCGGGATGGTGGAAGGACTGACCGAATTTCTTCCCGTGAGTTCGACGGCGCATTTGCGCATCTGCGAAGCATTCCTGCACATCGATCTGCACGATGGGTTCTGGAAAATGTACACGATCGTGATCCAGCTCGGTGCCATTCTGGCTTTGCCAGTTTATTTTTGGCATCGAATCGTGCAGTTTGTTCGTACGTTTCCGAGGGGCGAACGTGGCGATCGCACCATCTTCACACATCCGTTGAGTCTGACGCTGATCGCATTTGTCGTGACCGCAATCCCGGTATGGGCACTGGCCAAAGTGATCGGCAAAAACCTGGAGAGTCTCTGGGTGATGGCGTTCGCGCTGCTCGTTGGCGGAATCGTCATGTGGATCGTTGACGCAGTTTTCACCCACCCCCGCACGACACACATGGAGCAAATGACCCTGCCGCAGGCGGTCTGGATCGGTGCGGCGCAAATTCTCTCGGCGGTTTTTCCCGGAACGTCGCGCTCAATGTCCACGATCGCTGCCGGTCAGATCGCCGGCATGTCGCGTCCGGCGGCGCTCGAATTTTCTTTTTTTCTATCGATGCCGACAATGGCCGTAGCTACCGGATACGATTTTCTGAAATCCGTGATACCGCACCATCACGAAGCGGAGATTGCGCCGCTCACGATGACGGCGCATGACTGGATCGTGCTGGCAATTGGATTTGTCGTTTCATTTTTCGTCGCGCTGGCGGTCGTGGCTTGGTTCATGAACTGGGTGCGCGCGCGGGGATTTGTGCCGTTCGCGGTTTACCGGATTCTGCTCGGTCTTGGATTGTTGACGCTGTTGATCCGTGGAATGATGTGATCAGCCAACGATGGAGACCGACCCTATTCTTCCGGACCTGCAAAGCGCAGTCATTTGTGAGGATGTCCGCTGTGAAGTCAACGGCATGCAAAGCCTCATCGGCGTCCTGAGCGTGATTCCGGCCCCTGCATTACCGATCAATTATCTTCGGCTTTGTATTTGGACGCGCTGGTGCAGCGGCTCGGGCAAGTTTCGGCAAAGGGCGCGCATCATAGGCGTGGACGAACAGCAGGTAGTCGCGCAGGCGGAAGTCGAATTTGTGCTGAAAGAGATGGAAGGCCACGCGACCAACGTTCATTATTTTGGCGGCGTGCAGTTTCAGCAATACGGGCTGCATCACGTCGAGATTTATCTGGAAAACGAATTGCGACTGCGTTTTCCGTTGCCCGTAATTCAGGTGCAGCGCCCGGCTGGTTGAATTCGGTAACGTCTTATGAACGAGGGCTTGTGAATGGGTTTATTCGTTTGTCAGGCGGCATGATGCTGAAGGGATTTTTCCTGGCGCTACTCTGCAGCAGCATTCTCATCGAAAAAATACATGCGCAGGAAGTAATCGTTGCTCGCGAAAAAAAACCCGAGCCTGTGAGGCAAACACCGGAGTCTCCAAAGCAAACAGTCCTGCCTTCCGAGGAACTTCCCTCTGAGACGCCTACGCCAACGCCACGAAAATCGAAGCCCCGTGAGAACAAGGCTACCCCTGCAACGCTCACGCTTGAAGAAATGCGAACGGCTGGGGCACACGCTGCGGAAGGATTGAACGACCGATCTGTTTCGCAACCAACGAAAACGCGCCAGCCGGATGTCGAAAGCACTCCCGCGCTGAATCCAACCGTTGCTGAAACTCCCAGGCCGGTGAAAACCAAAACGCCGATTGAGCAAAGCAGTTCGTCGCTCCCGGCGAAACCGCGAAGTACAAATCTGGAGGGGATCGGCCCGATTCGGCCGACGATGATGGAATCGGGACGAGAGCCGCCGAGTCCCTCTCCTTCGGGAAGGTGAGCAGTTTGTGGCGAGCTGAGGTAGGGCGGGCAGTCCTCTGCGCGCCGTTAACTGCAGATCCAGTGCGGCGCGCACGGAGTGACGCGCCCTACCTGCTTCATTAGGGCGAAGAGAAGGCGCGTTGTTCGCCGATTTTGACTGCAGGGACTCAGAATTTCGCAAAAGGCGAAATTTCTTGCGCGGCGATTCCGCTAACTTATTATCTGTAGGCAAGTCCCGACTGTGTCCTTGCCGGATGCATCGGGAAAATTTTTTGCCCAAATTTCTATTTTCCATGGCGAACACAATTTTGATCGGGATGCAGTGGGGCGACGAGGGCAAGGGCAAGATTATCGATGTGCTTACAGCGCGGGCGGATATCGTTGTCCGCAGCCAGGGCGGGAATAACGCCGGGCACACGGTCATCCATCGCGGCGTGAAGTATGTGCTTCATTTGATCCCGTCCGGAATTCTCAGGCGCGGCAAAGTATGCGTGATCGGGAACGGCGTCGTCATCGACCCAGTCGCGCTCGTGGCCGAACTGGATGGCTTGCGTCAATTGGGAATCAAGATAGTCAAGAATTTGCTCATCAGCGATTGCGCGCACCTCGTTCTGCCGTATCACCGCTTACTCGACGAACAGCGCGAGCTGCGCCGCGGCCGCATTGGAACCACAAAACGGGGAATCGGTCCAGCCTACGGCGACAAGGCGGCACGCACGGGACTGCGCATGTCCGACCTGATTCAGCCGATTGTGTTCTCGAAGAAATTGCAGGCGAAGATTATTGAGAACAACAGAATCCTTCAGGCGCTGGGCGCCAAACCGATCAGTTTTCGCGATGTGAACGAAAGTTTTCTTGCGGCCGGTGAAAAATTGCGGCCCTACGTGACGAACACGGTGGTTTACCTGCATCGCGCCATGGAGCGCGGCAAAAAGATATTGTTCGAAGGCGCCCAGGGAACATTCCTTGATATCGACCACGGCACCTATCCGTATGTGACTTCTTCAAACACGACAGCGGGCGGCGCGTGTACGGGCACCGGCGTGCCGCCGCATCGGATGGACCGCGTTGTGGGCGTGATGAAGGCGTACTCGACGCGCGTCGGCGAGGGCGCATTGCCCAGCGAGGACGCGCAATTGACGCAGATGCTTCACAACCTGGGTCGAGAATTTGGTGCGACAACCGGGCGCAAGCGGCGATGCGGTTGGTTCGACGCCGTGGCAACTCGCTACGCAGGGATGATCAACGGTATCGACGAAATCGCCATCACGAACCTGGATGGACTCGACCAAGTTGATCCCATTCGCGTTTGCGTTGCCTATCAGCTACACGGAAAACGGCTGAATGTTCCGCCATGCGACGCAACTCAGCTGGCAAATTGCGAACCGATCTACGAAGAAGTCCCCGGCTGGAAAACATCGATTCACGCAGCACGAAAATTTTCGCAGCTACCTTCGGCTGCGAGAAAATACGTCAGATACATCTCCGGATTGACCGGGGCAAAGTTGTCGATGGTGAGTGTTGGCCCCACACGCGGAGAAACGATCATTTTGTGAGTTCGCGCTTGGCGCCGGGGCTACGCAGAATGACGAAATACGAATGTTGAATGACGAAAGAAGCTGAAGGCACGAATGACGAAGAAGCGCAGTAAGCATCATTCGCCATTCCTTCGAGCTTCGTCATTCGGATTTCGTCATTTGGGATTGCCGTAGCCAACGTTTGCTTGGCGGCATGAAATTCCCGAAGTTAGGCACTCACCGATGTCTGCGGGCATGAAAACTGTTCCTCGCCATATCGCGATCATCATGGACGGCAATGGTCGTTGGGCGAAGTCGCGCGGACTTCCGCGCATCAAAGGTCACGAAGCCGGTGCGCAGGCAGTTAGAGAATGCGTCGAAGGCTGCGGCGAATTGAAAGTGGAATATCTGACTCTCTATGCTTTTTCTGCTGAAAACTGGCAGCGTCCGAAAACTGAGGTCATCGCGCTGATGCGTTTGTTGGAGAAATTTCTGAAGGAGAAAACACCGGAGTTGCTCGAGAAAAATGTGCGCCTTCAGGCGATTGGTCGGTTGACCGATCTGCCGCAGAGTGCGCAGGAACAACTTCACAAAACCATCGAGCAGACCGCAGGCAACACCGGTCTGACCCTCATTTTGGCGCTCAGCTACGGCGCACGCCTGGAAATCATCGACGGAATCAAAAGTTTGTTGCGCGCGATCGAGCTCGGTCACATCGACAGGGCAATGATCGATGTGGAGATGTTCAGTAAACATCTTTACACCCGCTACTATCCCGATCCCGACCTCCTGATCCGCACGTCCGGCGAAATGCGCCTCTCGAATTTTCTGCTCTGGCAAACTTCTTACACCGAGATGTACGTCACGCCGAAGCTGTGGCCTGATTTTACAAAAAAGGATCTCTTTGCCGCCGTGGAAGAATTCGGCCGCCGCCAGCGTCGTTACGGAGCGGTGGAGTAGTCGACAACGGGGTTTACCGTGCGGTTTGGTAGGGCGCGCAGTCCTCTGCGCGCCGTTGCTGGCGCTCACGGGAGTGATCGCCCTACCACAAATTCGGGTTTATTCGTGCGCATTAGTGATTACAAATGGAACGCGACATGAGATTTGAAGGTCAAGTTGCAATCGTGACTGGGGCGGGGCGGGGGATCGGACGCGCTATCGCTTTGCGCTTTGCCAGTGAAGGCGCGCGCGTGGCGTGCGTGAGCCGGACGGATGAAAACGCCAGCAAGATTGCGGATGAGATAAACATAAAGCGCGGCGAGACAGCCAAAGCTTACGCCGTCGACGTCGCAGATCACGCAGCCGTCCAAAAAACCGGTGCTCGGATTCTGGCGGATTTTGGCCGGGTCGATATCCTGGTGAACAATGCCGGTGTGACGCGCGACGCGCTCGCGATGCGGATGTCGCTCGAAGATTGGGACGCGGTGATCAACACTAACCTGCGCGGCGCGTTCAGTTTTACTCATGCGCTTGTTCGCGCGATGACGAAGCAGCGCAGCGGCCGGATCGTAAATATCAGCTCGGTCATTGGTTTGATGGGCAACGCAGGGCAGACGAATTATGCGGCGAGCAAAGCAGGCTTGATCGGGTTCACCAAGTCGCTCGCACGCGAGTTGGCCAGCCGCAACATCACTGTGAACGCCGTGGCG
>Ga0066659_10000744_pt1 | contig 12989 bp, 10 predicted proteins | sample GraSoiAngelo_108_FD_75176 | JGI IMG/M metagenome (GOLD analysis project Ga0066659, IMG submission 75176) | Grasslands soil microbial communities from the Angelo Coastal Reserve, California, USA - 14_0903_09_40cm | ecosystem: Environmental > Terrestrial > Soil > Grasslands | place: USA... | reverse complement strand
TTACGGGAACCTGCGCATTGGCATTGGGGGTGAGGGTTATACATTCGCAGGGGAAAGCTTCCCCAGGCACGGTCCAAGTCCACCTGGTGGTCACCGACCAGGGACTCAATGATACCAACGAGATTCCCGTGCTCCGGGCCGAAGACATTCAAGTGAAGCAGGGCAAGAACGTGCTGAAAGTGGAGCAACTCATCCCGGCCCGTGACGACAACGCCGCATTTCAGCTTTTTGTGGTGATCGACGATACTTGCGATTCGCCCATTGGAAACAACCTCAATGACCTTCGAGATTTCATCAATGCTCAGCCGCAATCCACAATGGTGGGTGTCGCTTACATGTCCAACGCGACGGTCCAGATCGCCCAGAATCTCACCGTCGATCATGCTGCCGCAGCCAAAGCGGTTCGCCTTCCGCGGGGGACGGTGTCAGCCATGGATAGTCCCTATCTATCCTTGATCAGTTTGGTGAAGAGCTGGCCTCAACAGAAGGTAAGGCGCCAGGTTTTGATGGTGTCGGACGGCATAGATCGGCTACGCGGAGAAAGCACGTCGCCCAGCCCATTCCCGACGCCTGGACGTCCTGGCCGAACCCTCGCGCCTGCTCCTGGAACCATGCCCACGATTAGCTCGGACGCGGACACCGCGAGCAACGCGAGCCAGCGATATGGTGTCACGGTGCACTCCATTTACTCCCCCGGCGTCGGGCGCCTTAGCCGGAACGCCTGGGAAGCGCAGCTCGGCCAATCCGGCGTGGCCAAGATTGCCGATGAGACCGGCGGAGAGTATTTCGCGCTCGGTACGCAAAGCCCGGTCAGCTTCAAGCCTTACCTCGATCGCTTACAAAGGATTTTCAACAATCAATACTTCCTGGTATTCCAGGCAGTGCCGAGAAAGAAGGAGGGGTTGCAAAGAGTCACCATCTCAACGCAGGTAGCGAACGCCGACATCGCGTCGGCGAATAACGTTTGGGTTCCCGCCGGTGGGTGACGACTGCGTCTTCGCCGCACAAGAAAACAGCTGCAACCGGGCAGTTGCAGGCATACGGCAGAGGGAGTGAAGCGATGCTTATGGTCAAGCGTTTCTGTGGGTTTTCCCCTTGAGGATGCCGGCACCGCAACTTGTTGGCGCAGCAAAGAACTCAGAGTCTCGACTTCTCGACGGAATTGCTCCGCCTGACCTCAAGGTCATTCTGGCGGCAGGCAAGCGCCGGCAATACGTTTCCAATTCTGTCGTCGCAAATCAAGGAAATCCGGCGGATCACTTATACCTTTTGACCGAAGGGCGTGCTAGGTTTTTTTTCAACACACCGGATGGCAAAAAGGTCAATCTTCTTTGGCTCACCCCCGGAGAAATATTCGGCGAGTCGGCTCTTTTGTCGAACGCTTCCCGGTATCTAGTGAGTGCGGAAACCCTGAAAGATAGCACGATGTTGGTGTGGGACCGTGGCACTCTCAGAAACCTAGCGGGATATTATCCGCGGCTGTTGGAAAACGCCTTGCTAATCGCCTACGACTATTTGGCATGGTATGTCGCCGATCATGTTGCTTTGATTAGCCATACCGCGCGTCAGAGACTTGCCAGTGTTTTGGTCGGTCTCGCCCGGACGATTGGCAAAAGAGTGTCGGACGGATTCGAGTTCGATGCCAAAAACGAGGAACTGGCTAGTGCCGCCAATGTCACCGCGTTTACCACAAGCCGCCTGTTGAGCGAGTGGCAAAGAAACGGTGCGGTCTTAAAGCGTCGCGGCAAAGTTGTGCTTCGTTCTCCAGAACGTCTTTTTCTGCATACCAGCTAGCTGCAAAACCTGGTTTGGTTCCAGGTTTAGCTCTTCTGCTCAGGTTCTTCCAAAATGCTCTTCCGCAAATGCCAGGATGCCCTCGGACAACGACCGGGCAGCTCGTGCTGTGTGATTGTCTTTATTCGGATACTGGCTCGAGTACGCCGTACAGGAGGCCGCTCGGGAAGATGAAACGTATGGTCAGGAAATACTCATGGCATTAGTTCGCTTGCTTGTTGTCGACGATTTCCGACTTTGGCAGGATTGCATTAAGAAACATCTCGAGGGACATCCCGACTAGCAGATCGCTGGTTTTGCATCAGATGGGTTGGAAGCGCTTCAGAAAGCGCAAGAACTACAACCTGATTTGGTTCTTTTGGACATCAGCCTTCCGACGCTGAGTGGCATCGAAACTGCCCGTCAAATCCGAAAGTTTAACCCTCATTGCCAGATCCTATTTCTGACTGGACATGCTTATCCCGAAATGGTGCGAGGAGCTCTCGAAGCTGGCGGGTGCGCTTACGTACATAAGTAATGACGCTTTCACGGAACTGTTGCCCGGCGTGAAAGCCGCCCTTGCAAGGCGACAGTATCTGAGTCGCAGCGTAATGGGTCTCGGTGATGTGACCTAATTCGCCGAAGCGAAGTAGAGACGACTCGGGCTTGATTCAGGTGCGGTCCTGGGGGCGCTCGCTGAAACTTTCCGGCTGCGCACCAGTCGAAAGGCATGGCTGCAGGCAAAGAGAATTTCCGCAGAGCCAACGCTCGAGCGTATTCAAGCCACGTTTTCCATTCCACTTACTGTAAGTTTTGCCAGGTGCGTAATGCCCGCCTGTGGGCTACGGTGATGCTCGTTCTAGTCGATTTCCAGCCGGCGCCAACAAATGAAATTGTCACTCTCGCGGAGCTCGATCTTAATCTCGCTTGCGTTGGCCATTCTCTTGGCCGGGCTCCCCGGTGCGATGCGAAGGCTTGTGCGAACTGGTGATCCGTACTTGTTCACCCGGGATTTCTTTGACGACATGTGGTTGCGTCTCTCAGGACCCGGGCGTTTGCGGTTCATTCTGCAGCCGGCCACGGCGCTCCTGCTAGGCCTCCGGGATGGCAAGAGAGACGCAAGTAATGGGCATCCCCCTTTCTTGTTAGCTCTGGCATTCCATCAAGGCCGCAGACTAAACCTTTTGCGAAACGCGTTTACGTCAATAGGTGATCTGGTCGCGATCGCTATCATCCTGGACGTTATCTCCCAGTTCCTCATTTTCCGGGAGGTTCATCCAGGCGCTGCGTTGCTGGTGGGTCCCGTGCTGGTCGCAGTACCGTATTCGCTATCAAGGGCGTTGACGAATCGCATTGCCCGTGGGCGGGCTCAGCAAGCAACAGCCGGCCGCCCAGGCTGAATTGTAAAAATACGGTAAAAAGCATCGGCACTGCCCTTTACTAGTTGATGGCGTCGTGGTATCGTGCTGGTTCTTGTACAATTCACATTGCGAGTGTTCAACGTTTGCGTTACGGCTGAAGAGAGAAATACATTATGAGACTGCCTCGCGCGATCCTAGCTGACGATCACACCCTGGTAGCGGAGGCATTGCACGGGTTGATCGCAGCCCAGTTCGACGTTGTGGCGACAGTAGCTGACGGACATGCCCTGCTGGCTTCTGCCTTGGCCCTAAAGCCCGATGTGATTGTTGTTGACGTTGCCATGCCTCTGCTGAATGGGTTGGAAGCTTGCCGGCAACTCAAGCAGAAAATGCCAGCCGTCAAACTTGTTTTTCTGACGATGAACGAAGACCCCGAACTTGCTGTCGAAGGCATGAAATCGGGTGCGTCCGGGTACGTGTTGAAGAAATCGGCGGCATCAGAATTGCTCCAAGCCATGCAGGCGGCACTTCGAGGCAAGTCTTACATAACACCCCAGATTGCTCGGGGAATGCAGGAGTCCTTCATTCGCAATCCCCAGGGCAAGAGCCACCCCAGATCCCTAACTGCGCGTCAACGAGAAGTTGTACAGCTCTTGGCAGAGGGCAAATCCATGAAAGAGGCGGCGACTGTTTTGAACGTAGCACCGCGGACGGTAGCCTTTCACAAATACCGCGTCATGCAGGATCTTGGCTTTAAGACGAGCGCAGATCTCATCCAGTATGCCATCAAGAGCCGTATTGTCGTGGGATGACTGGAAGGACCGAACGAATACGCGTGGTTTGTAGGTGAAGCAGGACACCTTTTGGCAGTTTCACCCACAGCGGTTTTTCAGGCCATAAAAGTGAGTTCCCGCGTCAGCGCGGTTCAAGTGTGAGCTCCACGGTGCTTTCCGGGGACGAGGCTCTCGAGGGCGACCGCGACGCGATTAACTTCTGCACTTCCGCGCGAGAGAGTAAGTGCGGTCCGCCAAGGCACTCCGCCGTGAGCAGGATTCGCGCGAACTGCTCCACTGTTTCCATTCGTTGATAGGCCGTGGTCAAGTCTCGCCCGCATGTGACCACGCCGTGATTCTCGAGCAGTATTGCATCGTGTTTCGGTATAAGCGGTTCAAGACCTTTGCATAGATCCCAAGTTCCCGGCATTCCGTAAGGCGCCAACGGAATGCTGCCCAGATCCATGATCACTTCCGGAAGAACAGCCTGTTCCATGGCGCGACGAGCTGCGGCAAATCCTGTTGCTGTGGGAGGATGGGCATGGCATACCGCATGCACGTCAGGTCGCAAGCTGTAGAAAAGGAGGTGCATCAAGATTTCGGATGATGGCCGTCCAGTTCCATAGATAACCGCGCCGCTCGAGTCAGTCACCAGAAGATCCTGGGGCGCAAGATGTCCTTTGCATACACCTGCGGGTGTCACAAGGATCCGGTCCGGTTCAAGACGTGTTGATACATTGCCTTCGCACGCGACGACAAGTCCGCGTCCATACATCCTGCGCCCAACATTGCAAATCTGCCTTCGGGGCTCGCCCTCCCCGTCCAGTCCTCTCGCATAGTTGAGAATTGTGAGACACTTGGACATCGACCGAAGTCCTTCCAGAGGCGCACGCCCCGCCGCTTTTTGCAAGCCCTCAGGCCATCGATGACTGCAGACCTGCCCTCCAAGAGCGCTTACTGCCGGCGCGGGACAGGTGGGCTGCGCTCTTCCCGTCCCGCTCCTGTGTTGGGCTTGGGCAAAATGAGAGATTCGTAACAGTTCGCTAACGGGCGATGCGTGAAAAGATCACCCGAATGGTCATGGCCATCAAAGAAAGACCGCAGAAAAGCGTTCCAAGCAGTGCGACAAGCGGCAAATCGCTAGCTGTCTTGGGAAGCTTGGTAGGCGCCGGCTCGGGTTCGGCAGCTGCAGTTTGAACCGGAACCGGTTGAGTGACGACAACCAAAACTGGTACGTCAGGACTCGGTGCTGGCGGCGGTGGTGGGGCAGTTCCGGTTCTCTTGATTTCCTGCGCCACGACCGTTTCTGGAACCTCAGTCACCCTCTGGGCTGAGACCTTCATGCCCTTCTTGAGGCCCCAAGCATCGGTTTCTCGTCCGTCAATCATGAATTTCTGGCCTTGGGGAATCTTGAATTGCTGATTTTCACCGTTCTCAAGAGTCAGAACGACCGTGTTGGGCGGAGTTACGTGCCATACCTTGCCCGTAACGTTTTCGACGGTTGTGACCACTTTTGGTGTCGTTGTCGTGACCGTTTGTTTTTCAAGCTTCATCCCCACTTTTGCGTCGCGTATGCTGACGGATTTTCCGTCGACCATGAACGTGAGGCTATCCGGGACGTTATCAAAGTGTTCGAGTTTGCCGTCTTCCATCTTGACGATCACACTGTTCCCGTTGATGTAGACAATTTCTCCCCGCTCGACTTTGACCTGTCTGGTTGCTGCGCCGTGGGACTCCGTCTTCGAACTTTGTACTTGTGCTGCGGATGGCAGAGAGAAGGCAAGGCAAAGAGCGCCTCCACTCAGCAAGCCGCGCCAGATCGTTTCTGATAACCTGGTTGAAATCATTTCTTATTCTCCTTGTCTGTGATGTTCTTACCCGTGGAAATGGTGTCCTTGTCGGCACCGAAGCCTGATTCGCGGGCGCTCTCAAGGAGTGCCGTCACGATGTACCGCTTTGGGGCATGGCCAACAAAATAGAAAGGGAAGCAGGTGACCAGCGTCACCGCCGGTACTTCTTTTGGATTCAGAACGGAAGTGTCTTCCGGCGCAACAATACGAATATCTTCTACAACGTACTTGTCTGTGTGCCGCGGCTGAACCAGCTCAACGACATCGCCTCGGGCAATGCTCTGCAGACCGCGGAAAAAGCCATCTCGATGCCCTGCGATTCCCAGGTTGCCCGGCTCGCCGACGCGGGCTGTTCCGAGAATCCGGCCCACCCCCCGATCCAGGGTAAGGTCATCGGTATCGTTGAAGACCGGCACTTCGAGGTTGATCTTGGGAATACGCAGAATGGCCAGAGGGAGATCGGTCTTCTCGGCGAGGCTGACCTTGTACGCAGCGATCCGCTTGGGCGACCATAGGCGAAAATCAACCGGCGAACTCAGTGTACGGTCCAGCGATGGGGACGTACTGTCGGCGAGATTCTCTGCCCGTGCGGCTTCAAATTCGGCAATTGCTGTTTTGGCGCTGACGGCGCCGTGAAAGCGAGCACCACCCCACACGGCCAGGAGTAACAGGCCTACAGCTAAAAGAACGAGCTCGATTTTTTGAAACTTCACGGCCTTTTCCCGTCATTCCTTAACGATACCTCACAAAACTCGTGCCGACCGCCAACAAACGGCAAATAAACGCTATAGGTGCACGCTTTTGCTGCCATCAGGAGCCAATTCCCGTTCATTGGAGCTAGGGCCCAGTTGATCACTACTTCAAGAAATGTTGCTCCTAGAGTGACGACCATCAGCGCGAAAATCCAGCCCGGCCGCGTGCTATCGCTTGTTTCCTTCATTTTCTTCTTCTCGGGCGTGAGTCGAGTATTCAGCCAGAGAGCTGGGCATGGGTTACGCCTGGCTGTTTTTGCGACTCGTACGTTAGGAGATGTTTTGTCTGTCGCAAACTGTCAAAAGTTACAGGCGCGGCCCCGCCCCTGCTTCCGCCAGCTCTCTGTCAGTTTTGCCAGTATTCCGATAGGTACGGTTGGTAATAAAACTCCAAAAGCAAGTAAATCAAGGTGACGAAATGCCAACTCTCATCCGGAGCTTGTGGAGGCAGTGGACGGCAGTAGTGTGCTCCATACTTTTAGTTCTTGGAGCGCCCCAAACGATTGCGTCGCCGAACATACTCACACAGCAAAGTAGTGCCCCCGACGCGCAGCCTCCCAAGATTCCAAATGATCAATTGGATTCTTTGGTTGCGCCTATCGCCCTTTACCCCGACGAGCTTCTGGCTCAAGTGCTTGCTGCATCAACCTATCCTTTGGAAATCATGCAGCTCCAGCAGTTTTTGGCTAAACACAAGGACCTGAAGGATAAAGGGCTCACCGACGCGGTGATGAAGCAAAACTGGGACCCCAGCGTTCAAGCGATGGCCGCACTTCCTGATGTGGTCAAGCGACTGGCGGACGACATTCAGTGGACGACGGACCTAGGGAATGCAGTCCTTGCCCAGCAATCTGACGTGATGGACGCCGTGCAGCGCATGCGTGCTAAAGCAAAGGACACTGGCAATCTCAAGTCTAACGAGCAGATGAAGGTGGAAATCCAGGTTATCGAGAACAAGAGCGTCGTTGTAATACAGCAATCCAACCCCGAAGTAGTTTACGTTCCGAGCTACAACCCCACGGTAGTGTACGGGCCTCCTGTGTACCCCTACCCACCCGTCGCTTATCCCCCTCCGGGCTACTATGCCGCCGGCATGGCGATTTCGTTCGGCGTAGGGATGGCCATTGGAGCAGCTTGGGGTGGTGGCGGCTGGTGCTGTAACAGCGGTTGGGGAAGCAACAACAACATCAATATCAATAACAACAACACGTTCGTGAATAATTCCAATCGGCAGAACAACATTTCAAATACGAGCGGCAATAGAACCGGAAACAACAGCTGGCAACACAATTCGCAGCACCGCGGCGGGACCCCCTACTCGAACAAGGCCACTGCAAACAAGTACGGCGGTACGGCGCGAGGAGATTCCATGAGCAGCCGCCAGGCAAACGCACGCCAGAATCAAGGGCAGGGGGGCGGGGGGCAGCGGGGCGGCGGGCAGCAGCCTGGTGCTGGCAACCGCGCGACGGGCGGCGCGAGCAGCTCGGGAGCAAACCGAGCCGGTGGGGGCGGCGATCGCGTAGGCAACCGAAGCGTATCCCCAAGCTCCGGAGCTAGCACGCGGGGAGGCGGTTTTGGTGGCGGTTCTGGGGGGACGAGCGGAAGTAGCGCGCGTGCCAGCAGCTCACGCGGCTCGTCCAGCATGGGTGGCGGCGGCGGTCGGGGAGGCGGCGGGAGGAGGAGGTAAGGAAGCCATGAGCGGAGGGAATCCCATGATCGGACCAAGTTCAAAAAGCACCGCGTGGGCCATGCTTCTCACCATGATGGCCACGGCCTCTTATGGCCTCCTGGTTTCGCCTTCGGCAGCGCGGCCACAAGCGAAACAATCTCCGGCCCCATCCTCGCAGCCGTCCCAAAAGCAGTTCGCGACGCCGAGAGAAGCTGCCGATGCTCTCATCCAGGCGGCCGGAAACTTTGACGTGCCTGCTCTGAAAGAGATTCTCGGCGCAGACGGCGAGGATCTGGTGTCGTCAGAAGACCCCGTTCAAGACAAAAACAGGGCTGCCGCATTTGCGGCGAAGGCCCGCGAGAAGACCGAGGTTAGTGCGGACCCTCAAGATTCCAAACGGGCCACCGTTTCGGTTGGCAATGACGATTGGCCGCTGCCCATTCCTATCGTCAAGCGAAACGGAAAGTGGCTTTTCGACGCCAATGAAGGCCGCGAGGAAATCCTTTTGCGGCGCATCGGCTCCAACGAACTGGATGCCATCCAGATCTGCCGCGGCTACGTGGAAGCGCAACACGATTACGCTCTCGAAAAGCATGATGGTAGCGAGGTGAACCAGTACGCGCAGCGGATCATCAGTTCTCCCGGAAAACAGGACGGTCTGGTTTGGCGAAACGCAGATGGAAGTTTAGGTGGACCCATTGGAGAGGAAGTTGGCAAAGCGCTCGAGGAAGGTTACACGAGCAAAGCCAATCCTTATCACGGCTACTATTTCAAGATTTTGAAAGGGCAGGGCCCCTCGGCGCCGTTAGGCCGAATGGACTTTGTGGTGAATGGCGCGATGATTGGAGGCTTTGCTCTAGCGGCCGCGCCGGCCGACTACCGCGTAACGGGAGTGAAGACCTTCATCGTCAGCTACGAGGGGATTGTCTATGAGAAGGATCTGGGCCCGGACACTCTCAACCTATTCAAGAATATGGAACTCTACGACCCGGGCAAAACCTGGCACGCCACCCGCGACAACTGGTGACGCGCTACCCGCCGTATGTAGGCAAAACAGAAGAGATTCGTAACATCTCTCATTTCGTAACATCTCTCATAAGGAGAAGGAGCATGAAAAAGTTAACACTTCTAACGGTTGCTCTGTTCTTGTCGAGCGTAACCCCGGCTGTTGCCCAGGATGTTCGCTACGACTTTGACAAGGATAAGGACTTTTCGAAATATAAAACTTACAAGTGGGTGCCCATCAAGGGCGCTGACCTGCCCGATGAGCTCACTCAAAAGGCGTTAACGAGCGCTATTGACACTGAGCTCGCTGCCAAAGGAATGACGAAAACGGACTCGGACAACGCCGATGTGTTGGTCGGCTATCAAACTGCCCTTGGTCAGGAGAAAGAGTACACCTCGTATAACACGGGTTGGGGCTACGGTCCTGGTTGGGGAGGAGGATGGTATGGGTATGGTGGTGGAATGTCCTCCACGACGACCTATGGTTCAACGTCCACGGTTTATGTTGGACAGCTAGATGTGAGCATGTACGACCCTGCGGCAAAACAGCTGGTTTGGAGGGGGGTGGCAACGAAAACATTAGATCCCAAAGCCAAGCCGGAGAAGAAACAGAAGAACATCACCAAAGCCGTCGCGAAACTTCTTAAAAAGTATCCGCCAGAAGTGAAAAAGTAGTATGCACTTCAAGCTGGTCGTGCTCCTGATTGCACGAGAGCACCGGGGCTGCCCGGTGAGGTGCTAGTGGCCTGTTTATGCTCGCCTGGCATGAGCCATTTCTGCTGCGGTTAGAAGAGTCGCGCAGCGGCAACTCTGCTCCGAAACTGACGATACAAGGGCACTGCGTTCTAGAAATTCAAGCGCAGAGCCAACTGACCGACGCGAGGATTTACAGAAGTGCTGCTGATCAAGCCGAAGGTCGCCGATGAGAAGTTCGTGTCGGGATTCGCAAACTGCGGGTGGTTGAAAGCGTTGAAGAACTCGGCACGGAATTCAACGCTGCTTTTTTCTCGGGGCCATGGCACAAATATTGCTTTTGTAACGGCGAAATCGAAGTTTGCCTGGCCTGGCCCGTCCACGATGCCGGTCCCACTATTACCAAAGCCCGTCCCGATGCCGTCGGCGCCAATTATGGGCGGAGTCGTAAAGCAAGACTTGTTAAAATAGCTGTTCAGCTTCGCGCCCATCGGTCCTGAGGAGACCAATTGGCTCTTGGTGCACGTGCCGGTTAGTTGTGCGCGATCCTCGCTGATTCCAAAGAGGTTGTTTGGATTGGTGTACGCGATGGTGAGTGCATTGCCAGACTGAACCGTGGCTACCGCGGCCAGGTTCCAAGCACCGAGAACTGCACGTTTGTAGCCGCTCGATGGACTGGGGAGTCTCCAGAGTACACTGAACACGAAGCGGTGGGTGCGATCAAAGCTTGCTCGTCCCCAGCGTTGGCCCGGAGAGTTTTGATCACCGAGTGTGAGTGCATTTCCTGTTGATGTGGAATTGATATCCGCGCCATCGGTGTCCAAAGTCTTGGAGAGAGTATACGCGGCTGAGAACTGTAAGCCGCGGCTTAAGCGCTTTGTCAGGCTGGCCTCCAGTCCGTTGTACCAGGAGCTGCCCTCAGCTTCCATCAATAGAAGGGAATCTGGGGGGATACCGAGAATGGGGACGCGCTGGTGAATGTTGGCGACAGTATCCGCTGTTACTCCCCTTATCGGATCCGTCATTAACGCCGGCAACGCCTGATTCATGGAACGCTGACGAAGCAGATGGGTGCCGCGAGTTCCCACGTATCCGACCTCCAACAACCAACCGGGATGTAACTCGGTTTGAAGATTGAATGAGTATTGCTGAATCATCGAGGGCCGAAAGCCGGGAGCGACACTGTAGACCGTCGTGCTTGTCGTGGGAGAATACGAAGGGAACGAGGGGAAAGACTCCGGAGTTGGAAAAGGTTGCTGGAAGGGAACCTGAAAGGTCGCGTCGGCGTTGGCCGCGCCGGCGATCAGACGAAATTCGGAAAACGGAGCGCCAAAGACATTCTGGTAAGACGCTTGTGCTGTCGGTCGAGAATAATACGTGCCGTATCCGCCGCTAAGAACCAACCGACCCGAACTGGGCCAGATCTGCCAGGCAAAACCAACTCGCGGAGCAAGCGTGTTTTGTCCGTTGGCATAATTGCCAAACCTGTTGTTGACGCCAGTTACGCCCGAGGGAAGGACGCCCGAAAAGTTCGACGCAACGACATACCCCGCAACACTGCCGGCTGGAGGAGGGTTGGGATCAGCCTTGGCGATGTCGAAACTGGCATTTCTGCCGAGCTTGTCGGCAAACTGGCCCAGACGTTCGTAACGAAGGCCGATGTTTAAGGTGACGGATTTAGAGACCCGATAGTTGTCTTGTGCAAACGCCGTACCCTCCCAGCCCCTGTATTCCCGAGTGGTTAGGCCGAAGTCATCGAAGGAAGCGAATACATTGCTGAAGCCTGAGCCGTTCCTGGCTGCGCTGAGTCCCAAAAGAAAATCGGGCCAGCTGAGAAACCGCACAAGCGATCCCAAGCCGACCAGATCGACATTGTCTTGCAATCTGGTAATGCTACCCCCGAAACGAAGCGTGTGACCTCCCCGAACAAAGCTAAGATCGTCGCCAAAAACAAAACTGTTCTGCGTGATGGATCGCGGAAATCCAGAAGCGATACTAACGGAACCGACGATCTCCAGGCTCGGCAATTGGTTATTTCCGCTCATCTCGCCTTCCGCCACGCCAATATCAGACCAGCTGAAGGCGGTGTTCGCCTGAGTTGCTGTCCTCGTGCGCACGTATCCGATGCGTACCTCATTAAGCCAAGCGTTGTGGAACGTGTATGTGTGGGCGAGCGAGAAAACTCGAAAGCCAGAATCGCTGGGACTCGAAAACCCCGGGATATTGCCAGCCGGGTTCAACCCGTTGCCGGGAAATGTGACAGTCTGTTGGTCCTCAGCGAAGAAGAAGCGGGCGGCGAGCTTGCTGTTTGGGCGAACGATGTAGTCAAGGTTGCTTGAAAATTGGTCTTCATCAAAATGGCAGGGATCGGAGAGAACCAGGAAACCTCGATTGAAAAAAGGTTTTGAGGGATCCACGGCTTGGGGAGTAGGAATCAAAAACGTGCCGTCGGGTCGCTTCAGGTTCAACAGAGTCAGCGCCGAGGAGTTGATGTTTGACCCATCTGGATCGACGGTGGCTCCTCCCAGGGCCCCTTTCATGCCGGCAAAAAGCCGTCCGAGGGCCTTTGCCGACCGATCATCGGTCAGAGGGGGCTCGGTCAAGCTTGCGGTGCAAGCTGTCCTGGACTGACCCGCAGCGAGACCGTTTACCTGGCGTGTTCCCTGATAGGACCCAAAAAAAAGCCATTTGTCCTTACGGATTGGCCCTCCGAGCGCAAATCCGAACTGGTTCTGTTTGAGCATCGGACGAGGTTGGCTAGTTTGCTTCAAGAAGAAATCATTTGCGTTGAGAAGCTCGTTACGCAGAAACTCAAAAACCGTTCCGTGAAAATCGTTATCGCCCGTTTTTGTGATCAGGCTGACCTGGGCACCTCCGTAGCGGCCAAACCCGGCATCGTATAGCGCCGTCTGAACCTTGAACTCCTGAATACTGTCGGGGTTCGGAATGGGGATACCACCGCTGCCCGCCGCACTTCCCTGCACGTCACTGACACTAATCCCGTCCAATTGGTAGTTGTTGTCGTAAGAGCGCGCTCCGTGGACGTAGACCCCGTCGTTCGATGGGGCAATCTGCGACAAAGCGATCCCGCCTAGTCCCAATTCCCCGGCGTT
>Ga0066659_10000740_pt1 | contig 13003 bp, 8 predicted proteins | sample GraSoiAngelo_108_FD_75176 | JGI IMG/M metagenome (GOLD analysis project Ga0066659, IMG submission 75176) | Grasslands soil microbial communities from the Angelo Coastal Reserve, California, USA - 14_0903_09_40cm | ecosystem: Environmental > Terrestrial > Soil > Grasslands | place: USA... | reverse complement strand
TGATGATATGCCCATATTCTTGACTGATCGTAGTTAGTTGGCATACTGCAGGTTCGTCTCATTGCGTCGTGGGATTGATCCGGCCCAATTCAAAAAATTCAACATGTTGGTTTCCCACTCATAGTCGTCCCAGAATCGCTTACAACCCGCACGAGCGATAGCGAGCCTTTCATTATCATGGGACAGGTAATACTCGGCCTTCTCAATGGCGTCTTCTAACGAGTCATAGTAAACAGCCTCGGTGCCTGGCGCAAAAATTTGCTCATGAGCATCGCGAGCCGCCTTGTCGCAAAGCTGCATCGCGCCATGCGCAGGCACCTCGTACATGCGCACGTTCCCTGTTTCCGTAGGGCTGTCAGAAACATGCATATTGAAGCCGATCTTGGTCCGCCAATAGAGCTGGGTGCGTTCCGTCGGCGCCAGGCTGGTCACTCGGTGTGGATAGATAGGCTTGCCCAATAGTCCGCGAACAAAGCCGAAGTATCCCTTGTATGGCCAGCGCCCATGTATGTGGAAACGATTGCCAAAGTGTTTCTTAAGACGGATGAGGCGATCGACTTTGGTCCCGCTGGGGTTGCCCACGTATATCATGCCGAGGTCACGCTGAGAAAAGAAACTCTCTGACATGTCCTGCCGGTCGAATGCGTAGGGCACCAAGGGCCACCAGGTGTGATTTGCGCATCCCCATTTCTCCAGCGCCTCGGGAAACAGGCTGCGTTCGTTGTAGCTCGGCGAGATGTAGAACGCGCCGTCGAACGCCCAGAGATACGGTATACCCTTTAGATAGGTAGAGTACGGGTCATCAATGAAACCCAGGATTTTGGTTGGTCTCTTTAGTTCATGGACCAGCACTTCGGGATGCATGAAGTTGTAGGTACTCATGATAATAAGATCGAAATCGCGAAACCGATCGACGAAGTCACCAACCATTCGCATGTAATTCCGATTACGCTCACGATACAGGCGGTCTACGCCAGCGGCACCAGCGGTAATAGCCCTGCGGTGGTCAAAGCCTACATGCCCCCAGTGGACCAAGTCAGACAATGTCCACTGCGAGCCTCTAGGAAAATACGCGAGAGGGTCAAATGTTTCGATAAGATAGCCGTGGAAATCAGCCAGCGGCGGATAATTGAACAGACAGACTTTTTTCATGCAGGCCAAGATTGGTTGACGTGATTGGTATTGATGCTACCAAAGCCTCCGATGGGAGTGCTCGACGCTCGGCGCTTTGCGCGGTAATGCACCAGAAGCGCGATGGTCACCCACCAGGTCAACTGCTGTTTAATCACGAGAATTAGAACACCGTCGCGAAAATAAACAAAAAATGCCAAAACAACCCACCAGTAAACCAGCCATCCCACAGCATTTTTAGACTCAGCCGGTCTAAAGCGGATATGAATCGATTTGTAAAATAAGCCCAAGAAAAAGAACGAGGCGAACATCCCCACGTATCCGAAATTGACCAACAAATACCCGTGTAGCCCGAGCGTCTCTTCACCGGACATGCCTTCCTCAAGCGCATGCCCTGAGAAATACTCACTTGTTTCGCCATACATATGCCGGCTTCTTTCGAACCCAAAAAGCTGTGAGGGGAAAAAATCACGTGGCAGGTTGACGATATCAGTCAAAAATCCGAATCGCCAAAGTGATGCTTTCTGCGCCCCCACAAAATGGATAAAGGATTCCGCCAGTCCCTGTGTTGCGTTATCGTAGGCTATCTCCAGCAGCGCCCACCGATTCGCGTCATTCTCTCGGGCCATTTCAACGAGCAGCGGCGCACTGGCAACGGGATCCACAGCGCCTATCATCGACCCCAGACCTGCGAAGACAAAAATCAGCGCAAAAGCCGCCACGGCGAACTTTATTTTCAGGCGCCCTCCCGCCGATGAATAAACTAGAAAGCATAATATGATTGGGTAAATGAACGGACGCCGACCTCCGGTAGATAGGGCGTAATAAACAAAAAAGACTAAGGCACAGACCAGAAACTGTCGATCCGCTGGCGTGATTTTTATCTTTCGGACTTTCTTCCCAATGAGCACAGCACAAAACAGAACAAAAGCATCCGCCGAAAATTGAGAAAAGTGCCGGTAAAAAATATATTTACTTTCGATGACAAGTTCCCCGGCTCTTACTTCACCGGCTCTGTGAATAACTTCCATTACCCCGCCCATTTGCACGACGTATATGACCGTGAGTAGAGCACCTAAGAGGAAAATAATTTTGGCCACGTACGCGGAATTCGTAAGGGGAAAGGAATTTCTTCCGCCGCCAGCGGCGGACTCAGAACGATTTGATGATTTCAGCCAATACCCAAAGTAGAATAAAACATAAGAAAACAATAGCGATAATGCCGTATACGAATCGCCATGTCCGAATGTTTCATAAGCGTACCGTTGTCTTGTAGCGTCAGCTCCGAGACATATCACGTTGATTGGCTCAAACACGAACAGAACAAAGTAATAGCAATTGAAGACCGTCATTGCATCGATGGGTCTACCACCAGAGCGGCGACGGAACTCTAAACCAGCAATGAGCAGTCCTAATAGGATGTATATAGCTATAGTCAATGTAATTGTGATTTCGGCGATAGCGTAGGATTACGACGTGATATTGTGTCGAGGAATTGTCCGGTCACTTTCATGTGAGCTTGAGTGTGCTAGACTCTCGGATGCTAGCACTACACTGGCCGTTAAGACCCGCCGAGTAGATATTCTTCAATACGAGGAAAGCAAGTAGACAGATTTTCTCATACAGTAATCTCTTTCTTTCTATTCGCATTTGCAAACCTTCGGAAGACCATAAGCACCAGAGCCATGGCAGAAATCGTAGCCACAATAGACAGCCCCAAGGCGATGCCCACGGCTCCCATATGCCTTGAGAGTGCCCATGCCAAGACCCCCGATATAACAACGGAAAGGGAGCTATTGACAGCGACAACGCTGTAAGCCCCTTGCGCCACCAGCAGTCGCATCGCCAGCATACCCACCAAGGCGCCTGGAATTTGGACAAGGTAAGCACGCTGGATTTGCGCGACCAATTGTGTGTCTTCGGTGCGGAAGGCGCCGCGCTGAAATACCAACGCGACTAGCGGCTCGGAAAACGCCACCAGAAAAAGCATCAGCAAGCCTCCTCCCCCGAAAAGCGCCAGCGCGTAACGGCGGAATGCGCGTTCGCAGCCGGCGTCATCCCGCCGTGCCAACATTTCTGAAAAGAAAGGTAGTACGGTTATTCCTACCGCTGTCACCAGGATTCCACTGATCATCGCAGGCAGTTTGAAGGCGTAACCCATCGCCGCAATCGTGCCCTTGCCCAGGCCCGAGGCAAGCCCCTGTTCGATCAGGGGAGAGAAGGAGAGAGCGAAGCTGCCCCCGAGCAGCACCACCGAACCTTTGGCGATGCGGCGGATTTCCGGGGTGAGGGATAAGTGGCCCGGCAGCAGTGACACCCCGCCACGGCGGAGCTGCCAATGCAGCACTATCCATTCCAAGAGTGAGCCAATAACTAAACTCAGCACCAACGCGCGGACATCGCCGCCGCCCACACCCAGCACGATGCCGATAGTGACGAAAATTGTGCATGTGGGCGCGAGCGCGGTGGGCACGAACCGCTTTTCTGCTTGCAACGCACCGTGGCCCAAAAGGTTCACGCCGTTCAAGAAGTAGTATGGAACTAGCCACAGGAACATGCCGCGAACGGCATCCCGTTTACCAAGGTCAAACCCATGGCCGACGATGTCAATTATCCAAGGCAGTACGGCGAGCCAAAGAAGCAACGCCGCCGCCATTACCAGCACGGTCGCAGTGGCCGTGGATCGGAGAAAAAAAGCACTCGCTTGCGTCCCACGCTTTTCGCGCACCTCGACACAGAGCGGGATGAACGCGGTCTGGACCGCATTGAGCAAAAGAGCCATGGGCACGCCAATAAGCATGAGCCCCATGAGGTAGGCGTCCATGGCCCCGCTGACTCCGAAGGCTGCAGCCACCACTGCTTCCTTGACGAAGGACGCGCCTTTCACGCCGCCGGTCACACCGGCAAAGAGCATCGCGGCTCGCGCCATCGGCTGGGTTAAAGCACGACGGGCAATACTCTCTAGCCTAAAATGAACCGATTGAAGGGCACCCAAGATGGACGCTGCCACGGTCAATCGCGCCCTTTTTGGCACTCTACATTCAAGCTTACGAGGACACCTGATATTTTGTCCATATGAGGTATGTAGGCTTGAGAATAGTCATCCACATCCGCGTGTTCGACTTTTCTCCAATCGTACTCGTGGACAGAAACAAATCCGGCATCTTCCAGGTGTCCGCGCAGCGAAGCGAAGTCAAAGACATTGTAATGAATGTTGTAGAGATAATCTTGTCTGCCAAACAAAAGGCCGATTACCAACCGAATATCAGAAGTACGCCGATATATTTCACAAACAACGGCGAAGTTAGGCACCGAAGTCCTTAATGTCCCGCCAGGTTTTAGCACTCTTCGCCATTCTTGGAGTACGCGAGATACATCACGCCTCTTAAAGTGCTCAAGCACGTGACAATTGTAGATAACATCCACCGAATCATTCTCGATAAAGGAGAGGTGATCGATAGTGGCGACATGATCAACATGCGGGTAATCGATCGCATCGATGTGGACGTACCCAGGGATATAACGTTTTCCGCACCCTAAATGTAATTTCATATCTCCTTAATCTAGTAACCGTTATTATGCCATACACCATCTGCTAAAGAGGTTTGCACAAAACGCCTAAACAGGAACTCTTGCAATTCAGATTTGTTCGGCATCTTATGAACAAGAATATCGGGGTCAGGGCGACGTTCCGTAAGCAATCTCGTATCGGCTTTTTGCAGCACCGTAATAGGCTTTAAACCAGGCGACAAACTTCTCCACGCCTTCTTTGAGGGGTGTATGCGGCACAAAACCGACCGCTTGGCGCAAATCCTCTATATCGGCGTGTGTAGCGACGACATCCCCGGCCTGCATGGGCAGCATGTTCCTGACGGCCTTTTTGCCAACTGCGTTTTCAATTGTTTCGATGAGTGTCATGAGCTCCACAGGCGTGTCGTTGCCAATATTATATAACCGGTATGGCGCATCGCTGCTGGCGGCGTCAGGAGCGGATCGGTCGAACGATGGATTTGGCATCGGGATTGTGTCCAGGACTCGCATTACACCCTCCACGATATCGTCAATGTAGGTGAAGTCCCGCTGCATTTTTCCATGGTTGAAGACGTCAATCGGCCTACCTTCAAGAATGGCTTTCGTAAAGAGGAACGGGGACATGTCCGGCCTGCCCCACGGCCCGTAAACGGTGAAGAAGCGTAGCCCAGTGCTCGGAAGGCGATATAAATGGCTGTAGGTGTGAGCCATGAGCTCATTGGATTTCTTCGTGGCGGCATAGAGACTAATTGGATGATCCACGTTGTCACGTACGCTGAATGGCATTCTGGCGTTCGCACCATATACACTGGAACTGCTGGCATACACCAAGTGCTCCACGCCACTATTACGGCAGCCTTCCAGTACATTCAGAAAACCCACGATATTGCTGTTGATATAGGCATGGGGGTTCGTCAGCGAATAGCGTACGCCACCTTGCGCGGCGAGGTTGACAACGCGCCGGAAGCGCCGGTGGCCGAACAGACTCTCCATGCCGAGTCGGTCAGCCATGTCCAGCTTGACGAAGCGGAAATTCGGAAACGGGGCAAGCTGCTTAAGGCGATCTTCTTTCAAGTCCACGTCATAGTAATCATTAAGATTGTCTATGCCGATCACCTCAACGCCTTGCTCCAGCAGGCGGCGAGCGACGTGCATACCGATAAAGCCACCGACACCCGTAACTAATATCTTCATTTGTCCCTCAAACTTTGGGAGTCAGGTTCCTCTTTGACTCTTGTAGTGGCTGCACGTCCGCGGCGTCCACATCGACGGCGAAGGCGCGGTGGATGAGATCGAGTGAGACCACGCAACGGAAGTTGTTTTTTCTTCGCTGCAGGATGCCTTCCAAACCGAGAAGGGGACCGGAGACTATGCGTACGCGGCGACCGACATTGAGAAAAAGGTGCGGCTCGGCGTGCAATTGATCGGCCAGGCCGGCGCGCAGAATCTCAACCTCTTCATCGGGCAACGCAGTGGGTAGTCCTCCAAACCCGATCAGGCGCACCACGCTGGGGACCTGTAGGATGCGCAGGCGATCTTGCAGTGCGAAACGGACGAAGACGTAGCCAGGAAATAGTGGCAGATTAAGGCGCACGCGGCGGTCTTTCCAACGGCGCACGGAACTATACTGCGGCAGGAAATGTTCGACAGTCCGGGCATCAAGTTCCGCGGCAACACGTTTTTCGTGGCTTGCACGGGTGTAGATGGCATACCAATGGGGCTCGACCATCGCCAGGTGGGACACCACCGAGCTTGATGCTCGCCCTGCCCTCACTGCGACACTCTCCACCGGCAGTCCTCCAAGGAAATTCTACGGACAGCTTCGCCCCGTCACTTACAGGGCGATATGTGACCTAACCCTTTATATTGCTATAGCTTAGAACCGACTTTACTGATCCATCCGCTCTTTTGTTGGCGGGCGGCGGCTATTGAGCCGATTCCAAATCCTCTGCGTCGTCGAGCGCGACGCGTCTCCGTTTTGTGATGCCCAAGGCGCCTGCGCCTTCAGCGTCCCGGCAACTTCCTGCAAGAAAATCTTGCGCGGATCTTGTGGATCAACTTCTTTCCAGCGCGTCGACCCGAGTACCCAAACCATGGAGAAACCAAGGACGAATAATGTGCCTAGGAGCATTATCATGAGGCGTGGCGGAGATGACTTCCACTCCGGGACCCTGGCGGGATCCAGCACTTTGACGCTGGGAGTTTCTTTTGCCTCTTCCACTTTGGCGAGCTCGTATTGCTCGGTCAGCAGCTCGTAGACGGTTTCCTGGATTTTCGTGTGGCGGTAATAGTCCGCATATTTCACACCGAGCAGCGGCAAATTTCGTATGGAGGGGTAGGGCATGTCACCCGAAGAGCTATGAAGAGTTCCGGGCCTTTCGCCAGGCTTGCTGTTGACCCCACTCAGCCTTTCAAGTTGCTTACGAATCTCCCCGACGCGGGCGTTCAAGGACTGAACGCGAGGGTTGTTATCGGTGTAAATTCGCCGGAGTCCTTCGAGTTGAGCTTGCGCGGCAACCATCTGACCTGCGAGATTGGCAGCCACGTCCAGCATCGCTTTTCCTTCCTGCTGGATGTCGAGCGTGCTGTTCTTGCTGGAGAATTGAGCAAGTTGGTTCGACGCATCGTCCAGATCTTGTTTGACGACCTTGAGTCGTTCCTCAAGAAAGACCCTTTCTCGATGCGCAGAAGAAGTTGACAGGTCAATCACCAGTGAATTCAATTCGTCGACATATGCGTTGGCAAGGGCCGCGGCCCGCTGGGGGCTGTGGTCGGTCACACTGATGGTAATGATGCCGCTCTTCCGGTCTTCCGAAATCGACGTACTGAGATCCAATTGACTCCGTGCGTTCATGAACAGCTGCGTACCGTAAACCTTTCTCAAGTCAAACTGCTGTATAAGGTGATCTTGTGATGTCTGGCTTCTCAAAACGCCGATAAACAGCGCGCCGGTACTCTTGAGACCGAGCAGGTCACCCGCCGCGGTCCCCAGACCCACGCCACCCTTTGCGGCGAATCCAGCCATCATGGCCATGCCAGACGTCGACTGCGTGTCGGGCGGCATAAGCCGCGTCGTTGAAGTGTAGGACTTGGGAATTAAGAATGCGACCAGCGTCGAAACCACGAGACCAATTGCCGCGGCTCGAAGGAATAGCTGGCGACGGCTCCAAAGCAAACGTAAGCGTTCCGCTTGCCACTCACGCGAATCCTCAAGCGGCCCCTCGGGCAGCAAAACCTCTCCCGCAACTGGTTTCGGTGCCGTTTCAGGCTGCGGCTTGGCTGCTGTCTGTGTCACTTCTCTTTTCTCCCGCGTCCTCTTGCTCCAGGCATAATTCCCATTCGTTTATTTCCACTTCGTCGGCCACAACGTGAACTGGACTGAAGCCGTCACGTTCGATTGTGACGCACTTGCCAAGACGGGAATATTCCACTTTTCGTACTGCACCGAGCCTGATAAGGCTTTCGTTGCGTTCAACTGCACCTCGGCTCTCACACCAGCGTCATTTACGGTGCCCCCCTGTGGGATAAACTTGCCGTCAATCTTTCGATGGCGGTAGTTGAATTGAATCTTGTTGCGCGAAGACAGCCAATAAGTGGCCCACCCCTGCTCGCCCTGCGCAGCTCGGCCAATCCAACTTCCCATCAGGTAACCCTTATTAGTGAATCCATCCACGAATCGACCGTTCGAATAAAAGCACCCATTGCAGCTGCTGAAATCCGGGGGAACTGTAGAACCTCCCTCCAGATGCAGGTCGAGCTTGGGGACACGAGGTATCCGTACTACGTAAATTCCACCTTGGTAGGCAGACTTGCGCGGATAACCCAACGGGGAAAATTCATCCTCTGTAAAAGCGTCCCCGTAGAACGTCAGCCAATTTCTCATGCCAGGAACCTTGTAACTGAAGTCCACACTGGAGCGCCGGTCCCCAGGGTCCGCACTGCTCCCGTATAGACCACCGCCGACAGCGTTGATATTGAACATACTCTGGACAAACTTATGGAAGGTGAATGGAACACCCGGCCCCCCGACAAGAGTCGTCTTACTGACACCGAATTCAAAATTCGGAGTCGGCTTGAAACTAAGTCTGACTCCGTCGATGAATGGTTGGGGATTTAGCGAAACACCCCATTGGCCGACAAGACCAGTAGAACTCCCGTAAACAAATTGATGGCCAGATAGTTGCCCAAGAATTAACTGAGTTCGAATTGGACCCAGAAGGTCAAGCAGACCAGGAAGTTTGAATGGCGAGACTCGGTCGATACGGAACATCGTTAATGGCTCAGCATTGTCGCCAAACATTATGGGGCCGCCAGCGCTCGGTCCCCACGACAGGCTTTGTTTGCCGAAAGAGAGCTGCCAATTTTCGATGTTAATTGCTAGGTAGGTATCGAGTAATCGGAAAACATCCACTGACGGATTAGGCGTCGCCGGTGGTACGGGCCGCAAGATATCCAAAGTTGAGATTAGCTGACGAGCAGCCAGGGGCAAGGCTGGATTGGAAGGTGCATGCTCATATTCTCCCCGGACGTAAACAACCAATCGGCCCTCGGAAGCCCAGCCCGAAAAACCTGTGACATCGTTCACCCCTTCAGCAAACGGGCGACCGTAATCGTTGAGAATCGTCTGTCCAAAATGGTATCCGTCACTTAGAGGCGGTCCGGAAATCCCCGTAAACCGCGTATACATCGATTCGGGACGCAGGTGGCGATTGTTCCCACCACCAAGCCCCTCCAACTCAGAAGCGAATTCCCGCTCCAAGGAATCAACAAGTCGTTGAGCCGACGACGACGCGGCATTCTCATCGTTTACTTCTTCACTCGCTTCGTTCAAGAGGCGCGTGCATTCTAGTCTTGTCCAAGGCCTCTGCCCCACGATTCCCGACTTGATATAGCCAAAAGCTATCAAACGATCAAAGACCGGGTAGACCCAGCTATCGAGCGGAACATATGGAGAGCCCTGATTCGCAGGAGAAGAGTTTCCATCGCCACGAAAGAGTTGGCTGATCGATCTCCATTCCCCGCCGCCGAGATCCGGGTCGTGATGCCGGCTGTAAATGTTTTGTGCCACAAGGTTACCGATCACGCTGCCAACGACCACATCCGATGGAAAATGCTGATGCGCCTTCACGCGTGAGACACTCACCAAAGAAGCTACGCCGTAAGCCACGATTTTTGTGAGCGGACCAGGGTACTCGTGCGCGATAACGCCCGCTACGGACCATGCGGCAGCCGCATGTTCCGATGGAAACGAAGTGCCGCCACTCTGAAAGAACGGCCCGCTGCCATCCCCCTGATACGGCCGCTCGCGCCGCAGCGTGTACTTGAACGACTCGACGGCGACCAAACTGTTCACCGCCGCTTCGCCAGCGAGGAAACCGGTCTCGCTCCAATGCTCATTGTGGGTCACGCGACCCAGCACCCACATTCCGCCTGCCCCGCCGACAAGCGCTGCCACACCTGCGTTCGACAGTGTTTTGTAGTGACTGATCGTCGTGGGATTCTGCGACAGATGCTTGCTGAAATCGCGGTCGGTCACCAAAAGTCCTGCCGTGATGCCGCTGAGCGGAACGAGCCACTCCGTGTCGGAGAACCGAAGTCTCGCCGGACTCGTCCAAATTTCTCGCTGATCACCGATGAACCTCCCCACCAGTCCTGTTTGCGTTCCCTGAGACGTTTTCCCCACAGCGTTTGCTTCCGCCGAGACATCGGTCTTTGAAGAAGGGTTGTGCTTCACCGGAGCAGTCTCCGATGCCACAGATGCCTTCCTTTGCTCCTGTGCGTGCGACACACTAGCTTTTCCAGCGCTGAACAGTAGCGTTGTTCCGAGAATCGCCATGAGACGCCTCGTTCTCATTTGTCCTCATGGAATGGCGACAGCGGCAACCAGTGCCGCAGACGACGCGATTTGCGCGACTGACAAAACGTTCTTCAATGTACTGCTTCCTAAAACCGGCTTCTCCGGAACGACAACCGTGTCACCCGGACCCAACGTTGACGAAAGTACACTCCCGGACCACAAGCCGCCTTGTCCTCCGCCCGTTACCGAACCGTCGGATCGGACAATAAAGGTCCCGCCTTTGTTTGCAAGCTGCGTGGGACCTCCCGCGCGGGAGAGATACCACCCAGCATTTCTTCCAGGTGTATAGGTGAGTGCGTTAGCGTTGTACACTTGCCCGATGACCAACACAGCCCCGGGCTGCTTGGGGATCGTGAGTGAGTCGCCAGCCCGAAGTTCGATATCGTCAGTCGAACCCGCAAAGGCTTTACGGTCCGGGCGAACATGTATGACTAGCCGTCCGGATATGGGAGCATTTCGCAGTGCATCCAACACGCGCTGGCGCTGCTGCATGGCCGCCTGTTGCAGTGCGGCTTCTTCCGATCCAGTCGTGGAGGCCGAAGTCTTCACGACGGTGGACTCCTGCTCGAGTCGTTGGATCAGCTCTTGGCGGCTTTTCTGTTGGAGTTCCCGCACTTCGTTCCGTTCGAACACGGCAGCCCGGGGATATGCCGTCGGCAGCAGCCCTCCAGCGCGCTTCAACAGCGAACTCAAGTGTTCGCCCGGCCGAATGCCATAAACACCGGGCTTGCGGACTTCCCCGCGCAGGGTGACGCTGGCGCCGATATCGTTCCAACCAGCTTGTTGCGGTACGGTCAACACATCGCCGTCGCGAAGGGCCATATTTTGGTCTTCCTTCCCCGCCAGGGCCGCAGCCAGATTTACGTCCTGGTGCTCCGACGGCGAGCGTTCGCCCGAGGAATCGTGAGGGATCGCATAGTGCGTGAGGTCTCCCGAATCCGGGTTCGCACTGCGCAACAATCCGCCAGCTGACTGGACTAAGTCCGCGACGCGCATGTTGGCTGCGAGCGGATAACGTCCCGGTCGCGCCACATCTCCTCTCACGTACACGCTAGCAGGCGAGACTTGTTCCGGCTGGCGATGCACGATGATCCGGTCCCGCGGCTGGACCAAAACATTATTCAAAGGATCGCCCGCGAGCGCATCGTTTAAGTTGATACTAAAGACGCGCGTGGCGCCATCCTGCAGGCGGCGAAAGAGCTGTGCCGAGTCCAGCCAGGCATCCGGCGTAACACCTCCGGCTTGAAAGATTGCATCGCGCAAATGCTGCTGGCCCGACGTGCGATAACGCCCCGGGGCACGGACTTCGCCCGTAACAAGCACTTCGGGATCCGGCTCAAAGTCAAATCGTCCGAAGATTCGCACCGTATCGAGAGGCTCAAGCCTTGGCGACTCTTTTGGATGTTCGAGAGCGGTTGCCAAATCAAAAGTCTCGACAACCGGATGGTAATCGGGAGCATGCAGCCGGATAATCTCGGCGTAACGCGTCGACGGCTCGGGAAGCAGGTCAGCATATGAAGTCACGAGGTCCGCGAGCTTCATCTCCGGTTTGTACGAGTACCGGCCCGGTCGCAGCACGTGTCCTTGGAGGTAAATCGACGCCGAGTTGTACGGCGCGATCGGGAAAATGTGTATCTCGTCGCCATCCTGCACTTCAAACCCGCTCATTTTCTTGCGCACCGCTTCAGCGTCGGCGGTATCGCTGATTTCGAGGCTTAGCATCGTCCGTTTTTCATGCGCTACAAGTCGCTGGACTTCGATGTGCCGCAATGCCGCTGCAGGGAGAATTCCTCCCGAAAGATCCAGCACATCTAGAAGTGTTTTCTCATTGCGCAGCTCATAGACTGCTGGGCGTCGCACCATGCCCTCTACAGTCACGACCGGACCAAGCGGTGGAACCATGAGTGAATCGCCGTTCTCGAGCCGCTGTAGCTCCCCGCGAATGCCGCGAAGCAATAAGTCGTAAGCGTCCACTTCCTCGATCAACTGCTTACCGCGGAAATGTTGAAGCCGCCGCAGAGAGCCCTGCGGTGTCACACCGTCAGCGACGAACAGCGCATTCAACGGAGTGGAAAGCGAACTCACGTCATACGCGCCTGGCGAAGTAACATCGCCGACAACGTACACTCGCACCGACCGCAGCCGGAGCAGTGAAACGTCTACAGAAACGTCGCGAAATTGCGTTCTGAGGGCATGCTGCACGATTTCCTGTGCTTCTCCGAGCGTTCGCCCGGAGACCAGGACAGGCCCTACTTCCGGGAGTGCCACGCGCCCTTCGCGATCCACGGTTCGAGGCAGACGTTGTGACACGCCTCCCCAGAGGTCGATCGAAAGACTGTCGCCTGGCCCGACGACATAGCTCGGCCCGACGGGAAGATCCATGGGGATATAGTCCGGATTTGCCGCGCCTTTGCGGAAAACATCGAGGCCAAATCTTTCTGGGGACCGATTGGTCGTGCCTGCCTGGACGTAAAGGTCATAAAG
>Ga0066659_10000737_pt1 | contig 13023 bp, 13 predicted proteins | sample GraSoiAngelo_108_FD_75176 | JGI IMG/M metagenome (GOLD analysis project Ga0066659, IMG submission 75176) | Grasslands soil microbial communities from the Angelo Coastal Reserve, California, USA - 14_0903_09_40cm | ecosystem: Environmental > Terrestrial > Soil > Grasslands | place: USA... | reverse complement strand
CGTGACTCTCGATCGTTACCGATTTTACCTCCGCCAGCTGATCGATTTGTTTTCGCAAAGACAACGCTGCCTCGATCGCGCTTTGGCTGTGATATTCGGCCGGCCAATATTTGATGCTCGTGTTCAAGATCATTGCGGCCGGGCCATCCTCCGTTTTGGAAAACGGAACTGCGAATTTTTCTCCGACATTGCCTAACGAAACTCCAAGCTGCTTCTCGAAACCCATTTGCCCTTCGAAAATTGGTCCGGGCCCGGTCATTCCAGCACGCGCGAGCAGGGCCGAGAAAACTCCGTGCCGGGCGGCAGTTGCAAAGGCCACACCCTTCCAATGTGAGAGCTCGCCCACGCGCGCCTGACGCATCGCCGCGCCCGCCACACCCGCAATGTTCGTCGCATGACGCGTCTTTTTGGGGCTAAGCTTCATCAAACGTGCGCACGCCAGTGCAGTTGAAAACGTCCCGTAAGTCACGTGGTCCCATCCACGGGCACGAATACTCGCCGCATCGCAGAAGCGGCATTGCACTTCGTAGGCCAGCGCAATCGCCGTGATCAATTCCGGTCCAGTCGCGCCAACGCTTTCCGCGACCGCTAATGCAGCGGAAATATTATCGCTGGGATGCGCCGGTTCTTTCGACAAATAAGTGTCGTTGTAATCAAAGTAGCGAATGCAACAGCCGTTGGCGAAAGCGGTCCAGTCCGGCGGCGTTTTGTGATCCGTGCCTATAATTGTCGATCCATTTTTCGCCGAGAATTCCGATGCAACTTTGCGCGCGATCGCGCACGGCTCCTCATCCCACGCGCCCAGCGCGCAGCCAAATGAATCGATGACGCGCCGCTTCACTTCGTGCACGACGGCCGGTGACAAATCTTCAAAGCGCAGCGCGCAAGCATAGTCGGCCAGTCGATGAGCGAGTGTTGTCTTCATGAAAGTGAAATTGCAACTTGCCGATGATTTCTACGCGGGCAACTCTGGGTAGCGCACGTGTCTCGCGTGCTGGCGATGGCGTCGCGCCATCGCGAACTTCCCTTTGAATTGAAATCACAAGAAAAGATCGTTTCAGCGAGGACGCTGAAACCAACACGCGAGACGCGTGCGCTACCCAATCCGCCGCTTGCCCACGTCCTTTGAACAACGCACAATCTTCCCGTGAGCGAATTCCAATTTGGCGGAGAGTTTGTCTGGCACCCGACGCCGGAGCTCATCGCGCAATCCAATTTGCAGCGCTTCATCGAGAAACACGCGCTCGGTTCCTATGGGAAACTGATGCGACGATCGACAACCGACATTGCCTGGTTCTGGGACACGATTCTCCACGATCTCGATATTCGGTTTTACAAACCGTACGCGCGTGTGGTCGACCTTAACCGCGGCAAACCATGGGCGCGTTGGTGCGTCGATGGCGAAATGAACATCGCCCACAACATGCTCGATAAGTACACCGGCACGCCGACGGACGAGAAAATTGCAATCAAATCGGAAACCGAAGATGGCACCATCCGCACGCTCACTTATAAGGAGCTTCGCGAGGAGGTGAACAAGATGGCTGCTACGTTGCGCAGCCTCGGACTCGGCAAAGGCGATGCCATCGGCGTCTTCATGCCAATGGTGCCTGAGATTGTCATTGCGATGCTCGCAATTATTAAAATCGGCGGAATTTTCCTGCCGCTTTTCTCCGGATTCGGGGCGTCCGCGATTGTTTCTCGATTAAAAGACGCCGAGGCGAAAGCGCTTTTCACCGCAGCTGGAACTTATCGGCGTGGGAAATTTTGCCCGATGAAACCGATTGCGGACGAAGCGGGGTCGCAAATTCCAACGCTGCAACACCTGCTGGTGTTGAATCAAGCCGGCGAGTGGCTGCTCGAAAATCTGAAGGCAAGCTCGCCGCCGAGAGGACTCAATTACTCATTTGACGAAGAGCCGACCGAGCGCACAGGCGCGGAAGATCCAATCATGATCATCTACACGTCGGGTACGACTGGCAGGCCGAAAGGTGCCGTGCATACGCATTGTGGGTTCCCAATCAAAGCCGCCCAAGACATGTGGCACGGTCTCGACCTTCACTCCGACGAAACACTTTTCTGGATGACCGACATGGGCTGGATGATGGGCCCGTGGGAAGTTTTCGGCGCGCTCATCCTCGGCGCCACCATGATGCTTTACGACGGCGCGCCCGATTTTCCGGGACCGGACCGCGTCTGGTCACTAGTGGATCGCCACAAGGTGACGTCGCTTGGCGTCTCTCCGACTTTGATTCGCGCGCTGCGGCGTCACGGCGACGAGATCGTCCACCAACATGATCTTTCATCGTTGCGCAAGTTCGCGTCCACCGGTGAACCGTGGAATCCCGATCCGTGGATGTGGCTATTTCAAAACGTCGGCCGCGGAAAACTTCCGATCATTAATTATTCCGGCGGCACGGAAATTTCCGGCGGCATTGTTATGGGAAACGTTCTTACGCCCATGAAACCATGCGCCTTTTCGGGACCGCTTCCGGGGATGGCGGCGGACGTTGTTGATGAAAATGGAAAATCAGTTCGTGGCAGAGTTGGCGAGCTCGTCATTCGTGAACCGTGGATCGGGATGACCCGCGGCTTCTGGCGCGATCCGCAACGTTACATCGAGAGTTATTGGTCGCGGTGGCCGGACGTGTGGGTGCACGGCGATTGGGCCGCAGTCGATGACGATGGCCTTTGGTACATCCTGGGGCGCAGCGACGACACAATTAAAATTGCAGGCAAACGCGTCGGCCCAGCGGAAGTGGAATCAATTCTCGTCGCGCATCCGCAAGTCAGCGAAGCGGCGGCGGTTGGCGTGCCCGATCCGATCAAAGGCGAAGCGCTCGTTTGTTTTTGCGTTTTGAGGAAAGGCGCAAACGGAGATGTCGGTCTTGCCGCTGAATTGAAAGGAAACGTCGCGCGCGACCTCGGCAAAGCCCTCGCGCCACGCGATGTGCTTTTCGTGGGTGACATACCTAAGACGCGAAACGCAAAAGTCATGCGACGAATTGTACGCGCGGCATACATCGGCGAAAAGCTCGGCGACACGTCGGCGTTGGAGAATCCGGCGTCATTGGAAGAAATTAAGCGCCTTGCCTCGGAGGTTAGGCTTCCAGCCTGATCCGGCCAGCAGTCTTCTAGGCTGTCGAATCAACACGCCAAGCTGGAAGCTTGGCTGCCGAGTCAGCCTAGATGGCCGACCTCCTATGAGCTTGCCGTGTCTTGTGCGAGTCGCTATTCTGTGCGCATGAACACGCGCTGCGTCGCATCATTCGTTTCAATTGTCCTACTCGCAGCTACATTCGATGCACTCTCCGCCGGAGAAAATTTTTCCGGTGAATACGCCGACAAGAATTTTCTAAACGGTCAAGCCGTCTTTCAAATGAGCCTACAGCAAAGTGGAGACACGGTGTGGGTCTGGTTCAGCGCAGGTTACAACGACGGCCACGGCGCCGCGCCGGAGGCCGATGGCACCGGCAAAGTGACTGACAAGGGCACAGTCGAGTTCAAGTTTAAGGACAGCAGCAAGAACGCCGGCACTGGAAGAATCGCCCTTGCCGACGAGGGCATCATGGTGTCCTTCAAGACGAAGCACGTGTCCGATTCGAGCTGTCTCGAGTTTTACGGGCAGAAGTTGCGGCTAAAGCGCGTTTGGAAAAAGTAGCGGCGGGAGTCAGGCTCCAAAGCCTGACCCGGCCGGCGGCCTTCGAGGCTGTAGATGTACTGGCCAAGCTGGAAGCTTGGCCGCCGAGTCAGCCAGGATGGCTGACCTCGGTCACACCATCGGGCGGAACCGGCCGACCACTTCCTGCAAGCGGCCAGTGATTTGGCCTAACGAACAAACCTCGACGGCTTCGATCAAGGTTGGGAAACAATTCTCACCGCGCTCCACAACATCGACGAGTTTATCGAGCGCGCGTTTCGCTTTCTCGGCATTCTTCTTTTTGAATTTCGCCAGCCGATCGACTTGAAGTTGCTGCTTCTTCCGCGGCGTACGCGCAAGCTTGACTTCCGGTATGTCGTCACTGCCGTTGCGGTAACGATTGAGACCGATGATAGGCCGAGTGCCTTCGTAAATTTGCTCCTCGTAACGATGCGCGGCGTTTTGAATCTGGCTGCGTTGGTAACGGTCTTCCACCGCCGCCAGCACGCCGCCCAGTCGCTCGATCTCGCGAAACTCATCAAGAACCGCGCGCTCGACCGCCCGCTCGACCGCTTTCATTCCCGGCGAGCCGCTCAACATGTTCATCGTGTGTTTGAAAATGCCGGATTCCTCGAGCAGGATCGCCTGCCCGTGCGCTGCGAGCCGGATCCATTCTTCGCTCGGTGTCGTGAACGGTTCGTCCGCACTGTTTGAATGGCACGAGTTCGTGGCGTTCATGTAGGCGAGCATCAACTCCGCAGCAGTGCGCGTGAGATTATTTTTGAATTCCGCCGCGATAAGCGATCGGCCGCTTGTCTGGGTGTGCAATTTGAAAAGCTGTCCGCGCGGTCCGGCGCCAAACGCGTCGCGCATACCGATCGCCCAGATCCGGCGTGACACACGGGCGAGCGCGATGTATTCGACGTCCAGCCCGCAATCGAGAAAGAACGAGAGGCGTGGACCGAATTGATCGATTGGAATGCCGCGCGCGGCGAACATTTCCGCGTAGGCAAAGCCGTTGGAGAGGGTGTAAGCCGCTTGTTGTACGGGCGTCGAACCGGCTTCGCCGATGTGATAACCGCTGATCGAGATCGGATACCAGCGCGGCATTTCGTGAGTGGTGAACTCGACCATGTCGGTGAGAAAACGCAGCGATGCTTCGATCGGGAAAATGGTTTCGTTCTGCGCCTGGACTTCCTTGAAAATGTCGGCCTGAATCGTGCCGCGCAGTTTTGGAACAACTTTCGGACCAAAACGCCGTTTCGCAGCCGCGATATACATCGCCATGATGATTGGCGCAGGGCCGCTGATCGTCATCGACGCGGAGAAATTCGGCGAGCCAAGATCAAATCCATCGTACAGCCGCACCATGTCTTCGACCGTGTCGATCGCGACGCCTCCTTCGCCGATTTTCCCGAAGACTCCGTCCGCGTCGCTGTCGATGCCGTAAAGGGTTGGGCCATCAAACGCCGTGCTAAGCCGATGCGTGCGCTGATGTTGTGTCAAATAATGGAAACGCTCGTTAGTATCTTCAGCCAGCATCAAACCGGAGAACAAGCGCGTCGGCTCCTCTAGCCGCTGGACGCCATTCCCGCTCGCTTTTTCCTTCGCGCCGTCGCTCGACGTTTTTTTTCCGTAGCTTCCTGTTTCAATTTCGCGTACCGGCTCCAAATACATCTCGCGATAAGCGCCGTTCAGAAATGGAAACTCACCAGGCAATCCTTCGCCGAAGAGGTAACGGGCGATCTCGCCCGGTTCATCGATCTCCGGCAACGCCAGGCGCGGCAATGGCAACCCGGTTGGTGTATGCGTCACTGGCGTTTTCGATTTGATTTCGGTCCAACGATCACTCAGTTCGCGCCCGAATTTTTCATCCGATCGCGCCCGTTTCACCTGATTGAGAACGAACCCGTTGTACTTCTCAACCGCTTCAACGACTTGTCCGAGTTTGCTCATAAGCCTTCTTCCATTCTTCTGTCATTATTTAACAGTTAGAGATGTTTCGACTTCGCTCAACATGACAAATCGGCGGTCATCCCGACTCGTCGAGACAAATTTCCCGCAATCAACGCGAACAATTGATCCACGCCAGGGTCACGATGCCGTTTTGCGACGGTGTCGATGAGCCGTTGCCCACGCCGATTTTGCCCGAGACGCTGTTCAATCTCCGTGTGCGCGGTGCGCGCCCGCTGGAGATCGCTCTTGTTCACCACCACGATGTCGGCGAGGTCGAGCATGACGATCTTTTGCAACTGCAACCGGCTACCGTAATCAGGGTTCATCACGAGCACGGTTTCACCCACAATCCCATTTTGCTGAAACGGCATTGCCTCCTGTCCGGTGCCGACCGTTTCGATAATGACGTAATCGAAATTGGATTGAGCAAGCAGGGCGAGGCAATCATGCGTCGCGGGCGAAAGCCCGCCGGCTTGTCCGCGCGTCGCCATGCTGCGCATGAACACGCGATCGTCCTGCGAGTTAATCATGGTGGCGCGATCGCCCAGAAGGGCGCCCTCTCCAATCACGCTGGGATCATGCGACAAAATGGCGATACGTCCCTTTGGATCGTGACTCAAAAAACGCAGCACCAATTCATCAATCAACGTTGTCTTTCCCGCGCCGCCCGGTCCGGTGAACCCGATGACGTTTGAATTGCGGATTGCGGATTGCGGGTTTCGGATTTGCTTCGCTGGTCGGCGTTTTCCTTTTGCGTACGCCTCTTCTATCTCGGTGAGTTTCCTTGCCAATTCCATGTCGGACAACTTCGCGGCTGTGCGCTTGCGTGGTTTTCCGTAGTGCTTGCGCACATAATCGGTCATTTCCATGAGCGACGTGCCGGCAAAGAAAATCGTGTCCACGCCTTTTCGTTTCATCGCCACGGCATCGTCATGCGTGATGGTGCCGCCGCCGCCGCCGAAAACTTTGATGTAATTCGCGCCGCGTTTGCGCAGTTGGCTCAGTACTTCTGCAAAAAACTCGACGTGTCCGCCGTTATAACTGGAAATGCCGATGGCGCGCACGTCTTCCTGGATCGCCGCGCGAACGATGTCGCCGACCGAGCGATGGTAACCGAGATAAATGACTTCGATCCCATGCCGGATGAACTCGAGATTGATTGTGTTGATCGCGCTATCGTGCCCGTCGCAGATCGGAACGGCGGTGAGAATGCGAATTGGCGCAGCCATCAGGCGAAAAGTCTAATGGTAATCATTTGACGGGCAACGGCATTCTAGCCTAGTAGCGACTTCGATGAAAAGATCGCGCGCTCTTCCTACAATCGCATCGGCTGGTTTGATCGCCGGAGTTCTCGATATCACCTCCGCGTTTGTGATCGCGGAGATCAAAGGTACGGGATCCGCTCGAATGTTGCAGGGAATCGCGAGCGGTTTGCTCGGGCAGCGATCGTTCGAAGGAGGAATGGCGACGGCAGGGTTGGGTCTCGCCATTCACTTCCTGATCGCGTTTACAGCGGCGGCGCTGTTTTACGCCGCCAGCCGGAAATTCAGTTCTTTGACACAGCATGCCGTTATGTCGGGATTGCTTTACGGAATCGCGGTTTACATTTTCATGTATTGGATGGTCGTGCCGCTCGCGTTCCCGAACGCGCGCCATTCTATGTCGAGAGACGTCACCGCTGTGATCATTCACATTGTTTTGATCGGGCTGCCGATTGCGCTGGTGGTCCGCCGTTTTCCGAAGCAACAATTGGCTCAATCATAAATGAAGGACCCTTTCGATTTTTCCGGAAAAGTCGTCCTGGTTACCGGTAGCTCGCGCGGAATCGGGGCGAAGATGATCAAGGCGTTCGGTAAACGCAGCGCCCAATGTGTGGTCAATTACGTTGTCGATCCAGCGGGACAAAACAAAAGCGACGCGGAAAGCGTAGCAAACGAATTGAAAGATCCACTCGTGATCGAGTGCGACGTAACCAAACCTGAGCAAGTCGAATCAATGATGAAGCAAATACAAGATCGGCATGGCGGTCTCGATATTCTCGTGAATAACTCCGGCATCATACACGACCGCACGATCAAAAAGATGTCGATGGATGAGTTCGAAAGCGTGGTGCGGGTGAATCTCACCGGCACATTCAACGTCACGCAAAAAGCTGTGTCCGTTCTGCGCAGCGGCGGGCGAATCGTGAATCTATCGTCAGTCAGCGGGCAGATGGGGCTCTTCGGCCTGGCAAATTATTCGTCGAGCAAAGCGGCAATCATCGCTCTCACAAAAGTTTCCGCGCGCGAATTTGCGCGTCAGGGCATCATCGTTAACGCGATCGCGCCCGGCTTTATTGACGTCGGCATGAGCAAAGGAATGCCTGAAGAAGTGACGCAGAATTTCATCAAGCAAATTCCGCTCGGCCGTCTCGGCGACGTAAGGGAAATTGTAAATGCCGCGTTGTTCCTCGCTTCGCCCATGGCTTCGTACATCACCGGCCATGTTTTGAACGTAAACGGCGGATTCTACATGGGATGAGCCCCAGGGATTGACCATGGCCACACCGCAGAATTTCACGAATGCCCATCATTACGAGCACGATCAGAGCACGGACATGAGCAAGAGCAACGAGCGCGATGTTTGGTTCGTCGTTTCACGTCTCAACGATTTAACCACTCAACGTTTTAACGCGATCGTGAAGTCAATCCCATTTCTGCACCAAAAGCCACACTAATGCCGACAATATCGCCGCGAACGTGGATAGCACGAGCGCTGCGCGTTTCGACTGGCGTATTTTGAACGCAGGCTTGGGAATATCGTCGTGAATATGACTGGCCTCGTACAGCTTCATCAGGAAAAAAGCCACGATGAAGCCCACAGCACCCCATTTGAGACACCCGAGAATGGTTTCCAACATCCCGATTAGACTCTAACGCGAGAACCGCGACGCTCAAGACCACCTGCGCCAGTGCGTAAGCGCACCACGGCTGTTCAACTGACCCGGGCGGTCAATTGATCGCAAATTGCCTGAACTCCGCTTTCTCCCCTCTACCTTTGTAATCCGCGAAAAGACGGATTCGCTGTGGGGAACTCCGCTTTCGAACGTCTCTCCTACGGTGTCGGCGAAGGTGAAGCAGCTCCTTCTGCAGGAGAAGGCGATGCCTCGGTCTCAGGGGCCTTCTTCTTCTTGGTCGTGGCTCTCTTCTTGTGGGTCGGCGACGGCGATGGAGATTTGGTGGCTGCCGCTGTGGTCGAAGTCGCAGTCGTTCCCCCCTGCTGTGGTGCGCAAGAAGCGATAAACGCGATGCCGATTAAGACGGTGATTAAAGACAAGACAGATTTTTTCATATGTTTGTTAAGCTTAGGATTGCAGAATGTGTGGTCGTCCGCGGGATGGCAAGAAATAAAATCTGCGTGTAACGAATGCTTGCCACTCCGCAGTCCGGCGACCGCTGGACGAAAGGACTCCTGCCGCCGCGCCCGCTCATCAAGGACGTTTTGTGTTAGATATCTGACACCAATCAGTCCGCGCCGCTGTTCAGCTTCGCAGAGTTGGTTGCCTCTGGGTCCGCGGCGGATTCTCCGCGGCGGATTCGCCATGCCAAAGGGTCCTTGTTCTCGCCCCCGACTTCATCGCTCCGCCAGGCTCTGCACTGCATCGGCCAGCCTCTCGAAGGTTGTGATTTGAATTTCCGGCCCGTAGTGGAATTGCGAGAGAATATTGAGACCAATGTCTTTGTGCGGATCAGAGATCACTCTGGTTACGGAGGCGACCTGTTTCGCGGTGAGAGCATCCATCATGTTAGCGACATGACGCGCCGTGCCGGAATCCATCGACTCCAGCCACCGGAAATCCGCCAGGACACGCAGGCCGGGCGCTACGTCTTGCAATAGCTCGCGTACCTGCTGGGCGGCCTGCTTCGCCTGCTCTGCCGTTACTCGCTGCGCAGCGCTGATCACCAGGAGCCGTTTCGATCGATCAAGCTCGACTGTATACATATTCCGTGATCACACGATGCAACCGTCACCGCAAGCCCGAGCAACCTGGCCACCGGGTTCTGTCCTACGCCGCTTCAGTCCGGGCTCTTCTTCTGCTTCCAAATTCCCAGTTTTCAATTTTACTTTGTATCGACTGATGATCACCGGAACTGACATCACCGTTTGGGTAATATCGGCGCTGCTTGCGATTGGCATCGGCTGTAGTCGTTATTCGAAATGGAAAACGCGCAACAAATTCGTGCGCGAGCTGGCGGCCATGGACCCGGAGCGCCGTGAGAAAATGCTCAGCCGCCTGAGCCCACAGCTTGCCATGGAGGCCCGCGAAGAATTGATGAAGCGCTTTCATATCAGCTGACATCTGATAACTCACGAAGCGTTCACGCATGTCGTGACTGTGCGCCCCATTTAATCCGCGGTTACTCTTCGTGCAGCGCGATGCTGGCGCCGACCCACGTCCTGTCGACGTTGAAATCGACGCCCATCATTTTGCCCTGGCTCATTCGGACAAGATTGTTCACGAGAGTGGGATCGCGGTCCTCGTCCGGCCAGACAAACATCATCCGGATTTCGGCCTTCGATTTCTGACCATCGAGCGTCGGCACGAACGCAGCGTAATCGACTTTTCTCTGCAGAATCCATTCGTGCGGATTTTTGAGCGCAGAAATTTTCTCGCGCGTCGGTTCCATTTCCACACCATGCCCGGCGAAGGAGTAGAGCGGCTTCAAAACATAATTGTTGATGTTTTCGTCAGCGGGAAATTCATCGGCGAAAAAGGCTGGAGCTGTGTGCTCCGTTTTCAAAAATGGCAGCGAATGCTTGCTGATCCGAAAATACCAATTCGGGTGGCCGACCCATGTGACATCGAGATCGTCTTGAAACCGAAACGGCAGATTCAGATCGGGTCGGCCAATCAGTTCGTCGAAGATTACCCGATTATAAATCCGCTCGATCCGCACTTCGCGCCCATCGCGGTCATAAAACAGTTGCCGGCCGCGTTTCGTGATTTTCGTCACGCAGACAGGACGAATGCCAAGCAAGGTTTCTGTCGCTGCGAAATCGATCCGCGTCTTTTGTTTCTCTGGCTCGATCTCCAGAAGTATGACGTTCTCCGGAGCAGAATCTGCGATGATCGTGCGTCTTAACAGATCGAGATATGCCTCGTCTTTGATTCCGCCGAAGGATGAGGTCCAATTCCGTGGGATGACCGGATACGCTTTGCGCACGCAATGCAACAGCAGCAACTGAAAGCCGAAGAGACTCGGAAATGCCTGCAGTTCAATCAATCGCGGGACCAGCCGATCGCCTTCCGCACAAATGGCAAAATCGACTACGAGGAAATTCGGATGCGCTGATTCGCGGGGAACTTCCAATCCTTCGGGAATCGCGTTCTCCGCGTGCCGCGCGAACTCCAGCGTGCGGGTAAGAGCGACAATCTCATGCGCAGCACGCGTGACTTCATCCGTGAATTCGCGTGTCAAAAAAATCGACGTCTCCGAGATTCGAAAATCCGCCGGCCATTTCTCGGTTTGGTTCACACAGCGCAACAACGTGGCATATTTTTCCGGCGCGAAGTCGGCGTTGAAGCGCCTGCGAAGTTGCGGATCCATTATTCAGGTAGGGACATCTCTCCGAGATGTCCGACGTATTTCTCCCGTGCTGTCGCAGTCTGCGCCAGCGAAAAGAATTCGACTGACGCTCCAGAGGTGCATCCCTACCTGAGTTGTAGCTGGTACGGCCAGTCTTCCACTCGATGAGCAAGACCCGCACGGACAGGATTCTCGAGAATGTAAGCCGCCTTCTCATCGAAGCTTTCATCGTTGCGTAATCGATGATCAAAGAAATCACGTTGCCAGTGAATTCCAGCGTGATTTGCAGTATATCGCTTCCAATTTGCGATTACTCGTTTCATCCCGAGGTCTGGCCCAAAACTTGCAAGCATAGCCAAGCAGCGGAACGCCCCAGTAATGCTGCTCCTGATAGAAACGCGTAGCATCAAAAAGTATTTTCGCGGTCTGAGAATGACAGAGGTGATTCGTGCCCTTCGGCTGGCAACAGATGGTCATGAAGAAAATGGCATTGGACGTGCCAATAAAATGCGGAGGATCGTGCGGCAATGCGCGACGGCCGATCGGATCATGAGGAGAGCGAATCATTTCAGACAGGGATGGATGTCCGAGATGTCCTACTTATTTCTTCGGCGTCGTTGCAATCAGCTCAGTGAAAAAGAATTCGACGGACGCCCCGGAAGTGCGTCCCTACCTACTATGCGCCGTTCGGCTGTTCGATCACGCTGTTAATATAGAGCGGTCCGAGAATGGCCACAGTGCCTTTGTCGTCAGTAACGATCACTCGGTTGCCGCGCGGCGTGATGTAGGCGTAATCCACCGTCGGCACTGAATATTCACGTCCGTCCGATGTCCGAACCGAGAACGGAACAAACGGCACGCGCGCTAGTTGTTTGCGAATCTCATCGATCACCCGGCAACATTATACCAGAAACTTCCCGCCGCGCATCATTTGCTCGCCGTCGAACCAGATGTCGAAATCACGGCCGACGCAATCGATGTGCGTTTTGGAAACCCAGTTCGCACCGGTATGTTCGGCGTAGGGATGGCCGAAGGCGATGTGGACACCGGGAATTTTTTCGTCCTGCAAAATGTGGCCGATGACGTGCGTGCAGGCCGTGTTGGTGCCGATGGCAAATTCGCCGACGCGATCGCTGTTTTCGTCGGTGCTGGTGTAGGCGCGAAATTCGTCGCGCAAATCCTTGTTCTCGGACCGCAGCGATCGGATGCGATTGTTTTCCACTTCGATCGTGAGCGGATTGGATTCCAGATCGCCAAAACGTTCGCACAGGTAATCGCCAACCACGCCGTCAACCACGAACACACCGTTGGTGTTCATCGGCGCAGTGAAAATTTCGCCGCCGGGAAGATTGCCCCATGTGTCGCGCCTGATGATACCGCTGGTCTTCAGCCAATTTAATTTGGGCGAAAGCTCTGCCTCAAATTCAGTGCCGTGAGGCGTTCGGCAGGTGATCCGCTCAGCTTGTCGCGCGCGCTCGACCAGGCGCTGGCTGAGCGCATCGACCGCGCAAAAATCGGCGCGCATACCCTCGAGCATGATTTCGCGGTTAATGTTAACCATGTGGCCATGCCGGATTTTGTGGTTGTTGACTACGCTGGTCATTTGCGTCCGGGCGGTAAGCTCGCCCGGCTGCGTTTGCGCGGCGAAGATTGATGCTTGTGAGAGCGCCAGATCATCGAGAATGATTTCCGGCATATACTTGAGCGGCCGGTGCGCATGATGCTCCAGCACGAACAAGCTGTACTCTGAACCGACGCGCTCCACTTCCTTCTGTAATGCCGCTGCGATTTCGCGCGTCGCAGTGTCGGTAATGATTGTGATCCTCTCCCGCGGTTTCAATCGAAGGCAGATATTGATCG
>Ga0066659_10000734_pt1 | contig 13035 bp, 10 predicted proteins | sample GraSoiAngelo_108_FD_75176 | JGI IMG/M metagenome (GOLD analysis project Ga0066659, IMG submission 75176) | Grasslands soil microbial communities from the Angelo Coastal Reserve, California, USA - 14_0903_09_40cm | ecosystem: Environmental > Terrestrial > Soil > Grasslands | place: USA... | reverse complement strand
CAAACACGCGGATTGGTCCGGGAAATGCATTCAGGGCATCGTGAAACGCCACTACGCCAAGGGGGACCAAGTGAGGAAAGAATCCGTCCAGGTCTTTCTTGGCGCCTTCATAGGTGTGGTCGCCGTCAATCCACAAGAGCCGGATGGGTCGGTTCCACGAGCTGGCCACCTCTGTCGAGTAGCCAAGGCGCGATTCTACGTGGCTTGATACGCCGGCGGCACAGATGGAATTGAGGAAAGTTGGATAGGAGGACGCTTCCGGATTGGCATGATGATCCAAAAGAATGGGCGAATTGTGTGGATCAATGGCGACAATGGGCTCCAAACCGTAATGGGAAGCAACCGTAGCCAGCATGACGGTAGACCGTCCCTGGAAACTGCCAATCTCCACAATCGCGCCTCTAGCCGGCACGCACGCAGCGAGCAATCCCAAAAAGCGAGCTTCATTCTCCGCAAGATGGCCTGGGACCTTCCGGGTCTGTTCCCACGCATTGTTAAGGACAGTCTCGAGATCTGCAGGAATCTGGACGGTAGCCAAAAGTCGTCTCCGTGAACTTCTGTATATCGCTAACCCTTTCCCGGCTGGGGCGGTCGTGCCCAGAGTCCTGGAAGTGGTCTGCCCACACCAAATTAGAATACCATTCCGAAATTCACCGGCGCAGCACTACCGGCTTTTATACCCCGATCGGAACGCAGGCGCCTTTCTGCGGATTAAGGGAAACAACCCTAGTAAGAGTGCCGACGGTTCGCAAGTGGGGGCGCTCTTCATTTTCTCTGTTGCTAATCCCGCTCTCGAAAACTTGACACACCCTACGCCAGCCGAATAGCGTACCAAATGGAATAGTCAGGGGGCTTCAGGGTGGCGCGGTTTCTTTCACCGCAACTAAAAAGGCTGCTGAGTTACGTCCGGCCTTACCGGTTCCGGATGTTACTCGGCGTCGTGTTGCTCGCGTTTGTCGCGATCGCCGAGGGCCTCATCGCGCTGATCATTGCCCCGATCTTTGATCGCGTTCTGAACCCCGCTGCGAGCGACTCGCGACTGGAGTTGTTCAGAGTCCCGTTCAGCGATCGCACGATCTATCTCAATCAATTCTTTCCGCCGTCCATTCACAATGTGTGGACCGTTGTCTCTATCGCGCTCCTCGTCGTGTTCTTTGCCAAAGCCGTTGCGGAATTTGGGGGCGGCTTCTTGATTCAGGCGATCGGCCATTCGGCGATCACCGATCTCCGCAATCAGCTCTATGCCAAGCTCATCCGTCAGCCCATCGGATTTTTCCAACACCAGCCTGCGGGACGCCTGATTTCCACGGTCATCAATGACGTTGAGCGCGCGCGGTTAGCCCTCTCCGAGTACCTCGCGGACGTCTTTCGCCAAGGATTTGGTCTTCTCGTCTTCCTCGCCGTGCTTCTCAAGATCGATTGGCGAATGGCCCTTGGATCCATGTTCCTTCTTCCCATGGTGGTCTGGCCGGTGGGCAAACTGGGGCGAAGAATTCGCCGTTCAGTAGCAAACAGCCAGGACCGTCTCGGCGAGCTAAGCCAGATCTTGCAAGAGACCGTCAGCGGCAATCGCGTCGTCAAGGCCTTTGGCATGGAGAACTTCGAGATCAGCAAGTTCCGCGTTGCGGCTCAGCGCTTATTGCGCGAGACCCTGCGCTGGGTGCGCGCCTATGCGCTCAGCTCTCCGTTGATGGATTTGTTACAACCCGTGGTCATCGCGCTCTTGCTGCTCTATGCGCGTCAAAGAATCCGCTTGCATGAGCTCACGCTCGGCCTCTTTGTGGCTTTTGTCTACGCTTTATTCAAGTCCTACGAGCCTGTGAAGAGGATGGGAGCGATTTACCAGCAGTTCCAACAGGCGCAAGGCGCGACGACGCAGGTCTTCTCATACCTCGACCTGGCGGAGGAAGAACACGACGCGCCCAATGCCAGCCCGCTCCCGGCCTTCTCTCGGAAAATCGTGTTCGACCATGTTAGCTTCTCTTACGATTCAACCCCGGTGCTGCGCGAAATCAATTTGGAAGCGCAAAAAGGCGAAGTGATCGCTCTGGTGGGCTCCAGTGGCGGCGGGAAAACCACTCTTGTCAATTTGCTCCCCCGCTTCTACGAGCCTACTTCGGGCTCGATTCGCATCGATGGCGTGGACGTTCGCGAAGTCACTATCCGTTCCCTCCGCGAGCAGATCGCCATGGTCACTCAGGAAAATATCCTGTTCCACGACACGCTGTGGAACAACATCAGTTACGGCTTGAAAGATGTGCCCGAGGAGCGCCTGATTGCTGCGGCAACGGCCGCCCTGGCGCACGAATTCATCATGGAGCTGCCGCACGGCTACAACACGGCCATCGGAGAGCGCGGCACCCGCCTGAGCGGCGGGCAGAGACAGCGTATCGCCATCGCCCGAGCCATCTTGAAAGATTCGCCCATTCTTATTCTGGACGAAGCTACTTCGGAGCTGGATGCGGAGTCCGAGATGTTCGTGCAGAAGGCCCTTGCCAACCTGATGGTTGGGCGGACTACCTTTGTGATTGCGCATCGCCTCGCCACAATTCGCCGCGCGGACAAGATTCTTGTGCTGGAGGACGGACAGATCCGGGAAAGCGGAACGCACACGGAACTGATGGCCCGCGGCGGAACCTACGCCCGCCTTCACGATCTGCAATTTGCGGACGACGACATGCTGGCGCCGGCCGAGGCCGCACCTGGAAAACTGAGTGTTGCATCGGATTCCTTATGAGCCAGACGCCTCCAGTGCCAGCGAAGAAAATCGAATGTTTCTCGATGACCGGCTACGCGCAAGCGCGCGCCGAGCAGGATGGCTGGGCGGTGCGCGTCAGCGTGAAAAGCGTCAACCACAGGTTCCTGGACCTCAAGCTGCGGATGCCGGACGGGTTTGATCTCTACGATCTGCGGTTACGGCAGATCGTGCGCGAAAAGATTCACCGCGGCCACGTGGAAGTGACCGTAGGAGTGGAACCCGGGAAAGCGGCGCCGGTGCTGGTAAATAGGGATTTGGTGCAATCGTATCTGAAGGCAGCGGAAGCGCTACGACAGGAAACGAGAGCGGCAACGGATATGGACGTTGTCGCGCTGTTGCGACTGCCCGGAGTGATCACCGGTGTCACCACCGCGTTGCCGGAAACGGAAGAAGAGCAAGAGCGACTTGGACGATTGTTGGACGGCAGCTTGCGGGACGCGCTGGCAAAGCTGGACGACATGCGGCGGGCGGAAGGACGTCACCTGGTGGAGGAGTTGCGCGATCGCCTGGGGCGGATCGGCGGTCATGTTGAGCAAGTGCGCGGGCTCGCCGCGACGCTGCGGCCGGCCTTCTCACGCCGTCTCGATGCCAAGTTGAAGGAATTGCTGGGCGGGACCGGGATCGATCCGGCTCGGCTTGCGCAGGAAGCGGCGTTGCTTGCGGAACGCAGCGATATCAGTGAAGAATTGGACCGGATGAGGAGTCACCTGCAGCAGTTCGGGAAATTGCTTGACGGCGCGGGCGAGATGGGGAAGAAGCTGGATTTTCTTCTGCAGGAAATGCATCGCGAGGCCAATACCATGCTGTCCAAAACGCCTGGCGTGGAAAGCGAGGCGTTGGCCATCACGGGCTTGGCGCTGGAGATCAAGGCGGAGATCGAAAAACTTCGGGAGCAGGTACAAAACATCGAATGAGCACGGGGACAGAGATTGCGCCGCTGGTGTTAATCGTGTCGGGGCCGTCGGGATCGGGAAAGTCGACTTTGGTGCAGCGAATCCTGGAACTGCCCGGCACGATGCCTTCGATCTCATGTACTACACGGGCGCGCCGCGCGACCGAGGCCAGTGGGAAGTGCTATGATTTCGTAACGGAAGAAGAATTCGACGCCATGGTCGCGCGGGGAGAATTCCTGGAGTACGCGCGGGTCTTCGGAAGACATTCTTACGGCACCCCGAGGAAGTGGCTGGAAGAATCGTGGAAGAAGGGACTCGATCTGGTGCTGGAGATCGATGTTCAAGGCGCGGCTCAGGTAAAGGGAAAGCTGCCGGAATCGGTGGCGATCTTCATCTTGCCGCCATCCCGCGCGGAGCTGGAGCGCAGGCTACGCGACCGTGGGCAGGATTCAGACGAAGAGATTGCGCGGCGGCTGGCGAAGGCGCGCGACGAAATTGCGCAGTTCGGCAAGTATTACGATTTTTGCGTGGTGAATGAGGACGTGGAACACGCGGGACGCGAAGCGCAGGCGATCGTGACCGCTTTGCGCTGCACCAGCGCGCGGCGGAGGGCCCAGGTGGAAAAACTTCTGGCATCGTTTGGGGGGAAAGACTGAAATGACTGTGCAGACAAAAGCTCCGGAGAGCCAGTTTGCGTACGTAGTGCTGGCGGCGCGGCGTGCGAGGCAAATCATGGCAGGCGCGCCACCGCTGATCGAGAACCCAAGAACACTCAAGGCGACGCGGATCGCGTGCGAAGAGCTGGAGCACAGCCTGATCGAGTACGAATTCACGGAGCCGGCATCGATCGACACCGATAAGGACGGCAATAAGCGGCGGAAGTAGCGAGCCGCGAAAGGCAGCGATGCGAATCACCGTTGGTGTGACCGGCGGAGTAGCCGCTTATAAAGCGGCGGAACTGGTGCGCCGCTTGCAGCAGGACGGGTTCAGCGTGCAGGTAGTGATGACCCGAGGGGCGAGGGAGTTTGTCACACCGCTGACGTTTGCGGCGCTGAGCGGGCAGAAAGTCATTACCGACCTCTTCGGAGATTCTTCAAGCAATGAAGCAAACCTTGAAAGCGCCATCGAACATATCGCAGTGGCGCAGCGTACAGACCTGCTGCTGGTTGCACCCGCCACGGCGGACATCATTGCCAAATTTGCCCGCGGGATCGCGGATGATTTTCTGACGACGTTGTACCTGGCATCGACAGCGCCAGTGATAGTGGCGCCGGCCATGAACGTGAACATGTGGAACCATGCGGCCACACAAGAAAATGTCGAGACCTTGCGCGTTCGTGGCGTAAAGATCGTGGATCCCACCGAAGGCTACCTCGCTTGTGGCATGACTGGCGCGGGACGCCTGGCGGGACAGGAAGACATTGTCGCCGCCGTGCGCGAGGTGTTGAAAACGCAGCGGGATTTGGATGGAGAGACGGTCCTGATCACGGCGGGTCCGACCTGCGAAGACCTCGATCCCGTTCGCTACATTACCAACCGTTCGTCCGGGAAAATGGGCTACGCGATCGCGGAAGCGGCGACGCGGCGCGGCGCGAAGGTTATTCTCGTGAGCGGCCCGGTGAATTTGGAAGTTCCCGCTGGGGTGGAGCGTGTTGATGTGCGCACGGCGAAAGAAATGCATCGGGCCGTCTTGGAGCAGATTCCAAATATCTCTATCGCTATTTGTGCGGCTGCGGTGGCGGATTACCGCCCGGCGGAACAGCATGCGGAGAAGATCAAGAAGGGCGAGGCATCGCTGACGATTTCTCTTGAGCCGACCACGGACATTCTGGCGGAGGTGGCGAAAAACAAGAGCCAGAAAATCGTCGTGGGTTTTGCGGCGGAAACGGACCACGTCGCGGAAAACGCGCGGAAAAAGCTTTCTGCGAAGAACGTCGACCTGATCGTCGCTAACGACGTCACCGCTGAAGGCGCGGGCTTTGATCACGATACAAATGTTGTGACGCTTTTCTCTCGCGATGGCCGTGATCTCGCGCTTCCAAAAATGAGCAAGAGCGAAGTGGCCGAGCGAATTTTGGATGAAGTCGTTCGATTGCGAAGCGTTTTGCGCGGAACCACTGCACTGAAACGCGTCAGCGTTTGATCTCGCCATGGCCGAGCGCATCCCCGAAATTCTCCAGAGAAAACTATCTGACCGGCTGAGTTTCTACCAGGACCTGGGAATCCGGTTGTTCTATCGCGACCGCGGCGCCGGTGCTGCGCCGAAGATCGAACGCCGGCTAGAAACTCCTGACTTAGCCCATCTTTCCACGGCAGATCTTCAAAGGGAAATGACCTTGCCCAAGCCCGCAGGAAGACCCGCATTGCAAAAAGCCGCACCAGTCGTGACGCCGGTGAGTCCGAAGGTTCCATCCCTGCCGGTCGCCGCGGGGCCATCGCTTTTCGAAGCCATGGACAGGATCGCGGATGACACGCTGCCCAGGGTCCGCGAGGATTTGGGCGAATGCACGCGTTGCAAGCTCCACAGCACTCGGCACAAAATTGTTTTCGGCGACGGAAATCCAAAAGCCGAATTGGTTTTTGTGGGCGAAGGCCCGGGCGCCGATGAAGACGCCCAAGGATTGCCGTTCGTCGGACGCGCGGGAAAACTGCTGACGCAGATGATTGAAGCCATGGGCTTGCAGCGTAAGGACGTGTACATCTGCAACGTCGTGAAGTGCCGGCCTCCAGAGAATCGCCCGCCCGAAGAAGATGAAGTCAGCACCTGCTCGCCATTTCTTTTTCGGCAGATCGACGTGATTGCGCCAAAGGTAATCGTTTGCCTGGGGGCCGTCGCCGCAAAGACATTGCTGCACACCAACCGCGGAATTTCCCAGTTTCGCGGCGAGTGGCTGGAATTTCGAGGAAGAAAGTTGCTGGCGACGTATCATCCCGCTTATTTGTTGCGCAATCCACCCGCGAAAAGCGAGGTCTGGAAAGATCTCCAAAAAGTCATGGCCGCGCTTGGCCTCGAAGTGAAGAAAGGCAAGTCCGCCTAACTCATCATGGGAATACTGCTGGGCTTGCTTACCGCGCTGACCTGGGGCGGAGCGGATTTTATTGCGCGTTTTGCCACGCATCGCATTGGCGCTCTACGTTCCATGCTTTATATGCAGTTGATTGGACTCCTCCTGCTGACTATTTCCTTGCCGGGACTCGGCGGTTGGGGGCATCTCGCGGATGGCTCCGGGTGGCAACCATGGGCCTGGGGTTTCCTGGCTGGATGCTTCAACGCCATGGCCGGCCTGGGGTTCTACCGCGCGTTTGAGATTGGAAAGATGGCGGTGGTGGCCCCACTCTCTGCCAGTTATCCCGCTCTGACGCTTCTGCTTTCCTGGATGACCGGCGAGCGCGTGAGCACCGTGAGAATCGCCGGGATCATTTGCACCCTGGTGGGTGTCGTAATCGTTGCGGGCGGGGAAAAAACACCCGATGAGAACGATGCCGAGGCTGTGCGTAGGAGCGGCCGCGGAATTGGCTGGGCCATTTTCGCTGCGGTTGGTTTTGCCATGCTGTTTTGGTTGCTCGGAATTCGCATCATCGCACGAGTCGGCGCGGTGCAAACCGTTTGGATGATTCGTTTAGCCAGCACGCTGCTCATTGCGACCGCGATTCTCGTTTCCAAGCAGCCTGTGCGACTTCCACGCGGCGAAGTGCGCTGGATGGTCCTGGGCATGGGCGTCTTCGATACCGGTGCCTTTGTGCTCAGCAATCTTGGAATGAAAATGGAGAAGGTTGCCGTGATTAGCGTTCTTGGTTCGCTGTACGGAGCGGTCACCGTCGGGCTCGCGGCGATCTTTCTCAAGGAACACGTTTCGCGTTGGCAATGGCTGGGGATAGCGACTGTTTTCCTGGGGATTTTTCTCATCAGCCGATAGATTCTTCCCTCCCCGAGGTTTTCAACTTCACCGCGCTTTCTTCTGCATTTTCCTCGTGCTGGTACACTACACGGCGGGATGACTCCTCCATATTGCAATGTCGCGCTGCCCGTGCCGCTGCGCACGACGTTTACCTACGCGGTCCCGGAAACGCTGCAAGGAACGGTGCAGCCAGGCAGGCGCGTGCTCGTGCCGTTCCGGAAGAAAGCGATGGTCGGCGTCGTTGTTCAATTGACGGGGAACGCGCCACCGGGAACGAAAATCCGCGAAATCATACGCTTCTTGGATTTTGTCCCGGCGCTGACGCCGAAATTGATCGAGCTGGCGCACTGGATCGCGGGATATTACCTGGCGCCGATCGGCGAAGTGCTTCGCGCCATGCTCCCACCGGTGACGGAGGTGAAATCGCAGCGGCAGATTCTCTTGACGGACGCGGGGCGCCAAGCGGCGGACAGCTTGAGCGGCGGTGAATTGTCGCATGGGCTCACCGCAGGAGAGGCGGCGTTTTTCAAGAAGCTGAAAGCCAAGAAAGGAATGCTGCCGTTCGGTCCGGCGGCAAAGCTGGGTGTTGACGCTCCCGCTTTGCAGCGTCTCGAACGCCGCCGACTCATTGAAATTCGGGAGACGGTGCAGGGAATTAAGCGAAGGGCGCAGCGAGTAATCGCTTGGAAAGGCGGCGCTGTGGCGGCTGAGGAACCGCCGGCGCGGAAGAGCGAAGAGAAAAATGAGGCGGAGACAGCCTTTGGCTACGCTCCGGGCAAGCAGAGCGCGCAGAGGAAACGCGGAGAACAACGCATCCGCGAACTGCTGGAGACAGAGCGAGGACCGTTGCCTTTGCCGCAGTTGATGAAGCTGGCGCAGGTGACGCGAGCTTTCATTGAACGAATGTTGCTCGATGGGACGCTGGAGAGTTGGGCGGAGCCGATTGATCCGGCGGAGGATCCATTTGATCTGGGATACTCGCCTCCGGCACACGAATTGAATGTGGAGCAGGAAACCGCGCTGAAAGCGATTCGCGCGAGGTTTGAATCGGGCGAATTCGGCGTGCAGTTGCTCCACGGCGTGACGGGCAGCGGGAAGAGCGAAGTTTATTTGCGCGCGGTGCAGGAGACGCTGGCGCGGGGGAAAACGGCACTCGTGTTGGTGCCGGAGATTGCGCTGACCCTTTGGATTGGGCGGCAATGCCGGTCGTGGTTTGGCGCGCGGTTCGAGGGCGTCGCCGTCTTGCATTCGGCGCTGAGCGATGTAGAACGAGCGCGCGAATGGTGGCGGGTGCGGAATGGCGAGGCGCGCGTTGTGGTTGGGACGCGGTCGGCGGTGTTTGCGCCGCTGGAAAATGTCGGGCTCATTATCGTCGACGAGGAGCAGGAGAATAGTTTCAAGCAGGAGGAGACTCCCCGCTATCACGGGCGCGACGTGGCCATCGTGCGGGCAAAGATGGAGGGCGCCGTGGCGCTGCTGGGCTCGGCGACACCCTCGATGGAAACGTATCATCACGCGCGAAATGGAAAATACGAATTGCTGACTCTGGCTTCGCGCGTTGCGGACCGTTCGCTCGCGGGCGTGGAAATCGTGGATCTGCGTGAAGATTTTCAGCAAACGCACCAGACGAGCCCGATTTCCGCGGCGTTGCATGCGGGAATTCAGGAATGCCTGGCGAATGGCACGCAGGCGCTGGTGTTGATCAACCGCCGCGGGTATTCGTGGTCCGTTCTGTGCCGGAGTTGTGGCGCGTCCGTGCAGTGCGTGAACTGCAGCATTTCGATGACCCATCACAAACACCGCAATCGGTTGGAATGTCATTACTGCGGTTCAATTCAGCCAATTCCTAAAGTTTGTCCGAAGTGCCAGTCGAAGTACGTTTACTTCTTTGGAGAAGGCTCGGAACATCTGGAAGAAAGACTCCGCAAGGAGTTTCTCGGGGCGCGGATCGCCCGGCTGGACCGGGACACGGCGCGGATGAAGCGGCAGTACCAGGAGACGCTGGGTGCGTTTGCCGGCGGCGCGCTGGATATCCTTGTCGGCACGCAAATGCTGGCGAAGGGGCACGATTTTCAGCGGGTGACACTGGTCGGTGTCGTCAGCGCCGATTCTTCGCTGAGCCTGCCGGATTTTCGCGCGGCGGAACGCACGTTTCAGTTGCTGACACAAGTTGCCGGCCGCGCCGGTCGCGGCGAGTTGAAGGGACGCGTGCTGATTCAGACATTTTATCCGGAGCATTATGCGATTCAGGATGCAGTGAAACAGGATTACGTGGCGTTCTTCGAGCGCGAATTGCACTTCCGGCGGCTGATGGCGTATCCGCCGTTTACGTCGCTGGCGAATGTGATCGTGCGAGATACGAGCCTGGAAAAGGCCATCCGATGGTCGCGGCAGCTTTCGGAGTATTTTTCTCCGCGTGATGGAGAGGGCGTTCGCATCTTGGGACCAGCGACGGCGCCGCTGGCGCGGCTCAAGAAGGAACACCGATTTCAATTCTTGCTCAAATCGCCGAAGCGGTCGCTGTTGACGAAGCTGCTAGGCGGTGCGATGGCGTATTGCGACGCCAAGGAGATTCCTCAGACGGCGGTGCTGGTGGATATGGATCCACTTAGTTTACTGTGAGCTGAATCCGGTAAGACTTCTCGCGGGGATCTTGGGAGTAGTTCAGAAGCACGGCAAAACCACTCTAGTTGGCACCTTGTTGGCGAGTTGGGGCGCGGCGTGCTGCTCCCCTACAACCCAGTAACGATCCTTCAGAAACCAGAAGCGGAGTCTTCCTCGAACACCAGTTGCTTATCCATGTCCAGCATCCGTTTACGAAATTGACGCAAGCCCCCCAGGCTGAGGAGTACTACAGGAATGAAACCAGCGGCTCCCCATCGAGTGACCAGGGACCACCGGACGATCTGCGGAATGTAGATCGCGAAGACAGCAAAGCCGATGAGGTAAGCAACAAGGACAAGCGTAGAGTGGCTTTGGAAGGCCGGGTAAGAGCACGTGAAGGGAATCTTGCGGAACCGCACGAGCAGAACTTCCACGAAAACTACCGAGCAGGCAATGAGAATGGCTGTTTGCAGCAGCGCAGTGAGCCATCCCCACAAAACTGCAGAGTAGAGAAAACACAGGGGAGCAAGCCAGCCGAGAGAAAACGTGAGGAGTACTGTTCTGGCGACTTGGCGAGGCTGCTCGCCGTTCGGCTCGATCCAGAGCTTGAAAACCCAGTTGGCGGACAAATCCGAAGGGACCTCGAAGGCCAAGCGAATTCCCACGAGGAGGCAGTAGCTCAGGATAAACGGGATGGAAAGGAGTGCCACTGACGGCGGTTGTGCAGCGAAAGAAAATCCGGGATAGTAGGCGACATTTACCGTCTGTGCGGCAACAACAAGGCCCAGTGCCGCGAAGGCCAGGATGATCTGCAAGTGGGCATCGCTTCGCAAGAGTGTGCGCGAAACAAAGTGGTAGCAGGCGCGTAGCTTCGCAGCTCGAAGAATTGTGGCGTCCAGAAGGATTGCGGGCAATCGGAAGCGCCGGCCACGCGGCAGTGGGCCAACATCGGCAACTTCGGGAATGCGGACGAAGGATCTGCGAAAACTGAAAGTGTAGGTAATGATGGAGATGAGAAGTGCCAGTCCCAAAGAAGCCATGGCCCTTCGCGTCAGAGAAGCGAAGAAAATATCGTCGCCGTTGCCCCACAATGTTTCTGTCAACCCTAGAAACCAAGCAGGAGGCAACCCGCCGAGCCGCTCGTAAATCATCTGAGAGCCGCCTGAGAGAACAGAAGATACCGTAAAGCTTGTGGCCAGCACGGCAAGGAGACAGAATGCGACCGCAAAACGGACGTAGACCGAAACTTTGCGGAAAATGCGGTAGGGAAGGAACGCCATTAAAGTGCCTGAGAGCGCAAATATGGCAAGAAAACTAAACACGCTACTCAGACTGACGGAAACGGCATGGCCAAACGCAAACCGCAGAAGCATAGAGAAAGATCCTTGCGAACCCACGACCGCGATCGGAAATAGAACGAAGGAAGCTGCGTTCACCACGATGGTGAGCAGGGCCGTCAGTACGAAGATGGAGAACAGATTCGCGAAAAAAATTCTGGCCAGCGAGATGGGCAGAGACGCAAGATTGACGTAATCGCGGCGGTCCAGAAAAATGGAGTTCCACCGCCACAGCGCCGCGGCGCAACTGACCGCCATGGACAGCACGACGAAGAAATATTCGTCTGGAATGGTGGCGACATAGGGATCGAATACGCCGTCACCACGCAAGAAACGGACGAGCGAGCCAAACTTCTCAAACATCAGGAGAGAAACCAAGAGCCCCGGCAGGGCCAAGAAGATAAGCACCACACCCATGCCAAGGTCCAACTGGTCAGCGCCGAGTTCTCCGCCGCCGTGAAGCATGCGTCCGGTGAACAGGCGCAACAATCGCAGCGAAGGGCGTTGCGAGAAAACCATCCACCGCGCTGCGAGGGGCTGCTTCCAAGAATTCACGATGGAGACACCACGACATCCACGATCTCGTTCGCGACCTCCACGATGTCTGTGTCTTCCACGAGTTGCAGGAAGATGTGTTCGAGCGAGGACTGGCCGATCCGCTTGCGAACTTCTTCCGTCGAGCCGTACGCGATGACCTGGCCCTTTCGGAGAATGAGAAGCTGTGAACATACTTTTTCGACGACTTCGAGAATATGCGAGCAATAGAAAACGGCTTTTCCTCGCGCGCTGAATACCTGGATGAGGTTCTTTAAAATGAGCACAGAGGTTACGTCGAGGCCGGAGAGCGGTTCGTCCAAAATGAGCACATCGGGATTGTCCATAAGCGCGGCGATCAGAAGGACACGCTGGCGCATCCCCTTGGAGTAAGAGCCCAGAGAAACATGCCGATGAGCAAACAGAGAGAAAAGCTCGAGGAGGGCACTAATCTTGGTTTTCATTCGCGTCGGAGACATGGCGCGAAGAGTTCCGATCATCTCCAAATATTCCTCGCCGGTGAGAAACGGATAAAGATTGGCTTCTTCAGGAACGTAGCCGAGCCGCTTTCGATACGATACGAGATCGTTTTGAATGTCTTGGCCCTCGAAGAGAACTTGGCCATGAGTGGGTTGCAGCAGGCCGGTGAGCACTTTTACGGTGGTACTTTTTCCCGAGCCATTGGGGCCCAAGTATCCGAGCACCTGGCCGGGCTGGAGGCGAAATGTGACTTCGCGAACTGCAGGAACAGAGCCGTAGAATTTCGCTAGAGCGATCGCTTCGAGCACCGCCATCCCCTTCCAGCGAACAGACAAACTTGCTCCTTGGCCTGAAATCATTCTTTTGACACCGGGGGAATGGGCAAAGTTCCGGAAATTGGAGAACGGACAGGCTCCCGCGAAGCCTCGGAGGAATGTTTCGGCGAGAAGAAAGGAGCGTGCGGCCGGGGAAGTAGAAGAGACTGCTTAGCGGCGCGATGGCGTGTTGGGATGTCAGGGGGCGGCCGTGCT
>Ga0066659_10000732_pt1 | contig 13056 bp, 7 predicted proteins | sample GraSoiAngelo_108_FD_75176 | JGI IMG/M metagenome (GOLD analysis project Ga0066659, IMG submission 75176) | Grasslands soil microbial communities from the Angelo Coastal Reserve, California, USA - 14_0903_09_40cm | ecosystem: Environmental > Terrestrial > Soil > Grasslands | place: USA... | reverse complement strand
CTAGTTCAGTGTGAAGATGCGGATTGCGTTGCCGTACCGGCCTTACCTATGTAATTGCCATAGCCCACGATCATGGTGGAGCCCACCAGCACCAAGAGACTCAGGGCGACGAGTAATTTTGTGCGAGTGCCAGCACCTTTCCATTCTTTGAGGGCAATTCCCCACAAAGTGCTAAAGATAATGATGCTGGCCATATGCAGAGTCCAGCTAGAAAACTTGAAGCGACCCATCTGGGTTTCGCCCATGGTGTAGAAGAAAAACTGAAAATACCAGGTTGTTCCCGCCAAAGCTGAAAAGAAATAGTTCGGGAGCATCGGTGCTCTTGTTAGCTTGGTCTTGTCAGCAGAAATCGCGGCGGCTACTGCCATTTCCTCACCGGGAGCATCCGTGACAGATTCGAGGATCGGCTCATCCGTTCGATCGGGCCCGCCCTCGTGGATTCTAGAGGAGAAATACTGATAACCCGTGCGGTTTCTTACGTTGAGGATTAGACACCAAATAAAGTTTGTAGTGAATCCGCCGAGCAGTACCACGATTAGTGCCGGAAGCCCCTGCCAAATTTGCGACGTGCCGTACTTCACAGAAAGGGCTTTGATGGGATCGCCTGCCGCGAGGCCATAAGCGAAGCAGGCACTCATGATTCCGGAGAAGGTTGCGACCAAAAGGCCGCGTTTCAAATCAAACTCTTTGATGGAGGCGCGCTTCTGCTCTGCGGACATCTCCTTTTCTTTCGACATCCCTGCCGCTCCGGCAAAAATGATGCCGAGGAGACAGACGACGACACCAACCAGGATGATCCGCCCTGAGGAGGTGCCCAATACCTCGGACCTAAATTCGCCGCGGAAAATAGGTGGCATCAAGGTCCCGAAAACGGCGGTGTAGCCGAGCGCGACCGCCATACCGAGGGACATGCCGAGATAACGCATGGTGAGACCGAACGTGAGGCCACCCAAGCCCCAAAGAGCCCCGAACCCGTAGGTCCAGAAGAGGCTGCTCGTCGGAGTCTCATGAAGGACTTGAGCCACACTGCGCGTCATCACGAAGGCCAAGAACCAGGGCGCAATGATCCAGCTGAAGAAACCACCGACTAACCAATAGGTTTCCCAAGACCACGCTTTTACCCGACGGTAAGGAACGTAAAAGCTTGCGGACGCCAAGCCACCAAGCCAGTGTAGGAACACGCCCAATGGGGGATTTGGTGCGAGCAAACGGTCCTCTCTGTTCTTGAGACAAGCGGATTAGAATCGTGACTCCCGAGAAATCCAAGCAACCAAAGACGAAGGCACGGCGACTCGCGACTGTAGTGCCTGAAGGAAGGCCTGTCAATACAAAACGAATGTCCGTATTGAAATTTAGCGTTAGGGGTATACTTCCAGAGAACAACTCGCGTTGAGGCGAAACAATATGGTCCGAGCGTTCCGCAGCCGATTGTACGTGATTCCCGTCTTGTCCAAGGCGCTCGATGTTCTGGAACTGATGCAGAAGGAGAATACTCCGAGGACGCTCGAGGAAATCTATCAACGAACAAACATTTCCAAAACGACCGTCTATCGCATTCTCAAGACGCTTGTTCATCGCGGCTACCTGGCGCATTCCGAGAATGGACTGTATCGTCTGGTGGCTAGGCCGAGGAAAGTCCGGTTTGGCTTCGGAGGTGAATCATCCGAGATGCCTTTCTCGGAGGGGGTGAGAGAAAGCTTGCAAGCAGCGGCGAACTCGGCGGGAGTAGATTTGTTAGTTCTGGACAACCATTATGATGCGCAGACAGCGGTGCGAAATGCCGAGGAATTTGTCCAACAGCAGGTTGACCTGGTTATAGAATTTCAGATCGATCAACGAATCGCGCCGGCCATCGCCGACAAAATCAGTGCAGCAGGGATTCCATTGATCGCGGTAGACATCCCACATCCGCACGCCACTTTCTTTGGAGTGGATAATTACCGGGTCGGATTTGAGGCCGGGCAGTATTTGGCTCATTTTGCCAAGAGTCACTGGGGCGGGGAAGTGAGCCAAGTGCTTGGACTGGGGATTGAGGAGGCGGGGCCGCTGGTGCAAAGCCGCATCACCGGCGCTTTCGCCGGTGTGCGCTCGCGGCTTCCTGGCCTGAAGCAGGAGGTTTACGTCTTAATGGACGGAGAAGGCTTGCGCGAGAAAAGCTGCCGGCTGGTGCAAGACTTCCTTCGACGGCATTCCAAAAAACGAGGGTTGTTGATCGCAGCAGCTACGGATACCAGCGGGCTGGGGGCTCTGCAGGCGGTGAGAGAATTGAAGAGAGAAAAAGACGTTGCGATCGTCGGCCAGGATTGCATCAATGAGGCACTCGAAGAGATGAAGACTCCTGGGACACCCTACATTGCTTCCGTATCGCATGAAGCGGGAAACTATGGCCCTCGATTAATTCAATTGGGACTGGGAATCCTAAATGGGCAAACCGTGCCGCCTTACAATTATATTGCGCACAAGCTAGTCACGGCCGCATCGTTGGCAAAAAGAGCACGGGCGGCAAGTTGAGAGTGGCTGGCGAAATGGCACAAGGCGCAGGAATGCGGGTCGCCCGATATCCGAGCCGCTGCGAAAGCGGACGTCGTCGAGGAGGTTATTCCTCTATTGAAAGAATTAACCTATTGCAGTCTTTCTTCCTGGAGCGTATCGTCTAGAACGCTCCTGTTGGTCGAAACCAGAATTTATCGGGCAACTTGCTCGCGTGGAAGCCGACGATGGTTTTTCCCATGAAATCCAAAGAGAAACTTCGATACCTCGAAGATCGCTGGGACGACCACGTCGCCAAGACCCTGGACGGCGCTGAATTGCTTAGGTACCGGTCCAACTTATTGGGATCGGATCTGCGCATCACAAATTTCGGCGGTGGGAACACCAGCTCCAAAATCGAGGGGACGGACCCGCTCGATGGGAGTAAAGCAACAGTCTTATGGATTAAGGGGAGTGGCGGAGACATCGGAAGCATTCAAAGGAAAGGTTTCGCCACCTTATATCTCGATAAGCTGCATGCCGCAGCGCAGCGATATCGCGGCGTGGAGTTTGAAGACGAGATGGTAGATATGTATCCGCTGTGCGCGTTCGGGAACAACATGGTAGCGGCTTCGATTGATACACCCCTGCACGGCTTTCTTCCATTTGCCCATGTCGATCATCTTCATCCCGACTGGGGAATTGCGATTGCTGCTGCGGCGAATGGTCTGGAAAAAATGGAGGAGTTCAATCGCCAGTTTGAACACCGGCTGATCTGGCTGCCTTGGCAACGGCCGGGATTCGAGCTGGCCATGATGTTGCGCCAGGCGGTTAATGCTAATAAGCATTGCGACGGAATTGTTTTTGGTGGTCATGGTCTCTTTACCTGGGGTGAAACCCAGCGTGAGTGCTATTCCAACACGCTAACTGTCATCGATCAATTGGGCCAATTCATCTTGAAACACGTGGAAGAAAAGGGAAATGCTCTCTTCGGTGGAACTCTTTCGGCGACCCTTGAAAACCAGCACGAACGGGCGCTAGACATTTTTCCCTTTATCCGGGGCCGTGTTTCTGCCCGGCAGCGCATGATCGGTAGTTTCAGCAGCAGCGCGGACGTTCTGCGGTTCGTCAACTCGCGAGATGCGCAGAAACTAGCACACCTGGGGACAAGCTGCCCTGATCACTTCATTCGCACAAAAATTCGGCCGCTTTTCGTGGCATGGGAACCATCGAGCGCGTTGCGTGGTCTGCGCGAGAAGATCGATGAGGCGCTGAAGGTCTACCAGGAAGAGTACAAGCAGTATTACGACTCGTTTGCAGTCCCCGATTCACCCAAGATGCGGGACGCCAATCCTACCGTTGTGTTGCTTCCCGGGATCGGGATGTTCAGTTTTGGCAAAAACAAGACGGAAGCGAGAATCACTGGAGAGTTTTATACGAATGCGATTCACGTTATGGAGGGAGCGACTGCGTTAGGGACTGGGAAGACCCACGAAGTGCTGCCGCAAGCGGGGCCTGCGGCAAAAACAGAGGCTTTTAGTGTCCACGCGAACTATGTGGCTCTGCCTCCTTCGGAGGCATTCCGGATCGAATATTGGCAGCTGGAGGAAGCAAAAATCAGGCGCCAACCACCTGAGAAGGAATTAAGCCGGCGCGTGGTCGTGGTAGTGGGAGGCGGCAATGGAGTGGGCCAGGCCACAGCTCTGCAGGCGACACAACGCGGAGCGCACGTAGTGGTTGCGGACCGCGATACGGACGCGGCGACGAAAACGACAGTGGAGGCGCAAAAAAGTGCCGGCAAGGAAGCAACTGCGGTTATTTCCATCGACATTCGTGACCGAGAAGGGATTCGTAGAGCTTTTCGAGAAGTGATCGCCACCTATGGCGGTATCGACATCCTCATCAATACCGCCGCCATATTCCCATCATCGCCAAACGGCGTTATTCATGATGGGCAGTGGGGCACGACGCTGGACATCAATGTGACTGCAAATCATCGTTTGGCGGACGAAGTCGCGAAAATTCTTCGCGAGCAGAATCTGGATGCGAGCATCGTACTGACAAGCTCTGCGAATGCGGTGGTGCCGAAGCGCGGTAGCGAAGCCTATGACGTGAGCAAAGCGGCGCTCAGCCATCTTGTACGCGAACTGGCGATATCGCTTGCGCCAAAGGTGCGGGTGAACGGAATCAGCCCAGCGACGGTGGTAAAGGGTTCGACGATGTTTCCGCGTGACCGCGTAACAGCATCGCTCACGAAATACGAAATCAAGTTTGACTCACAAGCGACGGATGAAGAACTACGCGAACTGCTGGCGGAGTTTTACGCCAAGCGGACCCTTACGCATCAGCCCATTGCCCCGGAAGATTGTGCGGCAGCAATTCTGTTTCTGGCCGGGCCACATTCTCGTTGCACCACAGGTCATCTGATTCCTGTGGATGGTGGTCTTACGGAAGCTTTCCTGAGATAGGGTAAGTGTCCACTCGAGGTTGGGCCGCGCGGCCCCAGAGATCGAGAGCAATCACGATGGAGACGTCGGGGAAAAGAGCGGCCCTGGTTGCGGTGGATTTGGGTGCACAGAGTTGTCGTGTTTCGCTTTTAAGATGGAAACAAGGCCAGCCGCAGATTCATGTGGTTCATCGTTTTTCCAACGCGCCCATCGCCACGCAAGCAGGCCTTCGCTGGGATGTCAGCCGGATTTTTCACGGAGTTACGGATGGGCTGCGTTTGTGCGCGGGGGCAGCGCCCGAAGGAATTGCGTCGGTTGGCGTGGACGGGTGGGCTGTCGACTATGTTCGTCTGGATGGGAACGGGGACGCAATGGCTGATCCTTTCTGCTACCGAGATGAGCGAACACAAGACGCGGAAAAAAAAGTCCACCAAATTATCCCTCCATCGCAGCTCTATGCATTGACTGGTATTCAGTTGCTTGGGCTGAACACGGTTTATCAGCTTTACGCAGACAAAATGGCTGGGAGGAATTGCAGATCAGCGTGGCTCAATCTGCCGGAGTATGTGACGTACCGCTTGGGTGGACAACGCGTCGCGGAATACACAAATGCCACGCATACTCAGCTTGTGCGCTTGGGCGGCCAGGAGTGGTGCGAGGAGATATTTCAAGGGCTAGGGTTGGATATTTCGGCGGCCCCAAAGATCGTGCCCACCGGTTCAATCGTCGGTAGTATCTCGGGGGATCTGAGCAATCTCCCCGCCCTTCACAACGCGAAATTGATAGTTCCTGCGTGCCATGACACGGCATCTGCGATCGCGGCGATTCCGGCCAGCGGGGAGGATTGGGGCTTCATCAGTTCTGGCACGTGGTCGCTCGTGGGGACGGTCCTCACTGCTCCTTGCGTCAGTGATGAAGCGCGAGGAATGAATTTTACAAACCTCGGCGGCGTAGGGAGATCCGTCTGCTTTCTGAAAAACGTGAACGGGATGTGGCTGCTGCGAGAATGCATGGATGAATGGGAAGAGCGCGGGACGCCGGTTATACTGCCCAAATTGTTGCAAGAGTGCGAAGCGCTTCCCGCTCCCGGTTTTTTGATTGATGTTGACGACCCCCCGTTGACACTCCCTGGGGACATGCTGGGGAAGCTCAATGGACAACTGCGACGGGCGGGGCACCCGACATTTTCAGGGGAAAAACGCGATATTCCGCTCATCGCAAACATGATACTTCACGGCATGGCCCAGCGATATGCGGAGGTGCTGGGATCGATTGCCGCGATTACCGGGAAGAATCTGAAGAGGCTGTTTATTGTCGGTGGGGGAAGCAAGAACTCTCTGTTGAATCGCCTGACGGCGGAGAGGACCGGGCTGGAGGTATTGCTTGGCTCGCCGGAGTCGACGACTTTGGGCAATTTCGCCATCCAGATGGCGGTGTTGCAGGGAAGCTGGAATGAGACCACCGGCGTAGGCGCCTCCGCAGTGGGGCGGTGGGCCGAGGAATTTGCCGAGCCCACGTTTGAAGAAGAGTGGAAGCGACAAACGGTGTGAGCAATTGCTCGTTGCCAAGCGACATGATCACGGGCACGGCCTGAGGTCACGATGAAAAATAAGCAGACGGAGAGTGTTTGGAAGGCGCTCGACAATCTTCGAATAGAGCTGCCCTCGTGGGGCTTTGCGAACACCGGCACAAGATTTGGCAAGTTCATCCAGCTCGCTGCCGCCAGCACAATCGAAGAAAAATTTAGCGACGCCGCTCAAGTACATGCGGTCACTGGCGCCTGCCCGACTCTGGCACTGCATGTTCAGTGGGACCTCCCGAATGGGTTGCAAGATGCGGGCAAGGTAAAAGAGCTGGCAAAGAAACATGGTGTCAAGCCCGGTTCGATCAATCCGAACGTGTTTCAGGACCAGGAATACAAGTATGGATCGGTTGGGAATCCCGACGCATCGATTCGCCGCAAGGCTCTAAACCACATTCTCGATTGCGTTAGAGTCGCGGAAGCGCTCAATTGCCGCGACATCTCGCCCTGGTTTGCGGACGGATCTAATTATCCCGGGACTCAGAGCATTCGAAAGCGAATCGGCTATTTTGAAGAGGGACTGAAGGAAGTGCATGCGGCCCTCCGGCCTGGCCAAAGGCTTCTGGTCGAATACAAGCCCTTCGAGCCGGCGTTCTATCACACTGACATCGCGGACTGGGGCATGGCCTTGCTGTTGGCCAAGGCTGCCGGTCCGCAGGCCTATGTGCTGGTGGATACGGGACATCACTACCAGGCACAGAACATCGAGCAAATCGTCGCCTGGCTGCTCCATCACAAGATGATAGGCGGGTTTCATTTCAACGACCGTCGCTATGCCGACGATGACCTCACTCTTGGTTCCATCGATCCCTATCAGGTATTCCGCATCTTTCACGAGATTCTTGCGTTCGAAGCAGAAAATGGCGCGGCAACAGATATCGCTTTCATGGTGGACCAGAGCCACAACCTCAAAGGAAAAATCGAAGCGATGATCCAGACGGTGTGCATCGCGCAAGAGTTATATGCGAAGGCGGCCGCCGTGGATCACGACCGGCTGCCAGGGCTGCAGCAGAGCTGCTCACTTGTAGACGCGGAGGAATGTCTGAGGGGCGCGTTCTGGACGGATGTAAGACCCATCGTCGTGGAATGGCGTAAATCCAAGGGCTTGCCTGAAGACCCGATGAACGCCTTTCGTGAAAGCGGCTATCAGGAGCGAGCGACACGGGAGCGCCGTGGCCGGCACACGGGAATTACCGCTTCGTACGCGTAGTCGAGTGACCTCCCAACTAAAGCAAGGGTAGGCGTGTCCGATTGCAGCAGGAAAGCGAGCCGGTATCAATTTCAATAGGTAAACAAATTCATTTGTCTATTGACAGCATCCAAATTTTGCCAGTACAGTGCGCGGCAGTGTTGGGGCAGCCAGGAGCCTTCGCAGGTGCTACAGCGAGGCGCCATGTTCAATAACGGCATTGCGGGTTTTCCATAAGTCGAGGATGGGAGTTGCTCGGTCGCGCGGCTCTTCAAGACAGAAGCACGCTTGGTTGCGTCGGTGGTGGCATGGAACCACTGGAAGTCGAATTTGGGGTGACTGCGAAGATGAATACCTGGAGGGGCGAAATGAAACTGCGAAGTCTCCTGCTTTGTGTATTGTTCATTATGGGAACAGCCGGCCAAGTCTACGGCCAAGGCGGCGGGGTTGGAACCATTTTAGGGACGATCAGTGATAGCTCCGCTGCGATTATCGCCAAGGCCAAAGTGACGGTAACGAACACCGCGACAAATATCAATCAGGTGACGGAATCGAATGACGATGGAAATTACGCTGTGCCATACCTCCGGCCGGGCACCTACCGGGTTACCGTTGAAGCTGCGGGATTCCAGAAAACAGCCGTGGACAACATCAATCTCGCGGTCGACCAAAACGTTCGCGTGGACGTCGTCATGAAGGCAGGCACCGTGACGGAGACGGTCACGGTGAACGCCAGCACCCTGGCATTGGATACGGACACGTCCGCAATTTCTCAGACGATCGGCAACACGCAGGTGGAAAACCTGCCTTTGCAGGATCGAAACTTCACACAGTTTCTGTTGTTGGGTGCAGGTGCTGTCGAGACCACCGGGGAACAGGGTTCCATGCGCGTAGGGAAAGGCAACGCCATCAGCATAAACGGCGCCAGACCCACGTCCAACAACTATACGCTGGATGGTTTGGTGAATACCGATACGGCTTTGAATACGCCAGCAGTTATTCTGTCCATTGATGCAATGCAGGAGTTTAAAGAGCAAACCTCAACGTACTCAGCCGAGTACGGTTTCAGCGCCAATCAGGTCAACATCGTGAGCAAGAGTGGTGGCAACGATCTTCATGGGTCACTGTTTTGGTTCGGAAGAAATGATGCCCTCGACGCCCAGACCCCTTTTTCGGGGAAGAACTCCAAGTTGCGGCAAAATCAATTTGGTTTTGTGGCCAGCGGCCCGGCGTACCTGCCGAAGCTTTACAACGGACGTAACAAGACGTTTTGGCTTGCAAACTACGAAGGCTGGCGCACCACGTTGGGAACGACAGTGCAGGGTCTTGTCGGAGATCCCGCGCAGTTGTCCGGAGATTTTTCTGCGTCCGGGCTGCCCGCATATGGCAGTGCTGCCTGCACGACCGCCCTGGCTTCAAACCTGCCTTGTATGCCCATAGACCCAACGACGGGGGCGCCTTTCCCCGGCAACAAGATTCCGTCAACCAGTCTCTCGCGCCTCGCAAAAACGTCACTCGCACAGAACATATTCCCGGCTCCGAACTGCACAGCGTGCGGCGCAGCGGTAAACTTCAGGGAAGCTGTGAATGCCCCCACTACACAGAATCAGCAAACTTACAAGCTCGATCAAGATCTGGGCCGCTTTGGAAGGATTTTTGGCCGCGGAACGCTTGCAAACTACACGAACTCCAACGCTGGGGGGACGGTGTCGATACCGTTTGGTAACGGCAGCTTTGTTGAGAAGGAGACCAGTTGGACGGTGGGTCACACGATAAACATCGGAAGCCATCTGGTCAATCAGGCGCGTTACGGGCAGTTGGAGGCAACGGCAAACCAGTGCTCCCAAGCCGTGCCTCAGTCCGTGATCGACGCGATTGGGTTCACTGGTGTTTACCCGAATCTGTCCGATTGTGCCCGCTCGTACCCGGGAATCACTCTCAATCCAACTTCACGAGTCGGCGGCCCCGTCAATGACACCACTCTAAGTAACATACCCACGCGAGAAATTGCCGACTCACTGACGCTCATACACGGCAGGCAGACGCTGACGATGGGCGTAGACTATCGTCACTGGATACAAAAGCGCAATCTCAACGCAGACTACCTTGGTGATTTCACATATCGCAACGATTTGATCCTGCAGAATGGTAGCAGCAATGGTTTCATCCCCGGTCCCCAGAACGGGTGTCCCACACCTGCCTGCGGCACAGGCAATTCGATTGCTGATTTTCTGCTCGGCTACTACCAAAGTGTGGGTGCCTTCCTGCCGGGACCGTTCAGTAAGGCCGGTCAAATCGGAAATCTGAATCAGTACCACTTCAGTTATTTTGCTCCGTTCGTGCAGGACGACTGGAAGGTGAGCAGCCGCCTGACCCTAAACCTGGGGCTGCGATGGGACTTCCGCACCGTGCCGTTTGAGGAGAGCAACAAGATGGGGTGGCTGGACACGTCCAACCCCGATGGTGGTCTGTGCATTGCAGATCCGTCGCTGGTGACCAAAGGGATTGCCCCGCCGGGAAGCATGTACCGATATTGCGGGCGGCGCAATCCCGCCGACGGTTCGAAGAAGCCTTTCGCCCCGCGGTTCGGCTTTGCTTACCGGCCTTTCGGCGGAGACAAAACGGTGATTCGAGGTGGTTACGGAATCTTTTTCGACTCTTCCGAAGGCCGCGAGATCGACGACTCCGGGGACATCTATCCATACGCGGTGCGCGCGGCCGTTACACCCGCCACCCAACCGGTGGCCAGTGCGCCAAAACTGTCGGACCAAATCTTCATCGCCAACAATACCATCTCTCCAGTAACCCCGGCACAGAGCACATTCATCGCCGTGATCATCTCGGAGAATCCTAAGAATCCTTACGCGCAACAGTGGACTCTTTCCGCGCAGCGCGAGATCCTCAAGAACACCACACTTGAGGTCAACTACCTCGGCAATAAAGGGACCCATCTCCTTACGCGGAACAACATCGCACAGGCTTTTGCGCCCGATCCAAGCAACATCACCCCGGTAGCCAGCCGGAAGCCCTACCAGAACTTTACAGGGGTCTATATCGACAGCGAGTGGCGGGGACGCTCCAACTATCAGTCGGGCAACATAAAACTGGAGCATCGCAGCACTTCGTTGACGTTCCAGGCCGCTTACACTTGGTCAAAGAGCCTCGATGACAAGTCCGCAGCAGCCGGGATTGGCGCTTCGGGCGGGGGATTCCAGGGGTTCATGGACAATCATCGTCCGGAGCTTGACTACGGGCTGTCAGATTTTGACGTGAAGAGCCATTTCGTCTCTAACTTTGTCTACGAATTGCCTGTCGGACGCGGCAAACGCTATCTCGGCAACGCGAATCGTGCAGCGGACGCCGCGATTGGCGGTTGGCAACTGGGCGGTATTATAACCCTGCAAAAGGGATTCCCATTCTCCATTAACGCTAACGACGCAAACTGTTTGCTGGACACGCCTTTCTGTGCTGCCCTAAATCGCGCCGACCCCGTTTCCGGGCAGAATCCAAACAGCGGATTCACTAGGAGCACCGCGGAGTGGTTTAACACCGCGGCTTTTGTTCAACCCGGTCCGGGATTCTATGGCACTACGGCTCGGAACTATCTGCGGGGACCAGGCTTCAACAACTGGGATATGTCCTTGGCCAAAAGTGTGGCCCTCACCGAACGGATGCGCTTCCAGTTGCGTTTGGACGCATTCAATACGTTCAATCACCCACACTTCAATGCCCCTAACAGCACGATCGGCTCCCCGGGATTTGGTTCGATTACCACCGCCCAACCCGGACGCATCCTTCAGCTTGGAGCGAAGTTCCAGTTTTGATCACCGCAACCACCACGGGATTCGCCAGGCCGGAAGCGGCCTGGCGAATCTTTTTATTTAGGGTTAGCATTTCAAGAATGTTTAACATCGGAAGGCGGCTGCTACAGACTGCGATATTGTCCTCCTCTTTGATTGTCTTCGCCCAGGCTCAATCGGCTGACTCTCTTCAACGTTATACCGAACAAGGGCAGAAGGCGCTCGCCTCAGGGCGCTACGAAGAAGCCGAACATGCTTTCGAAAAAATTCGTGAATTGGAACCAGGAATGGCGGAAGTGCACGCAAATCTGGGAGCGATTTATTTTCAAGAGAGGAAATTCGATAAGGCCGTACCCGCCCTACGCCAGGCGATAAAGCTGAATCCCCGCCTGGTTAAGTCCGCGACCCTCTTGGCAATTTCCCTATCGGAGTTGGGGCGGTATAGCGAAGCTCTGCCGGGGTTGGAGAAGAGCTTCCATGCGTCTTCCGATTCCGAGGTGAAGCGAATGTGCGGTCTCCAGCTGGAGCGGGCCTACACTGGCATGCAACGTCACAACAAAGCCATGGAAGTAGCGATCGAGTTAAATCGCCTCTATCCAGAAGACCCCGAGGTTCTCTACCACACGGGCAGACTGTTTGGAAACTTCGCGTTTCTGACGATGCAGACATTGGCCCAGGTGGCTCCTGGTTCGGTTTGGAGGCACCAAGCCGCTGCCGAGGCATTTGAGAGCCAGGATTCCTATGACCTGGCGGTGCGCGAATACCGAACCGTTTTGCAGCTCGGCCCTGGGCGTCCAGGGATCCATTTCCGCTTGGGGCGTACGCTGTTGAAAAGGTCGCAGCAGGCTCACTCAACGGAGGACGCCAACGAGGCGGCGAAGGAATTCGAACGTGAGTTGGAGCTGGATCCGACCAATGCCAACGCCGCGTATGAGCTGGCAGACATGCATCGTGACGCGGGAGAGTTTGAAGAAGCAAGGCAACTCTTCGAGCAGGCATTGAAATATTATCCAGACTTTGAGGACGCCCACCTAGGACTGGCCGCGGTACTCATTTCTCAGCAGAAAACGCAGGATGCCCTGCCACATCTGAAAAAAGCGATCGCACTCAACGCCGATAACGAAGTGTCTTGGTACCGGCTCTCGCAAGTTCAGATGGCCCTGGGCAATACAGCCGAGCAGCAAAAGGCCTTTGCCGAGTTTCAGCGCCTGAGAACCCAAAAGTCGAGCCAGCAGGAGGCTGCAAGAGAACTGTTTTCGCGGTCGGAGGTCACCAAGCAGAAGCTGGACTCCGCGGTGCCGCAGTGAGAAATCCGAATCTGGATGCGTGAAGGGAGTTGAGACGCATTTCGGCGAAAGAGATCAGTTCTATTTCCATCCCGCATTGGGAACGATTCCAATTCCTTCCTTAATGGTAACAAGCCGATCCGCGGGGATCTCCGCGAGGGTTTGCCAAATACCGTTTGGCCAGCGCACGCGGATTTCAGCCTTTATCGCGGAACCAAGACCGAAGTGAAGTCTAAAATCGTTGCAGGAGAGGAAGCTGGACTGGCTGAAGAGTTCCTGCGTT
>Ga0066659_10000727_pt1 | contig 13085 bp, 7 predicted proteins | sample GraSoiAngelo_108_FD_75176 | JGI IMG/M metagenome (GOLD analysis project Ga0066659, IMG submission 75176) | Grasslands soil microbial communities from the Angelo Coastal Reserve, California, USA - 14_0903_09_40cm | ecosystem: Environmental > Terrestrial > Soil > Grasslands | place: USA... | reverse complement strand
GTGGCCTGGTAACCCAAGTGCGCGCGCAACTAGGCATTGGCCCGAACGATCCCCCACCGTCTGATCCCAAAAAGATTGCCTCCGTGCAGCGCGCGGAAGCGGACCTGTTCGACGCTGATCACAAATACGGCCGCGCGCAACAAATGTACAAGGACAATCTGATCTCGCAGCAGCAACTTGACGAAGCTGCGAGTCGCTTCCAGAGCACCAAGGCAACTTACACCGTTGCGTTGCAGGAAGTTGATCGGCTCAAGGCGCTGCTGATCTCCAGCGAAGCCAGCGAGAAGCTGGCCGAAAAAAAGCTCGCTGACGCAGCCATTCGCGCGCCATTTCCCGGCGCCATCAAAACACGGAACGTGCATCCCGGTGAATATGTGAAGGTGCAAAGTCCGGTGATGGTGCTGGTTCGAACGGACCGCCTGCGCGCGCGTCTGGCGGTGCCGGAACGCTGGGCCGGCTGGGTGCGGGACGGGGCCACGGTCGATTTGCACGTGGAAGCGTTTCCCGGCGAAACCTTTCAGGGAAAAATCTCGCGCATCAATCCGGCGGTAGAGCAGGATTCGCGCACCTTCGAGGCCGAGGCGCTCCTAACCAATCTTGATGGAAGGCTGAAACCCGGTTTTTTTCTGCAGGCATCCATTCCCAGCGAGAAAGAAGAGAAGACCATATTTCTTCCTGAGCGAGCTGTGAACTATCGCTACGGGGTCTACAAGGTTTTTCTGCTGAACGGCAATCGCGTTTCGGAGCGTCAGATTCGCCCCGCGGGCCAGACCGAAGACGAACATGGGCGGCGTTTTGAAGTTGCCGAGGGGCTGAAGCCGGGCGACAAAGTCGCAGTGGCCATTTCCGGTGATTTGCGCGAAGGGTCCATCGTTCGAGAACAACCCGAAGGGACTGCACCGGCTGCGAAGTAATCCCAGCGGGCAAAAATAAGCATGTCCATTTGCGTAGATGAACTGATGAACCGATGAAGCTCGCCGAAACCTGCGTAAAGTATCCCGTCTTCACGGTGATGCTGATTGCGTTTCTCGTGACGCTGGGTGTGTTCTCCTACCGGGGCCTGGCCGTCGACCTTTTTCCCAAAGCCGACCCTGCCACTGTAAACGTGGAAGTCAGGCTGCCTGGAGCGACCCCTGAAGAGGTCGTTACAGGTGTGGTCCTGCCTCTGGAAGATGCCATCTCTTCTGTGAGCGGCATTGACGAAATCACCGTCTATTCCTTCGAAGGCTTTGCCGATATTACCTGCACGTTTGTACTGGAACGCGACATTGAGGGCGCGGCACAGGACATCCGTGAAAAAGTTGCTGGAGCCATTGACCGGCTACCGCGCGATACTCTTCCTCCCATCATTACCAAGCTGGATCCGCAGTCTGATCCCATTATGACGCTTCTCGTCAGCGGCCCTATGAGCCGCCGCGAGCTGACTGAAATCGCCGACAAGCAGGTGCGTCGCGCCATTCAAGCAGTGGATGGAGTGGGCAGCGTCGACCTCAATGGAGGCCAAGGCCGCCAAATCCGGGTTCTGCTGGACGCCCAAAAACTCACCTCGCACAACTTCACGGTCCTTGACGTTCGTTCGGCGCTGCAACGCGAAAACATTGAAGCGCCGGGCGGCCGCATGATCACCGGTCCCCAGGAACTGGGGCTTCGCACCCTGGGGCGCGTCACGTCCGCGGAACAATTCGGCGAAATCGTGATCGGGACGCGCGGCGGCACGCCGGTGCGCGTCCGCGACGTGGCGCAAGTCGAGGATGGCGCACAGGAACTGCGAACCTGGTCGGCACTCTTTCGGAAGGGAACTACGGCACAAGATGTGGTCGCCATTCAGGTGCTCCGCCAATCGGGTGCCAACACTGTGCGCGTGGCAGACGACGTCAGAAGCAAGCTTACGGAATTGCGCACCCAGTTGCCGCCCGGCGTGCATCTTCAAGTCGTTCACGATATCTCCGACTTCATCAAAGCTTCCGTCCATTCGCTGATTGAACATCTGATTTTTGGCAGCATTCTGGCAAGCATGGTCGTCTGGCTCTTCATTCGAAATTGGCGTGCGGTGCTGATTGCAGCCGTGGCTATCCCCGCTTCCATCATTGCCACTTTCACTTTGATGCGGGGCATGGACTTTTCGCTGAATAACATCACGCTCCTGGCGTTGACGCTAGCCGTCGGAATCGTGATCGACGACGCCATCATTGTTCTAGAAAATATCTTTCGATTCATGGAAGAGAAGGGAAGAGACCGCATTCGCGCGTCGATTGAGGCCACCAAGGAAATTGGGCTAGCGGTGATGGCCACGACTCTCTCTCTCGTGATTATCTTCCTGCCCATCGCATTCATGACCGGTTATGCCCGCAAATACGTGAATTCCTTCGGATGGACCATGGCCATGGCCATTCTCGTCTCGCTGCTCGTGGCCTTCACGTTAACGCCGATGATGAGCTCGCGTTTCCTCAAGCTAGGCGCTGGAGAAAAGAAAGCGCACTCCGAAGGTTTCCTGCATTCGGTGGAAGTGCTCTACCTGAGGATGTTGCACTGGTCTCTCGCACACCGGCGCGCCATCATCCTGATTTGCCTGATAACTTTCCTGTCCACTTTCGGTTTCTATCACCTGGTGGGACGCGACTGGATTCCCGCGGATGATCAATCCGAACTAATCAGTTCATACACGCTTCCCGAAGGCACTTCGCTTGAGAAAACCACCATGCTCGCCGAGGATATTGCCGAGCGTGTGATCGCCTTGCCCGAGGTGGCGCTGGTCCAATCGTTCACGCACGGGCGCACGAATCACGCGCATTTTTTCATCGTGTTGGTTCCTCCGAGCGAGCGAAGCCGCACTCACACGCAGATGGCCACGGCGGTTCGCGAAATTCTTTCCACTTACCGGAACATGACCTACAACGTGCGCTTGCCTTCGGTACTCGGTGGAGAAATCTATTTTCCCATCGCCGCCGTCATCCGTGGACCGGAGCTCACGCAACTCGCAGAAATCAGCAAGCAGGCGGCCGGCCGGATGATGAATTATCCGGAACTTGTGGACGTCAATCCCAGCCTGAACCTCAATACGCCGGAACTTCAGGTGAAAGTGGACCGGCAGCGGGCTGCGGATATCGGCGTGCGCATGACCGACGTTAGCGATGCTGTCAGACTGTTCTATTCCGGCGAGGACGAGATTACGCGGTTCAAGGAAGGCTCGGAGCAATATCCCGTCACCATGCAATTGCTGCCGGAGCAGCGGGACAATCCCGATGTTCTGGCGCGCATGATGGTGCCCTCGACGAAACTGGGCCAGGTGCGGCTTGAAAATGTTGCCACCATCGGGCGCGGTGCCGGGCCCGCCAGCCTCCAGCGCTACAATCGTGAATTCCAGGTCAGCGTCTACGCAAATGTTGCTTCCGGTTATCCGCTCGACTTGGCTGCGGCGCACACCGTGCAGTCCATCAAGGAAGTCGGTTTGCCGGCCGGCTATTCGTATCTCTTCTCTGGACAAGTCAAAGTCCTGGAAGAGACGACCTGGAATCTTTTGTTGGCGATGCTGCTGGCATCCATTTTCATGTACATGGTCCTGGCGGCACAGTTTGAGAGCTTTACTTATCCCTTCATCATTATGCTGACGCTGCCGCTCAGCGTGCCTTTTGCGCTCTTCTCACTTTGGATCACCGGACGCGCCCTGAGCCTGTGGAGCGCCTTGGGAATGTTTCTGCTGCTCGGCATCGTAAAAAAGAACGGCATCCTGCAAGTGGACTACACGAATCGATTGCGCGCCGAAGGGATGCCGGTGCGCGATGCGATCATCGAGGCGAATCGCGTTCGCCTCCGGCCCATCCTGATGACCACGCTTTCCATCATCGCCGGATTGATCCCCGTAGCGATCGGAATTGGTGCGGGCTCGGAGCAACGGGCCTCGATAGCCGTAACGATTATTGGAGGGCAGACGCTTTGTCTGTTGCTGACCTTGCTGGTTGTGCCGGTAGCGTATTCCTACCTTGCGGAGTTTGAGGCCGTGCCTTGGACCGATTGGGCGGCACGACTCCTTGGCCGTGCTCGCGACTCCATCCGCCCCTCCAACAACGATTAAACATCGCATTCTCTGGCGGGCAGACAGTTTCGTATTTCAAAAAAATGCAGGAGCGGAGAATGGAGAGGATCAGAAACCCTGAGAAGCGCCACGGGCTGCGAGAGGACTTTCGGAGGAGACTGTCGATTGGACGAGGGTAAGGCGTGGAGCGCGCAACAGGAGGAACAGTTCGCCAGCCCACAGCAAAATATCCAGCAAGCGTCCGCGCTGAAGGTTGCTCAGATTTTCAGACTGCAGGCTGACGTCGAGCGCCTTTCTAGAGCATTCCTCGACGAAGGCGCGCATCGCGACGAGGTCGACGGGCTCAGCGCTGAACTTGCGCCCCCGGGGATCAAAGCCCTCAAGCTTTTCATAACAACGCAGCAAGAAATGGTTTAAGCACAGAGCCTGGCGATCCAATGTAGTAATCGCGGCGCCGCTACAAGAGCCCACCCGGCAGTTTCGTTTCCCAAGCATCGCAACCATCCCCCCCCAGGCCCACTGATTTACCTCGACGAACAGTCTCATTCTCTGTCGAATCCATACATATAGGATGCGTTATGCGACGCAAACGGTTTCGTCTTCGCATTCGACGTCCTGCCTTCGAGTACCTTCACTGCCGGCTACGCTTTCTGTCTCATTCATCGGTACGGAATGCGACGTCGGCAACACCGGCAAGTGCGCGACCATCGTTTGCACACGCAGGCGGTGGTCGAGATAAGGGGCCAGCAGCGCGTTTACCCATCGCACGTTTTGGTTGCAGCATTTCATGCGGTGGTGCCCGGCCCAGAGCGTGACGACGGTGACTAAGCGTGCCTCGTGATTCGAAATCATTACCAGGCATCCGGCGAAACCGTTCACGTCCTTGAGCGCACCGGCGATGGCAGCTGGAATCGCTGCTTCCACGCGGTGGGCTTGCTGGGGCTTGGCCACGAATTCAATGCTGAGCGCGGTCATGGGAGGAGCGCCTGACTTACCGTTTGAGGGCGCTTGAGCTTTCAGGCCAGAAGAGCGGCCGTAAGAATAGGCGGCACTATTCGTCATATTTGGATAACATACTGGACTTGCCATCAAGCCTCCCTGCAATGAAATGACCCACCCTTTAGGAGAAGGGAGGCGCATCCTCGGCCCGTTCAGGGGCAAGCCTGGATGCGCCCATTGGGGCACATGGGGACCGGGGAGGGTCCCCATGGATAAGGACTCCCGAGCGTTCGGGCGTTCCTACGCACAAGTAGTGCGCCTGACGTGGCTTCCGTTTCAACCGTTTTTGACGAAACATAAGTCTCGTTTGCCGACGGAGGGCTGCGAAGCTATACTCCGTCCCCAAGAATCCGAGGTTTTGGTGGAATTCTTCACTTTTGATAAGGCGTATGTGGAACGGCTTCGGGAAGGGGATCCTTCGACCGAGCAGCACTTTGTCGCTTATTTTGAGCAACTTCTCCACATCAAGCTGCGTTCTCGCATGCTGACGTCCGATAAGGTCGAGGACCTTCGCCAGGAGACGTTTATCCGAGTGATTGCCGTGCTTCGCAAGGACGGCGTACGGCAGCCGGAACGTTTCGGGGCCTTCGTTAACTCCATATGTAACAACGTTTTACTGGAGCATTACCGGTCTTCCGCAAAGAATCAGCCTCTGGAGGACGCGCACATGGATATACCCGACAAAGTATTGGACCTGGACGGTATGCTCGTCACCAAGGAATCGGCGGAGCGAGTCCGCCGTATCCTTGATGGGCTGCCGAAGCGTGACCGCGAGCTGTTGCGAGCTATCTTCTTGGAAGAAAAGGAGAAAGACACCGTGTGTCAGGAGTTTGGCGTCGATCGCGAATACCTGAGGGTGCTGGTTCATCGCGCGAAGGATAAATTCAAGGCGCTCTATGAGAAAGGCCAGATGGGGATTGCCCGGCGGGCGACCTGGATGGGGAACCGGTGAAACGTTTTAGTGACCCACGGCACTACCTTTCGGATGGCACTTATGGATCATAATCAGGCCGTACAGCTGCAAGCAGCAGTCAAGTACGTGCTCGGCGAGCTTTCCCAGACCCAGCGGGACGAATACGAAGAGCATTATTTCGATTGCGCGGAGTGCGCGGTCGATATCCAGGCGCTCGTGACTTTTGCTGACACCGCCCGCGAAGTATTGCGGCAAGAAAAGGCGAGCCAGTTTAGGAAGGAATCAGCTCCAGCGCGCGGCAGGTGGCTGCGCTGGTTCCAGCCCGTGGTTGCCGTGCCGGCGTTCGCGGCCCTGTTGCTGATTATCGCCTACCAAAATACGGTCACGATTCCTCAAGCGAGGAATACCTCATCTCGGGCCGTTCCTGAAGTTTATGGCCAATCCTTCTTACTACGGCCGTCGGATACTCGCGGAGGGAATGAGACGGGCGTCAATGGGGCTACGCTCGAGGTCCAGCCCAACGAAGGATTTTTGCTGCAGCTTGATTTCATTCCCTCTTCCAGTTTTCCTGCTTATCTCTGTCAGTTGCAGGATGCCTCCGGCCGCGTCCTCCAGCAAATCACGGTCCCGGCAGAGAAGGCTAAGAAGGAATTGCACCTGCCCATCCCGGCAGGATTGATTTTGCGTCCCGGCCAGTACAGTTTGGTCTTCCTTGGCGCCGATCCTGTTACGGGAAAAGCTGTCAATGACAGCAAGCTGCAGTACTTCACATTTAACGTTGCATTCCGACGGTAGACGCATAAGATTAACAGCCTGCAGTGGAAGTGGGTCATCCTCAGGGAAATCGAACCTTAGCTCCGACATGCTACATTTCGGCGGCGCTAGCGTTTCGTCTCTGAAGATACTCTCGTGCCCCTGCAAGCTGTTAGCTCACTCCACCAGTCGAGGGGTCCCCGATGGCACACTTGCACCGTATTCCCTTCAACTTTCACGGCCACGGCCATGCCCTTAGCGGAGAATTTCGTCATCCGCTGTGGTCCATTATTCCGGCCCAGGCCTCGGCCTCGCTTTCCAGCATCGGTGGAATCGCGGTGGCGCACGGCGAGAATTTCCATTTTCAGGATTTCGTCTGCTTCAAGTCCGCTCACACGCATATTTCCGGGAAGCGCCGGCGCGACGAGACTTTTGTGACTCACGCCAGCACGGTGGTCCAGGGTCTTAACATTCTGGGAATGGTCACAGCGGAGCGTATCGTCTCCCGACTTACTTCGATCCATAACCCGAAAGAACCTGAAGGCCACATCATCGCCGAAGACAGCCGCATCGAGGGGTTGAAGATCAATGGAGAAGACGTGAAGGTGATTCTTCGCCACGACCTGCTGGTCAAATGCAAGACCTTTAGTGATCTGGTAAAAGGTATTGCAGGCGACAAGAAATCCGGGAAAATAGTGGCACTCGACGAAGACCGCAAGGTGGCCATTTGCTCGCTAGTGGAAAAAATCGAGACGCGGCTGAAGGGCGTCGATGCCAAGCGGCACCTCATCGAGGTCAAAGATTTTGGGAAAATCTTCTTGGCCGAAGTTCTTGCCTATCCAGGAACGAAAACCCTGACAATGCTCCGCCTCGAACTGGGCTCGCCCCACGTTGCCGACCTCACCGTGGCCCAAACTGGGGGCAACGGACAACCGTCACCACCGTGAGATGTGTAATATCGCTAAGCCTGTTTTTTCTGCTGCTGACAGAGTCGTGCTCGCGCGGGACCTATTCATCGGCATACCTTCAAGCAACTCACGATCAAATTCTATGGACTCTGCGTCACGACGATGCGGACAAAGCGCTCAGGGACGTCAACGGCGCCTTGGTGCGACTCGCGGGCAAGAACCTGGAATGGACTTGGCGCCTAAAAGTACTTAAAGCGCAAGTACTCCTTACCAAGTCGGATTCCCAAGAGGCCCTCTCGGTCCTGAGAGAGCCTCTTCCCGCCTCTCTTGTTGCCACAGATATCTCTGTGCGTAAAGCAATGATGGAAGGGATCGCTCACCGACAAGGTCAACAATTCCCCGAATCCGAGAAGAATCTCGCCGAAGCCGAACAATTTGCCAGAGCGTCGCATCCCCAACTCCTGGGAGATGTATTGAACGCTCGTGGCGCGCTTGAGGTCGACCAAAAGAAATTCTCTAGAGGTGAGATGACCTTCGAGCAGGCGCTGACGCTCGTGCGCCAAGCGCGAGACCGCGGTGGAGAAGCAAGCGTACTCAACAATCTTGCTAGGGTGGCTATGAGCCGGGAACACTTTGACGAGGCGATAGACCGGGCTCATGTCGCTCTGGATCTTTCGAGGTCCTTGGGTCTGAAGCCTCTGTCGGCCACCGTTCTGGGCAACCTCGGCTGGAGCTATTTTGAGCTAGGCGACTTCGAGAATGCGCTCGACTTTTACGGGAAAGGCGCGCAAGCGTCTTCAGCCAGCGGGCTTTCGGGGTATTCAGCTTATTGGTTCTCCGACGTTGCAACCGCTTATCTGGCTTTACGCGAGTACGCTCCAGCAGAGGAACTTGCTCGCACCACTCTTACGCGAGCGCACGAGCTGAAAAACGCGCAGACCATAACGCTGTGTAACAACACCCTTGCGGAAATCATGCTGATAACGGGGCGGCTCAGCGAGGCTGGGCAATACAACCAAGAAGCGCTGAAAATGGAAGAGGAAGGCCAAGACAAATTTGGCACCATTGATTCGCTTCTCATGGCGGGCCATATCGCGGACGCCAAGAAGCGCTTCTCCGACGCCGAGAACTTCTTTAGGCGCGTCCTCGGAGATCCGACTGTCGATACACGGCGGCGTTGGGAAGCCGAAGCCGGCCTCGCGCAAGTATGGGATGGCGAAGGAAAATTTGTTGAAGCCGAACGGCAATACCTCAAAGCGATCAACATGATCGAGCAAGCCAGACGGTCAGTCAACCACGATGAGCTGCGATTAAGTTTCCTTTCCAGCGGAATTGCAGTGTACGGCGAATACATCGACTTCCTGATCCGCCATGGCAGGCCCGCCGACGCGTTGAACCAGGCGGAACTCAGCCGCGCACGCACTCTGTCCGAGGGTTTATCGTCTAACGAACAAATTGAGTCTTCACGCGCCGCGTCCCGCGTTCCGCCCCAACAACTTGCCCAACGCCTTCACGCCACACTTCTGGTCTACTGGGTTGGCGAGAAGCACTCCTATCTCTGGGCCGTCACACCTTCGAAGACAAAGTATTTCACCTTGCCACCCGCTGCGGAGATCGATCGTTTGATCAAGTCCTATCGCGAACTCACACTCAAGTCCGGTGACCTCTTGCAGAGTGCTGCTTCGACAGGTGAAAAACTGTACGCATCTCTGGTGGAACCTGCAAAGAACCTGATTCCCCCAAGTTCGCGAGTGATCCTGCTGCCGGACGCCAGCCTCTATGGTCTTAATTTCGAAACGCTGATCGTGCCCGGTCTGCGGCCTCATTTTTGGATCGAGGATGTAATCGTGACCACGGCGAGCTCTTTGTCGCTGCTGGCGTCCGCCCCCACTCGCGCGCCTCCCAAAGAAAAGAATCTGCTTCTCGTCGGTGATGCGCTTCCCGTTCCCGAATTTGGCCCTCTGCCCCAGGCCCCCGCCGAAATGCAGAAGATCGAACAGTATTTTCCGGAGTCGCGCCGCGCGATTTTGAAGGGCACGCAGGCTACGCCGAGCTCTTACCTGGGCAGCGAACCTGGGCGCTTCTCGTACCTCCATTTCGTCACGCATGGAACTGCCAGCCGCGCTCGCCCGCTGGAATCCGCGGTCATCCTCAGCAAGGAACCCGTTGGCGACGCTTACAAGCTGTATGCTCGAGACATCGTCCGACATCGCCTGAACGCCAACCTTGTGACCATTTCCGCTTGCAATGGTTCTGGCACACGCGCCTATTCCGGCGAAGGCCTGGTCGGCCTCTCGTGGGCCTTTCTGCGGGCCGGAGCGCACAATGTCATCGGCGCTCTGTGGGAAGTCAGCGACGCCTCCACGCCGCAGTTGATGGACGCGCTTTACAGCGAATTGAGCCAGGGCAAAGACCCCGCCACCGCTCTGCGCGACGCCAAACTCACGCTCCTCCATTCCGCAGATTCCGACTCGGTATTCAAAAAGCCCTTCTATTGGGCGCCGTTCCAGCTCTACGCCGGCTCCTAGACCCGACCTCGTTTGGGCGTTTCCGCGGACCGATGCATCGCATCGAAAACTTGATTCGAAATCCCTAAAGGTTTCCACAGTGCTGCTCTTGTGCTTCCGGACCGTCTCAGCATAAACTTCCTCGCAGCATTCATTGTTATTTGCGAGCCGCCTCAACCTCTTGAGGAACTCAAGGCTCGACCGAATGTGGGGTTGTGATGTCTGGGGGAGAGAAAATGAGAAAACTATTGTGCTCGTTTTTCGTGTTGACACTCGCGCTAGGGCTTGCCTCGTTCGGGTGGGGCCAATCGCAGATCACCGCAGGGACCGTGCAGGGAGACGTGCTCGATGAAAAAGGCGGGAGCGTCGCGGGTACGACCGTTGAAGCAAAAAACCTGGCGACCAATTTCGTGCAGACGGACACCACAAATGCGGACGGTCACTTTGCCTTCTTGAGTCTTGCCCCGGGGCGCTACACCCTCACAATAAGCAAATCCGGGTTCGCGACCATCGTTCAGGAAAATGTGAACCTCACTGTAGGCCAGACCATTACGTTGCCTGTAACCATGAAGGTATCTTCGGTTGCGCAACAGATCGTCGTCACAGACGTACCAGTCATCGAAACGACAAAAACTGAATCGTCCTCGACCTTGAGCGAACTCACGGTCAGCGCGACGCCAGTCCTTGGGCGCAAGTTTGAAGATTTGTTGACATTGACACCCGGTGTGGCAATTACCCAGGGGCCGGATGGAGACGAGATCAACTTCAACGGCCAGCGCGGCGTGTTCAATAACATAAGCCTCGATGGGGGTGACTACAACAACGGCTTCTTCGGCGAGCAGCTCGGCGGACAACGCGCTGCAATTGACATCACTCTCGATGCGGTCAAGGAATTTCAAGTAGTCGCCAGCGGGGCCAACGCCGAATTTGGTCGGACGGCAGGCGGCGTTGTCAACGTCATTACTAAGTCCGGAACGAATGATGTCCACGGGAGCGGTTTTGAATACTTCCGCACCGAAGCGCTTACAGCGGCAACTTCTGATGGCAAACCACTCCAGGATTTTCGCCGCAACCAGTTTGGCGGAACGATGGGTGGACCCATTGTAAAAGACAAAATGTTCATTTTTGGTGCATTTGAACAAATTATCGCAGAGCTGACGCGCCCCAATCTGAGCGCGCCGCTCGGACCGGCATGTTCCGTGACGGCCCCGATCGTGGGAGTCAATGACGCCGTGATAAACGCCAGCGCTGAATGCCAGAGAGTTGCGCTCCTGAATTTTCTGAAGGCTGGAGTAGGCCAGGACGATGGCCAACCCGTCAAGCATCCCATCCGAAACTCAGCCGCGCTTGGCCGATTCGACTGGAACGTAAATCAGAAAAATCAGTTTGCCCTGTCTTACAATTTCGACTACTCGAAAAACACGAACCAAACCTTCGACGTGCCGACGTACGGAGATTCTGCGAACGGAATCGAGGGACCGTCGAAAATCAATGTCATCAATGCTAATCACTACACCACCGTCTCCTCGAACAAGCTGAACGAAGCGCACTTCAGCTACCAGCGCGAGATCAGGCCGCGAGCAGCTACTCCATCCAAGATACCGGCGGACACCGCCATGGGGTTCGGCACGACCTTCCGTTTCGGCAATCCCTTCTTTCTTGAACCTACCGTCGACGAAACCATTTGGCGCACACAGCTCCGGGACAATTTTTCAGTCGTTCACGGCAAACATAGTTTCAAGTTTGGCGGCGACTGGCTTCACACGAACAACACCCAGGTATTCCGCGGGTTCTTTACCGGACGCTACATCTTCGACAGCGTAGTCGGGTTTCTGCGGTACGCGTCCCCCGACGCCGCAGGTGGGTTTGGTCCGACGGTGGGCGAGTGTCTCACGGGCACCGGAACGTTCACCGGTTGGATCACCCAGGACAAGGGACAAACGTGCGCAGCCGGTAGTAGTGTGGGCGGGCCGCTTATCTTCTACCTTCAGGATGGCGTGCCGACGGGCCTGATTAACATAAAGCCTGGGGCTTCGAGCATCAACAATGAGGACTACGCACTCTTCGCTCAGGACAAGTGGCAAATCCTGCCGAATCTCAGCTTGAGCTATGGTCTGCGATGGGAAGCCGAGATTTTCCCGAACGTGATTACGCCTCCCAGCAAGACTGCGTATGGCATCTTCCTGAGTAACCCCTTGTTCCCATCGGATGGTACGCTTCATAGCCAGAAGAAGGAGTTCCAACCGAGAGTCGGATTGGCCTGGGATGTTCTGAATAACCACAAGTCTCTGTTCCGGGCGAGTTACGGTATCTTCAACGGGCGCCAAAACATGCTTTCGCAGGTGGGTTCGATCACCACCAATGGTGTGCAGCAGAGCACGATTTTCACCACGTCGGCATTCGGCGGCGGACCTGCTTGGCCGGGCGACTTTCCGGTCACTCCCGGCAATGCTTCCTGCGCGTTGGGCACTCCCGTGAACCCATTTCCGTGCTTTACGGGTGTTCGTCTTTTCAGCAAGCACTATGCGAATCCGCGAATTTACACAACAAACGTAGCGTACGAGCAGGAGATTTACCCGGGTTGGACGGCATATGCCGATTTCACTTTGTCCAAAGGCGTTCATCTGACGACGTTTATCGACGGCAATGCCAATGGCTATTTTGCTGACAACGGGACGTTTGTGGCGCCAAATACTTTTGGCCCGCAGCTTGGTGGCATGATGATAACCGGAAGCACTGCAAAATCACTCTATCGCGGGCTCACTCTCGGAATGAGAAAACGCTTTAGTCAGCGTTTCCAGTTGGAGTGGAACTACGTGCTTTCGGAAGATTTGGATAGCGACTCGAACGAGCGCGACCCTTTTACGGATCGTCGGCTTGACCCGCGCAATCCGGCGCGGGATTACGGTTTTTCCGATCGTGATGAACGTCACAAGTTCAATCTCTTCAGCTATTTCGAGCTTCCCGGCGGG
>Ga0066659_10000724_pt1 | contig 13097 bp, 9 predicted proteins | sample GraSoiAngelo_108_FD_75176 | JGI IMG/M metagenome (GOLD analysis project Ga0066659, IMG submission 75176) | Grasslands soil microbial communities from the Angelo Coastal Reserve, California, USA - 14_0903_09_40cm | ecosystem: Environmental > Terrestrial > Soil > Grasslands | place: USA... | reverse complement strand
CCAAGATCGCCTTCTTGACCTTGGGATCCTGCGGCAAACCGGCCGCTACTACATCGATTCCATAATTCGGTGCCAGTTTCTTCGCTTCGAAACTGGAAGGGGTTTTGTATTTGAAGCCAACATCGTTGACGGGGATATAAACCAGGCCCGTAGCCGGGCTATAGGACATCGGCTGCCAGCTGTGCGCCCCAAGCGGCCCGGGCACGATCGGTCGAGGATCGGCACCCTGATATCTGGACAGGGTGGTTTCTACAGGGCGACCGGTTAAGAGATCTACTCCGCTGGCCCAGTTAACAAACGTGTAGGGCTTGGCGGAAATGAGGCTGCCATTGATGCGGTCGAGGACGTAGAAGAAGCCATTCTTCGGCGCCTGCATTAAGACTTTACGAGCCTGCCCTTCAATGACGAGATCAGCGAGGATGATATCTTCGTCGGAGTCGAAATCCCAAGCGTCGGCGGGGTCTTCCTGATAGTGCCAGACGTACTCTCCGGTCTCCATTTTAAGCGCAACAATCGAGCAGGTGAACAGGTTGTCGCCGCCCTTGGGACTACGAAATTTTTCGCTCCACGGGGTACCATTGCCGGTGCCGATATAGAGCTGATCGAGCTCGGGATCATAAGAGATAGCGTTCCACACCGTACCGCCGCCCCCGAGCTTCCACCAGTTACCACTCCACGTCGGGGCAGCTTTTGCGAGAATCGGGCTCTCAAATGGCTGGGAGGGATTTCCCGGGACGGTGTAAAAGCGCCAGATTAATTTTCCAGTTTCGTTGTCGTATGCCGAAACATAACCGCGGACGCCGAATTCCCCGCCACCATTGCCGATAATTACTTTGCCCTTGGCCACGCGCGGGGCTCCGGTGATTGTGTAGCGAAAGTCAGGGTCGATGGTGAGCGTTTCCCAGACACGCCGGCCATTGGCAGCGTCAAGGGCAATCAGGCGGCCATCGAGAGTACCCACGAAAACCTTTCCATTCCATGCTGCGACGCCACGGTTCACTACATCACAACATGCGTTTATCGCCCAGTGGCCGGGAACTTGGGGATCATACGACCATAGCAATTCCCCGGTCGCGGCATTTAGGGCGAAGACTTTGCTCCAGGCGCTGGTGAAGTACATTACGCCATCCACCACGATAGGAGTCGCTTCTTGCCCGCGATCCGTGTCCAGGTCGTAATGCCAGGCGAGACCGAGGGACGAGACGTTATGGTCATTAACCTGATTCAGCGGGCTAAAGCGTTGTTCGTCATAGGTGCGGCCGTAGGTCATCCAGTTTCCCGGCTCGCGATCTGCATGGAGCACGCGGAATTCGTTGAGGTCGGCAGGCTTGAGCGGGTGATGGTGCAGGTTCACCGTTCGTTCGCTGCTGACCACAGGGATGATGGTGAGAACGATGACGCTGAACAGGACCTTTGCCTGGACCATTCTGCCTCCGTCATATCCGTACACCTCAACGGGTCAACATGCCGATGGATCGCAAGCGTTTCAGAGAATAGCGGGACATATCCTTTGTGCCGTCATCCTGCACAAAAATGCTAATCGCAAGGTGAATCGTACCGCATCCGACTACTGGTAGCTCGTCCTCTCGACACGGCCCGGGAATTTCACTAGATCCGTAGGGTACAGATCCGTCGACTCCGTAGGTGCTTTGCCTCGCACAGCACCCTGCTCCACTCTGGATGACCGCCGAATGTTGCGATCAGCCGCATCACACATCAAAGAAGACAGTTTCCTGATTTCCCTGGAGTCGCACATCGAACTGCCAATATCCGGGACGGGCTGGATCTGGTCGAGCCATTAGCGTCTCCCGGCGGTCGGGCGGAATCAGCTGAAGGATAGGATCCTCGTCGTTGCTGGCATCTCCGGCGAAATAAACTTGCGTGTAGAGCTGCTTCAGCATTCCGCGGGCAAAAACGGCGACGGTGAGATGCGGCGCCTGCAGGCTGTTGTGAGCAACGCGTCCCGGCTTTATCGTTTCCAGCACGCAACTACCATCTTCTCCTGTGGCGAGGCGGCCGAAGCCGATCCAGCCCGGATCAAGCGCTTTCGGCTGCAGGTCCTCGGAGTGGTTGTACTTGCCATTTGCGTCGGCTTGCCAAATTTCCAGCATGGCATCGTCCACCGGGGTGCCATCACCATCCAGCACGCGAAAAGTGATCCATATGCGCTCTCCTTTGGCCTCTGGACCTGCGACACACCTGACGCAGTGCTCATCAGTGGTCAGCTCAATCGCAAAGAATGGGCCAACTGTCTGTGAGGGTGTCGGGACCAGATCTGGGTCAGGTTTCAAAGGGTGTGGCCTCCGGACCGCGCAGCACGATGTCGAACTTGAAGCCCTTCGCCCATTGCGGCTGCGTGGTCTCCAGATCGAATTTCGAAATCAGTCGCTGTCTCGCTCCTTCGTCCGGTATAGATTGGAATATGGGATCGTAGGCAAACAGAGGATCGCCGGGAAAATACATTTGTGTAACCAGGCGCGCGATAAAAGCTGGCCCGAAAACTGAGAAGTGAATGTGCGCTGGCCGCCAGGCGTTGTAATGATTGAGCCAGGGATATGCGCCGGGCTTGATGGTGATGAAACGGTACGCTCCATGTTCGTCTGTCAGGGTGCGACCCGCACCACTGAAGTTGGGATCAAGCGGGGCGGGATGCTGGTCCTTAATATGCCTATACCTCCCGGCGGAGTTGGCCTGCCAAATCTCGATGAGTGCGTTGGGGACGGGCCGCCCGTTACTGTCGAGCACGCGTCCGCTTACGATGATGCGCTCACCCAATGGCTCACCTGCGTGCTGACTGGTTAGGTCGTTATCCTTTCCCCCGACCTTTTCATGCCCAAAGATCGGTCCGGTAATTTGCGAGAGCGTGTGCGGCAGCACAATGAGCGGCTTCAATGGCGCGCGTTTAATGGTGGCGCGGTAAGGCTCATACAAGGACAGCGGTTGACTACCCTTGGGTGGCCGGGCATATGGTCTGATCGAAACTCGTGTTGTCACAGAATCCATCCACTCCTGTGTGCAGCAACTGAACCTAATTTTAATCTCTCACGCTCCTCGGAGAAGCGGACAGCTCGCAGCCTGCGCTTGCGTCATGCGCGCACCCAGCCGTACTGTGTGTTGCTCGGCGTTGGATTTCCGGCTTCCTTGTATTGTTTCCGCAGCCGGTCTACGTAATCTGCCGGCACCGGATTGCGCCTTGCCTGGGGATCAATTCCATACAATCGGGCCGCATTACGCCCGAAGATCTTGGCTTTGACTTGGCTGGTAAGGGGCGCGTAGCCGAAGCGCTCCATCGGCACTGGCGGCATCTCCAGGCGGCGCAGAGCTTCGATTTGCCACTGTGGCGATCCCCACCAGATGGAATCGGTTGCCCAGAGCACGTGATCGTCGCCGAACGCCTGAATCATCATTCCCAACATGTGCGCCCCAGCATAGGGCTGGTGACGACCGCCGTGCCGAAGCTGGTTCCCAGTTCCATGTACACGTTGGTCATGTGCGGGTTCTTCCTGCGGTACTCGCACAAATCGGAGACCCAGGGGACATAGGGATTCCTGCGGAACCCGTCCTCTGAGGCAGGTAATGCGTCCTCCACACTCTTCAGGCCGGAGTGATAAATCAGGAAATTCAGCTCAGGAAGGTCTTTTTGACACCTTGACCATGTCTTTCGGGTGACAATGCGCCTCGTTAAAGACGCCGATAGCCTTTCCCTTGTGCAGGCAAATGTTCCGGATCTTCAGCTTATCGCGGCTATACTGGAGCGCCGGATAAGCTATCTTCTCGTCATCCATCCACCATCCATCTCTATCCGCTCCCAGTCCCTGCCCGGTGTAGCCCTTCCAGGCGTCAATCTTTAGCGACTCGGCCTGCCGGTGCATGTTTTCCAAATTCTTGGTCCCCAAGTCAGGCGAGAAGAGGCCGTGGCTCATCATTCGTTCGCAACGTGTCAGCTCGTTCACGATGTTGCGCGTTCTTGCCATCTGGTCCGGAGACAGGATCATCTTGTCTTCGCTCTGGTCAGGAACACCACTGAGGCAAGCGACGTCAGTGTCGCTGTCGAGGAAAACTTCTTTGATGTAGTTTTCCAGCTCGAAATCGGACTGTTTTGGTTCTTTCCCCTTCAGGACAGGATTGAATCGACGGGCAGAGCGGCGGGCATCGAAAACATCCAGTGGCCCGATGAAATGCCGTCCCACGGCGACGTGATGCGTTTGCACATCGAAGATGAAATAGTCCGTCTTCAGGGCCGCAACCGCGGCGGGATCGTACAGTTCGGCGGCGTCAAGCCGGAAGAAGCGCCCGAACACGCTGTTCATGGCAGCAAAGCCCGCGGCCATTCCACATGTCATACGAAAGAACTGCCGGCGGTCGATGCCTAATTGTTTCAAGATTCTTGCGCCTGTTTCGAGCAATTCGTTCTCGAGGGCGCGCTGCTTTGACACTGGACCGGCAAAACTCATGGCCACCATCCGCCAGCAGGAGTATACGTTTGTAACAAACAATCGCTCAGACTTCCTCGCTCTCCATGGCCGAGAACCACTGCATGCCGGAGTGATCATCATTGTTCCCAGCGTCACGCCTGTTTGTCAGCGAGAACTCTTCAGCGCGGCGCTCAAACATATCGGCGCACGAGATCTCACCAATGCAGTGGTTGAGGCAAAATATGAAGAAACGCGGATCGTAGACTTCTCGATGATCAACGAACTCGCTTCTGTATTGTCCTTGCTCTTCTGCTGATCATCCTTTCCACGCTTGCCCTCTGCTGCCATGACTCGCCTATGCATGGGGAGTAGTTCTTCAGCGACCCGCTAGGAGAATAGCGGGGTTTGGATCTCGGGCAACTCCATTGGTCGCGAACATTCTTCGTCGTCATTAGCGACGTGGTTGATCCGAGTGCTGATGGGATAGCACCGCATGAAGCGGGCGTCGTATGGCCTCAATAGCGTAGACGCTGCCGTCAAATCCTGCATCCCCGGGTCGAGCCACAGATCGTAGGTGTCGGGTCGAAGGATGACTGGCATGCGGTCGTGGACTCGTGAGGTCACCGCGTTTGGTGTCGTAGTCAGAATCGAGCAGGTCTCTACCGTGTTACCGCTTGGATTCTTCCACCGGTCCCACATTCCGGCAAAGGCGAACAATTCACCGTCACAAACTTCGAAGCAGTAGGGCTGCTTGGCTCTCCCAGTCCTTTGCCATTCATAGAAACCGTCTGCGGGAACCAGGCACCGGCGAGATCTCAGGGAATCGCAAAAGGCCGGCCTTGTGCCCGCTGTCTCCGAGCGGGCATTGATCGTCTTGGTAGCTATGGACGGATCCTTTGCCCAGGACGGAATGAGTCCCCAGCGGATCAGTGACAGCTCTCGGACCGCTTCCCTGGGATTCCGGCGAATGACTGGGACAAGCTGAATGGGGGCGATGTTGTAACGCGGATTCCATTCTTCTTCGGAGGAAGCGGTATCGAAGTATTCCTCAAGAATCTCTTTTCTTCGCGAAAGCCGATAGCGACCGCACATGGAACGATTATGCCAGATGGGGCCCGTTTTGACGGCAAATGAAAGTGGCAATCCCAGAGTGGTAGTAATGACGGCTGCCAAAATGATTGGCTAAGGCGAAGAGCAGCCTCTTGATATTTGATCAGAAATTACCGCTTGCAGTCGCAGTCTAAACAATGGTGCTCGGCACAGCTGACGCAAGCTTGCTTCACGTCTTTGAGCAGAGCGTTTCGCAACTACGCGCACCTGTGCCTCTCAAAACGACCAAATTCAAGATATCCTTTTCGTGATCACCTACAATGCGACCACTCCGGCTTGGCCGAGCTGAACAGGTTGTAAGGAAGTAATGCGATTCGATGTTTGACGTGACGATCAGGAAGGAAGAGCGAGCCACCCCATGAATCTCCAGATTCTTACTGGAGCTAAAAGCTCGTCAGCGGCCAAACGGAAGTTTAGGAGGACATTATGAGCTTGCCCGGGTCTGTCCAAAGCGCTGCTGCGTCAGTGCCTGGCCCCCTGTTTGTTTCCTGAATGAACCCCCGCGCGGTGTTAAAATGTTCGGCAGCGGAATGTTTTCGCCTCCTCGCCTATGACGTAGCAAGCACCAACAGTTTACTGTCGCGGCCGGGCGGTCCGGAGTGACAAAGTTTGTCTTTAATCTCAACCGCGGTGATCAAAACACAAGTTTGCCTCTCACCGCTTCGGACACTTGAACATCAGCTGGAATCTTGGTTTCTCCTGTATAGAGATGTTGCAATTTCGGCCACCGAGCAGCGACCTCCAGGGCACCAGGAGTAACAGCTGTGCCAAAGACATTCAAAGACTCCAATTGATTCAGGTCACCGAGCATGTGCAAGGTAGTATCCGTGACTTGGGTATGCATGAGACGCAGTACACGCAGGCGTTTCATAACGGCGATGAAAGCGGCCGAGCCGTCTGTGATGGCAGTATCGGAGAAGTCGGCTACGACAATTTGTTCGGCCAAGGGTTTCAGCGCCGCCATATCTTTGTCCCCAAACTTGGCGCCCATAAGAGAGACGTTTACTACGAGGTCGGCGGAGCCCCGCGATTCGTACTCCAAAACGTCCGGGAAGCGCTTCTGCAATTGTGCAACTGCGGATGCGAGCGGGGCACGCCGTTTTTCGACGGCTGCTGTGTCAATCTCCTCGAAAGTAACGTCGGCAACCGTGGACACTGCATTCGTGGGTGCGCCCTTGATTGCGTCCGCCGCCAGGGATGGCGAGGCGCCTGCGGCGATCCATAGCTCTAGCAGTTTTACCTCATCCGCAGACAATGGACGCTTGCCTTCGGCGGGCATAAATTTGTCGTCGCCGGCCGGCAAGGTGACACGATGAAACAATTCACTGCCTTGTGGGTTTCCGGCCTTGACGATCACGCCGTGCTTGCCGCCCCGCATAACCGCCTCATAGCTGTCCAGTCGCAAACGCGATCTTTGTTTAGATGGTCCGTGGCAGCTGTTGCAGTGTCCGGCGAAAACCGGTTCGACGCATATGGTGAAGAAGGACGTGCTGGCGGCGGCGGTGGGACCTTTGTCTTCTTGCGGCAGTCTTAGCCAAGCGCGCAGAACCGTCGGCATGTGTTCGGTCAGGTGATTTTCGCCTTGCGAGAGCTGGCCGCCGCGATACCCCGTCCAGGATACGAGACCAACAGCGACTACAAGTCCGAAAGCGTAGATGAAATCCAAACGCTGGCCGAGGAAGCGCCCGTGCAACATCCAGCATAACCAACTGAGCGCTGCAACAAATATTCCACCCCACATATGCTGCGTAACCAGCGAGCCCGAATAACCACCGCTTCGAGCCAGGCACCACCCCAGAGTTAAGGCTACGATGGCACTGAAAGTGGCCAGCGCTAATGAGAAATCGACCGAGGCCCGAAGATCGGGGAAGCGGCGAATTCTTCCGGCAATTTCCAACACAGGTACCAGCAGGATGAGCGCGATTGGGAAATGTATGGACAATAGATGAAAGCGCCCGATGAATTGCGCCCACTCAGCACGCTCGACTCCGTCGGGTGGGAGAAAGAGTAATAGGGTAACCAGCAACAAAAGTGGCGCAAGCGCGAGAAGACCAAAGCGAGTTCGGATGGACATCTGACGAAGCGAAAATGTCATGAAGGCAGACAGCCTCGATGGCAAAAATAACGACAGCCGGCAGACGTAATCACGCCAGAACCTCCGCCACAACCCGCGCGGGTTTCACGCTGGTGAGCTTCTGTTCCAGCCCCTGAAAAGAGTAGTTGAGTTTGTGATAATCAAACCCCAGCACGTAGAGCATGGTTGCGTGCAGATCTCGAATCTCCACTGCATCCTTCACGATCTCATAGCCCATGGCGTCGGTCTCGCCGTAGGTTGTGCCTGGCTTAATTCCACCGCCGGCCATCCATATGGTGAAGGCGCCCGGATTGTGATCGCGCCCGACAAATTGCATGACTTGACCGAAGCGATTTTCCCGCATGGACGTGCGTCCGAATTCACCGCCCCAGACCACGAGGGTATCTTCCAACATGCCGCGTTGTTTGAGATCAGCCAGCAGTGCAGCAATGGGCTGATCGACTTCACGGCAACGGTCGGCGAAACCGAGATTCAGCGCCTCCTTTGCATTTGACCCGTGTGAGTCCCAACCCCAATGATAGAGCTGAATGAAACGTACCCCCCGCTCCGCTAACCGGCGCGCTACCAAGCAATTGTTTGCAAAACTGGACTCGCCAGGTTTTGAGCCGTAGTTTGTGAGTACGGCGGCTGGTTCCTTGTGGATGTCCATGGCGTCAGTGGCGTCCATTTGCATGCGGAACGCCATCTCGTATTGCTAAATTCGCGTGATAGTTTCAGGATTGCCGAAGGCGGCATAGGTTTGCTGATTGATTTTGTCAATCGTATCCAGTTCACTGCGGCGCAGAGAACGGCTCACACCTCGTGGATTTTGGAGGTAGAGCACAGGCTCTCCATGAGAACGGCATTGCACGCCCTGATAAACACTGGGCAGAAAGCCAGAGCCCCACAGTTGTTTGCCACCATCCGGCGACTTGCCGCCTGATAGCAGCACGATGAAACCCGGAAGGTTCTGATTTTCGGTGCCCAGTCCATAGATCACCCACGAGCCGAACGAGGGATAGCCGAGACGTGCATTGCCGGTCTGCACCAGGAGCTGCGCCGGCGCATGGTTGAACTGATCGGTACGCATGGACTTGATAATGCAAAGGTCGTCAATGTGTTTTTCCAAGTGCGGCAAGCGATCCGATATCCATTGGCCCCTTTTTCCGGCCTGGTGAAATGGATACTGCGAGCCGAGCAACTTGGGCACGCCGCTGATGAAGGCAAAGCGCTTGCCAAGCAAAAATGAAGCGGGGCAGTCCTGACCATCGAGCTTGGTCAATTCAGGTTTGTACTCAAACAGCTCCAGTTGGCTGGGTGCACCCGCCATGTGCAAATAGATGATGCGTTTAGCGCGGGCGGCAAATTGCGGCGGCAAGGCTGCAAGTGGGCGGGAAGGATCGCGCGTGAAATCGAGCCGCCGCGTCCCATCGAGGTTCAGTTCGGCGGCCCTTGCTGAACTGCCGTATTGCGACGCCAATGTGCCGAGGAACATGGTGCCCACGCCCGCGGTGAGGCTGCGCAGAAAGTGACGTCGAGTTTGCGCTTGCAGCCGCGCGAATGTTTCCTCTGGATGCATTTCTCGGACAGGTTCGCCATCGCAGGGGCCATTTGTAGTGTGCAGATCGGGGATTTTGGAATTTGACATAAGCATCACCTAGTGAGAGCGGCATCGATATTCAACAGGATGCTACCCACCGCTGTGAGCGCGTCCAGTTCTTCTCTGCTTGAAATTCGTTTCGTCGGCCATTTTTCAAGCTTGGTACTTGCATTTACCAAAGCTGGTTCCCTTGGCGTTCCCAGGGCTTTGCTATAGAACGCGCGCAGGGCTGTCAATTCGCCAGGCGTAGGATCGCGAGACAGGACTAGGCGCGTTTCATAGGCAAGGCGGGCAGGGAGAGTTTCACCGGCACCAGAGGCGCTGGATGTCTTTGCGGGGATCGTCTCCATTACCCGTTTCGCCAGTGCTTCGGCGGCTTCCTGATACTCCGGGTCGTTCAACGTCACAAGTGCTTGCAACGGGGTGTTTGTCGGAATGCGCCTGGGGAGACTTGTATCGCGATCCGAGGCATCAAACATCAGGAAGCTCGGATAGCCGCTGGTGCGCTTGACGTAGGTATACACCGCCCGGCGATAACGGTTGGGGCCGGTCGCGTCGGTCCATTTGGAGTCGTTATAAACCGTATTCCAAACTCCGGCCGGTTGCGGCGGCATGACCGGAGGCCCTCCCATCTCGGTACTCAGGAGGCCGCTGGCTAGCAGCGCCTGATCGCGCACCATCTCTGCGGTGAGTCTTTGCTGCGGGCCATGAGCCAATAGACGATTGCGCGGATCTCTCGCCGTCTGGGCCGGCGTTGTCGTCGCGCTCTGCCGATACGTCGCGCTGGTCACCAACTCGCGTAACAGCGCCTTCATATCCCAATGGAGGTCGTTTTGGAAGTGTAGTGCGAGCCAATCCAGAAGTTCTGGGTGGCTAGGTTCTTCGCCAACGCTACCGAAGTTTTCCAACGTCTCAACGATCCCTGTCCCGAAAAGCTCTTCCCAGTAACGGTTGACCGCAACACGCGCGGTGAGCGGTTGTCCGGGTGTAAAGAACCACTTCGCGAGGGTCAGCCGGTTGCGTGGAGCACTTGCGGGAAGCTTGGGGAAAATTCCAGGTACGTCCGGCTCCAACTCTGGACCTATCTTAGTTAGAAAATTGCCTCGCTCGAATTCCAACGTGGCCCTTTGCTCATATGGCGCCTCTTCCGCCATCACCGGAAGCGGCACACTGGGAATTTTCGCCAATTGCTTCTCGAGCTCTTTGAGACGCTCGATGTTCCGAGCCCGCACGGGGGCCTTCGCCAAAGATGTCCAGGATGGGTCATCACTTACCGCGAGACTAACCCGTTGAATGAGAGCGGGCTTGTCGTTAATGCGCTGTATTTGTTTGAGATCAACCTTGATGCGGCTGCCTCGTGCCAATTGCAACGGCGTGGTGGGAACTCCTACAATCCAGCGAGTTCGAAAAAGTTTGGGCAGGGCCGCAAATGCACTCGGGACCGGATCCACCTCTTTCAGCTTTTGTTTTGGATCGCTACCGACCGATACGGCGGCTTCCAGGTTCGTTTCCGAATCCTGCACAAAGTAACGGAAGGCAATTTTGTCTTGTTTGCCACCTGACTGAATCAACCAAGCCTGCACCTTGTCCACGATGAAGCCGTATTCGGGCGTGTGACGGGCTTTTTCTTCGTTCAGAGGCGGCACCGCAATGCGAATCGCCGTCAGAACAGGAAGGTTAGCATTCGCTGTCAACTCATAGAAAGATTGCGGTGGAGTATTTGCATTGGCCAGAGCCTCCCCGTCATGGATGCGGAAAGTCTTTGCCGAGCCGGTGATCTTGGCATGAGCAAGCCTTGTCTTGGTCCGTTCGATGTCTTCGTGCAGACCCTTCAGCTGCTCGGCCTTTTCCTTCGGCGAAATCTTCTTCTTTTCTTGCAGTTCAGTTAGCTTCTGCTGTAGGTCCGGAACCACCTGCTCCAATGCCATGGCCTCATTGGCTACGGCAGTCTGGATAGGCAGTGGTTTCCATTGCGCTTTGTCTTCCACTTGGCGGTCTGAGGTCTCGACCGCGCGGAGCAATCTGGCGATCTCCTCTTGTATTTGCGCCGCTTCTGGATAGCGGGCCCTATCTTTTGGAACCCTCAGGTTCGGGCTGTCATCGTCAAGGTCCTCATCACGCTGCGTATTCAAGAAGGCCAAGGACTTGTAATAGTCGGTATGCCGAATTGGATCGTAGGGATGCGAGTGGCACTGCACGCAATTGATTGTGACCCCGTTCAGCACCGACCAGGTTGTGGCGACGCGGTCCATAACCGCGACCATGCGGAATTCCTCATCATCGGTGCCGCCCTCGTCGTTGCCTGGAGTCTGCCGATGAAAGGAGCTGGCGATGCGGTCCTCAAAGGTGGCTTCGGGAAGCAAGTCTCCGGCCAACTGTTTGATCACGAACTGATCGTAAGGCAGATTGCGATTGAAGGCGTCAATCACCCAGTCGCGATAGGGCCAGACTCCCGGGCGCTCCCGGTCCTTTTCGTAACCTTTTGTATCCGCATATCGTGCCAAGTCCAGCCACATGGACGCCCAGCGTTCGCCATAGCGTGGCGAAGCCAGCAAACGATCCACCTGTTTTTCGTAAGCGTTGGGGGAGGAATCCGCCAGATACGCTGCTTCTTCCTCGGCTGTAGGCGGCAGTCCGGTGAGGTCGAAAGACACCCGGCGCAACAGGGCTGCCTTGTCGGCTTCAGGAGACGGTGCCAACCCTTCTTTCTCCAACCGCGCCAGAATAAATTGATCCACGGCTTGGCGCGCCCAATCCGCTCGCCTAACTTTCGGCAAGGGCTGAGCCTTGGGTGGTACAAACGCCCAATAGTCCTCCCAGTTGGCTCCCTCCTTGATCCATTGGCGAAGTAGGGCAATCTGCTGCGGCGGCAGCGGTGAAGCATGATAAGGCATACGCGTTTCGGGATCCGTGGAGGTCACACGCGCCATCAACTCGGAAGCTGTGGGGTTGCCTGGCACTATGGTGCGCCGCCCGGACTTGCCGACACCCAACGCTTCCTCGCGGAATATGAACGAAACACCATTTTTCTGGCGGACTCCCCCGTGGCAAATGACGCAATTCTGATTCAGAATTGGTCTGATGTCGCGACTGAAGGCCACCTTATTGCGCGACATTCCTGGGAAGAGAGAACTCACACGGGGCCAAGCCAACAATGCAGCTAATGCAAAAATAGAAAGCGCAGCAACTTTCAAGTTACCAACACGAAATGTAAAACCTTTGTTCATGCTAGACCTACCTATAGGAAACAAACCGACCCCGCCCCGAGAATTCCCTATCTCTTGACTCTAGCCAACTTTGTCACACGACCAGATCTGTTCCAATCCGAGACGTAAATATTTCCATCCTCATCGATGTGGCATCCATGGGCTGCGCTGAATACCGCCGGGGCGATGTTCTCCGGATTCACGTCGTAATCAGCCCATTGGGTTTTCTGCGGGTTGTCTCCCAGAAACGACACCGGCACATTGTCTTTATCAAGAATCGTGACTCGCCCCTGCAACTCAGACACGACGGCGTAGTCTTCATGGAAACTCACCGTGCAAGGGCGGCGTAGGTGCAGCGTGATGTTGCGAACAAATTTGACATCCAAATCAAAATGACTGAGCCGAAGGTTTTCCCGGTCGCATACCAGGAGGAGCGGCTGATCGTACCGCATGTCAAGCGCGAGCCCATGGCTACAGTTACATTTGCCGTTCTCCGTACCTTTTCCGGAAAAGCCTCCCTGGTAGTTGCCCCGCATGTCGAACTTGAAAATGCGTGAGTCACCATATCCGTTGGCAATATAGATGGAACCGTCCGGCCCTGGTACGGCGGCGGTCAGCCGCCATTCATTGGGAGCATGAAATCCGGCCTCGGGTGGAGCTGTGATTTTTTGGACTATCGTCCCATCGGTCTT
>Ga0066659_10000722_pt1 | contig 13113 bp, 13 predicted proteins | sample GraSoiAngelo_108_FD_75176 | JGI IMG/M metagenome (GOLD analysis project Ga0066659, IMG submission 75176) | Grasslands soil microbial communities from the Angelo Coastal Reserve, California, USA - 14_0903_09_40cm | ecosystem: Environmental > Terrestrial > Soil > Grasslands | place: USA... | reverse complement strand
GGAGCTCGCCCTGCCCGCGGCGCAGGAGGCGCTCCGGGCGGCGGACGTCAAGGCGGAGGACCTCGATCTCATCCTCTTCGGCACGCTCTCCCCCGACGTCGATTCCCCCTCGAGCGCGTCGCTCCTGCAACGCGCGCTCGGTGTGCGCGGCATGCCAGTCTTCGACGTCCGGAACCAGTGCTCGGGGTTTCTCTACATGCTGGCCGTGGCGGACAGCTTCATCCGCACCGGTGGGGCGCGGTACGTCCTCGTCGTCGGTGCGGAGGTGCACTCGACCGGCATCGATCTCTCGACCGTGGGACGCGAGGTGGCGGTCATCTTCGGCGACGGGGCGGGGGCGGCGGTGCTGGGGCCCGAGGCGGACTCCAGGCGGGGCATCCTCTCGACCCACCTCCACAGCGAGGGCAAGTACGCCGAGAAGCTGATGATCGAAACGCCGACTCACCGCTTGCACCCGCGGCTCACGGAGGCGATGCTCGACGGGCCGGGCAGCCGCATCTGGCCGCGCATGGAAGGACGCTACGTCTTCAAGCACGCGGTGACGCGCTTCACCGAGGTGATCCATGAGGCTCTGGGCGCTCACGATCTGACGCCCGCCGACGTGGACCTCTTCATCCCGCACCAGGCAAATCTCCGCATCAGTCAGCTCGTGGCGATGGGCCTCGAGTTTCCCGAGGAGAAGGTCTTCAACAACATCCAGCGCTACGGCAACACGACCGCCGCCTCCATCCCGATCGCGCTCCACGAGGCCGTCTCGGTGGGGCGGGTGCGACCGGGCGCGCTCGTCTGCCTCGCCGCCTTCGGGGCCGGGTTCACCTGGGCGGCGGCGCTTCTCCGGTGGTGAGCGGGAGAGGATCGGCGTGGCGCTTCGCGAGCCGCTCCCGACGATCATCCTCCGCCCCATGTGGCAGGAGGATCTGCCCGCGGTGCTCGAGATCGAGCGCCAGTCGTTCGGGCAACCGTGGTCCCGCGCGTTCTTCGAGAAGGAGCTCGCCACGCCGTTCGCGCGCCTGACCGTCGCGGTCGACACAGACGCGGGCTCGGTGGTGGGCTACGCCTGCCGCTGGCGCGTGGCCGACGAGGTGCACCTCCTGAACGTCGCGGTGCATCCCGACCGGCGCGGCCTCGGCCACGGCCGCCAGCTGGTCGCGGCGGTGACGGCCGAGGCGGCGGCCTCGGGCGCACGGGTGGTGTTCCTCGAGGTGCGTGCGGGGAACGTGGTCGCGCGGCGCCTCTACCGCACCCTCGGCTTCCGCGACCTCGGGGTCCGCCGCGGCTACTACGGTCCCGGTCAAGACGCGATCGTCATGGAGCTCCGGCTGGGCGGGCGGTGAGCCCGGCCGCGCCGCCCGACACGAGCGTCACGATCGGCGCCGTCCGTCTCCCCAGCCCCGTCATCGCGGCCTCGGGAACGTTCGGCTACGGCACGGAGTTCGCGGGCCTGGTCGACCTGGCGGCGATCGGGGCGATCAGCGTGAAGGGCCTCTCGCTGGCGCCCACCCGGGGCAAGCCGCCGCCGCGTCTGATCGAGACCCCGGCCGGGATGCTGAACGCGATCGGTCTCCAGAACATCGGGGTCGAGACGTTTCTCCGCGAGCGGCTGCCGGCGCTGGCTGCGGCGGGCGCCCGGGTGGTCGCCAACTTCTGGGGTGACAGCGCGGAAGAGTTCGCCGCCTGTGCCGCGCGCCTGGACGGGGCTCCGGGCCTGGTGGCGCTAGAGCTGAACGCCTCGAGCCCCAACCGACCGGAATGGGGCCGCATCCTCGCCACCGACCCGCCGGCGCTCGCCGCGATCGTCCGCGCCGTACGGGCGCGCGTGCACCTGCCCCTCTGGGTGAAGCTCTCCCCCAACGTCGGCGACATCGTCGTCGTGGGACAGGCCGCCGCGGCGGAGGGCGCCGATGCCCTGACGGCGATCAACACGCTCCGCGGCATGGCGATCGACCTGGAGACCCGCCGACCTCGTCTCGCGAGCGGGGCAGGCGGTCTCTCGGGGCCCGCCATCAAACCCGTCGCGCTCCGGATGGTGTACGAGCTCGTCCACGCCGTCGACGTGCCCGTGATCGGCGTCGGCGGCATCCGCACGGGCGAGGACGCCCTAGAGTTCCTCTGCTGCGGAGCGAGCGCAGTCCAAGTCGGGACGGCAACCTTCTACGACCCCGCAGCGCCCGTGCGCATCGCCGACGAAATCGCGCGCTGGTGCCACCGGCACGGCATCAGCCGGGTCGCCGACGTCATCGGCACCCTCCGCACATGATCGACACCAGCGGCGCGACGTCTGCGGTGCGCGGCTTCGCCGCGCACCGCACGCCCCGAGCGCCCGCGAGGGCGCGAGCAATCACCAGGGAGCCGCGAGCGACAGCGAGCGGCGACGGGGTCCGGGGGCATCGGAGGAGCGGAGGCCGCGAAGCGGCCGAGCACCGGACGGGCCCCCGGAATCTACTGTACCTCGACCTCGATGTAGTCGGAGTCCGAGTCGCCCCCGCCATCGGAGACGCTCAGATCCGCGCGGTACTTCCCTGGCTTGTCGTAGGTGTGTTTCGGGTTCGCCTCGCTCGAGTCGGGCGAACCGTCGCCGAACTTCCAGGTGTACTTGAGCGGAGGCTTGCCGCCTTCGGTGTCCGCCTTGAACTCCACCGCGAGAGGCGCCTTCCCCTCCTCGGGGTTGGCATCGGCCCAGGCCAGCAGCGGGGCCGTCTCCTCCTCGGCCTCGCCAGCGACCGTCGTGGTGGGCGCGGCGGCGCCCGGCGTCGTGGTGGCAGGAGCCGCGGAATGCGTGGTCGTCGGGGGTGGTGTCTCGGGTCCGCCGCCGCATCCCGAAATGGCGAGAAAGACAGCGGCAAGTGCGGCTGAACCCACGAGCAAACGCGTCATGCAGGGCCCTCCGTGGTCGTGTTCCTTGAGCGGGCGGCGAATTCTCACAGAGGTCCGGGAGACTGTCAAACCCGCGCGCGACGCGGGGCGAAGGTGGCGGATCGGTCTCGGCGCCCTCGGCCTCGCGTGTCTCCTCGGCGGGGCGGAGATGGTGGAAGCCCGCGCCGTCCCGACGCGAGGGGAGCTCCGCCTGCTGGTGGTGCTGGCCGGCTTTCCAGATCGCTCGCTCGCAGAGCCACGCCGCCACTTCGCCGGCGGCCCCGAGGCGCTCGTCGACCGTCTCGTCGCGTACTACGGGGACGTGTCGGCCGGGCGGCTGCGCATCGTGCCGACGATCGGTGGACCCGTCGTCACCTTGCCCATGCCGCGCGCTCGCTACGTGCAGCATCCGGACGCACTGGCCGAGGACGCGCTCCTGGCGTTCGCCCACGCGGCGGTTGACCCGGCCGACCGGGCGGCGCTGCGCGAGGCCAACGGGCTGGTGGTCTTCTTCGCCGGCACGGGTCGGGAGTCGCACACCATGCGCGGTGAGCCGGACGACCCGTGGTCCAACTACACCCCGCTGCCGTCCCTCCGCCCCGTGCCGGAGGCGGCCGTGTTCGAGGACGCGTGTGTCATCGCCGAGGACGAGGTCCCCCCACTCACCTCCTTCGGCGTCCTCTGTCACGAGTTCGGACACCTCCTCGGCCTGCCCGAGCTCTATGCGCCCGGCGATCACCCGCAGGAAGGCGTCGGCGTGTGGGACCTGATGGGCCAGGGCACGTGGCTCGGGCACGGCGAGCATCCTCCGCACCTCTCGGCGTGGTCGAAGCTGCAGCTCGGCTGGGTGGAGGTCGAGACGATCGAGCGGACGACGGTCGGGGTCACGCTCCCGGCGATCGAGACGGTGCCTCGTGCGCTGCGCGTCCCGGCGGTCCCCGGTCACCCCGAGGAGTACTATCTCCTCGAGAATCGTGAGCGGCTCGGGGCCGACGCGAGCCTGCCGGGTGAAGGCCTCCTCGTGTGGCACGTCGACGAGCGCGTCACGGGCTTTCGTACCGCCGAGACCGACGTCGCCCACAAGCGATTGCATCTGGTCGAGGCCGATGGCCGCCGCGACCTCGATCGCGGGCACGCGGCAGGGGGCAATCGTGGCGATGCGGGCGATCCCTGGCACGGACCACGTGCGTGGCGGCGCCGGGCGCGGGCGGGCCTGGCCTTCGCGGGCGCGCTCCTCGTCGCGGCAGCGGTGCTCCGCGCGGCGAGGGATCGTCCGCTCCGGGCGCTGGGACTCCTGGCCGGAGGTGGGGCCTTCGTCGTCGCCGCGCTGGCGCTGGGCCGCGCGCCGGTCTGCGGGATCGGTACGCCGGGCATGGCGCCCTACGACGGGAGCCCGATCAGGGTGACGATCCGCAACATCTCTCCGCCCGGGTCCAGCATGCGGTTCGACGTGCTGGTCGCGCAGTTTGACTCGGCCCGAGAGGGCGTGACACGCTGAACTGGCCCGTGAAGCTCATCATTCAGATTCCGTGCTTCAACGAGGAGGATCACCTCGCCGCCACGCTGGCGGCCCTCCCGCACACCCTGCCGGGCTTCGCGAGCGTCGAGACGCTCGTCATCGACGACGGCTCGACCGACGGGACGGCCGGTGTCGCGCGCCGGGCGGGTGCCACGTACCTCCTCCGCTTCCCCGTGAATCTCGGCCTCGCGCGTGCCTTTTCGGTCGGTCTCGACGCGGCACTCAAGCTCGGCGCCGATATCATCGTCAACACCGACGCGGACAACCAGTACCGGGCGGCCGACATCGGGCTCCTCGTGCAGCCGATTCTCGCGGGCCAGGCCGAGATGGTGATCGGCGACCGCAGTCCGCATCGCCTGCTGCATTTCGGACCGACGAAGCGCTTGCTCCAAGGCGTCGGCAGCTGGGCGGTCCGTCAGCTCTCCGGTACGACCGTCCCCGATGCGGCCAGCGGGTTCCGCGCCTTCTCGCGGCGCGCGGCGCTGCGCCTCAACGTCTTCACCAAGTTCACCTACACCCTCGAGACGATCATCCAGGCGGGGAAGAAGCACATCCCGATCGCACACGTGCCGATCGCGACCAACCCGGACACGCGCCCGTCGCGCTTGTTCGGTCGCACCTCGACGTATCTGAAGCACTCGATCGCGACGCTCGTGCGCATGTATGCCCTCTACGAGCCGCTCAAGGTGTTCTGGGGCCTCGGCTTGGGGTGCGTGGTGGGCGGGCTCGGGATCGGTCTCCGCTTCCTGGTCAGCTATCTCGCGGGCGAGGGGGCTGGCCACATCCAGAGCCTGATCCTCGCCGCGGTCCTGCTGATCATCGGCTTTCAGACCATGCTGATCGGGTTGGTGGCGGATCTGATCGGCAACAATCGCTCCCTGCTCGAGGATGCGCTCTGCCGGGTGCGCGAGATCGAGCTGCGCGGGGGTGATGGGCGTGATGGGCCGGAAGTCATCCGGTTGGCCGACGACGAGCCGGCGCGGGAGCCGCAGCGCGCGGAGGGGCGCCGGCCGCGATGACGACGTGCCTCTTCGGCACGTACGTCCGCGCGCACAGCGCCAATCGCCTCCTTCGCCTCGCCCTCGCCGGCGGCGGGTTTGCGGTGACCGAGTGCCACGAGCCCCTCTGGGAGGAGACGGCGGACAAGGGCGGGCGCTACTTCGGCGCGCTGTCGCTCGCCCGGCTGGCGGCGCGCTACGTCCGCGCCGCGCGGCAGCTCGCGCAGCGCTGGCGCGGACTGTCCAAGGAGCCCCCGCCGCTCGTCGTCGTGGGCTTCGGTGGCCAGCTCGACGTGCTCCTCGCCCGCCGCCTCTGCCGGCCTCGGGCCGGGCTCGTCTTCGCGCCGCTCGTGAGCCTCACCGAGACGCTGGTGGACGACCGCAAGCTCTTCCGTCCGCGCGGGGCGGTCGGTCGCGCGCTCGCCGCGCTCGACCGCGCCGCACTGAGGGCGGCAGACCTGATTCTCGCCGACACCGCGGCGCACGCCGACTACCTGGGGGAGCTCGGCGCGTCGCAGGTGGCGGTCTGGTACCTCGGTGTCGAGCCGGAGTTTCTCCCCCGTCCTCCGGTGGTCCCGGTCGCCCGCCGCGTCCTCTTCTACGGCCATTACCTGCCCCTCCACGGTGTCGACACGATCGTCGAGGCCGCCGCCCGGCTGGGCGCCCGCGCCGACGTCGTCCTGATCGGGTGCGGCCCCGAGCGGCCGCGCATCGAGGCCCTGGTGCGGACGCGGGGCGCGTCGGTCACCTTCCGCGACGAGGTGCCGCTCGCCGCACTGCCGGCCGAGCTCGCGAGCGCGTCGGTGGTGCTCGGTGTCTTCGGCGCAGGAAGGAAGGCGGCGATGGTGGTGCCGAACAAGGTCTACCAGGCGGCCGCGTGTGGACGGCCGCTCGTGACCCGCGATGGACCCGGCCTGCGGGAGGTGCTGCGCCCCGGGGACCACTGCCTCGTCTGCCCGCCCGCGGATCCGGCAGCGCTCGCCACCGCGATTTCCACCCTGCTCGATGATGCTCGCCTCGCGGAACGGATGGGGCACGCTGCGCGTGTCCATCTCCTGGAGCGCTTCGCGCCCGAGCAACAGGCCGAGCACCTGGGGGCGCTGCTCGCAGAGCGGCTTGGCATCGCGCCACCGGCGCCGCCTTCGGTGGAAGCGGCCCGGGCGCGCGTCACCTGACGGCTGGCGTGCCGACCGCCGCCATCGTCGTCACCTGGGAAGGCGGCGCGACGACCGACCGGTGCGTCGTGTCGCTGCTGGCGCAGGAGCACCCGCCATCGGTGGTCGTGGTGGTGGACAACGCTTCCGGATCCGCGGAGCGCGCTCGCCTCGAAGCGACGTTCGGGAGCCGGCCCGGTGTCCGGCTCCTTCTCCTCGAGACGAACCGGCAGTTCGCGGGAGGCCTCAATGCGGGTGCCGCCGTTGCCCTCACGACGGGGGCCGATCGGCTCCTCTGCCTGAACAACGACACGGTGCTTGCCCCCGCGGCGCTCGGCTTCCTCGAGCGTGCGCTCGACGAGGAAGCGGGAGCCGGCATCGCCGGCCCGCGGATTCTCGACCTGGGGAATCCGACGCACGTGATCTCGGCGGGCGAGCGTCCCGTGCTTCCCGTCTTCGGCCTGCCTCGCACGTGGCTCCGCTACCGCCGCCGGACACTCGCGCCGTATCGGGCGCGAGGTGTCATGGGCTGCGCGATGCTCGTCACGCGCGCCTGCTTCGAAGCGGTCGGGGGATTCGCGGAGGAGATCCAGGTCTACTACGAGGACGTCGACTTCTGTCTCGGTGCCCGCGCGCGCGGGTTCGGGGCAATCGTCGTGCCCTCCGCAATCGTCTACCACGACGGGCTGCGCGGCTTCGCGGGCGACCTCACCGCCTGGGCCGCGTTCCTGAGGGCGCGCAATCCCTGGATCGTGCTGCGGCGCCACGGCGGTCCGGCCAGCTGGCCCGGCTTCACGCTGACCTACGGGGCGATGGTCGCGGCGAGCGCCGCGCTCCATGCGCTCCGCGGTGAGCGGGAGATCGTCCGCGCGCTCGGACAGGGGGCGGTGGCGGGGCTGCGCGCGGCCACGGGTCGACGGGCGACGCCGGTCGGAGCCCCGCGCGCGACGAGGTGAGGGTGCGCGTCGGGATCGGAGCGCTGGTCGGCATCGTGGGTGGCCCGGCGACGTACGCCCGCGAGCTCGTCGCCGCGCTCGTCCGGGCGGGTGGGCACGACTACGTCGTGTTCACCGACCAGCCCGGCGCGTTCCGCCACCTCGGCATCGAGACGGTCGAGGTTCCGCTGCCCACGCCTTACCATCAGATCAGCTGGGATCACTGGCGGCTGCCCGGGCTGGTGGCGGCGGCGCGCGTCGACCTCTATCACGGGACGAAGAACGTGCTGCCCTGGCGGCTTTCCGTGCCGGCCGCGGTCACGGTGCACGACCTCGCCGTCTACGCCCAGCCCGGAAGCTTCAGCTGGGGCCAGCGGTGGCACCTCCGCCTGCTTCTCCCGCGGAGCGTGGCGATGGCGACACGAGTCATCACACCCTCGGCGCACGCCCGCGACGACGTGCTCGCCCGCTTCCGCGTCGCCGCCGGGCGGACGCGCAGCATCCCTCACGGCATCGCGGCGCACTGGCTCGCTCCGCCGCCCGCCGCGGCGAGCGCCGCGTTCCGGGCGCGCCACGCGCTCGGCGAGCGGCTGATCGCGTGCGTCGGAACGGTTCAACCGCGCAAGCGCGCCGAGCGGGTGATCGAGGCGTTCGTGCGCTCGGGGATCGCCCGGGCGGGCTGGGAGCTGATGCTCGCGGGTCGCCTCCGTCCGGGCTATGCACCTCCCTGGCTCCAGACCCTTCCCCCGCACGTCCGCTGGCTCGGCGTGCTACCCGACGACGAGCTGCACGCCCTCTACGCCGCCGCGCCGATCACCGTCAGCGCCTCCGAGTACGAGGGGTTCGGCCTCGCGCTGTCGGAGGCGATGGCCGGTGGCTCGGCGGTGATCGCGGTGGCGTCGAGCGCGGTCCCGGAAGTCGTAGGCGACGCGGGTTGCCTGGTAGCACGCTCGGACCCTGCTCTCCTTGCCGAGGCGCTCGCGCGTCTGGTGGCCGAACCGGAGCAGCGGGCGGCGCTCGGGGCGCGGGCGCGGGCACGCGCCGCGACGTTCACCTGGGACGAGGCGGCGCGGCGGACGCGCGAGGTGTACGACGAGGTGCGCGGATGAAGGAGCACGTCGTCGCCGTGATCGTCCATTGGCGCGACGTGGCCGATACGCTCGGCTGCGTGGCGAGCCTCGCGGCCGAGTCCGGGGTCGAGATCCTGGTCGTCGACAACGGCTCGCAGGAGCCGATCGCGGAAGCGCTCGCCGGCCACCCGGTCACCTGCCTCACGAGCGGTGAGAACCTCGGCTACGCGGGGGGTGGAAACCTCGGCATCCGCGCCGCCCTCTCGCGCGGGGCGAGCACGGTCCTGCTTCTCAACAACGACGCGCGGGTCACGCCCGGTGCCACGGCGGCGGCAACCGGGTTGCTCGGGAGCGATCCATGCATCGCCGCCGTCGGAGCGAAGGTGCTGTCACGAACCGAGCCGGGACGGCTCTGGCTCGCGTGGGGAGAGGTGACGTGGGGGCCGAGCCTGGTCGCGCTCCACGGTGCAGGAGAACTCGATGGCCCCAGCTACGGGAGCCCGCGCCCGGTAGACTGGATCGCCGGCTGTGCCATGTGGCTCCGCGCCGAGGCGCTCGCGGCGATCGGTCTCCTCGACGAGGAGTTCTTCGCCTACCACGAGGAAGTCGACTGGTGCACGCGTGCGCGCGCCGCGGGCTGGCGCGTCGTGTACTGCCCGACGGCGGTCGTGCTCCACCGGGGAGGCGGGGTTGCCGGGGGTCCCGGCGCGATCCGCATCCGGAAGTACTTCGCGGCGCGTAACTCGATCCTCTTCGCGCGACGGCACGGCAGCCGCTGGCAGCGGCTCAGGCTCGTCGGGGGCCTCGCCACGCGACTCCCGCTCGAGCTCCTCTGGCACGTGCCACGCGGCACGGTGGGGGAGGTCCTCTGGAAGCTCCGCGGCGTCCGCGATGGGCTCGCCGGCCGCCGGCCGCCGTTCGAGACGCTGGGGCTCCGGTGACGGGTGTCAGGCGGAGCCTCGGCCCGCTCGCGGCGGGCCTCGTGGTCGGCCTCTATGCGGCGGCCTTCCGGCACTACGGCATCTTCGACCTGGCGGACGAGGGGACTCTCCTCGTCCAGGCCGCACGGGTCGCCCACGGCCAGGCGCCGTACGTCGACTTCCATACGGGCTACGGCACCCTCTATTTCGCCCTTCAGGGTCTGCTCGTCCGGCTGGGCGGTCTGGATGCGATCCGCGCTCTGCTGGTCTGCGTCCATGCGATCGGAGCGGCGCTCCTCTACGCGCTCACCCGCCGGACCACGGGCCGCGGGCTCGCGGTGGTAGCCGTCGCGCTCCAGGTGAGCTTCTTCCTTCCGCTCGCCCCGCGGCAGGGGGCGCCGTTCTTCGTCCCGTACCCCGCATGGTACGCGACGCTCGGCAGCCTGGCGGTGGTGCTGCTCCTGCGGGATCCGCTCGGGCGGGGTGGCTGGCCGAGGGCGGCCTGCGTGGGAGTGCTGTCGGGTGCGGCCTTCGCGATGAAGCAGAATGCGGGACTGCTCCTGGCGGGCGGGTCAGCCGCGGTATTCGTTCTCGCCGGGCGTGCCAGCGTGGTCAGCAGTGCGGTGCTGGCACTGCTCGCGATCGGTGCGGTGGCGCTCGTCGTGCCGACGGGCTTCACGGCCGCGGCCTGGGTGCTTGCTCCCCCGGTGCTGGCGCTCGCGGCGCTCGGCGTCCCGCGCGGTCGATCGCCCGAGCGGGCCGCGCGGCATCTCGTGGCGCTCGGCGCAGGGTTCATGGCCGTCGCCGCCGCCTCCTACGTGCGATCGCTTCTCGCGCTCGGGCCGGAGCGGTTCGCGCGCGAGGTGCTCCTCGTGGGCGCGGGGGTGGCGGGAATCTACGTGCTCCCGTTCCCCTGGCCGGCGGCGCTGGCGGCGGCCGTCGGGGCCGCAGCGTTCTTCGGCGCGTCCCGCCCCGGCGCTCGCTCGGTGCTGGCGGTGGCCGTCCTCGCGACGCTCGTCGTCGCGGGGGTCGTCGGGGCCGCGGGCGCGGCGGGGGTACGCGTCGCGCTCCGTCGCTCGGCGGAGGCGGTCGCGCTCACCGTCGTTCCGCTCACCCTCTGGGGCGCGCTGGCGATCTTCCGCCGACGGCGGGAGGACGCGCTCCTCGCCCCGACGGCGATCGCCGTCGCCACGGCGCCCGTGCTCTATCCCCGGCCCGACTTCGCGCATCTGATGCAGATCGCGCCGCTCCTGCTCCCGCTGGCGCTGCTTCTCTGGCGGACGATGGTGGAGCCCATTGCCGTGCTCCCGCGGCGCGTAGCCCCGGCGCTCGTCCTTGGCCTCCCGTTGCTCGCCGCGACCCTGCGCTTCGCGCCCACCGTCGAGCTTCTCGCGCGGCTCGCGACCGGGCGCGTCGAAGAGGTGGCGATCGGGCCGGCGCGGCTGGTTGCCGCTGCCGACGGCGTGGCACCGCTTCGCGCCCTTGCCGACGTGGTCGAGCAGGTCGCGGGGAGGACCGCGGCCGACGACAGGATCCTCACCTTCCCCGCGTGCGGCGTCGTGCCGTTCTTCGCCGGGCGGCTGCCCATCGGGCGGCACGACTACTTCTACCCGGGGCGCCCGGATCGCGCCGAGATGGCGGCCGTCCTCGACGAACTCGGCCCGCTGCTACCCGATCTCGCGGTGACGTGCACGCCGGCGAGCGCGGAGCTCCGCAACGCCTGGAGATACTATCCGAGCATGGTCGACCTCCTCTCGACGCGATACCGCGTCGTCGCCGAGCACCCACCGTTCGCGGTCCGCGAGCGGCGGCGCTAGCAGATGAAAAACGATTGCGTCGCGGGAAATCCGTTGTCTAAGTGTGCGCGCTCGGAGGCGGCGAGAGCCGCTCGAGCAGCGCGAGGAGGCGGTCGAAATTGAGCGGCTTCGAGAGGACGTCGGCGCCGAGGAGGCTCCCGCCGCGCAGCGGATCGGAATCCGCCGAGACGACGATCACCGGGATGCGGGAGAGGCGACGATCACGCATCTGCTCGCGCCGGAATGTCCATCCGTCCATGCCCGGCATCATGAGGTCGAGGAGGATGACACAGGGCTCGATCCCCCTCCGCAGGATGCCCAGAGCCTGTTGCCCATTGGCGGCACCGATCGCTCCACGACCGAAACCTCTGAGCAGCTCCAGCATCGCATGGCGCAGATCCTCGTCGTCTTCGACGACCAGGATTGGTTGGCTCTCTGTCCGCCGCATCGGGGACGGTCGGTTCGTGGTCGTGAGCAGGGTCTCCGGCGCACCGCTGGGGCCTTTCCCTTCCCCAGTCGAACAGGGGGCTGCGCAAGAAGCATGCCGCCCGGACGCAAGTCTGTCGGGAGGCGGGTCCGGCGGGCAGAGAGGGCCTGCCCCATGAAGCGATTCGCCTCGTTCCCGGGGCGACCATGTCGTGGCGGGCGCCACCCGTGGTTGTCGCCCCGTGGGAGCGGTGCTGCAACCCCAGGAATTTCTCCGCGCGCGAGGTGCGCCTCCGTCCGTCAGCTGCTCGAGGTCGACGAGTGTGATTGCGAGCCCCCGCTGCACGCCGCGGCCCTTGACAGTCGTCGAGCGCCATGGGTAAGCCACCAGAGTGGCACGTTCTGCGATCGTCTCGCTCCTGGGCGAGCTCTGGGTCTTCATGCGGGTCCGGAAGAAGTGGTGGCTCGGCCCGATCGTGCTCGTCCTGGTGCTCTTCGGGGCCCTGATCGTGCTCAGCCAGGGCTCGGCGCTCGCCCCGTTCGTCTACACGCTTTTCTAGCTGTCCCATGTCGGGAGGAGCCACCGCTGGGCTCCGCCGCTTCGGTCTTCTGGTCGGCGGCGCCTTTCTCGTGCTCGCCGCCGTGAGCCGGTGGCGGGGCCACACATTGCCGCCCGCCGTCCTCGCCGCGCTCGGCGTGGCGCTGATGGTGCCGGCCCTGGTTGCGCCCGGGCTCCTCGGCCCGGTGGAGCGCGTCTGGATGCGAGGGGCGACGCTCCTAGGCGAGGTGAACAGCCGGATTCTTCTGACCGTGCTCTTCTACCTCGTCATCGCCCCGGTCGGGTTCGTGCTCCGGCGGATTCGCGATCCGCTCGATCGCTCGCTCCGTGACGCCGACAAGAGCAACTGGATCCGCCGACCGTCCGGGCCGGTCGACCCGATGCGCTACGAACGGCAGTTCTGATGCCCACGATCCTCGGCATCTCGGCCTACTACCACGACGCGGCCGCGTGCCTCGTGCGCGACGGGGAGATCGTCGCGGCGGCGCAGGAGGAGCGCTTCACGCGGAAGAAGCACGATGCGAGCTTCCCGCGGCACGCCGTCGCGTACTGTCTCCGCGAGGCCGGCATCTCGGGGGCGGAGCTCGACTACGTCGGCTTCTACGACAAGCCGCTGCTCAAGTTCGAGCGCCTCCTCGAGAACTACTGTGGGGTCGCCCCGAAAGGCCTCCGCTCGTTCCTCACCGCGATGCCGATCTGGCTCAAGGAGAAGCTCTTCACCCGCGACGAGATCCGGAAGGCGCTCGGCGGCTACGCGGGCCCCGTGCTGTTCGCCGAGCACCACGAGTCGCACGCGGCGAGCGCCTTTTACCCCTCGCCCTTCGCCGAGGCCGCGGTGCTCACCATGGACGGGGTGGGGGAATGGGCGACGTCGTCCTACGGC
>Ga0066659_10000710_pt1 | contig 13148 bp, 10 predicted proteins | sample GraSoiAngelo_108_FD_75176 | JGI IMG/M metagenome (GOLD analysis project Ga0066659, IMG submission 75176) | Grasslands soil microbial communities from the Angelo Coastal Reserve, California, USA - 14_0903_09_40cm | ecosystem: Environmental > Terrestrial > Soil > Grasslands | place: USA... | reverse complement strand
TGAAACCGGAATGTTTTTACGACGTTGTGATTGAAGTCGCGATCATCCGGCCTGGTCCGAACCAGGGCGATATGGTGCATCCGTACCTCGCACGCCGCGCCAAACGCGAGCCCGAGACATATTTCGATCCGCGCCTCGAACCGGTCTTGGGACGCACACTCGGTGTCCCTTTGTTTCAGGAACAAATGCTCAAGATCGCGATGATCATGGCCGATTTTTCCGGAAACGAAGCCGAGGAGCTGCGGCGCGCCCTCAGTTTTCATCGCTCGGAGGAACGAATGCAAAAAGTGAGTTTGAAATTACGCGCGGCGATGGAACGCAAGGGCGTCGCGCCTGACAAGATCGACAAAATCATTCAGTCGATTACATCATTTGCGCTTTACGGTTTTCCGGAATCGCACGCAATCAGCTTCGCGATTCTCGCCTATGGCAGCGCCTATTTGAAAGTGCATCGCGGGCCGGAATTTTACGCCAGCCTGCTCAACAATCAGCCGATGGGTTTTTACACCTCGGCGACGATTGTGAAAGATGCCCACCGGCATGGGATCAAGATCAAGCCGGTGTGTGTTATGCAATCGAACTGGCGCTGCGTGGTCATTTCGGATGACAGCGTGCGACTGGGATTTTGCGTCGTAAATGGATTGCGCCAGGAACACGCAGATGAACTTGTACGGCAACGCCAGGATCGGCAATTCAACTCGCTCGAAGATTTCAAGCGGCGTGTGCCGCTTTCCAGAGAGGAACTCCGCACGCTTGCGGAACTCGGCGCGCTCAATTGTTTCGCCGCTCACCGGCGCGCGGCGATGTGGCGGGTAGAGGAGCAAGCGCCAGAGGCGCTGTTTGCTGTAGCCGGGATCGGTGATCCCGGGTCAACGATTACGCTGTTCCCGACCGGGACCGATCCCGGCTACAACGTGCCACTTGCGCCAATGACGTTGCCCGAACGAGTCCGCGCCGATTACGAGACAATGAATCTGACGACCGGGCCCCATCCGATGAAACTTTTGCGAGCAAGTTTGCCTAATATTTGGCGGGCGATCGATCTGCCGCAGGTGCCTCATGGGGCAACGATCCAGATCGCCGGCAATGTGATTTGCCGTCAGCGGCCGGGGACAGCGAAGGGATTTGTTTTTATCAGTTTGGAAGATGAGACCGGCGTCTCAAATGCGATTGTCGAGCCTGAGTTGTTCGAACGATTTCGCCTCTTAATCACTGAAGAAGCATTTCTGCTCATCGAGGGCGAAGTGCAGAATTCTGATGACGTTGTTTTGATTAAAACGCGCGACATCAGACCCCTCGCGCATCAAGAACTCGCCGGCAGCGAGTCGCATGATTTCCACTAACGCTGTAGCCGCTTCGCTGTGCGAAGCGCTGAACCGGCTAACACAAATGCGCGTCGCGTCGCGCCCAGAGGTCGACGGCCACAGCTATTCTCCAGCGTGATGGGGGGCTGGTGTTTTAGGTTCGGTTGGTCTTTCAGCTGGTTTTTGATCTGATTCGATCCATTCGGTGTGAAAGACGCCGGGCTTATCGATGCGCTCATAAGTGTGCGCACCGAAGAAATCGCGCTGCGCTTGCAATAGATTCGCAGGCAAACGCACCTGGCGATAACTATCGAAGTAAGCGAGCGACGCCGAAAACGCAGGGACCGCTACGCCGTGCTTAATGGCTGTTGAAACAGCGACGCGCCAATTGCGCTGCATCTTCCGGATGATCTTCGTGAAATAGCGATCAAGCAGGAGATTGTGCAGAGCGGGGTCGCGCCGGTACGCTTCGACAATCCGATTGAGAAATTTCGCGCGGATGATGCAGCCGCCGCGCCAGATAGTGGCGATGTCGCTGAGGTTAAGGTTCCACTTGTATTCACTGCTTGCTGCATGAAGAAGCTCCATCCCCTGCGCGTAGGAAACGATTTTGGACGCATAAAGCGCGTCACGCACTGCATTGACTAGACGCGTCCGATCGCCTTTAAACTTTCGCGCCTTCGGTTGCGGCAGAATTTTCGACGCAGCCACGCGCTCTTCTTTTCGCGAAGAGATAACACGCGCCTCAACGGCGGCGTTAATTGTCGAAATCACGACAGACTGCTTGATGGCGGATTGAAGCGTCCAGATGCCCGTTCCCTTCTGACCAGCCTTGTCGAGGATCATATCGACCAGCGGATTGCCGGTCTCGGGATCGATCTTTCGGAAAATCTGGGACGTGATTTCAATGAGATAACTGTCGAGCTCGCCCTTATTCCATTCGGCAAAAGTCTCGGCTAGTTGCGCAGCATCCATCTCCACGATGTCTTTGAGGATGGCGTAGGCTTCGCAGATCAATTGAATGTCGCCGTACTCGATTCCGTTATGCACCATTTTGACGTAATGACCGGCGCCATCCGGTCCCATGTAACGGCAGCACGGTTCGCCATCCACTTGCGCCGCGATCTTGCGAAAAATGGGCGCGATGATTTCCCACGACTCGCGGGAGCCGCCCGGCATGAGGGACGGGCCTTTAAGCGCGCCTTCTTCGCCACCGGAGACGCCGCAGCCTACAAAATGAATTCCGCGGTTCTCTAATTCTTTGCCGCGCCGTTGGGTGTCTGTGAAGAGAGAATTTCCGCCGTCGATGATGACGTCGCCTTTCTCCAGCAAGGGTGCGAGCTGTCCAATGACCGCATCCACCGGCGCACCGGCTTTCACCATGATCATCGCTTTGCGTGGTCGCTTGAGGGCGCCGACGAATTCCTCCATCGTGCGCGTCGGCTGAATATTTTTTCCCTTGCCGCGACCGCTGGCGAATTTCTCCGTGACTTCAGTCGTGCGATTAAAAACGGCGACAGAAAATCCCTTCGATTCCATGTTCAGGGCGAGGTTTTCACCCATCACAGCCAGACCGATTAGGCCAATCTCACATTGATTCGGGGTCATTTTAGTATCTTCTTGTCTGACGCCTCAAAAGAGACGAGACCTCACTGTAGCGGGCATTTGGAGCGCATGGCAAATCCGGTTTGCAAAGTTTTATTGACGAAAGCGCCGCTTAAAGCGCCAGAGAATGATGTCGATCTTGCGGCCGGCGCCGTTGTGGTTTTTTGGGGCGTTGTTCGCGAGCTTGAGGATGGGCGCAAGATCGAGGGCATCGATTACGAAGCGCACCGGGCAATGGCCGAGCACCAATTGCAATTAGTCGCGGAGGCCGCGACGGAGAAGTTTCAATTGAAGAAAGTCATGATTCATCATCGGGTCGGTTTCGTACGCGCTGGCGAGCCATCACTATTTCTTCGAGTCTGGGCGCAGCATCGCGCGGCTGCTTTCGAGTCGAGCAAGTGGATTGTGGACGAGCTGAAGAAAAATGTGCCAATCTGGAAGCGACCGCGATTTAGGACTAACAACCGAAGAAGGCCGGGATCACCAATCCCGGCTACAGCAGAATGAATTGGGCCAATCGTTTAACCCTTAGCCGTCTGGCGCTGACGGTGCTTTTTGTTCTGGCGTTAAACTCCTCCTGGCAATATGCGCGCACGTCTGCCCTTGCGATTTTTCTCATCGCCGGACTGACAGATTTCATCGATGGAGAAATCGCTCGGCGCTACGGAGTCATCACGAATTTCGGCAAATTGATGGATCCACTGGTGGACAAGATCATGATGGCAGCGGCGTTTATTTCGCTGGTGCCTCTGAAAGCTGTGCCGGCGTGGGCAGCCACAACGGTGGTGGCGCGCGACTTTTTGATTACCGGTTTGCGCATGATGGCTAGTGCCGAGGGCCGCATCCTTCCCGCCGAGCGTCTCGGCAAACACAAAACCTCCTGGCAGATCATCACCGTTATATTTTTCCTCGGCCTGCTTTCGATCGCCGAGCTGCGATATGCGAACGCCACATCGACGTGGTGGCTGCGGGCGTGGCACGAAGCAGGACCGATCCTCGTCTGGATTACGGTGGCGCTGACGATTTATTCTGGCATCGGTTTTGCCTGGCGGAATCGCGAGTTGATTGCGCCGGACCAATAGCGGGCAACGGGAATCGAACTCGGCGATGACATGGGTTACGCTGATGTTGGTTTTCATGGCTGCAAAGATATTCCAACGCCGAACCTTGATGCGCTGGCCAGATCTGGCGTCAACTTCACCAGCGGCTATGTTTCCGCGCCTTATTGTTCTCCAACACGCGCCGGGCTTTTGACCGGCCGTTACCAGCAAAAGTTCGGACACGAATTTAATCCCACAAGCCGGGAGACCGGTCTGCCACTCACCGAAAAAACGATTGCAAATCGCTTGAAACCTCAGGGCTACACGACAGGTTTGGTCGGCAAATGGCATCTCGACAGCATGCCGGAAATGCATCCTCAGAAACGCGGTTTCGATGAATTCTTCGGATTTCTCGGCAGCTCGCACAGTTACTTCAAATGGGACGGCATGTTGCGCGGCACGGAACCTGTAGATGGTAAAGAATATTTCACTGACGCTTTCGGCCGGGAGGCTTGCAGTTTTATCGAACGGCACAAAGGCCAGCCGTGGTTTCTTTATCTGGCGTTCAACGCTGTCTACACGCCGATGGACGCAACCGATGATCGCCTCGCGAGATTCGCGAAAATTCTGGACAAACAGCGTCGCACTTACGCGGCGATGATGTATGCGATGGACGAAAATGTCGGCCGCGTTTTGAAAAAGCTCGCCGACACAGGTCAGGAGCAAGACACCTTTATAATTTTCATCAATGACAATGGCGGTCCAACGATGCCCGGTGTGACGGTCAATTGCTCGGTTAACGATCCTCTGCGTGGTTCCAAACGCACGACGCTCGAAGGCGGCATTCGCGTTCCATTTATAGTATCCTGGAAAAATCACATCAAGGCCGCGGTCCTCGACAAGATGGTCATTCAACTCGATCTCACCCGCACCGCACTCGAAACCGCCGGCGCCGATACCAGCGACACCGACGGCGTAAATCTTTTGCCATATCTTTCCGGCGAAAAGAAAACCGCACCGCACGACGCGCTGTATTGGCGGTTTGGTGAGCAGATGGCGATCCGCTTGGGCGATTACAAACTTGTCCATTATGACAGCAACGTGGACACGCGAACAGGCAAACACAATCAGCCAATTGCCGGCCCGAAACTTTACAATCTCGCCACGGACATCGGCGAAACCAATGATCTTTTCGGCCAGATGCCGGACAGGGCGAAAGAGCTGCAGGCGAAATGGGAAGCGTGGAACGCTACGTTAATAAAACCTCTCTGGGGTTTGCCAAAGTGACACGGATGGTGATCTGGGGGAAAAGAAAAGCAAAAAGAAGAAAAGTTAAAACGTGGACGCGAGCCTGTATCCCGCAACAAACCTGAAGGCTGAACATCAGCGGACGACTTCCACTCCGAAAGAAATGCGAATTGCCTTTTTTTGCGTGGTCGGAATTATGCGTTCGTGGAAAATCTCAATCTATGTAAATAGCTTCGTGAACGATTAAGAAAGCTTTCTTGGGATAAAATTACTCCCAACCCGCCGGACCTGCCATCCCCCTCAATCGTCGCGATACGTATAACAAATCCTTTCGGTTTTTCCGACAGTGCTTTACGAGGGAAGCGGATCTCGGTAGATAAATTCGGTTGCAGAAAATCGGCAGTGAAATTGATTTTGTCATCTTGTCGAAGCTTATAGACCTGAGTGTCCGACCGCTTGCAGCCGAGGATTTTGATGGCTTCATCAACTATTGGTTTGGACTTTCACAGGCGGAGATCGAGTGCTTGGGAATCGCAATTGATCGCCTGCCGTCAGCCGCTCGAATGCGCTCCGATTTGGAGGCGATGCTCGTTGCGCCGGATGATGGCGTGCGCAGTTTTTTTGTGCTTGCCTGGTGCATCAACGGCGAGGCGATCGGTCATTCGTCACTCAAAGACATTGTGCCCGCTGACTCTGGCAGCATTCATTTGCACATGTGGCGCGCGGATTTGCGCGGCAAAGGGCACGGCCCCCATCTTTTTTGTCTGGCAGCAGTCGATTTTTACGAACGCTTTAGGCTGAAGCGCATCGTTTGCGAACCTAAAGCTGACAACGCGCCGCCGAACCGGCTGCTGCAAAGGATAGGATTTCCGCGCATTTCGACCCGCATCGGGAGATCATCGGAACTGAGCAGCATCTGCAAGCTCAATCGTTACGACATCGTGCGCGAGATCGCTGAAGATTATTTGCTTACGCGCGGATCGCACAAAAACAAACCCGGAAAGGGACCCCACAGATAGCTTTATCTCCTAGCGTTACTGGTTGCGACACGCCAGCGTGGGACTAATTTCCGACGTGCTTGCATACGGTCGCTTGTGGTACGGCGAGCCAGACGCAATCAGCAATGCGATCGGTTCCGCAAAATTTTGCAGCTGGTCACATGATGCAGCGATCCACGTTCACGACGCTGGCAAGGTAATCGCTTTGCTAGGAGACGCTTTTCCAAAGGAGACACTTGATTCTCATTTTCACGGGCTCAGGCAAGCGCGCCTTGATTTGCCTTTTAATATATCCTTTCGATCGAGTCGCTAGGCGCACAACGAAAGCACAAGCATCTGCCATCAGAGAGTACAAATTTCCAACAACGGGCGAGGTCCTCGCTGCTCGTTGAAAGCATGCCTCCTTCAGACCGAACCCTTTAGTCAAAGAGTAGCCGTACTTCGCAAATTCAGGTTCATACTTCGCGGCGATATACCGATAGTAAGGTTTAAATAGGGAGGTATTCAAAAGGTCAGACCAGCAGCTGAAATACTTCTGGTTGTGAACGCTGGTCAGGTTTTCCATCGCACCTTCTGGAACGCGCACACCTCGGGGATTGCGCCATTGGGCAACATAACGGAACGTGTCTTGTGTAGGTGGGTCGGGAACACGTGTGCGGATGAATGCGGCAATCTCCTCATGGTACTTCGCCGGATTTTCGACGTAATCCTCGTACCGTAACGCGTACATATGCTTCAAATATTTTCTGTCTTCGTCAAACAATTGGTGGCAGTGCAACCAGTGTTCAAACAGGCTGTGGAGAGGGCGTATGCTTACTTTCCATCTCTGGGTAGAGATACTCACCGGTACAGGATGGCGCCATATTACGACAAAGTAGCTGTCCGGGAATGCCGCTTGTAGAAACCGAGTTATGAGAAGGTTCCCAGGGGTCTTCTCAACGCAGATGCTCTTGCTGGCATCCCAGCGAGCATGCCAGCTCGTCCGCAGGCTCGCGATGTTTTCTGGTGTTAACAACTCCGAGGTCTCGGTGCGGTGTGCCCGTGGGTCGAACCCAAACCTACCAGCTTCGCCGAACTGCCCATCGAATGGGTAAACATCTTGGAGAAACCGCCCCTCATCCATTAATACGCCTGTATTTTTGAAGCCCGTGCAGTTTTCCAGCCGCGCAATATTACGACCGAGCACACTGGTCCCGCTTCGCTGCAGACCGCATACGAAGATATACTTACGGCGACTTTGATCACGGTTCTGCAGATGCGTAGTTTCGTTCATTGGTTCTTGTTTAATTTTCTCACAGTGTCGAGTAAATCTGTTGCCACTTTTCGTTGCGGCTGAAACATGCAGATAAAAACAATCCCGGTAAGGACTCCAACAGGCGCGCAGATGAGTAACTGAGTCAGCGGGTGCGACTGGCCGACCATTGCGCGCATCAACCAAGTCGCCACAAACATGACCACCCAAAGAGGCAAATGCCGCAAGGATCTTGTCCACAAATCAGAAGTGCTTACCGGACCGCGCCGCCCGGCGATATAGTACAAGATCGGCATCCGAACCAGGAGACCTGTAGCCGAGAAAGCGATCGCCACACCCAAAGGTCCAAACGGCAACCCGACTATGAAAGAGGCGAGCGTCAGTAAAGCATTGATCGAAGTCACGCGGAAAATGTCTTTACCTCGTCCCTGGCTGGTGAGCAGCCAGTTGCCAGCAGCAGAGAGTGGAAGCTGAATCGCGGTAAATGTGAAGCCGGCGAAAATCGTACTCACCTGACCCCACTTACGCCCTAGCAATACCAGAGTTACCGGGAGGGCCAGCGCAAGCAGTAAGCTCGAGAAAAAAAACACACTCATGACGATCGCTTCGTAAAGCCGGAGAAATGTCGAGCGATAACGCTCTGGTTGAGACTGTAGACGGGACAAGGTTGGGAGGAAGACTGCGCCGATTGGCAAGAGGAACTGTTCCAGCGGTCGAATGACCAGGGCAGCTCCGCGCGAATAAAGGCCAACCGCAATGGCTCCGTAAAACCGGCCGATCAAGAGATTGTCGCAGCCTCTAGCCAGGCTAAATACGAAATCTCCGGCAGTTTGATGGACGCCGAATGCGACCAATGGGCGTATTCCGCTGTTTCTGCTAGGCAACTGCGGATGCCAGCGAGACACCAACCCCGTTAGCAAAAATGCCGCGATTTCCGTCGCAAGGCTTAGACCGACTAAAGACCAATAGCGATAGCGCAACAGCGCCATGACAACGCCCACAAGAACACCGGTCGCCATGGACCCGACTTCGATTAATGCAATAGCTTTAAAGCGCATCTGCCGTTTAAGCAGCGCCAGATGTTGGACCCTGAAGCCACCTATCAGGAAGGTAGTCGAAAGAACAAGCGTGATGTATGTTATTCGCGGGTCGCGGTAAAACCAGGCCATAGCCGGCGACAAAGCGGCTAGAATGAGAGCGCACAAGCCGCTGACCGCGAGGTTTATCCAAAAAAGATTGGAAACCTGGGCCTGCGTGATGTGTTCTCGCTGCACGGTGGGTGTAGAAAGGCCTGCGTGCCGAAAAATTGCCAGAAACCCGGTGACCGCAGTCACCATGGCCACAAGACCGAAATCTCGTGGCGTCAGCAGACGTGCGAGGATGACCGTAGAGGCAAGGTTCAACCCGAACTTCGCTGCTTGGGCTGACACCGTAACTGCCCCGCCCGAGATTGTATGCCGCTTGAGATTCCGCAAAAGATGATCGGTCTTGAAGTGTTCCTCGTTGCGTTCCTCCTCCTCCTTTGGATGGAGCAGACGGGATGTCGAACCGGTCGGCGGGATCACGCTAGCAAAGAAAGAGGATTTTCAGTATTCATCGGAACGGATGAGAGCTTCACACGGGCCGAGTTCGCGCGAAGACTTCTATTCCACTGGTCCATGTTTCCGCCTTCCAGACGAAACAAGGGCTTTGTCCCAGGATCGCAATATAGACCATTTGCACCGATTCCAGCGCTGACGAACACGTTTAGCTGCGGAAAAGCCAAACAGCTTCTCAATCCAGCGGTACTTCCAGGATACCTTGGGAATTTCCAATCGGCCGCCAAGCATTGCCGCAAGCTGTTGTGATTGTCTCACGAAAGCCGGTTGTTCCGGATAGAAGTTGATTAACCATGTCTGCAGAGACTTCAGGCACGCCGCGCGAACTCTGTCGTTGTCGTCGAATGCCCGAAGATAGCTCATTTCCAACTGCGTACTTAAAAGGTGAGACTCCATTTTCCTAGTCGACCGGCCCATGTAACTTGCGCTGGAAGAGGTTCTCGTACGGTAGAATACAGTAGCTTCTGGCACGAAGCGGATCCCATTACTTGCCAGGATGACGCGGCAGAAATACTCGCCATCTTCACAATATATTAGGCGCGTGTCCCATGGGCCCACCGCCTCCGTCAGTTCACGGCTGACAAGCCAGGTCGCCGGATTCATGTGCGCCTTATTTTCCCACTTACGAACGAGCCATTCCAAGGGAGCGAGATCGGCCCAAAGCGGCGTCCGATTAAACCAGGCCCGATGAGGTCGATACATAAAGTAACCCCAAGGACACGAGAATAGGATACGTTTATCGGCCGCTTTAACTGCCGCTTCCATTTGTCGTGCGATTTTGTCGGGTGAAAGCAAGTCATCAGCGTCAAGCCATTGAATGAAGTCGCCCTGACAAAGTCTGAATGCCCGGTTTCTCGCTGCTGAACCGCCTTGGTTATCCTCCGTGACAATAGAAAGATTCTTCGACGCAAACTGCCGCGCAATTGAAACCGTTTCATCGCGAGAGCCATCATCAACGAGAATGATTTCTGTTCTCGGCCAAGTCTGCGCCAGTGCGGATCGAACGGTCTGAGCGATCCACCGCTCGGCGTTGTAAGCCGGTATCAGGATAGAAACAAGATGCGTCATTAGAGCGGCACCCCGAGCTTCGCCAACCAGACTTCGCCCGGCGACCGCCGACTACAGCAAGTCAAGAGGCTAAGAGCCGAGGTCATAGGTGAGAAGTCAGAGTCACACGATTATAGGAAAGCTGGACTAAGCATCGAGGGTTGAGCGACTGAGACCTGATACTGCCGGCTAATTCGCAGGCGGTTAAATTCTGCCAGGGCCATGCCGACAATCTGGTCCATATTGTAATAGCGGTACGTGGCGAGTCGGCCAACGAAGCCGACGTTCTTCTCCAACGCGGCACGCTCAGCGTATTTAGAATAAAGCGCTTTCGCGTCCAGAGCTGGAATTGGATAGTACGGCTCGTGGCCAGGCCCGAAATTTTGGGGATACTCGCGCACAATCGTAGTGGACGGAAGCTTTTGCCCCCTCGCATGTTTGATTTCTACAATGCGAGTAAAGTCGTGATCGTTCGGATAATTCACTTGCATGGCCGGCTGGAAATATTCCTGTGGCAGGGTTTCTGGTTCGAAACGAAGTGAGCGGTAAGGCAGGCGACCGAAACAATGATCGAAGTACTCATCTATCGGCCCAGTGAAAATAAGGTGACCAAACCGCACGTGTTGACGTACCTCGCGATAGTCGGTGTTTAGCCACACGTCGATTTTTGGATGCGAAAGCATTTTCTGAAACATCGATGTGTAACCATTTTTTGGCAGAGCTTGGAATTTTTCTGAGAGATAGCGATCATCACGGTTCGTGCGGATCGGAATGCGCCCGCAAACACTTGGATCGAGCTGCCTGGCATCGCGTTGCCATTGCTTGCGCGTATAATTTTGGAAGAACATTTCGTACAGCTTCCATCCTACTTGCGACACAATCACCTCTTCAGAATTTTTTGGGTTGGCGATCTTAACACGCCATTCAGCCAACTGTGCCTCCATCTCCTCAGTAGTTGATGGTCGTCCGATGAGTTCCTCGAAGGTGTTCAGATTAATGGGAAATTGCCAAAAGCGGCCGTGTGTCCAAGATAAGATCTTATACTCCACTGGGTGCCACTCAGTGAACTGACTGAGGTAATCGACGATACGCTGGGAATTTGTGCGGAAATAATGTGGACCGTAGTCGTGGACCAGAACGCCTGCCCTATCGTAATGGTCGTAGGCATTGCCACCAATATGATTACGTCGTTCGACGACGAGACAGGTTTTGCCAAGCTGGCTCGCAATTCGCTCGGCAAGCACCGAACCGGCAAAACCCGCACCGACAATGAGGAAATCGAAACTCATGAGGCGGGATTCATCGAATAATCAGACGATCCTCTGTTGTCCCGGTGAACATGCTAATCGGTTATCCGTGCTCTCTTGAGTCGAAGAAGTCTCGAATGAGCTCTGTCGGGGCCGAGTTTGCGTCGGCGCCTTGGTGCAAAATTCGACGGAACTCATTGTGATCCGCTACAATGTCATAGTTGTCATTCGTGCGAACGTGTAGAGAGGACACGGTCGAGCTGGCGTACTTCTGCATTTCGTCGAACCAAGCTTCGTACCAGGAATCTAGGAACTCCGAATTGCGGTACATCTTAAGGAGAATGCGGTGTCTGCTCGCCGGATCTATGGTTGTCTCGCTCTTCGACTTTCTTTTTACCAGTTCTTCAGCTGAATTGAACAACGTGATCACGGTGATTTTTTCAGCTGACGAGAGAAGATGTAGCGCCGGGTCTCTTCCGTGGGACTGGACCGGTCGGCCAAAAGGACGCAGAAGATCATAATGAAAGACGAGGGTGTTGATTGGCCCCGTCACCAGTGTGTCGAGCCCACTTATCGGGGTAATGGCGATGTATCCGTCAGGTATACCGAAGCGCTGTCTCAGTTCGGCTGATTTAAGCCGGTCGATAAATGTGGACTTTCCAACCGATGTCATTCCAGCGACAAACCACCAGATGATTAATCTGTCGGCGGCGCGCCTCGATAATGAACCTGTTCTCGAAGCTCGATCTGTGAACGATGACGGGCTCGAACGCCTTCGTGTGTCCGTTGATAACAATCGACAGCGCCGTGGGCGTGAATGTGAAGGTCCGGTCCGCCGCTCTCCTGGCATCCTTCGGGTTGTCCAGTAGCGCGATCGGCGCGTTTGAAACGTCCCACATGGTGAAGGAGTGCGCGACCCTGAACATCTGTTTTCTATCTACAGCAGCTACCTCGAGATAGAGTCGCTTCCGCGTAATGCACATTAACTTGCGCACAACAGAAATGGGATCATAAAGATGGTGAAGCACATTCAGGCAGAGCACCCGGTCGAACGATTTTGCTGGTGCGGTCCAGTGCTCAACATCCTCGCGCAAGTAGGTCGGCCGCGGCCGCACGCGAAGGATCTCGGCAATGTGACGCGCGTGACGAATACGTTCCGGTGACGTCTCGAGCCCTATAGCCGAAGCGGCACCCCGTCGCAAGGCTTCGATGCAGAACCGCCCTTGCGCCGAACCGACGTCGAGAATGGATTCCCCGTCCAATTGATCAGCGAATAATATGCCATCGATCGATGTGCGGTCGCGGCCGGGGGTGGACAGGCCCTCTCCAAGATCAATCTTCTGATACGTTAGATGCTCGGACCTAAGAAGCTTCTCAATCCTGGCTCGTTGGTCGTTTTCGCTCGTTTGCATTCCGTCCGCGTCAGCGGACGGATTCGTTTCTCTGATCCCGAGACTTCGAACGCCGCCGAAGATCTGCAAGAGGGGAGAATGCATAGGGAGTCTCTTTCTTTCTCCCGGCAGTTACTTGTTTAACTGCTACATCCAGATAGGGTCAGAGCGCTCCCGGGAGCAAAAACGTCCCGGCCCGATCCAGATTTCCCCGACGCTGCATTTTGCGCAAAGCACCGTTAAAGTGTCAAGCTTCATCGCTCAAACGTCTGCATGAACCCCCTCGACATGTTACTGAATCTGAAGAAAGAGGCGGCGACCGCTCATAAGCTTCAACCGCGCGCCGGTTTTTAGCGCACATTAATCATTGCCGACAATGTGGCGCCCAGGCTTCCTCATTTCGAGCTTAATACCAAGC
>Ga0066659_10000700_pt1 | contig 13200 bp, 15 predicted proteins | sample GraSoiAngelo_108_FD_75176 | JGI IMG/M metagenome (GOLD analysis project Ga0066659, IMG submission 75176) | Grasslands soil microbial communities from the Angelo Coastal Reserve, California, USA - 14_0903_09_40cm | ecosystem: Environmental > Terrestrial > Soil > Grasslands | place: USA... | reverse complement strand
CCGGCCGAGCCAGTCGGCACCGAGCGGGTCGTTGCCGAGCGGGTCGTGACGGAGCGCGACTCGACGGCGGAGCAGCTCGTGACGGCGCGCGAGCAGACCACGGAGACGCGGCTCCGGGCTGGTGTCATCCGGCGCCGAACCGCGCGCGAGGTCCTGAAGCGGGAGGAGTTGCCTCCCACAGGCCCCGTCGATGGAACGCTCGAGGATGTGCCACCGTCGCTCGACTTCGACGCCGTACCGCCGCCACTCACCGATGTCCCGCCGTCTCCCGCGGTGGAACCGCCGCTCCCCGCATCGAGCGTCGCCACCGCTCCCGCGGCGGAGCCGGTGCCGGCAGACACCGAGCCCGCCACCGTGGAGGCCGAGCCCGAGGAGAGCGCGCCGCCGGCGCCCGCGCCGGTCGTCACGCGCCCGGCTGTCGCGCAGACTGCTCCCGCCGCCCGTCCGGCGCCCCCAGCGGCCCCACCGCCCCCGGGCTTCGAGGAGATGCGGGGCGTCAAGGTCCTCGGCAAGATCGACCTGCGCAAGCCGGCAGTGCCGGCCCCCGCGCCGACGCAGCGCCCGGGTGAGGCCGCGCCGTCCGGCGAGGCGGCTGCAGGTCAGGGCGCCCCCAAGAAGAAGAAGGGTCGCAAGGTCATCCAGAAGTCGGACATGGGTGACGTGATGGAGCGCGACTTCCAGCGGACCGGCAAGCGGCCGCAGAAGCGCCGAGCACTCCCGGGAAAGGAGCAGAGGAAGACCGAGATCACGGTGCCGCGTGCGTCGAAGCGCGTGATCCGCATCTCGGAGGTGGTCACGGTCGGTGACCTGGCTAGAGCGATGGGCGTCAAGGGCGGCGAGATTCTGAAGAAGCTCCTCGACATGGGCATGATGGCGACCATCAATCAGTCGCTCGATCACGACACAGCGGCGCTCGTCGCAGGGGAGTTCGACCATCAGGTCGAGAACGTCGCGATCGACGTGGAGCAGATGCTCGTCAGCGAGGAGGAAACGGCTCCCGACGAGGGGAAGGTCGGCCGGGCCCCCGTCGTCACCATGATGGGGCACGTCGATCACGGGAAGACCTCACTGCTCGACGCGATCCGGTCCACCGACGTGGCGGCCGGCGAGGCGGGTGGTATCACCCAGCACATCGGCGCCTATACGGTCGAGGTGAACTCCCGGCAGGTGACCTTCCTCGACACCCCGGGTCACGAGGCGTTCACCGCCATGCGCGCGCGCGGCGCGAAGGTGACCGACATCGTCGTCCTGGTCGTGGCGGCCGACGATGGAGTCATGCCGCAGACGGTCGAGGCGATCAATCACGCTCGCGCCGCCGAGGTTTCGATCGTGGTCGCGGTGAACAAGATCGACAAGCCGGGCGCGAACGCCGAGCGCGTGAAGCAGGAGCTGGGGAATCACGGGCTCGCGCCCGAGGAGTGGGGCGGCGATACGATCGTGGTCCCGGTGTCGGCGAAGTCCAAGGAGGGGATTTCGCACCTGCTCGACATGCTGCTCCTCCAGGCCGACGTGCTCGAGCTGAAGGCCAATCCCGGCCGCCTCGCCAAGGGCACGATCATCGAGGCCCGCCTCGACCGCGGGCGCGGTCCGGTCGCGACCGTCCTCGTGCAGGAGGGAACCCTGAACGTGGGCGACGCCTTCGTGTGCGGTACCCAGTACGGCCGGATCCGGGCCATGATGGACGATCGAGGTCGTCGCGTGGAACGCGCGGGGCCGTCGACGCCGGTCGAGATCCTCGGTCTGGGGGGCGTCCCCGAGGCCGGCGATACCTTCGTCGCCGTGCAGGACGATCAGAAAGCGCGTCAAGTCGCCGAGCACCGACGTGGCAAGCAGCGCGAGGCCGAAATGGCCAAGACCGCCAAGGTCTCGCTCGACGATCTCTACCAGCAGATCCAGACCGGGGCAGTGAAAGAGCTGAAGGTCGTGCTCAAGGCCGACGTCCAGGGGTCGGTCGAGGCGATGAGCGACGCCCTTCGCCGCCTCTCCACCGACGACGTCCGCCTGACCGTCCTCCATGGCTCGGTCGGCGGCATCACCGAGTCGGACGTGCTGCTGGCGTCGGCCTCGAACGCGGTGATCATCGGCTTCAACGTGCGCCCGGAGCCGAAGGCCGCCGCGCTCGCCGAGCGCGAAGGGGTCGACATCCGTTCGTACACGGTCATCTACGAGGGCGTGAACGACGTCCGCGACGCCCTCGAGGGGTTGCTGGAGCCGACCCTTCAGGAGAAGGTCCTCGGTCGCGCCGAGGTCCGGCAGCTGTTCACCGTGTCCGGTGTCGGCTTGGTGGCGGGCTGCTTCGTCACCGACGGGAAGATGACTCGCGGCGCCAAGGCGCGGCTGCTTCGGGACCACGTGGTCGTGCACGACGGACGCCTCTCCAGCCTCCGGCGCTTCAAGGAGGATGCGCGCGAAGTGACGAGCGGCTACGAATGCGGTCTGTCGCTCGAGTCCTATCAGGACCTGAAGGTGGGCGACGTCGTCGAGGCCTATGAGGTCGAACAGGTGGCTCGCCGCCTCGGGGCACCGGCCGGCGCGAAGGGCGCACAGGCGGCAGAGCGCTCGGCCTGATCTTCCCCGGGCGGGCCCATGGTCGTCGGGGTACTCCGCTTGGAGCTGCTGCTGCCCGAGAACCACTCACTCAAGGGCAAGCGGAGCGTGCTCCGCACGATCAAGGCGCGCGTGCAGAACAAGTTCAACGTGTCGATCGCCGAGTGCGAGGAGCACGATCTCTGGCAGCGCGCCGTCCTCGGAGTGAGCCAGGTGGGCGCCGATCGGGAGCACGTGGACAGCTGTCTCCGCCACGTCGTCTCCTTCATCGAGGAGCTCGGGGTGGCCGAGCTGGGCGCGGAGCGGCTCGAGTTCCTGCACTACTGAGGACGCGGTCATGGCGGAACGGCGGCCGGAGCGGGTTGCGCACCTCGTGCAGGCGGAGCTGGCTCGCTGGCTGCTCCGTGAGGCCGGGGATCCGCGCCTGCAGCAGGTGACGATCACGGACGTGCGCATGTCGCCTGACCTGCGCCTGGCGCGGGTCTACGTCCGGACGCTCGCAGGCCCGGAGGGAGGGGAGGCGGCGCTGCGCGCCCTCCGGCGGGGGGCCCCACATCTGCGTAGCGTGCTCGGGCGTGAGCTCGGCCTGCGCGTGACTCCCGAGCTCCGCTTCGAGTACGACACGATGCCCGACCAGGCCCGGCGGGTGGACGAGCTGCTGCGCCAGGGCGCGCCGCCGCCGAAGTCCGACGAGGAAGACCAGTGACCGGCCTCCTGCTCGTCGACAAGCCCGAAGGCATGACGTCGGCCGGCGCCATCCGTGCGCTCAAGCCGCGCCTCGGTCGGACCAAGGTCGGACACCTCGGAACGCTCGATCCCTTCGCCAGTGGCCTCCTGCCGCTCTGTCTCGGCGAGGCGACGAAGGTCGCCCGGTACCTGCTCGCGGAACGCAAGGCCTACACGGGAACGATCCGTCTCGGAGTCGTCACCGACACGCTCGATCGGACGGGCCAGCCGCTCGAGTCGATGCCCGTGCCGCCGATCGCCCAGATGGCTCTCGACGCCCTGGCAACGCGCTTCACCGGGCCCCAGGAGCAGGTGCCGCCCATGTACTCCGCGCTCAAACGCGCGGGCGTTCCGCTCTACAAGCTCGCGCGCCGCGGGATCGAGGTGGAGCGTCAACCGCGTCAGGTCGAGATCACGCGGCTGGACCTCGTGCGGCATGACGAGGAGCGGATCGACTTCTCGGTCGTGTGTTCGAAGGGCACCTACGTGCGCGTCCTCGCCGCCGACCTGGGGCGGGCGCTCGGCACGGTCGCCCACCTGGAGGGCCTGCGACGCACGCGGGTGGGACAGTTCTCGATCGAACAGGCGACACCGCTCGCCACACTCGCGGCGTCGGCGGCTGAGGAGTCTCTCCCGCTCCTCGGCGTGCGCGAAGCGCTGGCCGGATACGCGGCCTTCCCGGCACCGGCCGTGGGCGTTGCGCGCCTGCGCCGAGGACAACAGGAGCCGCTCAGCAGTCTGCCGGCACCCCGCTCTGCCGGGGAGACGGCACTCGTCCTCGACCCGGCGGGCGAGGTCGCCGCGGTGATCGAGGCGGCGGGCAGCTCGTGGAGATTGGTGCGCCTGCTCGGCTCGTAGTACGTGCGCTTTACAATGCGCAGGGCCGGACGTCCTCGACTTCTTCGAGACGCTCGCGCTCCTCGTCGCCGTGCGCGACTTCCTCGACGAGGAGGGCGAGCTGCCGTAGTGGGGCGATACGCCGCCCGAAAAGCCCCCGGGGCGAACTCGCGGAGGTAGGCGACGGTTAAGCGGGGAGGCGCGGTCGCGCCGCTACCCGCGCGACCCACTCTGCCGCGAGGTGAGCGCGCTCCGCGGAGTAAGCCGCTCGCACGGCGTGGGCCTCGCTGCGGGTGCGCGCCTCCTGCGCCTGGAGCCTCAGCTCCCGCGTCTCCTCGCGGAGCAGGCGGGTCTGCGCGATGTCGATTCGGGCTCGCGAGATGGCGGCGACCCCTTTCCAGATCATCGCCTGCGTCACGTTGGCGAGGTCGTGGAACTCCTGCGATGTCGGATACCGCATCCAGCCCATCCCGCACCCCTTCTCTTCCAGCACTCCCCGCCCCGTCAACATCCGCCCCCGCCCACTGGTCGCCTGTCGGCGGCGCGAGTCTCTCCTAGGTCCGGAAGGCCGCGTCAAACCCGCAAAAACGGGATATGGCACCCCTTAATACGTGAGGCGGCGCGCCCCGGTGGTGGCTCCGCCGCCAGCCCGGGGGGCGAACTCGCCGAGGTGGTGGAGGTGTTCGACCGGCAGTGCTGGCGGAGCACGCGCGGCCCGGCGCGCAGGTCAGGGCCGCAGATGGCGCTCGAGCGTCGCGGGCGCCCGGCCCACTTCGCGGCGAAGAGCGCCCGGTGCGCGGCGAGCAGCTCGGCCTCCCGTCTCGCGGAGAAACACACGCCGCCGGGTCACGCTGCCGCCATCCACGTGGAGAAAGAAGGCGTGGTGCGCGACGGTCGGGCGGATGCCGGCGAGGAGCAGGCGCTCGACGAGGTCGACGTCGTACCTCACCGCCCCTTTTGGTCATCGACGGTTACATCCCGGCAGCGGCGCGCTCAGGGCCTCGCCCCCTGACTGGACTGCGGCCACGGCGACCCAGGGCTCCTCCGCCGTCGCGACGACGGTGGCCTCGCAGTCGTCGCCGCGGCACGCGTCGGCCGCGGCCACCGTGCCGAGCAGTCGCCGGGCAACGCAGTCCCGGGCGGCGCAGCCGTAGACGCGGAATGTCTCGGCTTGCCCCTGCCAGTGCAGTCGCGCTCGACAGTTAGGCGAGCCGCACGCCGCAGACAGCCCTAGGGCGAAGAGGAGCGTCAGCGAACGGTTCTTCATGGAGCGGCCGTGTTGGGCCTTCCTGACAATAATGGCATCACGTACATCGCGCGCATCCTCGACCACTAGGAGCGGCTCCATGGTCACTGGCTTGCCCGAGCGGCCGACGAAGCGTAACCCCCCCAACACGTGAGCGCCTAGCGAGATGGCGTTTGGCGGCGTCGAAACGCCGTCCACAACGACGCGTTCGCGAGTCAAGGGGCGGAGCGACGCGCTCGCGGAGGCGCGAGACGGCGGGGGGAATGGCGCCGGGGAGCGGTGCCGCTACGGACAGAGCGGAGTTCTTGGGGCTCACCTTACGCCTCCAGGTCGGGAGCCAGCAGATGCCCCGGTCGCGGGCGTAGAGCCTGCCGCTGCCATTCGCGGTGCTTCTCGGGGGGGCCCCTGTTCGGCATCAGGTCTCGAGGCCCAGCATCGACAGCTTCCGCGCGATAGACTCCCCGAGCTGCGTCAGCTCGCGCACGACCGGCAGGAACGCCCGGCGCCTCGCGCTCACCAGCGCGTCCTGCCGCATTGAGCCACGCCTGGCCGCTCTGGCACGAGCTCGTCGAACACGACAAGGACGATCGTCCGCTGCTGCTGCGACAGCGCGTCGTCGCCGCCGAGGTCGCTGGCGTATTCCTCGCAGCGCGCCGTGAGCCACTTCCCCGTCGCCGTCCGCATGTCGATCGTGTGCCGGCCGAGCACGCGGATCGCGTTCTCGACACGCCCGACCTCGAGTAGAGCCGCTTCGGGCCGCCGGTCCGCTTCTTCGGCGGGGCAGGGCAATCCGCTAACTCGGTCTTGGAGGCTCGGGGCTCAACCCGCGACGTCGTTGAGCATGCGACGCGCGCGGGAACGTCGGCATCTGTCGCCAACTTGTCGCCAACGAGTCGGTTGCGACCGGGTTTCGCGCGTCGCGGTTCGTCGCTATCGGGCGCGCCGCGACGTGGGGTAAGTTGGCGGCGCGCCTCGCAGACCCGCGTCCGCGCGCGGGAACCCTCACGCGCGGCCGGTTTGACCTGGGCGCAAGCGGATGTTACAGGCTAAAAGCGGTACAGCGAGAGACGAACGAGACGGAGAAGGCGGGATGGCGGTCGCCCCGGAGCGCACGCGTGAGATCGTGCAGTCGTACCGGCAGCACCCGACGGATACCGGTTCGCCCGAAGTGCAGATCGCGCTTCTGAGCAACCGCATCGGGTATCTGACCGGGCACTTTCAGCTCCACCGCAAGGATCACCATTCCCGTCGCGGTCTACTGAAGCTTGTCGGGCAGCGACGTCGCTTGCTCGACTATCTGAAGCGGCGTGATTTCCACCGCTACAAGGCTGTTATCGAGCGGCTGGGAATCCGCAAGTAGCGTATCCCTTCCTCTTCCTCCCTCTCTCAGTCCTCCTCGCCAGATGTTCTGCGATTGCGGCCATGGAGCCGCAGGGAGAGGTCATATGTCCGAGCCCGGGTATCAAAAGGTCCAGATCGATTTTCATGGTCGCCCGCTCCTGGTGGAGACCGGCCGCATGGCCAGGCAGGCCGGCGGGGCGGCACTCGTCCGGTTGGGCGAAACCGTCGTTCTGGTCGCTGCCACGGCGCAGGCGAACGCTCGGGAGGGCATCGATTTCTTCCCCCTCACGTGCGACTACCAGGAAAAGACCTTCGCGGCGGGAAAGATCCCCGGGGGGTTCTTCAAACGTGAGGGACGTCCCGCCGAGAAGGAGATTCTCACCTCCCGTCTGATCGACCGACCGCTCCGCCCGCTCTTCCCGGCCGGCTTCAACGCCGAGACCCAGGTCATCGCCACCGTCCTCTCCCACGATCGGGAGAACGATCCGGACGTCCTCTCGCTCCTCGGTGCCTCCACGGCGCTCGTCCTCTCCGACATCCCCTGGAACGGTCCCATTGCCGCCGTTCGCGTCGGCCGGATCGGGGGACGGTTCGTCCTGAACCCGACGACCACCGAGCTCACAACGAGCGACATGAACATCATCGTCGCGGGCAGCCGCGACGCGATCGTGATGGTCGAGGGCGGCGCCGCGATGGTGCCCGAAGAGGTGCTGCTCGAAGCGCTGTTCGCCGCCCATGAGGGACTGCAGCCGCTCATCAGCCTGCAGGACGACCTCCGCCGTGCGGTAGGGAAGCCCAAGCGGCAGGTGATCCCGCCGGCCACGAACCGGGAGCTCGAGGACCGAGTGCGGGAGTTCACGCTCCCCAAGCTCCGTGCGGCCCTGGCCGTGGCGGGGAAGCACGAGCGGTACGCCGCCCTCGACGCGTGCAGCGACGAGGTCGCGACGGCGCTCGGCGGCGGCGTCCCCGAGCAGCAGAAGGCCGTCGTCAACATCTTCAGGCATCTCAAGCGGGTGGCCGTGCGCGAGGCTATCGTGCATGAAGGCCGTCGGGTCGATGGCCGGAACCCCACCGAGGTTCGGCCGATCACCTGCGAGGTGGAGGTGCTGCCGCGGACCCACGGTTCGGCGCTCTTCACGCGCGGCGAGACCCAGGGTCTCGTCGTGTCCACCCTGGGCACCTCGTCGGACGAGCAGAAGATCGACGCCCTGATCGGCGAGACGTACAAGAAGTTCATGCTGCACTACAACTTCCCGCCCTTCAGCACGGGCGAGGTGAAGTTCCTGCGCGGTCCGAGCCGTCGCGAGATCGGCCACGGGGCGCTCGCCGAGCGGGCGATCGCGCCGGTGCTGCCCGCGGAGGACGAGTTCCCCTACACGATCCGCATCGTGTCGGAGATCCTCGAGTCGAACGGCTCCTCCTCGATGGCGACGGTCTGTGGCGGCTCGCTGTCCCTGATGGACGCCGGCGTCCCGATCAAGGCGGCCGTCGCCGGCGTCGCCATGGGCCTCATCAAGGAGGGTGCCGAGGTCTGCGTGCTCTCCGACATTCTCGGCGACGAGGACCACCTGGGCGACATGGACTTCAAGGTCGCGGGGACGGAGACCGGCGTCACCGCGGTGCAGATGGACATCAAGATCGGCGGCGTGACGCGCGCAATCATGCAGCAGGCGCTCCAGCAGGCACGGGCGGCCCGGCTGCACATCCTGCGGATCATGCAGGAGACGATCGCGCGGCCGCGCACGGAGCTCTCGGTCCACGCGCCCCGGATCATCACGATCCGCATCAAGCCCGACCGCATCCGCGACCTCATCGGCCCCGGAGGCAAGGTCATCCGCGCCATCGTCGAGGAGACGGGCGTGAAGATCGACGTCGAGGACGACGGGACCGTCTTGGTCGCGTCATCCGATGGGGACTCGATGCAGCGGGCGATCGACAAGATCCGCGCCATCACGGCCGAGGCCGAGGTGGGCAAGATCTACCGCGGCACGGTGCGGAAGATCGTGGACTTCGGCGCCTTCGTCGAGATCTTCCCGGGAACGGATGGCCTGGTGCACATCTCGCAGCTCGCGGACGAACGTGTACGAAAAGTCTCGGACGTCCTCAAGGAAGGCGACGTGATCAGCGTCAAGGTGCTGGAGGTCGACAAGTCGGGTAAGATCCGGCTGTCGCGCAAGGAAGCGATGAAGGACGAGGGCAAACAGGAGGCGCAGCGGTAGGCGCATGCAGTCCACCCGTCTGGCCAACGGGATCCGCGTCCTCTCCGAGCGGCTACCGGACCTCACGTCGATCACGGTCGGGATCTGGGTGGAGAACGGCAGCCGGTACGAGCAGCCGCATCAGGCGGGCATCTCCCACTTCCTGGAGCACCTGTTCTTCAAAGGAACCGAACGGCGGACCGCGGCCCAGATCGCGGAAGAGATCGATGCCGTCGGCGGCGTGTTGAACGCCTTCACGGGCAAAGAATACACCTGCTACTACGCCAAGGTGCTGCACGAGCAGCTACCACTCGCGCTCGACCTGCTGGCGGACATCTTCACCCAGTCGCGCTTCGCCAGCGAGGAGATCGATCGCGAGCGCTCGGTCATCATCCAGGAGATCTCGCAGGTCGAGGACACGCCGGACGACTACGTCCACGAGCTCTTCAACCTGGCGTTCTGGCCCGGCCACCCGCTCTCGCGTCCGATCGCGGGCACCGCGCAGACCGTCCAGGGTCTAACGCGGGAGGACTTCCTCCGCTTCCTCGACGCACGCTATCGACCCGACCGGGTGCTGATCGCTGCGGCGGGAAACCTGGTCCACGAGGACCTCGTCGCCGTCGTGGAGGGGAAGTTCAATGCGCTCTCGGGCACGGCGCCTCTCGTCGACGGCGGTCCGCCGGAGGCGCACGCAGGCGTCTCCGTGCACGAGAAACCGCTGGAGCAGGTCCACCTCTGCCTCGGGACCCCCGGCATCGCCCAGGGGGACGCGGAGCGCTACCCGGCTCACCTCCTGAACCTCGCCCTCGGGGGCGGGATGAGCTCCCGGCTCTTCCAGGAGATCCGGGAGCGGCGCGGCAAGGCGTACACCGTGTACTCCTTCCTCTCGTCGTACCTGGATGCCGGCTACTTCGGCGTGTACGTCGGCACGAGCGCGGAGTGGGTGCGGGAGGTGGTGGAGGTCATCCGGGCGGAGCTCGCGCGGGCGGCGCGCGACGGGCTCAGCGTGGCGGAATTGGCGCGCGTCAAGCAGCAGATGAAGGGCAGCATGCTCCTTGGCCTCGAAACGAGCGACAGCCGGATGAGCCGCATCGCGAAAAACGAAATCTATTTCGGGAGGAATGTCCCCATCGAGGAGGTCGCGGCTCGCATCGACGCGGTGCAGAACGACGAGGTCGTCTCGGTGGCGCAACGCCTCTTCCGGGCGGGCGGGCTTGCCTTGACGGTGCTCGGCGATCCGAAGGGTGAGCCGCTCGGCAACGAGGTGCTCGCCGGGTGACGCCGCGCGAGCTCGTGGTCGAGGTCGTCCGCCTCCGCCGTGGGCCAGATCTGCTCGCGCTGCCGAGTTACATGACCACCGGGTCGGCGGGGATGGATCTGCTCGCCGACATCGGAGCCGACGTCGTCCTGCCGCCTGGGGAGCGGCAGCTGGTGCCGACCGGCATCGCCCTCGCCATCCCCGCCGGCTTCGAAGGGCAGGTTCGTCCGCGGAGCGGCCTGGCACTGCGTCACGGTCTCACCCTCCTCAACTCGCCCGGTACGATCGATGCGGACTACCGCGGCGAGGTGCAGGTCCTGCTCGCCAACCTGGGAAGCGAGCCAGCCCGCGTCCGTCGCGGCGACCGCATCGCCCAGCTCGTGATCGCCCCGGTCACCCACGTAACCTGGCGCGAGACGGAGACGCTGCCCCCGAGCGAACGCGGCCCCGGCGGCTTCGGCAGCACGGATGCCGAGCGCGGCTCCGCCGCGGTCGGCACGCCCCGAGCGCGCGAACGCGCGCGAGCAATCACGCCGGAGCCGCACGCGCCAGCGTGCGGCGACGGGGGTCCGGGGGCAGCGGAGGAGCGGAGGCCGCGGAGCGGCCGAGCACCGCACGGGCCCCCGGAATCATAATGATCCGTCGCTACACCCGCCCCCAGATGGGCGAGCTCTGGTCCGAAGAGGCCCGCCTCGGTCGCTGGCTCGACGTGGAGCTCGGACTGGTCGATGTCCTGGCGGAGCGCGGCGACGTGCCCCTGGCGGCGGCGCGCCGGCTCCGCGAGCGGGCGCGGGTCGACGTCGCCCGTATGCAGGAAATCGAGGACGAGGTGAAGCACGACGTGATCGCCTTCGTGTCCGCGGTCACGGAGACGGTGGGTGACGACGGGCGCTTCCTCCACCTCGGCGTCACCTCGTCCGACGTCGTCGATACCGCTCTTGCGTTGCAGCTGCGGGACGCGGCGGATCTGCTGGTGGCGGATCTCGACGGGCTGCGCGGCGCCGTCCGCGCCCAGGCCCTGCGGCACCGCCACACCGTCATGATGGGCCGCACGCATGGCATCCATGCGGAGCCGATCACCTTCGGGCTCAAGTGTGCGAGCTGGTACGCGGAGCTCGGACGCGATCGACGGCGGCTGGCGACGGCCCGCGAGGAGATCGCCTACGGGAAGCTCTCGGGCGCGGTCGGGACCTTCGCGAACATCGCGCCCGAAGTCGAGGCGGCGGTCTGTGCCCGCCTGGGGCTCCGGCCCGAGCCGATCGCTACCCAGGTCGTGCCCCGGGATCGGCATGCGGCCTTCTTCGGGTGCCTCGCGATCGTCGCCGGTTCCTGCGAGCGGATCGCGCTCGAGATCCGTCACCTGCAGCGGACGGAGGTCGGGGAGGTCGCCGAGCCGTTCGGGCGCGGCCAGAAGGGCTCCTCGGCCATGCCCCACAAACGGAATCCGGTGCTGAGCGAGAACGTGAGTGGTCTCACGCGCCTGGTCCGCGGCTACGCGCTCGCCGCGCTCGAGAACATCGCGCTCTGGCATGAGCGGGACATCAGCCACTCCTCGGTCGAGCGCGTGATCGCCCCGGACGCGACCATCGTGATGGATTTCATGCTCACGAGGCTGGCGGCGGTGGTGGAGGGCCTCGAGGTCCGCGCCGACGTGATGCGTGCGAACGTCGAGCGCCTGGGCGGGGCCATCTTCTCCGAGCAGGTGCTGCTCGCGCTCGTGCGCCGCGGCGTCTCGCGCGACGAGGCGTACCGCTGGGTCCAGCGCCACGCCCTGGTGGGCGAGAACGTGCAGGCCCGCCTCGCCGCCGACCCCGACATCCGCCGGCACCTCGAGCCGCAGGAGCTGGCGACGCTCTTTGACACGACCCATCACCTGCGGCATATCGACGCTCTCTTCACGCGCGCCTTGGAGGGTGACGATGGAGCGGCGTGAGCTGCGGTACGAGGGCAAGGCGAAGCAGGTCTACAGTACCTCCGACCCCGACCTGCTCATCCAGCACTTCAAGGACGACGCGACCGCCTTCAACGCCCAGAAGCGGGGGACGATCCTCGACAAGGGCATCCTGAACAACCGCATGTCCGAGGTGCTGTTCCGCTTTCTCGAGGAGGAGGGGGTGGCGACGCACTTCGTGCGCCGACTCTCCGACCGCGACATGCTCATCCGGGCCTGCGAGATCGTGAAGATCGAGGTGGTGGCGCGGAACATCATCGCCGGGAGCCTCTCCAAGCGCCTCGGGCGGCCCGAGGGCGAGCCGCTCCCGGAGCCGATCCTCGAGCACTACTACAAGGACGACGCGCTCGAGGACCCGATGATCAACGACTGGCACATCCGCCTGCTCAGGCTCGCGAGTCCGCAGGAGCTCGCCGCGATCAACGAAACGGCGCTGCGCGTGAACGCCCTCCTGCGCGAGTTCCTTGGCGGGCGGGATATCACGCTCGTCGACATGAAGCTCGAATTCGGGCGGCACCACGGGAAGATCCTGCTCGCCGACGAGATCTGTCCCGACACCTGTCGCCTGTGGGACAAGGGGACGGGCGAGAAGCTCGACAAGGACCGCTTCCGGCGCGACCTGGGCGGCGTCGAGGATGCCTACCAGGAAGCGGCGCGCCGCATCTGCGGCCCTGCGGCCTGATGGGCGGTCTCCTCGCTCGGGTCTACGTCACCCCCAAGCGTGGCATCCTCGATCCGCAGGGCAAGGCGGTCCAGCACTCACTCCACGTCCTCGGTTTCGGGGAAGTGACCGACGTGCGGGTCGGTAAGTACATCGAGGTGCAGCTCCGTGACGTCGCCGGAGATGCGGCGATGGCGCGTGTGCGGCAGATGTGCGAGCGGCTGCTCGCCAACGGGGTCATCGAGGACTTTCGGGTCGAGCTGGGCGAGGGGCGTTCCTAGGCGATGCGTTGGGGCGTGGTCGTGTTTCCCGGATCGCTCGACGACCGGGATGCGCTGCGCGCGACCGAGCGCATCCTGGGTGACGAGGCGGTCGCGCTCTGGCACAAGGACCGCACGCTCGGCGGCGCGGACTGCGTCGTCCTGCCGGGCGGCT
>Ga0066659_10000699_pt1 | contig 13200 bp, 7 predicted proteins | sample GraSoiAngelo_108_FD_75176 | JGI IMG/M metagenome (GOLD analysis project Ga0066659, IMG submission 75176) | Grasslands soil microbial communities from the Angelo Coastal Reserve, California, USA - 14_0903_09_40cm | ecosystem: Environmental > Terrestrial > Soil > Grasslands | place: USA... | reverse complement strand
CACGCTCGCGCCGCTCGCCTGGCTCGTGACCGTGACGATGACGGCGGGATGGCAGAAGGTGTTCTCGCCGGATCCGCGACTCGGCTTCCTCGCCCACGCCGCGTCACTCGCGGGGTCGCCCAACCCCGACGGCGCGCGCCTGATCTTCAATGACCAGCTAAATACTTTCGTGGCGCTGTTGTTCATGACGGTGGTCGCGGTGCTGATCGTGACGTCGCTGCGCGAGTGGTGGCTGGTCTTGTCGCGGCGCAAGCCCGCCCTGGTGCACGAGGCGCCGTTCGTGGAGAGTGCATATGCGACGGGAGACTGAGGGCGGTCAAGGGCGGTCGACGGCGGTCAAAGGCGGGCGAGGTTGGCTGCGCGTGCTCCGTCGCATCCTGGGTGCGCCCGACTATCAGGCGTATCTCGAGCACCGTCGGGCGGCCGGGCACGAGCCTGCACTGAGCGAGCGGGAGTACGTGGAGCAGTACTTCGACGCGAAGGGAAAAGGAGTGCGCTGCTGCTAGCGGCTCTGCTCGCTTGACAGTCCCCCTGCTGGGTGCATATTGCAACTAGCTCAGGTGCTATGAACCCCGTGGCGCGATGTCGTGCGGCTCGCCTATGCCTCGGGGGGAGCGAATCGCGAACCGGCTGAGTGGGGCACACCCATTCTGCCGGTTTTTCATTGCGTGCGGGGTAGCGGATGGACGACTGGGTCGCCGAGCTGCGGGGCGGCAGGCCGGAGGCGGCCTGGGACTTGTGTCTCGCGCGTTATCGCCGCCTCATCTTCTCGGCGATTCGCCATTACGCCCAGGACTACGACGACGTCATGGACGTATTCGCACGGGTGTGCGAGGCCCTGCGCGCCGACGATCTGCGGCGGCTCCGCTGCTATGTCGACCAGCCCGATCACCGTGCCCGCTTCTCCACCTGGCTCGTCACTGTGGTCCGCCACCTCACGGTCGACTGGTTCCGCCACCGCGACGGCCGCCGCCGCCTCTCGACCGTAGCCGAGCGCCTGCCGCCGCTGCAACGCCGCATCTTCGAGCACGTCTTCCTCGACCGCCGTAGCCACGTCGAGGCCTACGAGCTGATCAGATCCAACGGCACGTCCGGGCTCACCTTCGGGCAGTTCCTCGTGGAACTGAGAGCGACCTATGCCGTCGTGATCGACGGACGCCGCGGCCGCGTGCTGCGCGAACTGGGCGGGCCGCCGCCACCAGACGCCGAGCCGGCGGGCGACGCTGACCCATCGGAGCAGCGTGAACTCGTGCAGCAGCTGCTTGGCTCGCTCAGCGCGCAGGACCGTGTGGCGCTCGAGCTACACGTCGTAGAAGAACTCCCCGCCGAGCAGATCGCCCGCGTGCTCGGGCTACCGAACGCGAAAGCGGTTTACAACCGAGTCCACCGCGCGCTCGCCGTGTTGCGGGCGCGGCTCGCCCAGGGCGGCCTCCAGCGACACGACGTGTGAGCAGTCGCGCCGTTCATGGCCGTCTCATGACGGCGACCGGTCGAACTGCGCCACCTGGGAGGACTCGACACACGTGCCCGATCCCGATCCGCTCGACTCACTGCGCGACGCTCTAGGCGCGACCCCTGCGCCCGAGGCGCGCGCACCTGACTGTCTCGACGACGACACGGTTGCGGCGCTCGCTGCTGGAACCATTGATACCGCGGCGCGGGTGCGCGCGCTGTCGCACCTGGCGACGTGCCCTCGCTGCCGCCACGCCGTCGCGTCGGTCGCGCGCGCGCTGGCGGACCCCGCCGTGTTGCACGAGATCGCGCGGGCGGATAGCGCAGGCGGGCGCCGCGTGTGGCGGATCGCACTGCCGGCTGCGGCGGCGGCTGCGATCCTGGTCGCGATCGGGTTGCCGCGCTGGGTGAGCGACGGCGGGCATCGCGCACCGCCCCAGCCGGTCGTCCAAGTCCCCACGCCCTTGTCACCCATCGGGGTGGTGGCCGAAGCGTCGGCGCTGCGGTGGGCTGCGGTCGCAGGCGCCGATCGCTACAGGCTCTCGCTGTTCGACGCCGCGGGCCGGCTGCTGTACGAGGCGCAGCTCGGCGACACGGCGGTGGCGCTGCCCGATTCGATCTCCCTCATCCCTGATCGTCCGTACCTCTGGAAGGTGGAGGCACGCACCGGGTGGGACCGCTGGTCGGCCTCCGAGCTCGTCCAGTTCTCGATCGCGCGCGGCCCGCCCCGGTGACGACCATCGGGCCGTTGCTCGTGGTCGCGGCGCTGACGGCCCAGTCGCCGGCGGCGGACACGCTGCGGCTGCTGGCGACCCACCTGCCCGATTCCGAGCTGGCCGCCGCCGTGCGGGCGCGCCCGTTCGCGGTGCGCGACGCGGTGACCGACGCGCTGCGGCAAGTGGTGAAAGGCCCGACCGCTAGTGCACGCGACGACCAGCTCGCCGTGGCGCGTCACCTCGCAGCCGCGTACGCGGTAGGGTGGCGCGACTCGTTCCTGGTGCGGGAGGTGGAGCGGTTCGCCGCCTGGCCCGTCATGCAGCGCGCCAGTAAGGTCTGGGTCGACAGCGTGCGGCGCACGGGCATCGCGGCGTACGGCCGGGACGGACCGACCGCGGCGATCACGGTGTGGCAACGGGCGCTGGCGCGCACGCGCGCGATCCACGACACCGCCGGCATCGCGACGGTATCGGGCAACATCGGCGCGGGCTTGCTGGCCGAGGGCCGGCTCGACAGCGCCGTCGCGTACCTGGAGCGGGCGCGCACCCTCGCGACCGCCGTCGGCGACGTGCGCACCCAGGCGAACGCCGTCGTGGCGCTCGCCGGGGTGAGCGAGGACACGGGCGACCTGGCGGCGGCGCGCCAGCGCTACGCCGAGGCCCGCGCCCTGCAAGACCGGATCGGGGACTCGCGCGGCATGGCCGCAGGCTACAACAACCTCGGCCTGCTGGCGCAACGCGTGGGTGACCTCGACGAAGCGCGCCGCCAGTTCGAGGCGGCGCTCGCGCTCAACCGGCGGGACGGGCGTGACGAGGTCGCGGCGACCAACCTGGTGAATCTCGCGGGGCTCGCGAGCCTCGCCGGCGACTTCGCGCGGGCCGAGCAGCTGTATCAGGATGCGCTCGCCACGTGGCGCGCGCGCGCAGCGTGGGCCGACGCGGCGGACGCGCTGCACGGGCTCGGGCAGCTCGAGCTGCGCCGCGGCGACTATCCGGCCGGCGGCGCGGCGCTGCGCGAGGCGTTGTCGATCTACGACCGCACAGGGCCGCTCGCGGACGCCCTGGCGGTGCGGCGCGAGCTTGCCGGGGCGCTCGCCGCCATGGGGGAGCTGCAGGGCGCGTTGGACGAGCTGCGCCACGCCGAGCGGCTTGCCGATTCGGCACACGCGCCGCCCGCTGCTCGTGCCGGCGTCGCGCTCGAGGGCGCCGATCTGGCGCGGCAGCTGAACATGTTGGGCGAGGCGGAGCGGCTGTACGCTCGCGCGGAGTTCCTGTACCGCCAAGCGGGCGACCCAGCCGGCGCCGCCGAGGCCGAGCAGGGGCGCGGTCTCCTATTGCTCGAGCGCGAGAACTATCCCCGGGCGCAGCTGTTGCTCGAAGCGGCGCTCCGGACGCAAGGGTCGTCCGGCAATGAGCGCGGTGCGGCGCTGACTCGTCTGCTGCTCGGCGAAGGAGCGCTCGGGCGGGGCGACACGGTGGGAGCCCGGCGCCAGCTCGCGCGCGCCGTGTCAGATCTGAAGCGTATGGGCGACCCGGTCGCTGAGGCGGCTGCGTTAGGAGAACGGGCGGCACTCGAAGCCGGAGCCGGGTCGCCTGCCGTCGCCGAGTCGCTCTATCGCACGGCGCTCGCACTAGTCGAGGAGCGCGTCGCGCCGGAGGTCGCGTGGCGCCTTTACGCGGGGCTCGGGCTCGCGCTCCGGACCCGGGGGGCGGTGGACTCGGCCGCCCGCCAGCTCCGCGCCGCGCTGGCGGAAATCGAGCGGCCCAGCCGCTCGCTCGCCTTGCCGGAGCGACGCTCGGCCTTCTTCGCCGACAAGTGGGAGGTCTACGCGCAGCTGGCGCTGCTCGAGTATGCCCGGGGACGGGTCGGCGCGGCGTTCGAGGCGAGCGAGCGGCTGCGCGCGCGGGAGACGCTCGAGCTGCTCGTGCGCAGCCGCGTCGACGCGCTGGCCGATACGACCGCCGAGCTCGTAGCCCGCGAGCAAGATCTCCGCCACCGCATCGCCGAGCTGACGCACGACATCGAGGGTGGGACGCCAGGCAGCGGCGGGTTGCGCGGCGCGGATCCCGCGCCCGGACCGGCGCCCGGAGCCCGCGAGACGCTGGCGCGTGCCCAGGAGTCGTACGCCGACTTGCTGATCGAGATGCGCGAGCGGGCGCCGCGGCACGCCGCACTCGTCGCCCCCGCACCGGCGACCTGGCGCGACGTGGCGCGGCGCCTTGCTGCCGACGAGGCCTTCATCGAGTACTTGGTCAGCGACTCGGGCTCGGTTGCGTTCGTTGTTACGCACGATAGCGTCGCCGGCGTGGCGCTCGGGATCGCCCGCCGTGACCTCGCCCGGCTCGTCGGGTTCGCGCGCGGCACGCTGGCTCTCACGCCCCGTCCCCTCGGAGGCCTCAGCTCTTCTGGAGCAGACTCCTTGTGGCGCGGGCCGCTGCGACAACTCCACGAATACCTGATCGCAGCCGTCGAGGAGACTGGCCTACTCGCGGGCAAGACCCGGCTCGTGCTCGTCCCCCACGCCGAGCTGCACTATCTGCCCTTCGCAGCGCTGATCGAGCGCAACGGGGAAGGCCGGTTCCTGATCGAGCGTTACGAGCTGGCTGTAACACCGTCGGCATCGGTCTGGCTCGCGCTCGGCGACCGGCCGGCGAGCCGCGCCGGGGCCGGGGTGCTCGCCCTCGCGCCGCGGCCCGATGCCCTACCGGCCTCCCGCGAGGAAGTCGCCGCGATCGCGCGGGCCACGGGAGCGGCGACGCAGGTGCTCGTGGGCGAGACGGCAAGCGAAGCGGCGTTCCGGCGAGCGGCACCGGGTCAGCGCGTGCTGCACCTCGCCACCTACGGCGTCCTGAACAAGCGCAACCCGCTGTTTTCGTTCGTCGAGCTCGCGCCCGGCGGCGGACACGACGGGCGGCTCGAGGTTCACGAGGTGTTCGGCCTGCGGCTGCAAGCCGAGCTGGTCGTGCTCTCGGCCTGCCAGACCGGGCTCGGCACCGGGGCCCTCGGGGATGTTCCGACGGGGGACGATTGGATTGGGCTCACGCTTGCGTTCCTGCACGCCGGGGCCGCGAATGTCGTGGCCAGTCTCTGGTCGGTGCAAGATCGCGCGACCGCAGACCTGATGGAGCGGTTTTACGCGGGCTACGCGACGAGCGCCGACCCGACGCGTGCCCTCGCGGTGGCGCAGCGCGCGCTACTCGCCGCGCCCGCCACGGTGCACCCGTTCTACTGGGCGGGGTTCGAGGTAGCCGGGCGCGGCAGGGGCCAAGCGAGCGAGCCATGAGCAAACGCGGCGGGGAGTCCGTCTCACAGAACGGTCGTGCGGAGGCAACTGTGAGACTTGATCCTGTTCGTCAACCTGATGCGCGCATCGCCACGATGTGGCTGGCGCTCGCCGTCGTCGCATCTCTGATTGGGTGCCAGGACGGGACGGACCCCGGGAAGGCTGGATCGCCACCCCCCGAGCCCAATGCGTTGACCGTATCCAATCCGGCGGCGAACCTCCCGCTCGCGCCTCACGCCACGGCCGTTGCGCGCCCGGCCACCCCCGGAGCCGTCACGGCAGGTGCGGACTTCGCCTACGTGTCGCTCGCGCCGGGAACCATCCCGAACGGCCAGGAAGCGAGTGTGCGCGATGCGCGCACCGGCAGTGCGGTGTGGGCCCCGATGGCTGACGGTGGGTTTTACCCCGTGCCCGTGACGGCCAATGCGGGTGACACTGTGGACCTCGAAATCCGAGTCAGCGGGAGCGCCAGCCTGGTGCGCCTCGTCCGGGTCGTGCCGCTGCGTCTCGCCCCGATCGTGGTGCGTACGTTCCCGCCGCGTGGGAAGCGGGACCAACCTCTGAACGCGAGCCTCGTGGTCGTGTTCAGCGAGCCGGTCGACGAGACCACCATCACCGGGACGGCCGTGCAGTTGTTCCGCGGGACGAGCAGCATCCCGGGCACGCTGACCCTGCTCCAGGGGAGCGGCTCGGCCGCCGCGTTTACCCCCGCCGCCCCGCTCGATCCGGACGCCGACTACCAGCTGGTCGTGAGCCAGGCCGTCAGGGACCGGGACGGCGACGCCGTCGCCGCAGCGCTGACGGTGCCATTCGCGACGGGCACATCCTCCACGGGGCCGCCGGCGTCGATCCAACTGTCAACGGACACGATCTTCATGACGGAGCCGACGTACCAGCTGACGGCGACGGTCCGGGACGCCGCAGGCAACATCCTGATCGATCAGCCGGTGACGTGGTCCACCAGCGACCCGAACGGCCTGACGGTCTCCTCAAGCGGGCTGCTAACGGCGCTGGCAGCGGGCGAATACTCCGTCCGCGCGAGCGTGGGTTCGTTCGAGGCGTTTGCATTTGTCATCGTCAGCGCCGGTCCTCCGGCGGCGGTGGCGGTCTCGCCCACGCAAGCGACCGTCTGGGCGGCGGGGGACACGATCAAGCTCACGGCGACCGTGCGCGACGCGGGTGGACGCTTGCTCGACCATCCTTCTGTGGCCTGGATCAGCAGCGACGTCGCCCTGGCGACCGTCGCGGTCGATAGCTCTGCAGGCGCTGGGCGGGCGTTCGCCACGGTCACGGGCGTGAGCTCGGGCAGCGTCACGATCACAGCGACGAGCGGGACGGCGAGCGCGACTGCGTCCGTCACGGTCACTCCCCCTCTGCCTGTCGCGTCCGTAACGGTCAGCCCTGCGTCGGCGATGCTGGTATTACAGGGAAAGATGCAGTTGTCCGCGGTGGTCCGGGATGCAAACGGGAGGGTGCTTGCCGGGCGGCCGATCGCTTGGACGACCGACAACGCGCCCGTGGCGACGGTGGATGCCAATGGTCTGGTCACGGCAATCGGCGTGGGTTCAGCAGCCGTGACTGCGACGAGCGAGGGCGTGAGCGACACCGCGGCCATCACGGCGATAGCGATCACACTCCAATCGGTGACCTTGAGGTTCGGTAATCACGCCTGTGGGCTCACCCGCAGCGGTGCCGCGTACTGCTGGGGGTCCAACGGCTGGGGAGAGCTGGGCGCTAGCTCATCAGTGCCAAGCAATCCGTGGCCGGCGCCGGTTGTCGGTGGGCTTGCGTTCTCCGCGCTGACCGCCGGCGGGGGACTCACGTGTGGTGTCGCCACCAGCGGGGCAGCGTACTGCTGGGGCTACAACGGCGACGGCGAGCTCGGCGACGGCTCGACCACCACGCGCAGCTCGGTCCCCGTAGGCGTTAGGGGAGGGCTCACGTTCTCCGCCGTGAGCCCCGGGTCCTGGCATACCTGCGGTGTCACCAGGACTGGTGCGGCATACTGCTGGGGGCGCAACGACAGCGGCGAGCTTGGCGACGGCTCGACCAGCTCCAGCTCGGTTCCGGTGGCTGTGACCGGTGGGCTCACCTTTTCCACGGTAGGCACGCTCACCTACGGCAGCACCTGCGGTCTCACGACGGCCGGGGCCGTGTACTGCTGGGGGGGCGGCTATGGCTCGGTCCCCGCAGCGGTGCCCGGTGGACTGACTTTCTCCACGCTGAGCGTCGGCGTCGACCACACTTGCGGTGTCACCTCGGGCGGGACGGCGTACTGCTGGGGAGCCGGCCCCGCGCTCGGCGACGGCACGACCAACTCTAGCGCGGTCCCCGTGGCCGTGGTTGGCGGGCTCTCCTTCTCCATGGTGAGTGCCGGGGGCGATCACACCTGCAGTGTCGCTACCGGGGGCGCGGCCTACTGCTGGGGCTACAACAACTACGGCGAGCTTGGCACAGGTTCAACCGACTATAGCAAGGTCCCAGTCCCGGTGACCGGTGGTCTCACCTTCTCCTCGGTGATAGCCGGCAGCCGGTCCACATGCGGGATCGACGTAGGCGGCGCCGCCTACTGCTGGGGATACAACGGCTCTGGTCAGCTGGGCAACGGTACCAGGACCAACAGTAGCGTGCCGGTGAAGGTCTCGGGCCAGCCGTAGAGCTATGACAATCCCCGGAGCCCGGTGCACGCAAGCCATCGCCCTCGCGCTACTGAGCGCGCTGGGGTGGCTGAGCGGCTGCTCCGACAATCCCGGGGGCCTCAACGGCCACCTGCCACCGCCACCGGAGGGCCTGGTCATCTCCGACCCGGTGCTGACAGCGGGCGTCACGGCCCGCGCAGGCGCGGTTCTGGCACGGCCGGCGGGAGCCACCGACGGTGGCGGCACCGTAGCGTACGTGTCCTTGGCGCCTGGCACGGTGCTGGCCGGCAGCAGGGCGACCGTGCGCCGAGTGGGCGACGTCGCCTCTCTGACCACGGCGGTGCTGGACGGCGGGTTCGATCCAGTTCCGGTCGACGCGCGCGCAGGCGACTTCGTCGACGTCCAAGTGACGGACGCAAACGGGGGAACGGTTTTCCAGCAGCGCGTCGCCGTACTGGCCGCTCGTGCACCGGTCGTCGTGCGCACGTGGCCGCCAGTCGGGAAGCGGGACACGCCGCTTAATGCCACCCTGGTCATTGTCTTCAGCGAACCGGTCGACGGAGCAACAACGACGGGAGCGGCCGTGCGATTGCTCCAGGGGGCCGATGCAGTCCCCGGCCGGGTTCGGTTCCTCGACCCGTCCCTCGACGCTAGTCACGTGCGCGTGGAGTTCGTCCCCGATGCTGCGCTGGTTCCGCACACGCAGTATCACGTCGTCGTGACACGGGACGTGCGCGACCTGAGTGGTGATCCGCTGGCAGCGGCGGTCACCGCCGACTTCACGACGGGTGAATCGTCCACCGGCCCGCCGGCCTCGATCCTGATATCGACGGATTCTGTACTTACCTTGGCCGTCGGTGAGACCTACCAGTTGACGGCCGTCGTTCGCGACGCAGTGGAGAATGAGCTTACCGATCAACCGGTCACGTGGGCGAGTGGAGACATCAACATCGCAATAGTGTCGCCTACTGGGCTCGTGACCACCCTCGCCGACGGCCTTGCCCCGGTCACCGCGAGCGTTGGCGCCGTGACGAAGCGAGTGTACGTCGCTGTCCGTCCGAACCCCGCGGCGTCGATCACGATTACACCCGATCCGGCCCCTGTAGCCGCGACGGACACCATCGTGCTAGTGGCCACGGCTCGCGATGCAGTGGGGAGGCTGATCAACGTGCCGTACCCGCCGATGGAGTGGACGAGCAGCGCGCCGGCCGTGGCGACGGTCACCGTATGCTGCGGGATTTACAACACCGTGGCGAAGGTGACAGGTGTGAAGCCGGGCACCGCCACCGTCACCGCCACGAGTGGCACGGCGCACGGGTCGGCGGTGGTGACCATCACTCCAGCTCGGCCGGTGGCCTCGGTGACAATCGTGCCGGATTCGACCACGCTGGTGGTCTCGGGGTTTGCCGAGCTATTCGCGATCCTGCGGGACGCGGACAACCAACTCGTCTCCGGCCGCACGGTGACCTGGACGGTCGGCAGCACAGGCGTGGCGACGGTGGACACGAGCGGCCTGGTGCACGGCGTGAGCCTCGGCTCCACGCGCGTGGTGGCGACGAGCGAGGGGATAGTCGATACCGCGGCGATCACCGTGACGACGATCAGCCTGGCGTCAGTGAGCGCCGGAGGCGCCCCGTTCTATCGGGGGCGATCGCACTCCTGCGGGCTGACGACTGGTGGGGCAGCCTACTGCTGGGGAGCGAACGGGTTTGGCGAACTCGGCCTCGGCGCACTGCAGGGCCCGGAAGACTGCGGCGGGAATCCCTGCGCCACGGTGCCCGCTGTTGTCGCTGGCGGACTCACGTTCACGTCGCTCAGCACCGGCGTGAATCACAGCTGCGCCGTCACCACCGGCGGGAATGCATACTGCTGGGGTGACCCTGAATTTGGCGAGCTCGGTAACGGCTCCAATCTCCCCACGGCCGTTCCGGTGGCAGTGAGCGGGGGGGTGACCTTCGCGGCCGTGACGGCGGGAGGAAATCACTCTTGCGGCGGCACCACCAGTGGAGCCGCGTACTGTTGGGGTCAGGGAATTGGTCAGTTTGGATGGAGCGACGTGCCCGTCGCAGTGAGTGGCGGACTAAACTTTACAGCATTGGCTGCGGGCACCGGATTCACCTGCGGTCTGACGACGAGCGGAACGGCGTACTGCTGGGGCCAAATCTACGACGATGGCACCGTTTGGAGCGCAGCCCCTGAGGCCGTAGGCGGCGGGCTTACGTTCGTCTCACTGACGAGCGGCCACAGGCATGCCTGCGGCCTCACAGCCGGCGGAACCGCATATTGCTGGGGCAGCGATGCTCAGGGCGAGCTGGGAGATGGCACCTTCTCCAACAGCCGAGTCCCTGTTCCGGTGAGTGGCGGGCTCACGTTCTCCTCAGTGAGCGCCGGTACTGAATACACCTGCGGCATCACCCCCAGCGGAGCGGCCTACTGCTGGGGCTGGGACGTCAACGGCGAGCTCGGCAATGGCTCGACGACCGGTAGCGCGGTCCCGGTAGCGGTGACCGGTGGGCTCACGTTCGCATCAGTGAGGGCCGGCGGCGAGCACAGCTGTGGCCGTACCACGACCGGAGCCACATACTGCTGGGGCTTGAACTGGGATGGTCGACTCGGCAACGGCTCGACCACGACCAGCCTCGTACCGGTGAAGGTCTTGGGGCAGCCCTAGGGCTTTCGGCGCCGGCGCGACTGCGAAACAGCCGCGCAACTCAGGACGGATACAGTGACCGGCCGTGGCGCGTCGGCCGCTGTATTCACATTTCTGCTCTCTGGCTCGTAGTAACTCTCCCCTGAGCAAGCCGTCCCCCGCCGTCCGTCTCACAGAGCATCAAACCAACGCGAGAGCACTCTTGCGGGAGAAGTCCATGACCCCCGTCCGCCACTGCGCCCCCACCCCGCGCCCACGATAGGGTAGACTCGGAAGGAGATAGGATCTGTGAAAGCGCTTCAGACGCTGACCCGATGCGTGACAGGCTTGGCCATGCTGCTCCTGGCCTGCAGCAAGAACTCGACGGCGCCACCACCACCACCGCCCGCGGTTGCGTCCGTGGCCGTCGCCCCGACGGCGGCCAACCTGATGGTTGGGGACACGGCGCGGCTCGTCGCGACCGTGAAGGACGCGAGCGGCAACGTGCTCACCGCTCGGGTCGTCACCTGGGCCAGCAGCAACCCAACGGTGGCCACGGTCTCCGGCACAGGGCTCGTCACCGCAGTACAGGCCAACGCGCACCAGGTCATGATTACCGCGACCAGCGAGACCGTGAGCGGGTCCGCGGGCATCACGGTGACGGCCCCGGTACCAACGGTGAGCTTCGCAACAGTCGAGGCGGGGGCCTATCACACCTGCGGCCGTACGACGGCCGGGGCCGCCTACTGCTGGGGCGACAACGGAGCCGCTCAGCTCGGGATCGGGGCGCTGTCCCCCGCTATTACCACAACCCTGCAGGCCGTCCGTGGCAGCCGCACGTTGACGTCGGTGAGCGTCGGCGGCATTCACGCTTGCGGACTGACGGCGGGGGGGGCTGCCTACTGTTGGGGCGCCGACCTCTACGGCGGTTTGGGCGGGGGCGCTCCCGGACCCGAGATATGCAGCACTTCCCAGTTCCCGTGCAGCTCGGCGCCGCTCGCCGTCGCCGGGGGACTGACGTTCTCGTCGCTGAGCGCAGGCTGGGGACCGACCTGCGCGTTGACCGCGAACGGTACCGCCTATTGCTGGGGGGACAACTCGGATGGCGGTCTGGGTGTCGGCACCAACACGGGTATCCTCCAGACTTGCAGTATTGGCGCGTGCAGCTACACCCCCCTCGCAGTCGCGGGTGGACTCGCGTTCACAACGCTCGGCGCTGGCAACTTTCACGCGTGCGGCCTCACCACGAGCGGGGCGGCCTACTGCTGGGGCGACAACTCGACGGGTGAGCTCGGGATCGGCGTCAATGTCGCGCCGGACACGTGCGCCATCGGCCCCTGCAGCCGGACGCCCGTGGCCGTCGCGGGGGGACTGACGTTCACAGCGCTCAACGTGGGTACACAGCACACTTGCGCCCGCGCGACTGATGGCAGCTGGTACTGCTGGGGCTTGAACAACTACGGGCAGCTGGGAACGGGTGCGACGGGACCGGAGCAGTGCGCCGGGGCGCCTTGCTCGAGCACGCCCGTGGCCGTCTCGGCCGGCATCAATCTTACAGCCGTCGTCGCTGGGCGGCGCCACAGCTGCGGTGTGACGCTGGCAGGCGCGGCCTACTGCTGGGGCGAGAACGTGTACGGCCAGCTGGGCGACGGCTCGACGACGAACAGCCTCACGCCGGTCGTCGTCGCGGGTGGCCGTACGTTCACGAGCCTGAGTCCCTTTTCCTTCCACACGTGCGGGCTGACGACAGCGGGCGTGGCGTATTGCTGGGGCTCTAACAGCAACGGCGAGCTCGGCGACGGGACAACCACCAGCAGCACTGTGCCGGTCCGAGTTGCCGGTCAGCCGGGAGCAGCCGCAGCGGCCTCCCGCCACGACGCCGCTCGCCTCCAGGGGACAGAGTCGGAGCCCGCGGCAGTGTCGCGCATGTTGCCGCCCTGAGGCTTGGCGCCATGCGGATGACGCATTGCTGATGGCGAACTGCGGATCGGGACGTGGTGTATCCCGATCCGCAATGTCCGGCCAGCAGTTCCCGGTCTTCCCAGCCCGCGCGCCACACCTTCGCGGCCCCTCTTCGTTCGCCAACTCAAGGTCGCTGAGCAATCCGTCCCCCGCTGTCCGTCTCACGGGGCATCAAACCAACGCGAGGGCACTCTCGCGGGAGGGCCCCATGACCCCCATGCGCCACTGCTGGCTCACCGTTCCCCTGCTGCTTGGTTCGTTCCTCATCGCGTGTGACGGGCGCCAGCCTCTCGCGCCGAGCTTCGCCGTCGTGAGCACGCCGGCGGTGCTCACCGCCACTGCGGTCTGGTTCAGCCAGATCAACCTCGCCTGGCAGGACAACTCGAAAAACGCGAGCGGCTCGGAGGTCTACCGCTCGACCACAGGGCCGAGCGGCGCATTCGCGCTGCGCGGTCCGACGGGGGCCGGCGTCACCAGCTACCCCGATGGGGGGCTGAGCGGAGCGACGCAGTACTGCT
>Ga0066659_10000692_pt1 | contig 13212 bp, 6 predicted proteins | sample GraSoiAngelo_108_FD_75176 | JGI IMG/M metagenome (GOLD analysis project Ga0066659, IMG submission 75176) | Grasslands soil microbial communities from the Angelo Coastal Reserve, California, USA - 14_0903_09_40cm | ecosystem: Environmental > Terrestrial > Soil > Grasslands | place: USA... | reverse complement strand
GGCGTGATCTACTATGACCCTTCCGGCTCCGGTTGCACCAGCGCCAGCCTCGTCCTGCAGTAACAATTCCTGATCTCACTGCCTCTGCCCCGCCGTCCTCTGTTTCCTACCGGGAAGTAGCCGCATTACTTGCTGGCGATGCCGCTGCGGTTTTTCTTGCCTGGGAAGAGATTCTCGACCGGCAGTTTGGCATCGAAGACAAGATTGAAAAAGCCCACCATCATCTCGTCCCAACTTTGCTCGCCCCAGGTAACTTCCTTTGTGGGGTCGGCGTTTTCGGGATTGCTGGGCGAGTTGTCGAAATGGGCAGTGCAATCGATTCTTGTGCCCTTTGGCAAAGCGATCGGCTCTTCTAGGTTGTACCAACTCTGCCAATGCCAATCATAGTGAGGCACGCTGAGAAGTGTTTTGCTTTCGCCCGATGGATAGAGCACGCGATATTCAAAGTCTTTGCCGCGGCCGTGCATGTGCGGATGCAGGCCCGAGAGCTTCACATCGGTCCCGACTTCAAAACTGGCATCCACGCGATAGTTGGGATGGCCGGGTGGGATTTTGAAAGTGCCGTTGGTGGCGGACAGAGTGAGCACACGCTCTTTGGGCGGCTCTTTGGCAAAGATGATGCCGAGTCTGGACTGATCGCGAGTGGCGTGGCCATGGGGCGTGTAGTGAACCTGAAAAATAATGTCTGAGCCGGCTTTGATAAGCTTGGCCTGGCCCGGGCGAAGAATTTCGGGAGGCTGACCTGGCGCGTAGCCGACCAGGAAATCGCTGGGAAGAGCGCTGGTGTCCGGCTGCTCTTTCGTTTTGATCTGTGGCGCGGTGAAGAAGACAGCTGGTTTTTGCCCGCGGAACCAATTGGAGTTGGGTTCGCGAACGTAGGCAATGATGTGATGAACGACCATGCGAGCGGTGGGGCGGACTTCGGCGGCCTGGATCCATCTGTCTTCGGTGAATCCAGTGGGGACGATCACGTGCTGGTAGTCGATCACGCCCGAAGCAGGAACGTCGAACGGCATTGGCAACTCGAGAACAAGATCGGGTTTTCCGATGCCCCAGCCCTCCACCCAGTCGACGGGCGGAGGCATATCCCTCGGATCGCCTTTCGGAGCGCCCGCATCGGCCCACTTTGTTAGAGTCTCGATTTCGGACGGGCTGAGGTTCATAGCGTTGGAAAATTTGCCGTAGCGAGGATCAGCAAACCAAGGCGGCATCTTTCCCGATTGCACGTCTACTTTCATCGCCATGGCCCAAGGCCTAGTCTGCTCGTAGGTGAGCATGGAAAAGGGCCCGGCCTCCCCCGGGCGATGGCAGACTTGGCAATTCTTTTGAAGGATGGGCGCAATGTCCTTCGTGAACGTGGGGGCCGCGGAGGGCACCGGCGAATTTGCCCACTGGCCAAACGACAATGCCGCAGACAGCAGAAGAACCAGGGTAAACACGAACCGGCCATTCATTAGCAGAGTTCCTCCGGGAGAAATGGAATTGGACAGAGAGTATAAGCAGGAAGACAAGACGCCACAACCGAATCGCGAGGGCGTGCGCCGGGTGTCGACGGGTGGGACACGCTTTCCTGGTCTAATCCTGTCTTGTCCCCTGATTCCACTCCTCGTCACTCCTCACCCAAGAACTCTATTCTCTTGTTTTCAAGCGATTCCGCACTCTTTGGCATCAGTACCTGGGAGTGGGCGTATGTTTTGCCAGTCGAGGCAGCTTTCACGGAGTTTCTCGGAGCCATGACGGAGCCATGCCATTTGCACCCGGTTACAGGAATGCTAGAATCCGAATGGAAACCCCATGACACCTGACAATTCACCTAAAACTCTCTACCAGAGAATTTGGGACTCCCACGTCGTTCGCGAAGAGCCTGGCCAGCCCTCGATCATTTACATTGACCGGCACCTGGTACACGAGGGCACCTCGCCCCAGGCCTTCGCCGGTCTCCGTGCCGAAGGCCGCAAGGTCCGCCGTCCCGATCTCACTTTCGCGGTGATGGACCATTCTGTCTCCACCACCGACCGCACGCTGCCCATCCTCGATAATGATGCCAAACTTCAGTTTGAAGCCCTGGAGAAAAACTGCCGCGAATCCGGCGTCCGCCTCTTTGACATGAACAGCAAGAATCAGGGCATCGTCCACATCATCGGCCCGGAGCTCGGCATCACCCAGCCCGGCCAGACCATTGTTTGCGGCGACAGTCATACCTCCACGCACGGCGCGTTCGGCACGCTGGCTTTTGGTATCGGCACCAGCGAAGTCGAGCATGTCCTCGCGACACAATGTCTCGTTCAGTCACGCTCGAAGACGCTCCACATTCTCGTCCATGGCAAGCGCCCCAAAGGTGTCACCGCAAAGGATTTGATTCTTGCCATCATCGGAAAGATCGGCATCGGCGGTGGCAACGGCCACGTGGCGGAATATGGTGGCGAAGCCATTCGTTCCCTTTCGATGGACGGACGCATGACCGTCTGCAACATGACCATCGAAGGCGGCGCGCGCGCTGGCATGGTCGCGCCGGATGAAACCACCTTCGCGTATCTTGAAGGCCGTCCGTTTGTCCCGCGCGGCAAAGCGTTTCTGGAAGCCGTCGAGCGCTGGAAGACGTTGCGCAGCGACGACGGCGCGAAATTCGACATGACCGTGGAGCTCCACGCCGAGCAGATTGCTCCGCAAGTCACCTGGGGAACGAATCCCGGCATGGTCACGAGCGTCACCGCGCGCGTCCCGGATCCGCATGACTTCAAGGATCTCAACGATCAGAAGGCCACGGAAAGCGCACTCAAATACATGGGCCTCAAGGCCGGCACACCCATCGTGGATATTCCGGTGGACCGCGTCTTCATCGGCTCGTGCACCAATTCTCGCCTCGATGATCTCCGCGCCGCCGCGCATTTTGTCGAGGGCAAGCACGTGGCAAAAAACATCAAGCAGGCCTTGATTGTTCCCGGCTCCCGCGGCATCAAGACCCAAGCCGAAAAAGAAGGGCTCGACAAGATTTTCCGCGCCGCCGGTTTCGAGTGGCGCGACGCCGGCTGCAGCATGTGCATTGGCATGAACGCCGACGTCCTGCCGCCCCATGAGCGCAGCGCCAGCACATCAAACCGCAATTTCGAGGGCCGCCAAGGCAAAGACAGCCGCACACATCTCGTCAGCCCGGTCATGGCCGCGGCCGCCGCCATCGCCGGCCATTTTGTGGACGTGCGCGAACTGGATGTTGCCGCCGTCGAGTAGCGTGGATGGATCATGCCGGTGGACACGTGCGGTTTGATCACATGCACGTGGGCAAGCGAATGCGATTGGAGCTTGCAGATGGAGAAATGCTCGAAATTCGGCTCCATGAGTTGACCGTTTGTGCCAAGCCCGAGCCTTGCTGTGGCATTACGTACATGATTTCCACGAATCGTTCCGAGGGAACGAGAGACAAAGGCTCGGCGTGCTGGACCGCGCTTCGCCAAATGGAGAGATTTCAAGTTTTGGGAGACTGAATCACATGCAACCGTTTTCAACGCACACAGGCATGGTCATGCCGCTCGATCGCGTCAACATCGACACCGATCAAATGGTGCCCAAGCAATTCCTCAAGGCGCTCACGCGCGAAGGCTTTGGCCGCATCCTTTTCTACGACTGGCGCTATCTCCCCGGCGAAAAGCCAAATCCGGAATTCGTCCTGAATTTCCCGCGCTACAAAGACGCGTCGATATTGCTGGCGCGCGCGAACTTCGGCTGCGGCTCGAGCCGCGAACACGCCCCCTGGGGCGTGAAGGACTACGGTTTTCGCGTCGTCATCGCCCCCAGCTACGCCGACATTTTCTACAACAATTGTTTCAAGAACGGCATCCTGCCCGCGACGCTCCCGGAAGACCAAGTCGAAGAACTTTTCAAGCGCACCGAAAAAGAAGAAGGGTATTCACTCACCGTGAATTTGCCGAACCAGACTATCGCCGACAAAGACGGCCTCATGTTCAAGTTTGAAATTGCCCCATCGCGCAAAGAAGTTTTGCTGAAAGGTCTCGACGACATAGGCACCACCCTGCAGCACGCCGCCGCAATCGACGCCTACGAAAAAGCCCACGCCGCCACCGCCACCATGTTCGACCTCATCGACGTAAAGTACTACTCCAACGGCCGCTGACGCCGTCTTTAGTCTTCAGTCTTTAGTTCAAAAAAAAACGGGGAAGGCCGCCTAGCCTTCCCCGTTCTGAAGCGAGAGTTTAGTCCCGCCAGAAGGTGTTAGAAGTTGAGCCGGATTCCAAACTGATACTGCCGGGGATTATTGCCCTGCGAACTGGTCACGCCCCAGTTGTTCACCCCAGCCGTCAGATCGAGGCCTCCATTGTAGAACACGGGGTGGTTGAAAAGGTTGGTGACGACGAACTGGAAGTCAAAGCCAACACGCTCCCAGATCTTCACGTCCTTCGTCACACGCACGTCCATGTTCCAATACCCGAAGCCTCGGATCTGTCCAACGCCGCCAGTACCCTTGTCCAAACCTAGGATCGGATCTCGAGCCGTGGCGAAGACGCCTGCCGGATCCGCAAACATGTTGAACTCCCCTCCACCAGCAACCTCGTGGACCGTGGAGCCGTAAGGGGGTTGCTTCGTGAAGATGCATTGCTCGTTGGTAAAGAAGTTGCGGCCATCTGCCGAGCCGAAAGCTTGGGCGTCGGTATTGGTGTTGCAATAGACCGGGGCCCCGCTACCATAGGCGAAGACCGGTGCAATAGACCAACCACCGAGGAGGCGCCCGATCGCGCCATGCTGCCCCTTGTAGTACGGGTCGTCAATCAAGGCGTACACGTTGTAAACAAACTTCCGATCAAAGTTCTGCACGCCATACATGTTATCGAGGTCGAAAGCATCGTTCGGCGTGTACTCGCTGGTGGCCTGGACGAAAGCTCCCGTGCCAAGAGCCTTGCTGTAAGTAAAGTTTTGCTGCAAGGTGACGTTGTGCCAATTGGTCATCTTGAGCGAAACGAACGCCCCGTTGTAGTTCCCATGGCCGATGCTGGCGTTGACGCCAACGCCGCTGGAGAGCTGGCCGTTACCGCCAAACGCTGAAGTATTCAGAGGGATGTTCAACATGCTGCGCTGGAAGTTAAAGCCCGGCACAGTGGTCTGCTGCCCTTGAGCCACGACGGTGCCATTCGCATTCGTGCAGCCGCCTGCCGTGGCACAAACGGGCCCACCGCCGGGGCCGCCCTTGTCCAGATTGGACCACAAAGTCCAGACTCTCTGGCGCCGGAAGCTGCTGAGCTGTTTGGTGACTACAGCCTCAGTGCAGCTCGCAAACCCGGTGCAAAAGCCCGTACCGGTTAGAGCGGCCTCAAAGAACGGCTGAGCCGTGATATTGGCCGGTGCTACAGTGATGCCAGTGCATGCAGTATAGGATATTGTGTCGCATCCCAGTGAGTGCTCGACGCCCGCGTAGGCTGCGGCAAAACTCTGCCCGCCTAGAGTCATCATGTATGGCACAACGTTGATGTTGACGGGCTGATATTCGTGGGTGATTCTCCGGCCTATGTATCCTACTTCCAAGAGAATCTTGTTGGACAGTTGGCGTTGGATGGTGAAGTCGAAAGAATCCACCACGTTGGGCCGGAAGTTCGTATCAAGAGCTTCACCGGCGGCCGCCGAGACGCTATTGACGCCCGGAAAGGTCGGCTGAGGAAGCGTCGGCGATGCGGCCGGAATGGGAGCGTTGTTGCCATCTGTTCCGATGCGAAATGCGTTTGCCGGCGTTAGGGCGGTGCTACCAGTGGGGACAGTGCAGGTCCCATCCATATTGTTATTGCCACACTGGACCGGCTGGATGAGCCCGGTACCCAGCAGCGGAACGAGGACGAGGTCCACGCCGTTCAGACGTCCGTAGACGCGGCTATAGCCGCCGCGAATGACGCTCTTATTGCCGCCGAACAGCTCGCCCAGGAAACCCTCTTTCATATTTGGATTCCAAGCCGCGGCGATTCGGGGGCTAAATGAGCCGTAGAAAGGTCGATAGGGGTACTTCTGCCCTCCTCCGGTATTGCCGACGAGGGCAAAGCCAACCTCAGGATTGTAAACCTGGCCTTGGAGTGCAGCCGCTTTGCGCGCATTCAAGTAGGTCATCAGGTCAAGTTGCTGGCCAGCCTGGTCTACGAGCTCGATCTGCTTGCCGAATTTCTCCACCGGCGGCATTTCGAGGGTCCAGCCCAAGCCATACGTCAGGGTGAAGGACGGCCTCATGCGCCAGGAATCGCTCCAGTAAACGTTGTAGTAAGGGATGGTGCTCTGGTCAAAGGCGTGCGTAAGCGGAGGATTCAGGGCCAGCGTCGGACCCGAGCGCGTGTAGGCAACTTGGGAGTCCGTGACGATGCCCAGAACTGCGGAAACGTCGCGAGCCCATTGAGTTGAATCTACGCCGGCAGGATTGGTACTGCTGAAGTCTATTAGACCGCCGCCGACGTTATCTCCGAGCTGGTAGGTTGGCTGGTAGTTGATACCGCCGCCGTTATCGGAGCGCTGGTGGTAATTGTAATTGCGCTGATAGGCGCCGCCAAAGGTGAAGAGATGGTTGCCTTTCAGCATAGTGATATCGTCGCGGAAAAACTTGTCCTGGCCGTCCCAGAAACGCGTGCGGACGTTTTGAGTGTTAACGTTATAAGGAGACAGAGCTACAGGCCCCGCGCCGCTGACGGTACTCTCGCCAAAGGGCTCAAGAGCCCCGCCGAGCTGGGAGAACTGCGGCACCCCGCCGGGATCGGCCCAAGACCAGAAGTTACGAAGGTAGCTGAAGTGGAAATCGTTGGTCGTATTGGAGGTGATGTTGGTGGTCAGCCCGGCAACGAAGTACCAAGGCTGCTGAGGACGCGTACCCAGAATAGCGGGAGTGCCCAGCTTGTCGCCAGCAAAGAAGCCTCCTATGTCAACCTGGCTCGTGGACGCTCTAACTAGTTTGTAGTAGCGGTAACTAGCATTGAAGTGCCATTTTGCGCCGAAATCATGGTCCAGGCGCGTGACTGCGAAATGGGAGGTGTAAGGACTCGAGGCATTAGCTCTGAATGCCGCCACGTTGACGCCATCACAATATGTCGTCCCAGAAAATGAGCCGCAGCCACCGCCTGAATTCGGCTCATTCGGAAGAGGCATGTTCGTGTTCCACATTTGCTTGACAAGGGAGTTGATTCCAATGCCGCGCGGATCACAGGCGGCGGCTCCGGACGGTCCGCAATTGGTTCCGGTGTTTAAGTTGAACACGGTGGGGACTGGCGCCGGTCCGCCTGGTGCTTGGCAGGCGGCGTTACACACGCCCAAGGTAAGAATACCTGCGCGCATGTTAGCAGATGGCACCAGCCTCTCAATCGTTGTGGAGCCGGGCCACCAGAACCCCTCGAAATTACCAAACATATAAGTTTTCCCGCCCAGAAACTTCTTTGGAATGATGGGGCCACCTCCGGCGGCACCTGCTCGGTTGTAATGATAGCTGGGCAGCGGATTGCCCGCCGCGTTGTTATCCCAAGTGTTGGCATTAAAATTGTTGTCGAAATAATATTCGTAAGCCGTGCCATGCCAGGAATTCGTGCCGCGCTTGGTAACAACTTGCACCTGCGCGCCGGCCGAACTGTTGAAGTCCGCGGTCTGGTTGGCGGTGTTCACTTTGAACTCCTCAATACTGTCGAGAGGAGTTGGCATCACGCCAGTGGGAACGCCACCGATCGAATTTGAAACGATACCACCCGTCGGATCGCCGCCAAAGCTTGGGGTGTAAACCTGCATGCTGCCGTCCATGTCGTTGGTATTCTGGCCGCCGTCGAGCATGAAGGTGCTTTGGTCCACTACCGCGCCCGCCACACTGCCATCGGGGGAGACGCCGGGCTGCAGAGTTACGAACGTGCTGCTGTCCCGGCCGATCGAGGGCAATGATTGTAAGAGATCGCCCGAAACGGAGTTGCCCACAGTGGCGTTCAAGGTTTGCAATTCAGCGCCTGTCGCCGTGACTTCCACAATTTGGCTCACTGAGCCAAGCTCCATGGTGACATTGAGTGTCAGCGTCGAGCCGACGGTCACAACTTGGCCGCTAATCTTTGTTACGCGGAATCCGCTCTGGTTTACGGTTGCATTGTAGGTTCCTGGAACCACGTTGGCGAAAATGAATCGCCCCGCGTCGTTGGTGGTCGTGGTTCGCGTGTCGTTCGTCGAAGGATCGACTAGCGCGACGGTGGCGCCGACGACCGCAGCGCCTGAGGGGTCCGTCACCGTGCCAGCAACCGTTCCCGTGGAAGCGGACTGGGAGAATAAACCCGACGGAGTCAAAACACACAAACAAGATAGAGCAACTACCACCAAAACCACTCGCTTGCTTAGCATGCAACTACCTCCTGGTTAAGCCATGACTGGCTCACCTGAACTGTGCACACCCCTACTTGCGAACCGCGCAAGGTAACAAAAGGAAGAATTTTGGAAGGCGCCATAGATCCGAAATCCACTCGCAAGATGGAACCTGGCTGACAGGAGAGCAAATTCCGTACCAGCGCAATTCCATCAGGTAAGTTCTCAATTCTTCGTGATTTATACGATCGTTAGCGGAAATGAACGCGCGAGTTATCTACGTCTGGCCGTAGTTTCATACGGACTTTCATAGATACTGTCCGATGGTCCGCCTCGCCATCCCTGCATACCGCAGGGAGCGACGGGCCATCACCGAAATATTCGAACCACTCGCGCAACCAACCAATCCCAAGGCGCCGACCGTGTAACCACAAGATTCTATTCGGGCTATATATTGCGGCCGATTCGCTTTGTCAATATATTTCTACTTCCCATGCAAAACTTTAGCTAAGCAAATCTAAATCTTGAGCGACTGTGAGTACTAGCAGCAACCCATGCATTTCGAGTGGCGCACGGTGGAAAAGCAGGGATAAGGAAAGCAGGGACTCTTAATTAGCTTGGTAGACCGTGCGGCCGCCGACGACGGTGCGGAGCACGCGCGTCTTGGTGAACTGGGCGGGAGGAATCTTGGTTAGATCGTTCGAAAGGACGATGAAATCCGCGTACTCGCCCTGGTTCAGCTCACCTTTCTTACCTTCTTCGAACTGCGCGTAAGCAGAACCCGAGGTGTACGCGCGGATGCATTCGTCGAGGGAGATTTTCTCCTGCGGCTGCCAGCCGTTTTTTGGGCCGCCCTCCGGGCGTTCCCGCGTGACACACGCGTACAAACCGCGAAACGGACTGATGGGCTCCACGTTGTAGTCCGTTCCAAACGCCAGCGGCACGCCGTTTTTCAGCATGGTGGCCCACGCATAGGCACCCACGATGCGCTCTCGCCCGATGCGATCCTCGGCCCAGCGCATGTCCGTGGTCTGATGCGAGGGCTGCATGGAAGCAACGACGCGGAGTTCCGCAAAGCGTACGAAATCCATGGGCGCGACGACTTGTGCGTGTTCGATGCGGTCGCGACGGTCACGGGGACCGTTGGCCTTGGCGACGGCTTCAAAAACGTCCAGCGCGATGCGATTGGCGCGATCACCGATGGCGTGGAAGGCCAACTGAAAGCCGGCCTTGTCGCGCTGGATAGCCATGGTTGTGAGTTTTTCCGGATCGTTGGTGAGGATTCCGCTCGTAGACGGATCGTCGGAATAGGGCTCGAGCATCGCAGCGGTGTGCGAACCCATAGCTCCATCCGTGAAAGCTTTCAGCGCACCAGTCTTCAACAACGGATCCTTGGTGCCGCCCTGAGCCCGCATATTCTGCAAGTCGTTGAGCGGCAGATTGAACGGGAGCCACTCCGTGATTCGGACGGTGAGTTTGCCTTCTTCTTTCAGTTGCTGGTAGACCTGAAAATCCGCCCACTCGGAAAAATCCTGAACGGAAGAGACACCGTTCCTGGCAACATTCTGAAGGACCAGCTCGATTCCCTTGCGGCGCTCTTCCGCCGTGGGATCGGGAATCCGCACTTTCACCATGGACATTGCCGCATATTCTTTCAACATTCCCGTGGGCTCGCCAAGCGCATCGCGTTCGATCTCACCGCCCGGAGGGTTGGGAGTGGTCTTATCGATTTCTGCGCTCTTGAGTGCGAGCGAATTCGCGACGGCCACATGGCCGGAGATGTGTGTAAGGATGACGGGATTCTTGGGAGCAACGGCATCGAGCTGCTGGCGATTAGGGAATTTTTTTTCAGGCCAGAGCGTGTGGTCCCAGCCACCGCCGGTGATCCATTCCCCTTCTTTGTGCTGCGCAACGGCGGCGGCGACACGCCTCTGCATTTCTTCCGCGGAAGGCACGCCCGTTAGCGGGACGGCGAGTTCATCCGCGGCGGCGCCACCGAGGTGCACGTGCGCGTCATTGAAGCCGGGCATCACAAATTGGCCTTTGAGCGGGACCGTCTCCACACCTTCCTGGCCGCCCCCGCAATCGAGCAGGACGTGGTCCATCTTGCCGATACAACTGATCTTTCCCTCACTGACGGCCATGGCTTCCGCCCATGGATGCGCAGGATCATTCGTGTAAATGTGCCCGTGAGTGTAATAGGTCGTGGTTGGAGCCTTTTGAGCTACACTCGATTTCGCCTGGAATGCTGCAACGATGGCGACGACGGCGAAGGGGAGGATGCTGGCAAGGAATCGAACGCGATTCGTCCGGATCTTCATCGGGATTTCTCCTCGGCAACTCCGGAGACCCCGAGGAGGGTAAGCAGCGCGCGCTTTAAACCGGCTTCCCGGCCGGCGGAATCGTACCATTCCTGCAGCGAGTGTGCCCCGCCGCCGCTGCCGCCGGCACCGATGGAGATGGCGTCGATTCCCTGGGACAGCGGAATATTCGCGTCCGTCGACGAGCGTTCGATGCGCGACTGATTGCCGACAACCTCATCAGCCGCGCGAAGTGCGGCCAGCAGCGGCGAATCCGCGGCTAATTCTCCGCCCGGACGGCTCCCCAACAGTTCGACCTTCCATTCCAGCTTTCCTTTAGAGCGGGCGCGCGCAGAATCCATCTCGTCGCGAGCGCCCGCACTGATGCACTCGCGAAGCGCGGATTCCAGGCGGGTCAGTTCGTCCTCGCTTTCGGACCGAATATCGACTTTCAGGCGCGCTTCATGGGGAACCGAATTCACCGACGTACCGCCTTCGATCTGGCCAATGTTGAAGGTGGTGCGAGGGCTGGCCGGAACTTTTGTATTGATGAAGCGCACCGAGCCGCGGACTAGGGCGTTTATAGGATTGGGCATGCCGAAATCGGACCAGCTGTGGCCGCCCGGACCGGTGATCAGGGCTTCGAGTCGGCGCGAAGCCAGCGCTCTCGTGGTCACGTGATCGGTGCCGGAGCCGTCGAGCACAATAACCGCTTTGAGTTTCCCGCGGTAGATATCGACGAGGGCGCGCATGCCTCGCAGATTGCCTTCACCTTCTTCGCCAACATCGCCAACAAATAGAACGGTGCGCTGCGGCTTGAGGTGCGCGAACTGCACGGCACGCGCCAGCGCCAGTAGCGCTGCCAAACCGCTGCCGTTATCGGAGATTCCTGGTGCGGTCATGCGACTGCCGTCGCGATGAACTTTCACGTCCGTGCCGGGAGGAAAAACTGTATCGAGATGCGCCGCAATAACGACAATCTCTTTTTCATTCACGCCACGCAGTTCCCCGGTGACGTTGCCGGTCATGTCGATCTGCGCCGGCAAGCCGGTTTCAGCCAGCAACTCTTTGACCGCCGAAGCACGCTGCGCTTCCTGAAATGGTGGCGCCGGGATTTCTGTGATGCGTGCCTGTTGGTCGTTGACCCAGGATATATTGGGCGTGAACCAATCGAGAGCGGCGCGGACTCGTGCGTTGTCGGAAAGCCGTAAACCTTGGGCCTGGCGTGGCGCATGGGGAGAGGCAACGGTGCGAGCCGGCATAGTCAGAAGAATAACGCAAACGAGGACGCGTTTCACCGTCGGCTTGCAAGGCCGTTTTCCGCTCAATTGCGTGTGGCCTCAGTGCAAAGGGCGAAAACTTCCGCATCGGAGAGGACCCGCGGGGACTGCTTAGCGGCGTCAAAGATGCGCGTGACAACAGCGTCGTCTGCGGGAATGCGGTGCTTCTCCAGCCAGAACAGCACGTTGGATTTGCCGCTCATCGGGCCGATCTTGATAACCTGGTCGAGCCCGAAGAGATGCGCGGGCACGCCGCTGTATACCGCATTGGCGAGTTCGAGATCATTCTTTCGAAAGGCATTGATGAGTGCGGCGGCGTGAACTCCGGTTGCGGTGCGAAACGCGTCATGGCCGACGACCGGATAGTTCGGCGGAATCAGCGTGTGCGTGGCCTTGGCGACTTTTTCGCAATACTCCTTGAGCCGGGAGAGATCCTGCTGGATGAGACCCAGGAGTCGAAGATTGACGAGCATTAATTCCATGGGGGTGTTGCCGACGCGCTCGCCGAGGGCGTTGGCGGCGGCGTGAACCTGTTGCGCGCCGGCAGCGACGGCCGCGAGCGAATTGGCGATGGAGAGGCCGCGATCGTTGTGACCATGCCAATCCACGCGGATTTTTTCCCTGGATGGCCTCACAATTTCATCAACGGCGAACTTGACGAGACTGAACGCGCCGCTGGGAGTGGCGTGTCCCACGGTGTCGCAAAGAACGATGGCGCGCGCGCCGTTTCGAATGGCGACAGAGTATAGCCGCTTGACGGTATCGGGGTCGGTGCGAACCGTGTCTTCGGTGACGTACATGGACGGAAGCCCGTTCTCGACCGCGAACTTTACCGCTTTTTCGGTGATGCGCTCGAGGTGCTCGACCGTCCAGTCTTCCACGAGGCGGCGGATCGGGCTGGAGCCGAGGAACGTTGCAGCTTCAATGGCGACGCCGACGCTGTGCGAAATTTCCACGATGGGGCGAATGTCATTTTCATGCGTGCGCGCCGCACAGTTGGGCTTGATCTTCATCCGCTGCGTGGCGATTTCGCGGGCTAGCGCTTCGGTGTGCGCGAAGGCCCGCGGCCCGGCGCCCGGAAGACCGATATTGACAGAATCGATTCCCAGGGATTCCATCAGATGCAGGATTTCTATCTTTTCTTCGATGCTGGGGTCGAAGACGGAAGGATTTTGCAAGCCGTCGCGCAGGGTTTCGTCATTCATCAACACGCGCGTGCCCGGAGGAATCGCCGGCGGCGTGGCGACGTTCCAGTCGTAGATCCATTCGTTCTGCTGCACCGCGGGCCTCGTTGGCTGCAAAATCGATAACTCTAGTTGCGCAATGTGTAG
>Ga0066659_10000690_pt1 | contig 13217 bp, 11 predicted proteins | sample GraSoiAngelo_108_FD_75176 | JGI IMG/M metagenome (GOLD analysis project Ga0066659, IMG submission 75176) | Grasslands soil microbial communities from the Angelo Coastal Reserve, California, USA - 14_0903_09_40cm | ecosystem: Environmental > Terrestrial > Soil > Grasslands | place: USA... | reverse complement strand
GGCGAATATATGGAAAAGAACATGGAGCGCAGTGACGTGCCGGAGTTTTCGAGGCAAAAGATGCGCGATGTGATCGCCGCGATGCGCAAGAACGTAGGAAAAGCGTTTGCCGCCGGTGTGAAAGTGGCGTTCGGCACGGACGCGGCGGTCTATCCGCATGGACTCAACGCGGGTGAGTTCCACGTTTACGTGAATCTGGGAATGACGCCGCTGGCGGCGATCCAAACGGCGACGATCAACGCTTCCGACTTGCTTGGATCAAAGTATCTTGTTGGTTCGCTGGAGCCAGGTCGGTGGGCGGACGTGATTGCGGTGGATGGCGATCCGACGAAGGACGTTACGATACTCGAGCACGTGAAGTTCGTTATGAAGAATGGGACGGTTTACAAGAACGACTACTCAAAACGGTAATTGCTATCGAACGGCGGAATGGCGGAAGCGGGATCATTTGCGGACCGCGTCAAGCAGCAGGCGGACATCGTTCGCGTGGTGGGGGAATACGTCCGTCTGAAAAAGAGCGGGCAGAATTTTACCGGGCTGTGCCCGTTTCACGCGGAAAAGTCGCCGTCGTTTGCAGTACATCCGACGAAGCAGATTTATCACTGCTTCGGATGTGGCGTGGGCGGGGACGTTTTCAAATTCGTGATGGAGATGGAGAAGTGTGGGTTTCCCGAGGCGATTCGAATCGTTGCGGAGAAATGCGGTATCGCGGTTCCGCGGCAGAAGGAGCGTTCGCCGGAGGAGCGGAAAGAGAATCAGCAGCGAGTCGTTCTCGTTGAGCTACACCGCGAGGCGCAGAGTTTTTTCGTGAAGCAAGTCGAAGGGACACTGGAAGGAAAAGCGGCCCGGGCGTATCTAGAGGATCGCGGGCTAGATAAGGATGCCATCGCGAGTTTCGGAATTGGATACGCGCCGAGTGGCGGCGATGCGCTGCTGCGCCATCTGAAACACAAGTACAACGAAAAGTTGCTGGTCGAATCGGGGCTGGTTTCTCGCGACCAGAGCGCGGGGAGGTTGTTCGACCGGTTTCGGCGGCGCATCACGTTTCCCATTTCGAATGAATCGGGAAAGATCGTGGCATTCGGAGCTCGCGCGCTGGGCGATGACATGCCGAAATATCTCAATTCGCCCGAGACACCGATCTATTCCAAGAGCAGCGTGCTCTATCACATGGACCGTGCGAAGGAGGGCATTCGCCGACAGGACTTCGCGATTCTGGTCGAAGGTTACATGGATGCGATCTCGGTGGCGCGCGCGGGAATCAGCAACGTGGTGGCGAGCTGCGGCACGAGCCTCGCCGAGCCGCAGATCAAGTTGCTCGGGCGTTTCACGCGGCGTGTGATTGTGAATTACGATCCAGACACGGCCGGACAGATCGCCACGGAGAGATCGCTCTCTCTGCTGCTCGAGCAGGATTTCGAAGTGCGCGTGCTCGCGCTGCCGCCGATAGGCAATCGAAAGGCTGACCCCGATTTATTTATCCGCGAGAAGGGGGCGCAGGAGTACCTCAACTTGCTGAAAGAGGCACCGCCTTACGTGGACTACCTGATTGCACGGGCCCGGCAGATGGATTTGACCAGTGGAGAAGGAAAACGGCAGGCAGTGAATTTTCTGTTGCCTTACGTCCAGAAAATCCCCAATCGCATCCTGCGCTCCGAATGGGCAACCCGCATCGCGCAACAACTGCGACTGGATGAGCCAGTACTGCGTGCAGCGCTTAGCAAAGCGGCAGCGGAGCGCCGAAGCGAGGTGAAAATTCAGCCGGAACTCGTCGGACGCGCGGCCAAGCCGGTGGAGCGGCGGCTGATTCGTATGCTTGCTGAGGCGGAAGGCTTCCGGCAGGAACTTGCCAAGCAACTGCAAAATGCCTGTTTGTATCACGGCCTGGAGACGGAGAAGATTTTTGCGGCGCTGGTGATCGCCAGCCTGTCCGGGCAGCCTCTGCAAGTCAGCGAAATAGGTGCGGTGCTGGAGGAGCGCGACCGGCGGCTGCTCTTCGAGATTTTGTTCGAAGAGGCCAACGAGCCGACCTGGGAAGAGGCCATGAGTTGCGTCGAGGCGCTGCAGCACCGGCAAGCGGAGCGGGAGCTGGCCGACGTGCAGCGCAGCATCGAGGCGCATCCTGCGGCACCGGAACTGCGAGAGCTGCTGGAGAAAAAACAGGAACTAATGCGACGGCTGGCCGCGGCGCGGTGAACACTGGTTCTGGTCCAGCTTGGCTGAAGGGTCACGCCGTCGAAAGAACCAAGCCGAAACCGCGAGAAGCGCCGCCGGCAGCCAAATCCAGAGGAGCTCGCTCTGGAGGACAGCCAGACCGCGATTCGTGAAAAATCGCCCGATACCGATCGGTGACACTCGAATTGGAGTCCAAGGAAGAAAATAACGATGATTATTGAAAGGGGCGAACAAGGCGACTCCCAGACCGCCGTCCGTCATGGCGTCGAAAAAGCCATGGCTGGCGGTCGCCAGAAAGAAATATATCCCCAGGGGAAGTCGGCCAAGGCCGGGCGGGACTCGCCAAAACCCCATGAACATCAAAGCGCTTGCCAGGAAAGCCGCGAAAAGAAGTGAGTGGGTGAATCCGCGGTGGCCCCAGAAGTCGCCGTAACGGATGCCGAATCGGAATCCGATCACGTCAAGATCGGGAATCACCGAGCAGATCGCACCCACGACTCAAACCCGCCTTGCGGTCCCGGGGCGGTAGAAACATGCTCCAATGCCGAGAGCAGCTACGGCATGCGACAACGCGGATGCCACGTCAAATCTCTCCGTTCCCATCGGAAGCAAGAGTAAACTGTAGCGGCAAGGTCTTCCACAGAAATCCTCGAATTAAGACATTGACGGGATGAGAGTTAAATGTGTAGCGTAATAGGGTTACGCGAGTAACGGTTTTGCCGTTAAACGCATCTATATAGGTGTACCTGGCGGCAGGGGCCGGGCTCCAAAAGTGCGGGAGACGGGCAACGCACGGGGCGAGCGGCGCGGTGCAGAGTTAGTCAAACAAAAATAGCGAGCGATCTTCTGGGGAAATTCCCTCGTGGTCTGCGCCTGCGCGCCAGCTTGCGCGTGGCTCCTCCGGTGCGCCCGGGAGTGCTTTGGATGGCGGTCAATTAGCGGGAGGAATTTGTGGCAGCAGTAGGCCTTGAAGAGAAATATGATGCGGTACGCCAGCTCATTGCGGTGGGCAAAGAGCGCGGCTACCTGCTCTACGATGAAGTAAACGATTCGCTTCCGGCAGAGGTCCATTCCTCGGAAGAAATCGACGATCTCCTCACCACCTTCGAGCGGAATGGCATCGAGATTTATGAGGACCAGGCTTCGGCAAAAGCCGCACGCGCCGTGGAAGTTTCCGCGGAGGCCGGTGAGCACGAAGTTGTCGTCAAGGACGATGCGCACTCCGACGAAGGCAGCAGCGACCTCGACCTGACACCTGGTTCGCTCGAAAAAACAAACGATCCTGTGCGCATGTATTTGCGCGAGATGGGCACCGTACCGCTGTTGACGCGCGAAGGCGAAGTCACGATCGCAAAGCGCATCGAGCGCGGGCAACTCGTGGTGATGAAGTCGATCACGCGCTCACCGATTGTCATCAAGGAATTGATTGCCGTTGGCGACGATTTGCGCAAGGGCGTTCGCTCAATCAAAGAGATCGTCCAGTTTGACGATGAAGAGCTCACCGAAGAAAAGATCGCCAACAAGACCAAGCAAACGCTCAAGTACATCGACAAGATTGCGAAACTGTACGAGACGGCGCTGAAGCAGGCCGCCAAACTCGATAAGACACCGAAGGCGAAGAAGCGGTCGTACATCCGCGCGAAGTGGGACGTGGCGCGCACGCGCGTGGAGATTTCCGTCGCCATTCGCGACATTGACTTCAATCCATTTGAGAAAAAGCGCCTGATCGACAAGATGCGCGGCACGGTCGAGCGGCTGCAATCGCTGGAACGCGAAGCCGGTCGCCTGGAGCGCCGCGCGGACGTGGCCAAGGGCGACGTTGCGGCGGAGGCCCGCAAAGAACTGCGCACGCGTCGCACCGAGCTGAAAGACATCGAGGAGGCCAGCGAGGTTGGGCTCACCGAGCTGAAGCGCACGCTGACATTCATTCACCGCGGCGAGGCGGAAGCCGAGCAGGCTAAAAAAGAATTGATCGAAGCTAACCTCCGACTGGTCGTTTCGATCGCCAAGAAATACACCAACCGCGGTTTGCAGTTTCTTGACCTCATTCAGGAAGGCAACATCGGCCTGATGAAAGCGGTGGACAAGTTCGAGTGGCGCCGCGGATACAAGTTTTCGACGTATGCGACGTGGTGGATTCGGCAGGCCATCACTCGCGCGATCGCCGACCAGGCGCGTACCATCCGAATTCCGGTGCACATGATCGAAACGATCAACAAGCTGGTGCGCACTAGCCGCCAGCTGGTGCAGGAACTGGGGCGCGAGCCGACCAGCGAAGAAATCGCCAAGCGCATGGACATTCCCGTGTCCAAGGTGCGCAAGATTCTGAAGATCGCGCAGGAGCCAATATCGCTCGAAACTCCCATCGGCGAAGAAGAAGATTCGCATCTTGGCGACTTCATTGAGGACAAAGCCGTGGTTTCGCCATCCGATGCGGTCATCAACTTGAACCTGAAGGAACAGACTTCTTCCGTGCTGAAGACGCTGACGCCGCGCGAAGAAAAAGTCATCAAGATGCGCTTTGGCCTGGACGACGGCAGCGAGCACACGCTTGAAGAAGTCGGCCAGTCGTTCGCCGTCACGCGCGAACGCATCCGCCAGATCGAAGCCAAGGCGCTGCGCAAGTTGCGCCACCCGTCGCGTTCGCGCAAGCTCCGCGCGTTTCTCGAAGGACCTTCACGCGATTACCTGTAGAAAATTCAGAACAGGGCGCCCCCGAAAAGCTCGGAGGCGCTCCTATTTTGGGGCTGGATTGTTCCGCGGAACCCGGCCGAACCGCAGAAGCATCCGGATCGTCCACACCAGCATGAACAGGACGAAGCCGGCGATGTACAACATGCGGGAAATATCGGGCCGGCCATCCGGATGCAGGTTGGACTGGATGGCATAGTCGAACGTAAGAATCATGACCAGGAGGACGGCGCAGCCGAACCACGCGAAATAGCTGTTCAGGAACGCCTGCGTTTCCGAAAAATGTTCCGGCGCGAGCCAGTATTGCTTGTTTGGAAGGTTGATCAATTGAGTCGGCATCAAGGAGATAAGGCAGGGGATGCCGAATCCGACGAGCAAAGCGAGAACACTAATTTCCACAAACACCGCAAAGAAAGCCGAGTTCGTTTGCCAGCCGTTGGGGACGCCCTGTGCGTTGAAGTGCGAAGCCACCACTTCGGGCAATTCCGCGTAGTAAGACGAAAAACAAATTGCTGCGCCCGCGGCGAGGACGGCGAATAACGTTCTGGGCAGCCTGGCATCTTGCATTTGAGCCCCTCAGGCCACACTAAACAAGACTAGCAGCGGAAACAATAGCGGCACAGCGTTTGCTACCGGAGTTATCGCACGTGCCAACGAGAGTCGCGCACGGCAGCTCGATAAGAATGTCTCTCTTGCGAAAAAAATTTCTTCTCGGTTACGCGCTTCGAATTGATGCATATTAGAACAGTGAAGATTTGCTAGAGGTCAATGAAGACGACAAAAAAATTCATCGCGATTGTTCTGGTTCTGCTCCTCGGCGCTACGGTGTACGGATTGTACCGCACCGGGCAGCCGGCAAACGCGCCCGGGGCACCGGACAAGACGAAATATGGAAGCGCTGCGCAGGCGCCCATTGTCGATCAGACGCCCCTCTTAACGGCGCAGCGGCTAGCGAAGATGGGCCTCAGCGCGGAGGAATTGCCGTTTGCCCAGGAAGCGTTGCGGCTCGGAGATCAAGAGATGGACCTGGCGTTCGCGGCGGCGGTGCGGGACGCCGAGGAGCGTCCGCCGGTGTTGAGCCCCGAAGCCAAGGGGATCCAGGCGCGGCTGCAGAAGGCGCAGAGGGCTTTGGAAGCGGACGAAACGCAGGTCAAGCAATTGACGGCCGAGGAGGAAAAGGCTAGCGGAGAGAAAAGAGACGCGCTGGATGATCAACTCGATGTGGCAAAGGCGCAACTTGAGTTGGACCAGGACGAGGTTGATGACGCGAAGCAGGATCTAATCCGTGCGGGGGGCGATCCGCAAGGCCGCATTCAGACGATGGTCGAGGAGCACGAAGCGGCTTCGCACACCGCGGACACCCTGAAGGTGACGGTGACCGCGCCCGTAGAAGAGCGCGGGCTGATTCACCGGTTTCAGCAGTGGTCGGTACTCCATCAGAAAAAGTTGGATTTGTGGCGCGCGAAAGAGGATGCAGAGTCGCTCGCGGCTTCGTTTTCCGCAAAGCATAACGCGATGGAAGCGCAGATCGCCACGGCCGAAAAGGAATCGAGCGAGGAGCGTGCCCAGGCCCGTGCGGGGACCACGCCCTCCAGTGCCGGAAAGAGCGCCAACCGCAGCCGCGAAGAATCAACCGCCCTACTGAAGGCGACGAAGCGACGCTCCGCCGATGAGAAAGCGCTTGCAAGCTTTGACAAGCGCATCGATAACCAGAAGCAACTGGCGGAAGTATACGGCAATTGGATCGAGGTGATTGCGGCCAAGCAACGTTCCGTCGTGCACCGTGTGCTGACGGGGCTGGCCGTCATATTTGGAATCTTGCTGATCGGACTGTTCTTCGACAGCTGGCTGGAGCGCTTGCTGGGGAAGACCTCGCTGGATCGCAGGCAAGTCGAAACGCTCCGTACGGTGACGAGCGTGGCGGTGCAGGTCTTTGCGGTGCTTTTCATCTTGCTCGTAACTTTCGGGCCGCCCAGCCAGCTCGGAACGTTCCTCGGGCTTGCGGGCGCGGGCCTCACGGTTGCGCTAAAGGATTTCATTGTGGCCTTCATTGGCTGGCTGGTGTTGATGGGGGAAAATGGGATCCGCTTGGGCGATTGGGTGGAGATCAACGGCGTGACTGGCGAGGTGGTCGAGCTCAACATGTTTCACACCGTGCTGCTCGAAACCGGCAATTGGACCGATTCCGGCCATCCCACCGGGCGCCGCGTTACGTTCACGAATAGTTTTGCCATCGAAGGCCACTACTTCAATTTTTCAACCTCCGGCCAGTGGCTCTGGGATGAACTACAGGTCGTGCTCCCGGCAGGGCAGGATCCCTATCCCATCGTCGATGCGATTCAGGAAAAAGTTGCCAAGGCTACGGCAGAAAGTGCAAAACAGGCCGAGCAGGAATGGAAAAGCGCGGCGCGTTCGCGCGACATGAGAGCTCTCTCCGCGGCGCCCGCGATCAACGTCAAGCCCGTTATCGGCGGCGTCGAGATCGCCGTACGCTATATCACGCGCGCCAACGAACGCTACCAATTGCGCGCCAAACTCAATCAGGCGGCCGTGGATCTACTCGGTCAGAAGGCTGTTCCTCCCCCAGCAGCCCCTGCATCCCTGCCCCCTTCCAACTAGACCACATCCACGGGCGGCTGGCGGTCACTCTGCACTGCTTCGCGCGCGAACTTGTTCCGAGGTCAACCCGAATCTTCCCGCCGAATGCGTCCAGTCTGTCCGCTGGAATGCAGCGCGCCACGCGCACGGTACGGTCACGCACATTCCCAAAATATTGCAGGAACGGCTGAATCGTGGGGATTTCCATGGCGGCCTCGCGCTAAAGAATGCTCGTCACTGAAGCATAGGGCAAGAGCTGGCGTGCGCGGATCGAAGAGACTGTGGCTCCGGTGTAGAGCAACGCCAGGAGCGAGTAGCCGGCAATCAGACCCGCGCCTTGCGCTACCCACCCCAGCGCAATACTCATGAAACGCTGCACCACCGTCGTCAGAGTCGACATCGCGGATTGCGTCCGCCCCATGAAATGTCTTGGCACGATGGACATCAACGAAGACTGCGCCACGACTCCACCGAGCGCGCGACAAAATCCAAACAAAATCTGCATCATTACGGCGCCAACAAGAAATGCAACGAACGGAGTCGCCATGTGCCCCGCCGCGAGTCCGGCACACGCCGCAACATAGAGGGGCATGCGCATCGCCTGGGGAAGCTGGCTCGCAATCAGTCCTCCGATGATCGCGCCGGTGGCCCAGCCGGCCTCCAGGAATCCCAACCCCCGCGGGCCGGAATGCAAAATATCATTTGCCAGCGCCACCAGCACGACGTTTGCGCTTACCACTCCCGCCATCATGATGGAATGCGTGATGCCCAGCGCGCGCACCAGCGGCTGCTGCCGCAGATACGCGAAGCCTTCCTTCATGTCGGCGTAAACGGCGAGCGACAGGCCGGCTTCCGCGACCTCCGGATTTTCTCCGGTCTCCAACGCCTCAGCAGTTGCTTCGGTGGCTTCGTTGTACTCCCGAGGGTATTTCTGGCTCTCCCGCGGCGAAACGTACCCGCGGCGCAATCGATAGAGGCAAAACGCGGAAACGAAATACGTCAGGCCGTCGATAAAAAGAATTCCCGCGATTCCAGCAGTGTTGTAAAGGAAGCCGACGAAAGCGCCCGCAATGAGCATCCCGCTCTGTACGCCGACCAGCACCGCGGCATTCGCGCCGGTGAACTGACTGGACGGAATCACCTCCTGCACCAGCGCGTTTACCGTGGCCCAGTACATCGCAGACCCGATGCCGGTGATTAGGGTCATGGCGTAAAGGTGCCAGAGCTGCAGCTGGCCGCGCCACGCGATGTAGGCTGTGGCGAGGACGAAAAAGGCGCGTACCAGATCGAGCAAGACTCCCAGGTAGCGCCGGTCGATTCGATCGATCAGCACGCCGCCGAGGAAGGGCACGAAGAGTCCCGGCAGGGTCATGACGATGACTTGCCCGCTGACCTTCACGGTCGAGTGCGTTGCTGCCAGGATGTACCAGCTCACTCCCGCGAAGTTCATCCCGCTGCCGAAGAGCGACACAAACATCGCGAGAAAAAAATAGCGGAAGCCGCGCTGCGCCCAGATCAGCTTCCAGTCGACACGGTGTGTTGCGGTGGTTGCCATGGAAGCTATGACCTTACTATGGTATCCCAGCGCGCCGGACCGCCGTCGTTTCAGAAGTAACGAAGGATGAGGCAATAGAAAATAATGGTCGCTGCTGTTAAATGAGGCGAATCATGAAATGGATTCTTTGGATCTTCGTTGTGCTCGCTGGAGTTCTGATTCTGATTACGCTGATCGGATGGTTGCTCCCGAAGGAACACACAGTCACACGCCAAGCCCACTTTCAACAGCCTCCGGAAGTAATCTGGAAGACCATCACCGATATCGATGCGATGCCGACCTGGCGGCAAGGATTGAAAAGCGTCAAGCATCTTCCCGATCGAAACGGACTGCCCGCTTGGATCGAGACACTCGATTCAGGAACCATTCCGCTGGAGACCGTGGCATCCCAGCCGCCGTCGAAGCTCGTCGTCCGGATCGCAGACCCCAAGCTGCCATTCAGCGGAACGTGGACGTATGAAATCACACCGGTGCCCTCAGGCAGCCGCCTGCACATCCGTGAAGACGGAGAAATCTACAATCCGCTGTTTCGATTCCTGGCGCGGTTCGTTTTCGGCTATACGGGAACGATCGACACTTATCTGAAATCGATGGCGAAGAAATTCGGCGAACAGGCGGTCGTGGGGAATTGAGCGATGGGAAACGAAGCGAGTTGCAAGATGCGGTTAGGCAAGCAACAGTCAGAAGGGAAAGCATTGCTCGAAACGAGCGAGATTCTCTTCCGCGGTGATTTCCGACTAAAGATTCCGTTCTCGACGATTAAATCGGCGAAAGCCGTGGATGGCGAACTCCGCTTGGAAACCGCGGAAGGGCTCGCGGTTTTCCAGCTCGGTGCGGCCGCTGAAAGGTGGTGCAACAAGATTCTCCATCCGAAGTCGCGCATCGAAAAGCTGGGAGTCAAACCGGAGGCGCGAGTGTCGCTGTTGGGCGAGTTCGACCGGGAGTTTCTTCACGAAGTTACCGGGCTCACAAAGTCCGTGAGCACAGGTAAAGTTGCCACCGATGCCGAGTGGGTCTTCTTCGCCACGGATGCGAAACGGGATTTGGCGGCTTTGCCCAAAATTGCAAAAGCCATTCACGGCGCGGCGGCGCTTTGGATTGCCTATCCCAAGGGCCAGAAGCACGTGACAGAAAATGACGTGCTCGCCGCCGGCCGCAAAACCGGCCTGAAAGACGTGAAAGTCGTCGGATTTTCCTCGACACATACGGCATTGAAATTCGTGATCCCCGTCCATAACCGTTAATCAGCTCCTAGCTCACAAACCGCAGTACAGATCGAAACATTCTTTTCTGCATCCTCCGGTTTGCAGAAGACTGAAACGGTAGCGAATCCTGCTCTCCTTTCTTCTTGCGGCTAGGCCGCCGCCCACCGCGATTGATTTATGGTGCGTAACTACGCCTATCGATAATTCTCCGTCCCTAAGAAGGGTGGTGTCCCGGCACAACTTCCAATAAGTCGCGCCGCCAATTGCGATCAAGATGACCGGAAAAAATCAATGCAAATACCGCAGGGTTTCGAAGTGACGTGTGTGCTTATTTGATGCAAACCATGGATGGTTTCGACGCCAGAACAAATTAGGAGAATTGAAACCATAGGCAGAGAACCAATGATAATCAGAATCAAGGCGTTGACTTGCACACGTCTTGGTTCAGGGATACTGAGTATGTATTCGTGTGGCTCCGAGACAGTTGCTCTTCTCTCGTTTCCATCAGCAAACACATAACTCTCTTGCTTAGAATTTTCGAGGAACAGTTTTGCAAATTGTGTTTCGTGCGTATCATCAACGGGTGACACCTCTGTTGGAAGTGCGCGGACTGACTGTAGAGCTGCCAACGGCGGCGGGATGGGTACGTCCGGTCAACGAAGTGTCTCTGAAGATTGCAGCGGGCCAGTCGCTGGGTTTGGTCGGCGAATCCGGCAGCGGCAAAAGCATGCTGTCGCTGGCGCTGATGGGTTTGCTTCCTCCCGGCGCGCGCGTGAGCGGGGAGGCTTCGCTCGCCCTGGAAGCAGCCGTGAAAAAGTTGACAGCCCTAAGTGAGGGCGAGTGGCGCGAAGTTCGCGGCGGTGAAATCGCCATGGTGTTCCAGGAGCCGATGACCTCAATGAACCCGGTGATGCGCATCGGCGCGCAAATCGATGAAGCCATCCGCGCGCATCAGTCACAATTGAAAAGCAGCGAAGTGAAACGCAAGACACTCGATTCCCTGCGGCTTGCCGCCGTCCGCGACCCCGAAGCGCGCGCGGAACAATTTCCGCATCAGCTTTCCGGCGGATTACGGCAGCGCGCGATGATTGCTATGGCGTTAGCCGCGGGACCGCGATTGCTAATCGCAGACGAACCGACGACCGCCCTGGACGTCACCGTCCAAAAACAAATCCTGGATTTGCTGGACCGCCTCCGCCGCGAGTTGCAGCTCGGTCTGCTTTTTATCACCCACGATCTTGGCGTCGTTGCGCAAGTGGCCGAGCGTGTTGCCGTGATGTACGCCGGACGTATCATCGAGGAAGGACCCGCGCGCGAAGTCCTGGCGAAACCGCGTCATCCTTATACCCAGGGGCTGCTGAAAGCCTCACCAACTCTCAAGCGCGGCGCGCTGTCGCCCATTCTCGGTGCCGTTCCGCAGCTCACGGCGCTGCCGTCCGGCTGCGCGTTCGAACCTCGCTGCGAATTTCGCCGTACCGAATGCGCCGCCGCCGTCCCCGCCCTTCGAATCGTCGGCAGCGATCACGCCGCCCGCTGCATTCTGGTCTGATGGAAGCGCTTCTCACAGTGCGTGAACTCCGCAAGACCTACCGGCGAGGCAGCACTGTTTTTTCGCAAGGAACCGGTGGCGCGCCCTTCACCGCCGTCGACAACGTAAGCTTTTCTGTTTCGAGAGGCGAGACGTTTGCCGTCGTCGGAGAGAGCGGTTGTGGAAAGACGACGCTAGCGCGCGTGCTCCTGCGGTTGATTGAGCCCGACGGCGGCGAGGTCCGTTTCGAGGGGCACAATCTCCTCGCGCTGCACGGCGAAGAATTACGCTCGCAGCGCCGCCAGATGCAGATGGTCTTTCAGGATCCTTTCGCCTCGCTCAATCCGCGGATGCACGTGGGCGAAATTGTTGCCGAGCCTCTCGCCATTCATGAGCCTGGCCTCTCCGGCACGGAGCGCCGGGCGCGCACGGCGACGATTCTCGGTCGCGTTGGTTTAAATGAAGATGCCATGCGGCGGTATCCCCACGAATTCTCCGGCGGTCAACGCCAGCGCATTGCCATCGCGCGCGCTCTCATACTCCAGCCGAAGCTGATCGTGGCCGATGAACCGGTCTCGGCTCTGGATGTCTCCGTCGGTGCGCAGGTTCTTCTCCTGCTGCAGGAACTCCAGCGCGAATTCGCGCTGACCTACATTTTCATCTCTCATAGCTTGCCCGTGGTGGCGCAGGTCGCCACGCGCATCGCCGTCATGCGCGCCGGCCAATTCGTCGAAACCGGCCCCGCCGATAAGGTTCTCCACCAGCCGCAGCACGACTACACTCGCGAACTGCTTTCCGCCGTCCCGGAGTTACCCCGATCGTAACTTTTCCTGAGATCTAGCCTCAATCCTTAGCCATTTTTCTTGAGAATGGATCACTGAAAACTGACAATGCTTTCCTCCTTGCGCTACAATCCCTCCCACTGAAATATCCCCTGGTGCTCGTGCGTAGTCCTGCTCAGAAGGCAGAACTACGCAACCTTGTGGTGGAGGAGTCCTCGATGGCTACAACCCCCGTTCCTGCGCCGGAGGCGCAAGCTTCTATCAGTCCGTTCGGCCGAATCATCGGCGTTGTCTTCTCGCCGAAAAACACCTTTGAAGACGTTGTCAGGAAGCCCAGTTGGGTGCTGCCGATCGTTCTTTTGACGGTTCTCAGCCTCGCCGCCAGCTTTTGCATCAATCAGCGGGTCAATTGGCGCGAATTCATGAGCCAGCAAATCGAGAAGAGTCCGCGCTCGGCGCAGATGTCGGCCGAACGGAAGCAGCAGCAAATCGAAGGCGGCGCCAAGTTCTCTCCCGTCTTCACGTACTGCATCGGCCTTCTGGGCCCAATTCTCGGCGCGTTGATTATTGGCTTGGTAATGTGGGGGGCCTACAGTCTCCTCGGCGGGGCGAGCACCAATTTCGGCACTGCATTCAGCATTACCGCGCATGCGTTTCTTACCGGGCTAGTCAGCAGCCCGCTT
>Ga0066659_10000689_pt1 | contig 13219 bp, 8 predicted proteins | sample GraSoiAngelo_108_FD_75176 | JGI IMG/M metagenome (GOLD analysis project Ga0066659, IMG submission 75176) | Grasslands soil microbial communities from the Angelo Coastal Reserve, California, USA - 14_0903_09_40cm | ecosystem: Environmental > Terrestrial > Soil > Grasslands | place: USA... | reverse complement strand
TGTTGAGCAAGGCGTGCACGGTAGCGGTGTAGCCGCCCATTGCCGCCATGATGAGGGCGGTCCCACCAGTTTCGTTTTTCGCATTCACGTTCGCGCCGCTGTCAAGCAATGCCCACACTGTAGGAGTGTGACCGTTCCAGGCCGCGTACATCAAAGCGGTCCAGCCCTTCGGGTCTTTTGCCTGAGGGGACATCCCCGCAGTTAACAGCAGCTCTACCATAGGGGTGTCCCCGTTCTCCGCGCTCTCTATAAGCGTCGTTCCACTATAGGAGCGACCCATTTGCCCTAGCTGCATACGAGCTTCCTCACTTTTTCGACGCTCCTCTTCCGCTTTACGTCTAGCCTCTTCTGCTAACCCCTCCCGTCTCTGGCGGGGCGGCTGAGCCTGTTCGGCCAGCGCCAAAGATTGCCCTTGGGAATCTGCAGCTCTTCGATCCCGAGATTGAGACCCGAGATCAACTGGGGGGCCAGAGTTGGAAGACGCCTGGACTATTCTCTGCCCGGTTCCTCTGGATACCCGAACGGCAAGCTCTGCGTTCGGGTCGTGCTCTGCAATCGCTACAATACTTTGCTGCCTTTGTTCTGTCCGGTCTGTTTCCTTCCTTGTAAGCGCCACACCACCAAGCCCGCGACGGAACTCTGAGGCTTTGACCCCCCGGGAGTGCGGATCATCCCTCTCCCACGCCAAGTCCCCCTCTACTACTACTTTCTCATAGAGGACCCCCTGTTCGTCGAACGTGAAGGGACCGACTCCGATGAGCCAGCACTCAGCGCACAGGTGAGCGACTTTGGCACGGAAAGCCGGGCGGAGTGGATCGTTTCGGAATGGAGCGAGGTACCGGTCAGGGTTTGCCCGCACAGCGGGGATCAAGCTCTCCACATACAGCGTGAGACTCGCCTGATCCTCCCACGGAAGCTCGGTCCATTCCGTCTGCGGGATGAAGAGAGCAAGTCTAGGATTTGCGGTAGCTAAGGCCCAGCCACAAGGTTGCATCTTGGGATACTTCTGCGTGAGGGCCTGAAAGATCGCCCGGCCCCGCTCCGCAGTCTGGCTGTGGGAGATCCGGGGCGCGGCAAATACCGCGATGACTGCCGTCGTGATAACGAGCGCGCTGGCAGTTTTCATAGCTCTCCTCCCTCCTCTTGTCGTAAGCGGGCAGGCAATGACGATGCCAGACGTCGATCGCACCGAAGTCCGCGGTTCTTCGAGCGGCGCGCCGGCGGCCGCGTTGCGGTCGCCGGGCGAAGCGCCCGACCGGCGGGAATTCTGCCTGCGTGATGACGTCTCGTGACGAGGCTTCGACCTAGGGCCAGGTCCACTGATCGATCTCGGGCTTGTCGACTCCGTGCTCGTAGGCGTAGCTCTGGCAGCCGATCTGCATGTTGCGCAGCTGCTCCTTGGTGTGCGCGCCAGCCACCCGCAAGCGCGGCACCCGATTGATGACATCGATGGCGAGGCTGAAGCGGTCGATCTGGTTGAGAATCGCGAGATCGAGCGGCGTATTGATGCTGCCCTTTTCCTTGTAGCCCCGCACGTGCAGGTTCTCGTGGTTGGTGCGCCGGTAGGTGAGCCGATGGATCAGCCAGGGATAGCCGTGGAAGTTGAAGATGATCGGCTTGTTCACCGTGAACAGGCTGTCGAAGTCCCGATCCGGCAGGCCGTGCGGGTGCTCCGTGGACGGCGCGAGCTTCAACAGGTCCACGACGTTGATGAAACGGATCTTGAGATCGGGGAAGCTCTCGCGCAGCATCACCACCGCCGCGAGCGCCTCCTGGGTGGGGATGTCGCCGGCCGTCGCCATCACCACGTCGGGCTCCGAGCCCTGGTCGTTGCTCGCCCAGGGCCAGATGCCGAGCCCCTTGGTGCAGTGCTCGATGGCCCGATCCATGGGGAGATATTGCAGGTGCTTCTGCTTGTCGGCCACGATCACGTTGACGTAGTTGGTGCTCCTCAAGCAGTGATCGGCCACGGAGATCAGGCAATTCGCGTCGGGCGGCAGATAGACACGACAGACCTCGGGGCTCTTGTTCAGCACGAGGTCGATGAAGCCGGGATCCTGGTGCGTGAAGCCGTTGTGATCCTGACGCCACACCGTCGAGGTCACCAGGATGTTGATGGAGGACACGGGCGCCCGCCAGGATAGCTCGCGGCAGATGGTCAGCCACTTGGCGTGCTGGTTGACCATCGAGTCGATGATGTGAGCGAACGCCTCGTAGGTCGAGAAGAACCCGTGGCGGCCCGAGAGCACGTAGCCTTCGTACCAGCCCTCGAGCGTGTGCTCGGAGAGCATTTCCAGGACGCGGCCGTCAACCGCCAGCTCACCGCCGTCGGCATCCTCCGGCAGGTAGTCAGCCAGCCACAGCTTCTTGCTGGCCTCGTAGATCGCGTCGAGCTTGTTCGATGTCGTCTCGTCGGGACCGAAAACCCGGAACGTCGTCATGTTCCGGTGCATGACGTCGCGCAGGAAGTGGCTCAGAGGCCGTGTGTTCTCGGCGGTCATCTGCCCCGCCTTCTTGACGTCGACGGCGTAGTCGCGGAAATTCGGCAGGCGAAGCGGCTTGCGGACCAGCCCGCCGTTGACGTGGGGGTTCGCGCTCATGCGGCGCGCCCCTTTCGGCGCCAGGGCCTTCAGCTCCGGGATCAGTCGCCCGTTGGCGTCGAACAGCTCGTCGGGTCGATAGCGACGCAGCCAGCCTTCGAGCTCTGCGAGATGGGCCGGGTTCTCGCGCAGCCCGGCCAGCGGCACCTGGTGGGCGCGCCAGAAGCCCTCCACCTTGTGACCGTCGACCTCCTTCGGGCCGGTCCAGCCCTTGGGTGTGCGCAGCACGATCATCGGCCAGGGGGCGCGGCGGGCCGCGCCGCTCGCCCGCGCCTGTTCCTGGATCCGGCGGATCTCGAGGACGCAGTCCTCCAGGGTGGCGGCCATCGCTTGGTGCATGCGCTGGGGATCGTCGCCTTCCACGAAATGGGGCGTCCATCCGTAGCCCTTGAACAGGCTCGCGAGCTCCTCGCGAGGAATCCGCGAGAGCACCGTCGGGTTGTTGATCTTGTAGCCGTTGAGGTGAAGGATCGGCAGGACCGCGCCGTCGCGGACCGGGTTCAGGAACTTGTTGGAGTGCCACGAGGTCGCCAGCGGTCCGGTCTCCGCTTCCCCGTCTCCCACCATCACCGCGACCAGCAGATCAGGGTTGTCGAAGGCGGCGCCGAAGGCGTGGGAGACGCTGTAGCCCAGCTCGCCGCCCTCGTGGATGGAGCCCGGAGTCTCGGGCGTGCAGTGGCTACCGATGCCGCCCGGGAATGAGAATTCCTTGAGGAATTCGCGCAGGCCCTCCGCGTCCTCGGCTTTGTTCGGGTACACCTCCGAGTAGGTCCCCTCGAGATAAACCGGCGCCAGCACTCCGGGCGCCCCGTGGCCGGGGCCGGCGAGGAAGACGGCGTCGAGATCGTACTTGTTGATCACGCGATTGAGGTGCACGTACGCGAAGCTCAAGCCGGGGCTCGTCCCCCAGTGGCCCAGCAGGCGCTGCTTGATGTGCTCTGGCTTCAACGGCTCTCGAAGCAGCGGATTGTCCTGCAGGTAAATCATGCCGGCGGCCAGGTAGGTGCAGGCCCGCCAGTATGCGTCCATCGTCCGCAGCTCTTCGCTCGACAGCCGCTCTCCCGTCCGGCTTTTGCGGTCGTTCGCCGCCGTGGGCCCTACCCGAATCTTCAGCCGTGACATGCGTCCGACTCCGCGCGACCCTCCGAGATCGGGATCGCGATTCATAGCCCTCTCGCCCGCGTTCCCGCACGCGTCATGCTCTCGGCCTGGGCTCGCTCGAAGATGTCCACGAACCTATTCATGACGGTACCATCGGCGTCTAGCGTCCCGACCGCGGCAATGGAGATGTCATCGTCTCGTCGCGAACGATCGCCAGCGCGTCAGCCGTTCTCAGGCGGTCGCGCGGGGCGCCGTCGCACGCCCCGAACCCCGACCTTGATGTTCGCCACCCGGAGTGCGGCGCGGCGCTTCCAGCGGGCGGCCTCGAAGCGCATGCCGGATGCCTCCCAGTGGTGCGCGATGAGCGACGCATACTCGCCGAGCCGATCCGATCGGAGTTTCTCGAGCGCCGTGGCCACCGCCGCGTGGACTTGGGCGCGCCGCTCGCCGAGCTGCGACAGATAGGCGACTTCGCACACCAGCGGGTGCTTGAACGCGTACTCGGGCTTCGGAGAGAGCGTGACCAGGCGGAAGAACTCCTCGTCCTGGAGCACGCCGAGCACGGCGTCGAGGTCGTGACCGTCGCCGAGGCCACTGACCTCCCGCAGCAAGGGCTCGTCGAACTGCTTGCCGATGACGGCCGCGACCCGCAGCAGGTCCTTCGCCCTTTCACCCAGTCGATCGATGCGCGCGGCGAGCAGCGCCTGGACGGTCACGGGCAGCGCCAAGCCCTCGATCGGTGTCGCCAGGCGATAGGCGCCGCGTTCCCCGAGGAGGCTCCCGGACGCCGCCAGCGCCGTCACCACCTCCTCGGTGAAGAAGGGGCTCCCGCCGGTGCGCTCGAGAATACGGGCGGAGAGCTCGTCGAGCGAGCCGTCAGACCCGAGAAGGTCTCGCACCAGCTCGCGGCTGGCCTCTTCGCCCAGGGGCGAGAGTGCAAGCTGATGGTAGTGAGATCCGCCGATCCAGGCCGGCTTGTACTCGGGGCGAAAATTGGCGAGCAGAAGCGTTTGCGTGCCGCGCACCGAGGCCGCGATCACCTGCACCAGCTCGTCGCTCGCCCGATCGATCCAGTGCGCGTCGTCGAGGAACAGCACGCCGGGCTGGCTCGTGCTCTGCAGGCGAAAGAAGCGCCGCATGAACGTCGCGGCCTGGGGCGTGGCCCGCTCGGGCCGCTGGCCGGAATCGCCGATGCCGAGGATCTCGAGGACGAGCGGGACCGCGCTGGCGAACCCCGCGTCGAGCGCGAGGAGCTGTTGCTCCACGGTCCGTCGGATGGAGTCGGCCGCCGTGTCCGGAGCGAGCCCGAAGTAGCCGCGCATGAGCTCCCGGATCGCGAGCCACGGGACCGTGGCGCCGTGCGACGGACAGTGCACCTCGTGCACCGGGATCCCGCGGGCGCGACAGCGCTGGATGAACTCGAGGCACAGCCGGCTCTTGCCGACCCCCGCCTCGCCGATCACCCCGACGATCTGCCCGGTCGACTCCATCGAGCGTGTGAGGATCCCGTCGAGCCAGGTCAGCTCCGTTTCCCGGCCGATCAGGCGGGAGAGGCCCCGGAGCGCCGAGCCGTCCAGGCGCGTGCGGCGAGGCCCGACCCCGCGAAGCTCGAAGGTCCGGATCTCGGCACTCACACCCTTGATGCTCCGCGGGCCGACATCGGCGAGCGCGAAGAACCCCTCCACCAGCTGCGCCGTGCTCTCGGTCAGCAGCACGGTGCCCGCAGCGGCCAGCTGCTGCATGCGCGCCGCGATGCCGACGCAGTATCCCTGGGCCGTGTAGTCCATGCGCAGGTCGTCGCCGATCTTGCCGACCACCACCTCGCCGGAGTTGATCCCCATCCGGACCGAGAGCTCGAGCCCGCGGGCTCGGAGCGCGCCCGCATAGGCATGCAGCTCGCTCATCGCCGAAAGGGCGGCGTGGCACGCTCGCCGCGCGTGGTCCTCGTGGGCGACGGGCGCCCCGAAGAGCGCCATCACGCCGTCGCCTGTGAACTGGTTGATCGTGCCCTCGAAGCGATGAATGCCGGCGGAGAGGATCGCGAAGATGCGATCGAGCACGCGATGCCATTCCTCCGCGCCGAGGCGCTCCGCGAGCCGCATCGAATCGACCACGTCAGCGAAGAGCACGCTGACCTGCTTGCGCTCCCCTTCGAGGGCGCTGCGCGTGGTGAGAATCCGCTCGACGAGGTGGCGCGGGGTATAGGCGCGCGCGTCACGCTCGGAGGCGCCGCCGGCTGACGCGAGCGACTCCCCGCAGGCATCGCAGAATTTCTGGCCGAGCGGGTTGATGGTTGCGCAGCGCGGACAGCTCACGCTGCTCTCGAGAGAGGCTCCACACGTCCCACAGAAGCGGGCCCGCTCGCGGGTCTCGTGGCGGCAGTGAGGACACCGCATACGTGGAGCTCCGCCGTCAAGATAGCACGCCCATGGTCGCGCCGAACCCTCGCGGACTCCGGATCCGCGCGGGCCGCGGCGCGGAGCCGCCTACGACGCGGACTCGAGGTAGGTGGAGAGGCGCTGGCGTACGAAGAGCCGCGCCCGGTGCACCCGCGACTTCACCGTGGGGAGGCCGACGCCGAGCGTCTCGGCGATCTCGGAGTTCGCGACACCTTCGACATCGTGGAGGACCAGCGCGGTCCGATAGTCCGGTGGCAGCGCGTCGATCGCGGCGGTCAGCTCCCGGCGCAGCTCGCCTTGCACGGCAGGGTCGTCCACGCGGGTCGACCAGTCCTCCATCGGCGCAAAGTGCTGCCCGTCGCCGTCGAGGGAGGGCAGGACGTCGTCGAGCGCGATCTCGCCGGTCTTGCGCCGACGGGCCCGCAGCTTTTCGTACGCCGCGTTCGCGGCGATCCGATAGATCCACGAGCCGAAGGCCGACTCCCCCTTGAACGTGTGGATCTTGCGAGCCGCGGTCCACAGCGCGTCCTGCGCGACCTCCTCGGCGTCCTGGTCGAGTCCGGTGATGCGGACGGCCAACCGGTAGACGCGGCTCCCGTAGCGCTCCACGAGCTGGTCGGTCGCGTCGGGATCGTCCCGGCGCAGCGCCTCTACCAGGGGGGAATCGACGTCCTCCCGCGTGCCCGATGTGATGCTCATCGCCGAATCTCGCAGGGACCGCTTCTCCGTGACAATTGCCCTTCCCTTCTCGCGGGATGCTTGCTCATTCAAGACACCGTGGGCGAGGTCGTGTGAAGCCGGCGGCGGCGTTGCGAACGCGAGCGCTGTGGGCATTCGTTGCCAATGACGCGCCGGTAGGGTCGATCGAAGGCCGCACCGTGCCATCGGAGTCGCCGGTGCCGGGGCAGGCCCCGTCGCTCACGGCCGGGCCCGTCGGCCGGCCGCAGATCTCGCGGTCAGCGAGCCTGGGTGACCGGCGCGCCGAAGTAGTCGATGTAGTGATCGATCTGGCGCGGTCGTGCCAGGATCGCGGACGTGACGTACAGCACCGCTGCCAGTCTCGAAGTCCGCGCCCGCTTCTTCTTGACCTCCGGTCCCGCGGCTCGGCGCCGAAGGTCGGCTGCGGCCCCTTCCACCAGATATTGGCTCAAGTTCGTCAAGGCAATCATGGAGGAACACCATTGCAAAGGGGCGACCAGCCACGATCCTACCGAGCCATGATCGCGACTCGTCGAGTGAGCCACGATCTTTTCTCAAGCGGGACGTGGCGTTATGTCAGGGGGCGATCGGGACGAAAAGCCTTCGCGTCCACGCGTTGGATCGATTCGCTCGGGTATTGCGCCCGACACGACGTCGAACGTTCGGGCGTTCCGCCCGAGCGCATCATCTCGGCCGTCGCCCCTCGACGAGACGGTCGATCTCGACTGCCAGCGCCACCGCATCGTTGCTGAAGTAGTGCGTGTGGGCCCCGGCGCCCAGGCAGAACTCCGTGCGATCGCCCGCGCGGGCCGCTTCGACCGCGCCATCCGATCCGACCAGCGCGATGCGATACCCCTGTCCCGGCGGCGTCCACAAGTAGCGCCCGACATAGTCGCCCGAGCGGCAGGCGTTGACCCACTCGAGGAGGCCGATATCAGACGCGCTCGGTTCGGCCGCCGCGAAGCCGGCGGCGTTCGAGCCCATCCATCGATACAGCAGTGGAAACCGCTCGGCGTACAGGTCGCGCAACGGCGAGCCGACGGTCACGAGCGCGATCGGCATCTCGCCGACGAATTCGGGCAATCGCCCTTGCACGTGCAGATAGCGCAGCAGGTCGGCGCTGATCACGGTGCCCTGGCTGTGCGACACGATGACGATGCGAGTGTAGCCGCGGTCACGCAGATACGCGAGCAAGGAGGCATAGCGCGAATAGATGCGCGCACGCGGCGGCTGGCGGTTGGGCGGATCCCTGAAGTAGTTGTCGACGTCCAGCACCGCGTCGATCGTCACACGCAACCTCCCGAACGTCTGCGTGAACCGCGAGCCGAGTGCCGCGATCGTCAATGCACCACCGGCCAGCCACTTGCCCGCGGAAACCAGCGTCTCCCCCTGCAGATACTCCAGCCAGCCGGCCACCCACGTCGCCCATTCGCCCGCCGCGCCGGCCGAGAAGGCAAACTGGCGGTACACGAAGGCCAGGTACAGCACACCGCCGACAATGGCTCCGGGCGGCACGACGATCGCGAACGTCCTCGTCAGCCACGAGAGCCCTCGACCGAGCCACGTGCCGAGCCGTTCCGACCAGACGATCGCCTCGCGCCGTCGGCCGCGTGAATCGACGTTCGTCGTTGGCGAGATCTCCTCCAGCAGCGAAGGGACCAGCACCAGCAGCGCCGCCGACGCGAGCACCGTGAACGCCAGCACCAGCGGCGTGAAGAATCCCCCGAAGGTCTGGATGCGGGCATCGAGAAAGATCTGGCCGGACCGATAGCCGCTGCCGAATATCACGGGCAGATAGTTGAAGTCTTTCAGCTGGTACCCGGCGACATAGCTGACGACCGACCACAGCACCAGGCTCAGCACGATGAAGAGCGCGGTGGAGCCGACCACGGCCAGGCGCGAGGTATCCAGCGACTGCCTGGCCGCGCGGCCGGCACCGTGGCCCAGCCACAATCCCAGAACCAGCGCCGCCGTCTGCACGGCGACGTAGACCGCCCAGATCAGCAGCAGCGCGGCGAGCAGCCATTCGCCCACGTTCAACGCGGTGGTCAGCATCCATTCGACCTGCGTGGTGACGTGCGGCAACACGGCGCGCCCGTCGACGCACAGCGCGAGCACGGTCGCGGCCACCAGAAGATGGCCAAGCACGCGCACGCCGTGGGTGACCCGCGAGTAACGCTCGATCAGCCAGGCGCCCAGCACGGCGTCGCCCAGCGCCGCCGCGCCAAAATGCATCACCGGCACCCGCGTTTCGTCACTCAGCGCCACGGTGACGACCACCGAGCACGCGATGGCGCCCGCCAGCAGCACCAGGAGCTTCGCCCATCGCGCGACCCGTGATGCTCCGCGTAGCCAGGCCAGCGCCGCGAGCGCGGTCAGCACGATCGCGCCGGCCGCGAACAGCGCGGCCAGCACTTGCCCTTGCTGCTCGGGCGATACCAGTGCCGCCGCACCGAACAGAACCAGCATGAGCATCGACAGCTGAACGAGCGCCGCCGGCCCCTTCATCAACCACGCGAGCCACGCGTGCATGCGCTGCAACAGCCTCCAGGCTGCGCCGCCGCCGACCTCGAGCGAGACCTGGTCGACGACGTCGGCCGCGAGCGTACCCAGGTGGAAGAAGAGCTGATACAGCGCCGACAGCGCCCGCAATCCGCCCTCGCCGAGCCGCGAGAGGTCGGCCCAGTAGAGCTCGAAGATGTCGACAGGACGATCATCAGCGCGCCGGCGCAGCGAAACGCATGTGGACTCGTACAGGGCTTCACGTTCGGACAGCGCGAGACGCCCGAGCAGATAGTCGTTCAGCGCGAGGCCGAGATCACTCGTGCCCGCGTCCGCGGCCGCGACGACCGGAACAGACTTCTGCGCCTGATAGAACCCGCTTGGCGTTCCCGGCCGCCGCCTCGACGTTTCGGCCTTGCGCCCGTCGTCGGTCGAAGCCTGTGTCGCCGGGCGTGACGCCGCCCCGCCGGGCTCGAGCTTGGCGACCGGAACCAGCACGTCGTGCATTTCTCCCTGCACGTAGCGCGGCTCGCCTTGCCCGCCGTGACACAAGAGCCGCGCGAGCTCGCGCACGGTCTGCCCCGCGCGCTGATCGGCGATGCCGTGGACGACGACGACGGCGACGCGATCGGTTGCGCTCACCGAAGGACCCGGTTACTTCCCCACGGCCTCCCGCAACCGGGCCAGCGCCGAGCCATAAATGTGGTCGGGCCGCACCACCATCGCGACGCGCTTGTCGGTCGCCGCGATCCGGTCGTACTGTTCCCAGTCCGCGCTCCGACGTCGCGTGGTGGCGCTGAAGATGTGGCGGCGAGCGAGGCGCAGCGTCTCGGGGTCGGCGTTTCCGGAGTGGACGAGCTCGGCCCTGCCCTCGAACACGAGGAAGCCCGACCACCAGTCGACGTGCGAGACCAGCACCGAGCAGCGCGGATCGCGCAGGAGGTTCTTGAACTTCGCGCGCGTCTCCGTGATGGAAATGCCCACACCGCCGTTGCGCGGGTATACGGTGACGATGCTGAGCTGCGGCATCCCGTTGCGCCTGAACGAGGTCAGTACGCCCTGCGGATTGTCGTGCAGGAACTGCTCGATCTGAGGTGGCAGCGAGTTCTGTGTCGGCATGGGTGCGGGCTCCTTGAGTGCGGTGCGCACGACCGCGGCGAAGGTGCCTCCGGATCGACGGCTCGGCCGGCATTCTATCCCCATCACCGCGGCCGCCATCTCCTTGACAGGTGTCACCAAATGTCGTATCCCGCATTATCAAAGGGTTGGGTCGCGTGCCCTTGAGGTGAAGGGCGCCTCAGGCTCGACCTCGCGGAAGGACTACCGAGGGCGGGGCGCGCGAGTCGGTCAACCTTTTCCGAAACAACGAGGAGGCGACCGTGACCTATCTCTCCAGGCGTTCGGTACTACGCGGCTCCTTGGCCGTTGCTGCAGCTCGCCCGTTTGTCGGACCCCATATCGCCAGAGCGGCGGCGACCACCGCCAGTGTGTGGTTCGCACAGGGCTTCGTCCAGGACGAAGACGTGTCCCTGCGCAAGGCCGTCGCCGACTACGAGAAGGCGAGTGGCAACAAGATCGAGTTGAGCATTACCCCGTTCGCGCCGGAACGGCAGAAGATCATCGCGGCGCTCACCAGCGGGGTCGTCCCCGATGTGATGGCTAACAACCCGGCCGAGATCTTACAGATATACGCCTGGCAAGACAGGTGGGTCGACGTCAGCGACATCGTGGAGCCTCAAAAGGCCCAGTACAGCGAGACCGCTCTTGTGTCCGGTCAGGCCTACAACAACGTCACGAAGAAGGTTGGCCAATACGGTGTGCCGATACGGGCCGCGGTCGTCCCATGCCATATCTGGCGACCGCTGGTAGAGAAAGCCGGTCTCAAGATCGAGGACATCCCAAAGACGTGGGACGCGTATTTCGACTTCTTCAAGAAGGTGCAGGACAACCTGCGCAAGCAGGGCGAGCGCAAGGTATACGGCCTGGGCTTCCAGGTGACGGCCAACGGGGTCGATCCCTACAACCTCTTCATGGCGTTTCTCCTGGCTTATGGCGGTCAAGACATCGTCACGAAAGACGGCAAGCTGCATCTCGACGACCCGAAGATCAAGCAAGCGGCCATCAAGGCGACCGCTTACCTCGGCGGCGCCTACCGCGACGGCTACGTGCCGCCGAGCGCGATCAACTGGAACGACGCGGACGACAACAACGCCTTCCACGCGAAGCTCATGGTGATGGACGTCGACGGGACGCTCTCGACCGAGGTCGCGGTCAAGGAAAAGCACCCCGAGTGGTACTTCAAGGACATGGTGACCCACGGTATCGGCTATCCGAACGACAATGCGGGCAAGCCTGTACCGAGCATTGTGGGCGTCACCCAGTGGATGATCCCCAAGGGGGCGAAGAACGTGCCGGTAGCGAAGGAATTCATCAAGTACTTCGCCCAGCCGAAGGTCGTCGGCGAGTTCATCGAGCTGGGGCTGGGCCGCTGGCTGCCGGTCATGCCGTCGCTCGCCAAGAGCCCATTCTGGCAGGACCCGAAGGACCCGCATCTGCGAGGCTACGTCCAGCAGGGCCTCCTCGGCCCGACCGTGCCGGACTACTACGTGTTCAACCTGGCGATGGCGGAAGTCCGCTCACAGCACGTGTGGAGTATGGCCATGATCGACGTGGCGAAAGAAGGCGTGAAGCCGGAAGTGGCGATCGACAAGGCATTCAAGCGCATCGAGGAGATCTTCTCCAAATACAAGAAAGCGTGAGAGCGGAGACCAACACATGAACGGCACCTCGGTCATCGACGTCGGCCGTCCGGCCATCCGGCGGCGCACGCTCTCCCGCTCCCTGCGCGGCGGCCTCAAGGGCGGCGAATACACGTGGGCCCTCGCTTTCGTCGTGCCCTATATCGCCGTGTTCGTCACCTTCGTCGCCTACCCGGTGGTCTACGGGCTGTGGATGGGCAGCGAAGCGAGCCTGTACCGAGAGCTCTTCGCCGATCCGATCTACCAGAGCACGGTGGTGAACACCATCCTCTATCTGGCCCTCGGCGTGAACGTGAAGATGTTCCTGGCGTTGCTGCTGTCCGGCTTTTTCATGCGCCCGGGCTGGTGGATGAAGGTGCTGCTCTTGATCTTCGTCTTGCCCTGGGCGGTGCCGCAGATCTCGACGTTCATCTCGATCCACTGGATGCTCAACGGCGAATGGGGCTTCCTCAATAACGTCCTCTACACTCTCTTCCACATCGAGGGCCCGTCGTGGCTCAATGACCGCTGGTCGGCTCTGGGCGCGGTCATCGTCTCCCACATCTGGAAGTGGACGCCATTCTGGACGCTGATCTTGCTCGCCGGCCGGATGGCGATCCCGCTCGAGATCAGCGACTCCGCCAAAGTCGACGGCGCGACCGGGATGCGCGGGTTCGTGCACATCACCTTCCCGCTGCTCGCCAACCTCTACCTGATCTGCACGCTGCTCTCGACGATCTTCCTGCTCGGCGACTTCAACGCCGTCACCTTCGTCTCCGGCGGCGGCCCCGCCAACCAGGGACACGTGCTGGCCACGCTAGGCATCCGCAATGCGTTCGAGATCGCTCAGCCACGGCTGGGCGTGGCCGCGGTGATGTCGGCGCTGCCGCTCGTCATCCCGCTGGTGATCGTCCTGATGCGCAAGCTCCGCACCTCGGAGGTTCAGATATGAGCACGATCGCAGCAGACGCGAGGCTGGCCACTCGTGCGTCATCCCGGGCGCACAGCTCGGAACGGCTCCGCCGGTACCTGCGCAACTTGGGGACATTGGTTCTCTCCACGGTGATCGTGGTGTGGACGCTCGCGCCGCTCTACAACATGGTGCTGATCTCGCTCGAGCCCGAGGGCGACGTGTTCACCGACCACATCTGGCCGAGGGTCCCGTCGGTCGAGAGCTTCT
>Ga0066659_10000686_pt1 | contig 13234 bp, 7 predicted proteins | sample GraSoiAngelo_108_FD_75176 | JGI IMG/M metagenome (GOLD analysis project Ga0066659, IMG submission 75176) | Grasslands soil microbial communities from the Angelo Coastal Reserve, California, USA - 14_0903_09_40cm | ecosystem: Environmental > Terrestrial > Soil > Grasslands | place: USA... | reverse complement strand
TGTTTTGAATTCCTCCAACGCGCCCTGATGGTTCTCTTCTGCCGCCAGTGCCATGCCCAAACCAAAATGCGCATATGCGTCGTTCTTGTCGGTGCGCAGCAACTCCGTAAATTCGCCTTTCGCTTCGGCGATCCGCCGCTGATGCAAATAGACCATGCCGAGCTCGTATCTGGCGCCCGCGTGGCTCGGCTGCAACTGGAGCACACGGTTCAGTTCAGCTTCCGCCTCACTGAACTGCCCCTTATCGAAGTAGGCGTGGGCCAGCCCGAAATGTGCGGGAAGATAATCCGGACGCTGGCGAATCGATAATTGCAATTCGGCTGCGCCTTCGTCGGGCTTGTTTTCGTTGACGAGTGCATCGCCACGCTGTGCGTGAATGAGGTAACTGCGCGACCGATGCAACCACGCTGCGGCCCCCAGAACAACCAAGCCCACGCACAGCACGACCACAATACGGGGCAATGCATCACGTTCCGGAGCTCCGCGTGCAATCAGCGCGCCGAAGATTAATCCTGTAACCAGCCCGCCGATATGGGCCGCGTTATCGGTGCGGCCGGAGACTGCCCCAAAAAGCAAGGCGTAACCTGCGAACGTCACTACACTCCGAAGCCTTGACCTCACTGCAAATCCCGGCGCCGAAAACTCGCCCAGGTAGTGCGACGCGATGAGCGCGCCCACAATCCCGAAGATCGCTCCCGAAGCTCCGGCGCTCACGCCGACCGGTCTCCACCACACGCTGGTCAGGCTGGCAGCCACGCCGGAGATCAGGTACACCGCTGCGAAGGTCCAATGTCCATAAAGCGATTCGCACATTGCACCCAGGTCCCACAGGCACCACATGTTGAAAAAGATGTGCAGCAACCCGATATGGACGAAGGTCGAGGTCAGCAGTCGCCAAGGCTGGTCGCCCAATGTCAGCGGTCCGTAGTTGGCGCCCCAGTGAATCAGCTGTTGGGAATTCGGATCCATGGCGATGCCCTGCAGCGCCATGGCAGCGAAGACGGCAATGTTAATTCCGAAGAATGCCTGGGTAACGATCACTGAGGACGAGTCGCCAGCCGCCCAGGGCACGGGCATCACCGACTGGATGGCGTCTTCGGGTTCCTCGCCACGTTTCGCGGCTTCGTGGCGCACGCACCATTCGCAGATCTTCTGAAAAGAAAACGCGGGAAGTTTGCGGCCACATTGGGTGCAGTTCGCCATAGCTGGAAGGATCCGTCGTCGGACGGGAACGACTCCTTATTTCGCAGGCTCCACGTAGACGGCGGTTCCGTAGGCCAAAACCTCGGTGACGCCCTGCATGATCTCGGTGGCATCGTAGCGGGCGCCGACGACCGCATTGCCGCCGAGTTCCGCCGCATGCTGCAGCATCAGGTCGAAGGCCTCGGAGCGCGTTTTCTCACACAGGTTGGTCAGTAGCGTGATGTTGCCGCCAATTATAGTTTGGAGGCCAGCGCCGATAGTGCCGAAAATTGATCGGGAGCGAACTACGATGCCGCGCACCACGCCCAGCGTGCGGGTGACTCGATAGCCATCCAACTCAAATTGTGTGGTGACCATGTTGTGAGAAACCATGCGCCCGGTGGGCGGACTATAAGTCGACATGGCCGTTGTTCTCCTTGGCGACGGGTGCTGTCAGGCGTCGACCTGTAAATATACCGCTGTCCACAAGGGCCGGGTGGAATCCAGCCCTATCGTTAGCGCCCCAAAGTGAGGACGAAGTCTTGATTTTTGGTCGCGATGCTAGAGACAGCACTATTGCCCTTCCATAGACAGTGTCTGAAAGGCGTTTTCTAATGCTGCGCCTTGCGGCGCGCCCTTCGACTTCGCTCAGGGCAGGCACTGAAGGCGCGCCCCTTATACGAAACAGAAGTTACAGCCAAGATCTCGAACTGGGACCTCCGATAAGCTCGTGAGACCGCGGCTGAAGCCGCTTTAGGTTGCCGCACTAACGGCACGACTGAAGTCGTGCCCTGATACAACCTGATCGTGATTACACGATTGTTGGCCGCCTCACCGCGGTGGTGTTCGAGGTCATTCAAGTTCAGCAGCGATCACGAACTCCTGCGTTTCTGGATTGTAGGAAACGCGCAGCAGATTCGGCCGGCAACATACTTGACAGTCTTCTACATAGCTTTGGACGGAGCCGGAGGATTCATCCACCGAAGTCTCGTTCCATTCTCCGCATCCGGCACACTGGAAGCCCGCATCCATGCCTGATTGTAGTAGGTTGTGTCGGGCGCGGTGCAGGCCTGAGCAGCAGCGACGGACCTCCGCAGTCGACGGGCGGGGACGCCCGTCGCTCCACCTGCTTCGCTCAGCATCACGTGACTAGCAGACTACTGTTACCGCTGCGTGCGGGTAGAAGCCGTCTCGCTTGCTCCGGCGCTCGTGAGATCTCCGATGGCGTCGCCCGACAGCACCAGCTCGACTCGCCGATTCTGCTTGCGGCCGTCGGAGGTATCGTTGGACGCAACCGGCGCAGTTTTTCCGAAACCGCTGGCGCTAATTGCATCCGACGAGATCCCCTGCTGCACCAGATAATCGCGCACCGCGTCAGCGCGTTTTTCGGAGAGCTGCTGATTGTAGTCGTCGGTGCCAACGCTGTCCGTATGGCCTTCCACGGACAAATGCAAGCTGGGATAGGCCAGCACAATTCCCGAAACCTTGGCCAGACGCTCACGCGCGCCCGCCAGCAATTCGAAGCTGCCGCTCTTGAACAGAACGTCCGACATGTTCGCGATGAGTCCGCGAGCCGTGTCGCGTGTCGCCAGCACCGTGTTCAACTGCTGCAACAGGCGCGCGCGGAGATCCTGCTTCTCCTTCTCCGCCTGCTGGCGAAGCTGTTCCGATTGGGCTGCAGCCTGGCGAGCCTTATCGGCTTCCGCGGCCAAAGCTTGCTGCTGCGCCAAAGCTTCCGCTTTGGCTTGCTCGGCTTCCTGCCTCTGGCGAGCGGCTTCCTGCGCGGCCTTCTGGGCCTCGGCTTTCGCCATCTCGGCCTGTGCACGCGCAGCATCCGCGTCGGCACGCGCTTTTGCCTGCGCGTCGGCGTCCGCCCGGGCTCGGGCTGCACGGTCGTCGGCTGCTTTCTTCTCTGCAGCCGCTTGAGCCTGGGCCTCATCTTCGGCTTTCTGCTTCACGGCCATGACGCGCGCTTCTTCCGCAATCTGGGCAGCCTCCCGCGCGGCCGCTTCGATCGATTTTTTATCCTGCTTGCCCCGATAGGCCGACTCTGCTTCCTTCAGTTGCTCGTCTGCCTTCGCGATGATGGCGGGAGCATATTTATCGGCCGCAGAAAGGTGTGCGATCCGCACCGCGTTGCGCGCTTCAAACAGTTCGCGGGGCGTGGTCGGATCGATTCCGAAAATCGCGTCCTGGATATGCGTGTTTACCGAAGAATAGGTGCCCTTCGCCAGCAGCTCATAAGTAGCGGCGATATCTTCTCCAGCCACCACGTTCTCAAAAACAACCGTGTTCCCCGGCTGTGACACGGCGGCGTAGGGCTCGGCGGTGACGATCATTCCGAACGTCTGCATGTCGGTGAAGGCCTTCAGGCGGCCCTTGCCATGATCCAGTGCGAGTTCGCCCAGGTTCATGGCGCGGCCTTGCGGAGAGACCGCCCATAGAACATACGTCAGATATTCAAGTCCGAACTTGGAGGGATCATCCAGCCCCTGGAACCGGGCATCGACCTCGATGTTCTTCTTCTTGCCCTCGACCTTGGCTTCGCCAGTAGCGCCCGACATCTGTTCGGATCCCTGGAATGGGATCTTCACCGCGCCCACCTGACCGTAGTGCATCGCCTTCGTGGTGTGTACGACCTTACTGTTTGCGGCACTGGTAGCACCGGCCGTTTGGGCCTGCGCCGCCGCGAACATGCTGGCGACAAAAATCAGCGTTCCTGCAATTAAAGGCTTTTGCACCGGAAATCTCCCTGTTTTCTGGAATGTTCAGTCCCTAACTCTACGTGGAAGGCGGAGGAAGGAGAGAGATGCGACAGGTGAGGGGTCATCAATTGAACTTTAGTCACCCTTGCCTGGCAGTCGAGCCCGAAAGTCACGAAAGTTTCTGACAAGCGCGGCTGGGCTCAAACAGGTCGCCCGGCGTTTCAGCCCAAAAAGGAAGGAGGAGCGTTCCCGAACTCGGGAGCGCTCCCCCCAGACCTGTTTTCTCGACAGCCGTATACCTGAGTTCTAGTGCTTATTACCAGCGGAATTGGAGATCCGGGAGTGCCTGCGTACCCTCGATTCTCACGCCGTCCAGGGCATTCGGGTTGAGTCCCAGAACTTTGAGAATTGTCGGAGCCACTTGCACGGTCTCGACCGGGCTGGACACGATGCTCGGCCGGAGAAAAGGATTGGAGACCAGCAGCATCACGTTAACGTCATCGTGGGCAAAGCCGCCGTGCTCCATCAGCTTCTTATTGCTGCCCGTGTAGGTCACGCCGACGTTGGGTGTGACAATGATGTCGGGCGTCCGCGGATCTTTTGGCGGCAACCCCGGGGTGTTGTAGTTGAGCGAGAGGCTGGGGCCATAGTAGATCTGCCCGATGCCGGTAGCGGCCCGATTGTTTTCCAGAAGAGTGACAGCCGCGTCGGTGTACGACGGATCTGTCAGCCACAGCAGCGAAACGTCGTCCTCAGTGGAACCAATGCCGCTGGCGTTGGGGTCTTCCGAGGGCGGCATGGCGGCGTGCAGTTGATTGGAGATCAGCGTCGCGGGCGAGAGACCGTTCATCGTCTTTCCGGGAACCGCATCGTAGGCATGCGGATCGATAGGCGACTGCCCGTGCTTGGCGGTGATGATGATCAGGGTGGATTCCCGCAGGCCGCGATCATGGATCTTCTTGGTCATCTCGCCGATCGACTGGTCAGCAAACTCGATCTCGCTAAGCAGGCTCGGCCCCGGGGTTCCGGCGGCATCGAGATATCCGCCCTTTACGCCGTTCTCAATCAGCTTCTGACCCACACTGACTGCCTGAAAGTTCATTCCGAAAATTATCGGCGTCTTGGTTTTGGCAGTACCAAGGTGATTTTTGCCTGCGATCTCATTCAAGATGGCATGCACCTTCAGCGTGTCGTAGCACTGGATATTCTCGAAACTGTTGGTCCACGCGGTGAGATCGGCATTTGGGTCGCGTACGGTGGCGCAGCTGGCGCCGGCCGGAGTTCTGACACCGGGAAGAGGAACAACATTGGAGTTGATCTCCGGGGAATAAAAATCGTCGAGTTTCCCGCCCGGACCGGCTACAGAGGAATAGGCGGGGTGCTTGTCGGACCAGGCGGTGTATCCGCCGGCGGCATGGATTATGCCGAACACGGTGTTAGTGCGCACGAAATCCTGGGGAAGAACCGGGGCGCAGCCCTTCTTCGGATCGCGGTCCAGTTTGGATGTGTCGATCGAGGCAATGCCTCCATCGGTGAGGCTCGCTCCCGGAGCTCCGCCGTTCAGCAGGGTCTGATCGAAATCGATGCCTTCTTCGTACTCGGTGGTATAGCCAGTCGGCGGTTTTGTGGCATCGCAAGGCGCCGCAGGGTTCCCGTTGCCGGTAGTGGTTGCGGGTCCATCGAGCGAGCGGTCATAGGCTACATCGTAGTAGACGCCCATGGTGCGCGGAGTGGCTCCGGTGATGATGTTCATCAGACCGGGGAACGAGTCGGAGGGCTTGGATGTGCTGGCCGCGAGATAATCCACGCCCCTGTTCGCAAGAGCAGCAAGGTTGGGGCAATACGGCTCGCCGTTGTTCACTCCGGCAGTGCCTCGGGAGCAGTTCAGGAAATCAACCGCGTGCATGCCATCGATACTGATCAGCAGGATGTGCTGAATCTTGTGTTGGCCGGAGCCGACGCCAGATTGCGCTGGAGACAGCGGGGCCATCGTTAAGAGAGCTATCAGAACAACAGAAAGAATCCTTCGCATGCTTCCTCCGTGTGGCGTAGTCGAGATCTTGCCCATGAACACACTGATTACGGGGTCACATGTTGATAAGCGAATCAGGTTACAGTGCGGTTAGAGGAAGGTTAAAAGCGTGTTACAGATGCGCAGACGGTGCTCGTGACACCACTTTTGAGCAAAAGCCGCCTGCGGAAACAGATCCGAGTTTTATAATCCGGGACGACCATGTCTACCCGACGAGCTTTCCTCCAAGCCGGCTCCGTGGCCGCGAGCGCTTCATTCGTAAACAAAAGTTCAGCCCAAAATCCCAGTGCAACCGTGCCGGCTTTGCCACCAGCGATAGCTGGTTTGAAATCGATGAAGGAGCAGGCACATCCCATCAGCAGCGAAGAACGCCAGGCCCGCCAAGAGAAGGCGCGCGCCCAGATGGAAGGGAATGCTCTGGACGCGATTCTGCTCATGGAAGGCACGTCGCTGAACTATTTCACCGGCATTCGCTGGTGGGGCGGCGAGCGCATGTTCGCGATGGTGCTTCCGGCCAAGGGCGCCGCATTCTATGTGTGCCCGGCCTTTGAGGAAGGGCGCGCCCGCGAGCAGATTGCCAGGGCGCCGGAAGGCAGCCAGCCCGACGTACGCATCTGGCAGGAAGACGAGAGCCCCTATCAGCGGGTCGCGCAAGGACTGAAGGACCGCGAACTTCTCACCGCGCGAATCGGAATCGAAGAGACGGTGCACTTCGTCTTCCGCGAAGGCGTGGAAAAGGCGGCGCCGCAGGCCAAGTTAGTCAGCGCGACTCCGGTTACTGCCGGATGTCGCATGATCAAGAGTCCTGCCGAACTGGAGCTGATGCGTCTTGCTAACAGGGTCACGCTTACCGCTTACGAGGCGGTGTACCGCGCTCTGCACGACGGCATGACCCAAGTGGAAGTGGGACATCTCGTCGCTGCTGCTCACGACCAGCTCGGCTTCCCGGGAGACGCCCTGGTCGAAGTCGGGGAATACACGGCGTTTCCTCACGGCTCGATGCAACCGCAAATCATTCGCGAAGGAGTGCCTGTGCTCGTGGACGGCGGGTGCAAGGTGGAAGGCTACCAATCCGACATCACGCGAATGCTGGTGATCGGCAATCCGCCGGAGAAGGTAAGAAAAGTGTTTGAGATCGTTCACCGCGCGCAGTCTGCCGCACTCGCGGCGGCGCGGCCAGGCGGGGAATGTGGCTCGGTCGACACCGCTGCGCGCAAGGTGATCAGCGACGCCGGCTATGGTCCCGACTACAAGTTCTTCACGCACCGTTTGGGCCATGGGATCGGCATGGATGGACATGAATGGCCCTACCTGGTGAGAGGCAACTCGACCAAGCTCGCTCCGAACATGACCTTCAGCGACGAGCCGGGAATTTATATTCGGGGAGAATTCGGGGTGCGCCTGGAAGACGACATGCACATTACGGAAAACGGGGCGGAGTTGTTTACGGCGCAAAGCCCGTCTCTGGAAATGCCGTTTGGGAAGTTGGAAGGAACGGTCCAGGCGCCGGACTTTGACGATTCGGTTTTGAGCGACGGTTTCGGGACAGCGACGGAGAAAGGCAAAACCATAAACCGCAGAGGACGCTGAGAACGGCCGCAGAGAGCGCAGAGACTTCTGGGGAGCAAGAAATCTGAGCCCCTCAAAACAGGGTTCGCATCCGAACTGAGCAGCATCTAGCGCCTTGTCGCGATCGGATGCAGGGCCTCCAGTTGGGTCTTCACGGCGACGCTCAGGCGACGGATGCCTTCGCGGATTTGCTCCGGCGAGGCGGCGGAGAAGTTCAGGCGCATGTGCCGGCGCGCTTCTTCCTGATGGCCATTGGGCGCATAGAAGCAGTCGCCCGGAACAAACGCTACGTTCTCCCGTACCGCGGCTTCAAATAGCTTTTGCGCATCCGCGCCTTCCGGCAGGGTTACCCACAAGAACAGGCCGCCCTTCGGACGCGTCCAGGTCACTTCCGGCGGGAAGTATTGCGTGAGGGCTTCGAACATGACATCGCGGCGTTCACGATAGACGCGGCGGATCAATTTCACGTGCTCATCGAGGAAATTGTCGCGAGCCACTTCATGCGCCACCATCTGCACGAACGTGGAGGTGTGCAGGTCCGCACCTTGTTTCAGCTGCACCAGCTTGGCGATGACTTCCGGCGGGGCCACGATCCATCCCAGGCGCAGTCCGGGCGCAAGCGTCTTCGAGAAGGTGCTGAGGTAAATCACATTGCCAATGGAGTAGCCGTTATCGCGGCGCAGATTTTCGCGGTCCAGAACGACCAGCGGGGTCAGGTGTTCGCCTTCATAGCGGAGCTGTCCATAGGGATCATCTTCGATGATCGGAATGCCGTACTTGTCTGCCAAAAGAACGAGTTCATGACGACGACCTTCCGAAAGCGTTGTGCCCCCGGGATTCTGGAAGTTGGGCAGCACGTACATGAACTTTGGGCCGGAGCGGAGAGGGTTCTCGAGGAGATCGGAGCGCAGACCGTCTTCGTCGCTGGGCACGCTGACATAATCGGCGCCATACACGTTGAATGCCTGGAGCGCTCCGAGATAAGTGGGCGCTTCCACCAGCACGCGGTCGCCGGGATTGATGAGCAGTTTGCCAATCAGGTCCAGGGCTTGCTGAGAACCTGAGGTGATCAGCACATTCTCGGATTTTGCCTTGATGCCGTAGCGTGCGATGTGGCGCGCGATCATCTCGCGCAAAGGCTCGTAGCCCTCGGTGGCTCCATACTGCAGGGCGAGGTGGGGCTGGCTTTCGAGCACTTTGCAGCACGCATCGCGAAAACGTTCGGTAGGAAAGACCTCCGATGCAGGCAAACCACCCGCGAACGAAATCACCTCGGGCCGCTGGGTAAACTTCAGCAGCTCGCGGATGGCCGAACTTTTAATGCCCTTGGTGCGTTGCGCGTAACGCGACGTCCAGGCAGTCGACATGGTGCCCACCTCCCCGGTTATGGTAAGTCCGCTCCTCTTTTTTGGATGTGACACGACGAGCGTCGGACGTGACGAAAATCACAGAAGAAGGTGACCCCGGTCCAGTTTTCTGTCGCGGCGTTCAACTCCTAAGACGCTCCGCACCCACCCCGGCAAACAAGTCTCGAAGAATGAATAGCAGCGGGTTGGAGAATGAGTTGCAACCGAAGAGAACGTGCTCGAGGAGAACTCACCTTGGGTTCAATCATTCCCTCCCCTGGGGGCCGTCCGGAATTCCGGCCGGCCTTCTTTGTCCGCAGGCGCGAGTCTTTTGGACACAAGGCTTCAGCAGGTAAAAGCATTTTGACAGGGTGAGGTGCCATTCTGAGTGATTTTGATCTTCGCTGACTGAAGGGCAAGGCCTTAACGACTTTGTGACGTTGGTTGCAAGAGTGCCTATGAGAGGTCGCTATGTGTCGAATTGCGATGGGGAGGCCCGGGCGATGACTCTGTCGCCAGCGATGTCCGCCTGGAATGAACTGCATCCGCTCGTGGTCCATTTTCCGATCGCGCTGTTGCTGGTGGCGCCCTTGTTCGTACTGATGGGCGCTCTTTGGCCTCGCCGAACGGGTCTGTACTTCCTGGGCTGTGCGCTCATTCTGATAAGCCTCGGAACTCTGGCCATCTTTGTCTCTCTCTCAACCGGAGAAGCTTCATCCAAGGCAATCGTGCAGACGCCAGCGCTGGCATCACTGATCGGGCAGCATGAAGATCTGGCAGAGACGACGGCGTGGGTGTTCTTGTCACTTACAGCCATCTTCTCTGCGATGTTTTATGGGCTGGTGCTGGTTCAGAAAAAAGGAGAGTCCCCCTTAGCCCGGTCTCTGCCTCTCATTTATCTCGTGCTCTACGTCGCCGGGGCGGTATTGCTTGTCCAAACCGCGCATCGCGGCGGACAACTGGTACACGAGTTCGGCGTGCATGCCAAGGTAAGTGGCCAACCCTCAAGTGCAGCGTCATTGCACTGAAGTCTGAGAAATTTTGTCAGTTTATCATTCGCTTGAATCAGCCCTCCCCTTCGAGCGAGTGCCCTTCCGGTGACTGTTCGCGTGGCATCACGATTGCTAGACTCTGGTATTGTTCAATGGTGACTTGGTAGTGGGCAGAGCAACCTCAAGCCAGCCCAGAGGCTAGACTCGTTTGCAAGATTTGCGAACCAATTCCAAACAGCATGGACCCATTGACGCAGGGCTATCGCCCCGCAATGAGCGACGTTCGACTTCGCGGGCCGCACGGCACCTCTCATACCTATTCTTCTTGCTGCAGCTTGCAGTTTTTTATTTGCTAGTTGGAACGGCGTCGGCGCAGATTTCACCCGGCCCGCTCGCGCGGCAACACCAATTTCTCGACGGGGCCATGCACTGCACCGATTGCCACAAAATCGGGGGCGGCCAACCGCAGTTCAAGTGCATCAGCTGTCACTCCGATATTGGCGCGAGAGTCGCCGCCAAACGCGGGCTGCACGGGTCCTATCACATCCCCGCGGGCTCCAGCCAGGAATGCGTGCGCTGCCACTCGGATCACAACGGCGAAAATTTTCCGCTGATCAAGTGGGATCCGAACAAGTTCGATCACAAAGAAACCGGATACCTGCTGGAAGGCAAACATGCCGGCCTGGCCTGCAATAAGTGCCACCTGCCCGATAAAATCCCCGCCGCCGAGCGCGCGAACATAAAGAAGAAGGATCTGAGCAAGACCTTCCTGGGGATTCCGCAGGCATGCGTGGCCTGCCACAAAGACTTTCACGAAGGACGTCTCGGACAAAATTGCCTGCAGTGCCACAACTTCGTCGCCTGGAAAGATACCTCCGGAAAGTTCGATCACAATAAGACCCGTTATCCTCTAACCGGCCTGCACCAGCAGGTGAAGTGCGAAAAATGTCACACTGCGGATGCGACGGGTGCGCCGCGTTATAAGGGCTTGCCGTTCGGGAAGTGCGACGATTGTCACGCTGACCCCCACAAAGGGAGTTTCAAGGACAAGAGTTGCCAGACCTGCCACACCACCAGTGGCTGGAAAAGAGTCTCCACCAGTGGTCTTAACAATACCTTCGATCACTCCAAGACCAAATATCCGCTGGAGGGCAAGCACACTTCGGTGGAATGCGAAGCCTGCCATGTGAAAGGAGACTTTAAGAAAGAGCTCGCGTTTGCGAAATGCACCGATTGCCACAAGGACGAGCACAACGGGCAGTTCGTGAAGCGGCCCGGGGGCATCGAGTGCACCAACTGCCACAACGTCCAAGGCTGGAAGCCCTCGTTGTTCGACGTGAAGGCGCATGCCAAGACTGATTATCCGCTCATCGATGGACATGCCAAGTTGAAGTGCGACCAGTGTCACACGCCCAAGGGCAAGGACACGATTTTCAAGATCGCGAACTTCAAGCGCTGCACCGATTGCCATATGGACGAGCACGACGACCAGTTCGCCGGCAAGCCCTACGAAAACCAATGCGACCAGTGTCACAACTTGAAGGGATACAGCCCGTCGACCTTCACTCTTGCTCAACACAAGAAGACGAGATTCGAACTTACGGGCGGGCACATGGCGGTGCCTTGCAGCGATTGCCACAAGCTTGCGGATAAAAATCAGCCGAGATCAAAGATTCCCTACCACTTCGAAAACCTGTCGTGCACGACCTGTCATGAAGACGTGCACCACGGTCAGTTCCAGGAGCGCATGGGCAAGATCGGCAAGAACGGAAAGCCGATGGGCTGCGAGTCCTGCCACTCCACGAAGTCCTGGAAAGAACTGGACGGCTTTGACCACAGCACGACGTCGTTTCCACTGGCGGGCGCGCATCGAGCGGTTGCCTGCATCGACTGCCACAAGCCGCCGAACATGGAAACCAAGCTCATGAATGTGGACTTCAAAAAAGCGCCGGAAAAGTGCGAGGAGTGCCACGAGGATGTCCATGGCGGCCAGTTCACCAAACTGTTCGCGAACAAGGTCACGCAGTGTGCCGACTGCCACAACGCGACCAAGTGGAAGCCGTCCCTATTCGATCATGACAAGCGGACCAAGTTCGCCCTGGAGGGCGAGCACCGCAATGTCGCCTGCGCCGGTTGCCACAAGCTCTCCCGCGCGGTAGACGGCAAGCAAGTCCTCATTTACGCGCCTACCCCGACCGGTTGCGCCGATTGTCACGGAGCCGAAGTGAAGCCGCTCAAGAAGAGCTAGACAGCAAAAACAGATCCCACCGCGTTTGTACAATTTTTTTTACATCTTTAGGCATCATTCTTTGCAGGAAGGAAAAAATGCGCTACGCGCTGAAGAAGTTACATTTTTCTACGGCGTTTTTAAACGAACTTAGGCAAGCTTTTTGTAACTTACCTGATTACAAAATCCACAGCTGAGCATGTACTTGTGTAACCTTCCACAACAATTCCCGACTGAATAAGCTGGCTGGACATCGGATTGCTGTTCTTTCTCATAACCTTACTGACTTTACTAAAAGTTTCCGTCTCGTTCAGAGTCGAACTCCTGTTCAAAAAGGGTTGGGCAAACCTTGGGATCGACAATTCTGCTGCATTTGGTCGTCGCATTTGCGATGCTCCCCGGCGGTCAACCGGCGGGTGGGCAGTCGCAATCGTCTGCCAACACGAGAAGTCCGCACGGAAGCCTGAGCATTCCGTGCCAGAACTGCCACACGCTCAGCGGCTGGAAGCCGATCCGGGCGGTCCCCGAATTCGATCACAACTCCACCAAGTACCCGCTGCGCGGCCTGCATGAGGGAGTGGCCTGCACCCAGTGCCACACCAAGATGGTCTTTACTAATGTGGGTGCGCAGTGCGCAGACTGTCACGCCGACATCCACAAGCGCCAGATGGGCGCCAATTGCGAGCAGTGCCACTCGGTTCGGGGCTGGCACGTTTCCGTGCAGCAGATCAACCAGCACCTCAATCGCTTCCCGCTGATCGGCGCGCACGCCACGGTGGATTGCGATTCCTGTCATAAGAGCGCTGCCGTGGGCCAGTTCCAGGGGCTTTCGACCCAATGCTTCTCCTGCCACCAGCAGGACTTTATTAATACGAAGTCAATCGGCATTGACCACGTCGCTTTGAATTTGCCGACCACCTGCGAGTCATGTCACACGATGGACAACTGGATGGGCGCGAAGTTCGACCATCTGAAGTTCACGGGTTTCGCGCTGACCGGCGCCCATTCGACTCTGGACTGCAACGCCTGCCACGCTGGCAACAAGTTCATGGGAACACCGGCCACTTGCGTCGGCTGCCACATGGCGGATTTCAACAAGACCAACAATCCGCCGCACGCGCAAGCGGGCTTCCCGACCAGCTGCCAGACCTGCCACAGTACCACCGCGTGGGATCCGACGA
>Ga0066659_10000684_pt1 | contig 13242 bp, 8 predicted proteins | sample GraSoiAngelo_108_FD_75176 | JGI IMG/M metagenome (GOLD analysis project Ga0066659, IMG submission 75176) | Grasslands soil microbial communities from the Angelo Coastal Reserve, California, USA - 14_0903_09_40cm | ecosystem: Environmental > Terrestrial > Soil > Grasslands | place: USA... | reverse complement strand
GAACAACTGAGCCTGGATTTTTTGCGCGTGGTGGAAAACGCCGCGATTGCGGCGGCGCGCACGATGGGATTCGGCGACCGCCACCATGCCGATGAAGTGGCCGTGGAAGCAATGCGCAAGACGATGGACTCGGTGGAGATTGACGGGACGATCGTGATTGGTGAGGGCGAGCGTGATGAGGCGCCGATGCTGTACATCGGCGAAAAGGTGGGACTGGCGACACACGCGCCGAAAGCATTGTTTCCGCAAGTGGACATTGCCGTAGATCCGCTAGAAGGGACCAACCTCTGCGCGACCGGGGCGGCGAACGCGATTGCGGTGCTGGCGGCGAGCGAGCGCGGCGGGTTGCTGCACGCGCCGGACCTGTACATGGAAAAACTGGTTGTGGGGCCGTCCTGCAAGGGCGCGGTGGACCTGGACGCGCCGGTGGCCGACAACCTGAAGGCTATCGCCAAGAGGCTGGACCGCGACGTCGAGGATCTGGTGGTGATCGTGCTGGACCGGCCGCGGCACGAGAAACTTATCGAAGAGATTCGCAAAGCGGGTGCGCGCATCCGACTGATCGGCGATGGTGATCTTTCGGCGGGGATTTCCGCGGCGGTGATCGGGACGGGTGTACATGCGGTGATGGGCACGGGCGGCGCGCCGGAAGGAGTGCTGACGGCCGCGGCGCTGCGCTGCTTGAACGGGCAGATTCTTGCGCGGCTGGTGGTCAGCAAGCCGGAGCACGCGGAACGTCTGGCGAAAATGGGCGTGAAGGATACCAAGCGTGTTTACGACACCGAAGATTTGGCGCCGGGGAAGAAAATGATTTTCGCGTGCACCGGGGTGACGGACGGAAACTTGCTGAAGGGCGTGCGGTTTTTTGGGGAGGGTGTGCGCACAAGCTCCATGATTCTGACGCTGGATGACCGGCAAGTGCGCTTCATCGATTCGGTACACCTGGAAAAGCGGCCGGATATCAAAGTGCGATTCAATTGAGAGTACGTTTTCAAGTTGAGGCGGTTTCTACGGAAGGTGACGGATCGCAATACCCAACCGCGTTGTTGTTCGCATGCCACGAATCGTTGAACGCGTCCTTAGGTAAGGTCGGGCACCCAATGGTCTTAGGCGGCGCGGTAAAGGGGACGCGATCTGTGGAACCATGGCGACTCTGGCGCTGGTTTGGTCGGGCGGGTGCGGATCTGCCGGGCATTTTCCCGAGCCTTCGAAACTTCCCGACGGCCAAAGCGAAGCTCAATGCTGCTCGTTCGCGATGGCCAGGAAAACCCGATCATCCACGGCAAGCGAGCGGGTGAAAAGAGTAGCGCCGTTTGCGCCCACGATGGCGACGTGCCCGGCGTTGCCGCTCAAAGCCGGACCGGCAGACTTTGCGCCGGATCCTGACCCATCACCTGGCTGAAGCGAAATCCGGGTGGTCTTCGGCGTGCAGTTGGTTGCACCGAGACACGTATCACGGATGAATACCTGGCGGTAGCCACCATTGTTACTGCTCGCGGGGGTCTTCAGCGGAGCGGAAGCCTGATTCGCAGAATGGCTAGGAGTGATGGCCAGGAATGCGACAAAGCGTCCCGAAGCACTGACGGAAGGCAGAATGCTTTCCGTTCCGACCAATGCCCCGTTCGCATCGCGGGAGACTAATTGCGTCAACGGCTTGCAGGAATCTCCGGCCCCTGCGCAGGTATCGAACAAATACACTTGGCGTCCCGGCAGCGCATTTTCCACGAGATTCGTCGCCGCCGAGCTGAAGGCCACATAGCGTCCATCGGCGCTCATGGAAGGCGCGTGACTTTCATCGTTTGCGGGAGCGCCATCGGCGGTCGCCGATAGAAGAGTTGTATGCGGCTGGCAACCAGCCGCAGCGCCTTGGCAGCTATCCCGCAGAAAGACCTGCGCGCGATCGTTGACTACCGCGGTGTAAGCAACATAGCGCCCATCAAGACTGAGCGCTGGCGTCTCTTCCGCGACAAGCGCCGTCGCTGAAGCGCCCGCCGCCGTGCCCGGCGGACACCCACTTGAGGGGCAAATCGTGAAGGTTGCGGGCGCAGAGGAGCCCCCGCCGCCACCGCCAGTGCACGCCGTGATGCAACCCGACGGAGGAGGAGACGGCGGATTAAAAACAGTCACACTGGCCGTCAGATTAGCGGTGCCTGGGTTCACGAGCAGATCCGCGGTGACCGTAGCTTGAATCTGATTGGAAGATGTCCCCGAAAGGACAGTTAATTTTCTTTGCGTCCCAGCGATGCTCCAATTTACCTGCGATCCGCCGGAGGGATCCGCGGTGGGAAGAAAATTCGAACCATTGAGCATCAATGTGAATTGCGCGCTGTTTGCCGGCGCACTGGCGGGACTGACGCCAGTGAGTTCCGGCAAAGGATTCGGCGGTGGATTGATGATGAAGGCGATGGGATTGGAGAGGCCATTGTTTCCGGCGCCAGAGGCAGGATTGAGAGTGATGACGGTAGCTACGCCAGGCTTGGCGACAAGCGCGGCGGGAACAGTAGCGGTTTCATTCAAGATGTTTCCAGCGCTATCCAGTGTGGGAGCGGTTTTGAGCGGGTTTCCGTTCCATTGCACAACAGTTTTGGTCACGAACCCCCTGCCATTCACGGTCATGACAAAGTCAGCGTTGCCGGCGCTGATCTGGGCAGGTGAAAGAAAGGAAATCGAGGCGCCCGTGTTGCTCTGAAACGTGTTGCCGTAGTCGTTGCAGCCGGCGATCGCAAAAATGGCCGCCAGTGCGACAGCCAGTGCTGTCCAAGACCGCTTCATCGAGACTCCTTCATCGTTTCTGACGACCCCAGCCGTGCCAGGGCCAACTTGCCTGCGCCAACGGGGAGAGCCCGTGGCGCCAGCTCACTTTGGGGGTGAGATGCCAAATTCGTACTGCGCGTTGACCAAGACAAAGCTGGGATTCGGGGAGCGCCGCCCCGCCGCTATCCACCCTTGCGGGAGGCCGCACTTTGCCACGAATCTCGGGACTCGCGCAACCCTACATGATTATCATCTGGACGGGGATAAGGTCAATGCGGATTCGGGGCGAATCGCAGACGAGGTAAGGATAGCCTTTGCATATCGTCCCATCGTGCGGGGCCGGAACAACGTGCAAGCAATTCTCTTATTTCGCGCCGAGCGCTGCGATCGATGCGCGCACGAGCTCCTGGACACGGGCCCGGCACTCCCCATTGTGGACCGGCAAGGCGCTTGCGGCGCGATAACGTGCCAGGGCTTGCTGCTTTCGGCCAAGTTTTGCATAGAGATCGCCGCACGCCAGTTGAAAGAGCGGATTCCCCGGGTACTTTTCAACGAGTGGGCTGAGGATGTTGAGCGCCTTTTCATACTTTTGATCGTAACGATGGAGATTCAGCGCGAGATAGAAGCGTGCGACTTTTGAGGTGAGTACCCCCTCGGCGATGGCGTGTTCGAGCAGGCGCACTCCCTCTTGCTTTGACCCGCCGGGGATGCCCATGAAAAAACGCAAGATCCTAGCCATGCTACTAAGCGTGTCCACATAATAGTTGTAAAGACCCAGGCCTAGGTCGGCGTCGGCGAGATCCGGGTCCAGGGTCTCGGCGCGCAGGAGATGATCGCGCCCGCGCACTCCGGAGCGGGCCGCATTGCGATTCTCACCGCGCAGCCCGTAAAGCCGCGCCGACGACGCTTCGGCCATGCCGGCGTAAAATTCCATTTCCGCCGATTCGCTCTGCTTGATCTGCGCTTCTGCCAGCGACAAGGCCTTGGCGGTCAGCTCAAAATAGTGCCGGTCCGCTTCGAGCTTCGGGCGGCGCCGCGCATCGCTCATTCCATACTTGAAATCCGCGGAGCTACACCAGGTCTGCCACCACAATGCTTCCGTTTCCAGTAGATATCCGAGCGGGTGATTGGGCTGGTCGTGTTGCATGCGCTTCGCGGCTTCTGCTGCCCCTTCGAGGTCGAAGGAATAGATTTTGCCGAGGATGGCGGGCGTCTCTGGCGGCAGAGTGAGATGGGAGGCCGCCGCAGGGATGGCTAGAGACACCAAGAAGAGCAGGCAGGCTAGGCCGGCGCGGCGAGCTATCAACGATACCTTCATCGTCCCCGTCCGAGGAAGAGATTGTGCAAGTCCAGGCCCTGCGCCGCACGAGTTTAAGCTGTTCAAGAAAAATGCGAAATGGTTTTTGCGGCAAGAATCTGCGTTAGGAGGCACAGGGGGCATTTGTTATTCTCGGCGGACCTATGACGATAGGGAACAAGACGGAGAATTCTGCTCTGGAGCGTGGGCTGGGCCTGAAAGAGGCCGTCGCGCTGAATATGATCGAGATCGTCGGCATCGGCCCGTTCGTGGTCAGTTCCCTAGTGATCCGGTCGATGGGCGGGCCGCAGGCCTTGATCGCATGGCTGGCAGGGGCACTGCTGGCGACGTTGGATGCCTTTGTGTGGTCCGAGCTCGGCGCAGCGATGCCGAAGGCAGGGGGCACGTACGTCTTTCTGCGAGAGGCATACGGTCCGGAACGGTGGGGCCGGCTGATGTCGTTTTTGTTCGTATGGCAAACGTTGGTACAGGCGCCGCTATCCGTAGCATCGGCGTCGATTGGTTTCGCAAAATATGCAGGATATTTGCACCCCTTCACGCCACTGCAGGCGAAGGCAATTTCGGGAGGATTGGTCATCTTGATCGTTTTCCTGCTGTACAGGCGGATCACAACGATCGGAAAAATCTCCGTCCTGCTGTGGATCGGCGTCGTGGGAACGATGCTGTGGCTGATTTGGGGAGGGGCCACGCATTTCGACGCCAAGGTCGCGTTTGATTTTCCGCCGGGAGCTTTCCATTTGTCGTGGGTGTGGTTCGCCGGACTCGGGTCTGCGATGGTGAGCACGATATACAGCTACTGGGGCTACTACAACATTTGTCACCTTGGGAGCGAGATCAAGGATCCCGAGCGGAATATTCCCCGCGGCATCTTTCTTTCCGTGCTGGGGATCGCCGTGCTGTATCTGGCGATGCAGACGAGCATCCTGGGCGTTGTGCCGTGGCGCGAGGCGCAGAATTCCGATTTCATCGCCAGCTTGTTTGTTGAGGGGTTGTATGGGCAGGCGGCGGCGCGCTTCGTGACGGGAATGATTCTGTGGATTGCGGTCGCATCGGCGTTCTCCGTGCTGCTTGGCGCTTCGCGGGTGCCCTATTCGGCGGCGCAGGACGGGAATTTCTTTCCGGTGTTTGGCAAAGTTCATCCCAGGAAACACTTCCCGCACGTTTCGTTGCTCGTGTTGGCCGGACTTGCGTTTGCCTTCAGCGTTTCCTTGAAATTGAAACAAGCCATTGCAGGAATCTTGGCGATGCGCCTGTTGGTGCAGTTCATCGGCCAAGCGGTCGGAGTGATGCTGCTGCGGCGGCGACGCGGTACGCAGGGCCTGCCGTTCAAGATGTGGCTGTATCCGATGCCCGCGGTGCTGACGATGATCGGGTGGGCGTGGCTCTTCTGGCAGACTGGGGCAACGCGGAAATGGGGACTGGCGGAGATCGCCTTGGGAGTTGTGGCATTTCTGGTTCGCGCGCGGGAAGTGAGACAATGGCCGTTTGGAAGTTCGATTACCGGTTCACAGTAAGAATTCTGAGATGGCTTCGAGTGGAGGTTGCGTGATTTTCTACTCTCAACGTTTGGCGATCCTGGCCACGATGGTTTGCGCGGTGAGTGCATTCTTGCCCGCTCCCGTGTTCGCGCAATTTCCTCCCGCGCCAGGGACAGGGCGCGGATTGCCGGAAACAATGGAGGCCATCGAGAGCGCCCGGATGACCACGCGGATCCTGTACGTGACGGCTCATCCGGACGATGAGAGCGCTGCGGCGCTTACCTATCTGGCTCGCGGGCTCCATGCGGATGTCGCGCTGCTCTCCTTGACGCGCGGCGAAGGTGGCCAAAACGACCTCGGCCCCGAACAAGCGCCGCAGCTGGGATTGATCCGGACGCAGGAATTGCTGGCGGCAACGCGGGGCTATGGCGTGAGGCTCTACTTTACGCGAGCCAAAGATTTTGGCTATTCGAAGACCCCTGAGGAAACGCAACGAATCTGGGGCGACCAGGTGCTTGAGGATATGGTCCGCGTGATGCGCGAATTTCGACCGAACGTTGTGATCAACGGCTGGGGCGGCGTGCATACCGGCCATGGACATCATCAAGCCTCGGGATTGCTCACGCCCAAGGCCGTCGAACTCGCGGCGGATTCTTCGTTCAAGCTGCACGGCTCTTCCCCGGAAGAACGGGACTTGACGCCATGGGGCGATCGAAAGCCCGTGATCCTGCTGGACCTCGACCGAAGCGAGGCTCCCAAGGGTTACTTACTTCCTGTGGACGAGATTTCGCCGCTCTATGGAAAATCCTGGCGCGAAATGGGACTCGACGCGTTTGCCAATCATCGCACGCAGGGAATCACCGGGTTTTTAAGCTCGCCGTTTCTGCGGCGCGCCATTGCGCTTCGTCGCGAGGACGGCGGCGAATTCGATCCGGCCTCGCTCGCACAGCCACTTGGTCCACTGGACGAAGACTATGAAGCCGGGAATATGGGTGTTGACCCGCTCATGCGGACCGTAGATGCGGCCCTGGTGACGGCCCGGGATGCAGTGCGGCGGCTCGATTGGAAGGCGGCCGCCAGTTCCCTGGTTGCCGCCGGCAGAAAAATCAATGAAGTGCCCATGCCTTCGATTTCCTACCAAGTCCCCGCCCCGGTCGTATCCCTCTCGCGAAGTCTGAAGCGGAAGCGGGAAAAAGTAGACGCGGCTCTGGCCCTCGTCGCCGGGCTGCGATTGGATGCACTCGCCGATCGCAGCGAACTTGTCTCCGGAGAAACATTCACGGTCCGCGTGGAATCTCATCATCGCGGAGAGATCGCGGGAGATTTCAAGAAGCCCGTGCTGATGCTTCCCGCCGATTGGACCGTCACCAAAGAAGAACCGGAAACGAGTGGGACCGTTCGCTTTACCGTTTCTGCAGGCCAGAATCCGCAGCGCACAGCGACCTCCGCGGCGGCGATACCGCCGGAACCTCCGCCACTTGTGATGGTCAGCCAGGAAGCCGTGGTCGATGGCTATTCGTTCCTGGTCACTTCACCGGTGATGCAGCTCCACACGACTTCCACGCGAGCAGATCGCATGCCTCTGCGAATCGTTCCGGCCTATACGCTGGCGGTCGAGCCAAAGCAAGCCATCGAGATTACCACCAGGCAGAGCAAGCCGTTCGATGTGCTGCTCCGTGTGCATTCCTACGCGACTCAAGCGGGCGAGGTTCGCGCCCGGCTGACCGTGCCGCGGGGTTGGAAAACCGGCACCGCCGTGCCACTGAAATTTGAGGGAGCGGGCGACCTCTATGCTCGGCTGACGGTGACGCCGCCATTGAAGATCGGCAAGGGGGACTTCAAGATTTCGGCGTACGCAGAACGGGTAGTCGACCGCGCCCGGGGCGACAAAGCAGAAAAATTCACCACTTCGCTGGAACCTTTGCCGACGCTGCCGACGCAGCTTTGGAGCGCGCCAGCCCAGTGCGCCGTACGCGCGTTTGACGTGCTGGTGCCAGTGAATCTCCGCGTTGGCTATGTCACGGCGGAAAGCGAGCCGGTGCCGGAAGCTCTGCAGCTCCTAGGTATACGCGTGGAAATGCTGGACGCCGTGGCACTAGCCTTCCGGGATTTATCTCTATTCAATGCGATCGTGGTCGGGGTGCGCGCGTACGAGCTTCGGCCGGAATTGTCTGGAGCGAATCAGCGGCTGCTCGATTACGTTTCCAGGGGTGGAACACTCGTCCTGCAATACCAGCGGGAGTTTGCCTGGGACAAATTCCACTATGCACCGTATCCGGCCTTGATCTCGCCGCCGCTTCCGCCTGCAAAAGAAGGTTCGCCGCCGGTGGTTCGTCCACTTCCGCGCATCACGGACGAGAATTCTCCGGTGAAACTCCTGAAACCGAATGATCCGCTGCTGATGCATCCAAATAAGATCACGCCGGGCGACTTCAAGGGCTGGGTGCAGGAGCGTGGCCTTTATTTCTGGACGGAATTCGATCCCCAATATACGCCGCTCCTTGCTATGAACGACCCCGGCGAGCCCGACCTCAACGGCGGCCTGGTCTACACTCACTATGGCAAAGGCACTTACATCTACACGGGCCTCGCCTTCTTCCGCCAATTGCCCGAAGGCGTCCCAGGGGCTTACCGGCTTTTCGTCAATTTACTCAGCGCGTCGCGGAGCCGCTGAGCCCGGTTCCGATGCGAAAAACTTCAGGGCAGAAGTCCTGAACTGCGACTGACTCAGGCAAGTAAACCAAAGGGGCAAATCGCCTAAGTCACCGTGTTATTCTCTTCAACCGAGGTGCGAAACCGGAATGAAAAATCATCTTGGAATCCGCATTGCCAGCCGAACGGCTCAAAAGGTCATGCGCTTGTTGCTGGTAGCCGCACTTTCTCTGACTTGCGTTTCTCCCGCTGCGGCACAGAAAGAAAAGAAAAAGAAGACAGATTCTCCTCCTTCCACGGAAAGCTCCAAGATGCTGATCCCCTTAACCGACGAACAGCAGATTGATTACACGCTCTCGGAAATGCTGGGCGCATGGCAGCTCGGGGATATCGATAAGCTGCGCAATGACTACGCCGACGATGTTGCGATTGTGAACGGCTCATGGGCGCCGCCAATTCTCGGCTGGACCAACTATCTTGCTGTTTATCAGCAGCAGCGCTCGCGCATGCAGCAGGTGCGCATGGATCGCCTAAATACCTACATCAAAGTGAGTGGTACGGTGGGTTGGGCGTGCTACCAGTGGGACTTCGCGGCAGTCGTGGATGGCCAGCAAACGGAATCCCAAGGTCAGACTACGGTGGTATTAGAGAAGCGCAACAACCACTGGGTCATCGTGCTCAACCACACTTCGCTCGCGCCGAGGATCTCCCAAGCCGCTCCTGCGAGCGTGCCTTCAGGGCAGCCGCAACCTGCAAAGCCGTCGCCGCGCTGATACGCGTCGGCAAACTCATGGAGACTTGAGGACCTAGAAGAGGCCCTTCAGCCCTTCCTTCAGCCACATCCCGGCAATCAATAGCAGCAGAACACCTGCCAGGATGCCGGTCCCCATGATGGGCCGCGAGAGAGCGTTGATCTTGGCCACCAGCTCCCGCTGCTCCCGAGCCATATGTTCTTCAGCCGCATCGAGAAAGATTTGATCGTCTTCATGGCTCGCTAGGAGGCTCCGCCGAAGCAACAGAACCAGGAATACAGCGGTAACGACTCCCCAGGTGACCAGCAGGTAAAGCAATGGCCCCGTTAGCGTTTGTGATTCCATGGTGACCTCCCGTTGGAACCGATCCGCAGTGCCGGCCGGGCCGGCAAGGGGTTACTTGGGTTTGATAGGCGCGAGTATAGCACTCTGGATTAAAAATTCTAGTGCTGAGAATTATAAAAAGGGATGCTACGGGATGAGCTCCCCTGATTTGGAACCTGCCCCCCCAATGACCAAATTAAAGCGAGTCTTTATCGGCCGCTCCTGCGGCGAGCGTGGGTGAACCGCTCGTGGCCGGCGGGATCGCCGGGCTCGAGTGCCGCGGGCACTCCCCGTCGCGTTGACAAAGCGAGAACTGGCGGGCAGAATCAAAATGCTTCGACGTATGGGCGTCACCGCAGAGCGGTGAACCCGCACTTGTGCCCGAGTGGCGGAACTGGCAGACGCGCTAGCTTCAGGAGCTAGTGATCGCAAGGTCGTGGAGGTTCGAGTCCTCTCTCGGGCACCAATCTCTCGAAAATAAGGATCCTTCCGGCTCTTCCCTTGCTCTTCTACAGGAGAAGTGGTACGTTCCCTGTAGAAGTGATAGGGGAACGAATGGTGGACCGCCGAATCGATCTTCCGCAAGGCACCCTGGACCTTCTGCTTCTGCGCACGGTGGCCCTGGAGCCCTTGCACGGCTGGGCGATTTCCGAGCGCATCCATCAGATTTCCAGCAAAGTTTTGTTCGTGCAGCAGGGCTCGCTCTATCCCGCGCTGCACCGTCTGGAGCGCAAGGGCTGGATCCAGGCGCGCTGGGGAACCTCGGAGAATAACCGCCGAGCGAAGTTCTACGAACTAACCGCGCTCGGGCGAAAACAACTGGAACTAGAAGAAAGCGCCTGGCGCAGACTTGCCGCCGCGGTGGCGCAAATCCTCGAGACAACTTAGGAGACGCTCATGCTGGATGACCTTGTACTGCGCTTGCGCTCCCTCTTTCACAGGAACACCGTGGAAACAGAACTAGACGAAGAACTCCGTTTCCACTTCGAGAAGCAAGTCTCAAAGTTCATGCAGTCCGGAATGGCGCCGGACGAAGCCAAGCGCCGCGCGGGGCGGGAATTCGGCGGAATGGAGCAGGTCAAAGAAGAACATCGCGATGCGCGTGGCGTGCGTTTCATCGAAACGCTACTCGAAGATATCCGTTATGGCCTGCGCATTCTGAGCCGGACGCCGGTGATCGCCTCCGTCGCAGTTCTCTCGCTGGCGCTGGGCATAGGGGCAAACACAGCCATCTTCAGCGTGATGGATGCGGTGATGCTGCGTCTGTTGCCGGTGCGAAATCCGCAAGAGCTCGTGCAGGTGCGGGTTCGCACGGTCAAGTCCGGCACGGAGATGAATGGCTACTTTACAAATCCAATTTGGGAACAACTGCGCGACCGGCAGGATGTTTTCTCGAGCACATTCGCGTGGAGCGAAAACCGGTTTGATCTTGCACAGGGCGGCGCCGTCGAATACGCGAACGGGTTGTGGGTCAGTGGTGGGGCTTTTGAAACGCTCGGTCTTCGACCTGTCGCCGGGCGATTGTTGTCGGCGGCAGATGACCGGCGGGGATGCGCCGGGGCCGCAGTTATCAGTTACGCGTTCTGGCAGGATCGCTACGGCGGAGCCGAGAGCGCAATCGGAGGCAATCTATCGCTCGACGGGCATCTTTTTCCAATCATCGGGGTGGCCCCACGCGGTTTCTATGGCTTGATAGTGGGCACCAAGTTCGACGTGGCGGTTCCCATCTGCGCCATAGCACTCTTCGGAAAAGATTCCCGTCTAGATGGGCGCTCCACATGGTGGCTCGAAATCATGGGCCGTTTGAAACCACCGACCGTCCCACAACAACTCAAGGCCCGTCTGGAAGTGCTCTCGCGGCAAGTTTTTGCGGCTGCCGTGCCGCTGGATTGGGAGAAAACCGAGCGGCAGGAATTTCTTCAACGCGTCCTGGTTGGGGTACCCGCGCCGACCGGGCCGTCGTACTTGCGCCAGCAAATGGAGCGCCCCCTTTACGTACTGATGGCGGTCGTCGGACTCGTGCTGCTGATTGCTTGCGCCAACATCGCCGGTTTGATGCTGGCTCGTGGCATGGCACGGGAGAAGGAAATGGCCACGCGGCGCGCTCTGGGCGCAGCACGCGGGCGGTTGATTCGCCAACTGCTGACCGAATGTATCCTGCTGTCGTTGGCCGGCGCACTGCTCGGAATGCTCTTCGCTCGCTGGGGCAATGCCATGCTCCTGCGCTATATCTCTACCGGCAGGGAAACGGTATTTTTCGATCTCTCGTTGAATGTACGCGTTCTTGCGTTCACCGCGGCAGTCGCTGTCCTGACGGGAATTTTGTTTGGGGTAGTGCCGGCATTTCGCTCGACGCGCGTTTCGTTGACATCGGCCATGAAAGGCAGCCGGGCCTTGGGGAGCGACACGCGGGTGCGATTCCGCCCTGGCAAGTGGATGGTGGCGTCACAGATCGCGCTGTCGCTGGTGTTGCTGGTCTCGGCCGGTTTGTTTCTGCGGAGCCTGCTGGGACTAGCGACGCTGGACATCGGCTTTGATCGAAACAGCGTCCTGCTCGTCAATACCAACCTGAAAGCTGCGAAAGTGGTGCCCGAGCGGCGACTCCAGGTTTACGATGAAGTGGAAGCGGTCTTGCAAAAGCTTCCCGGGGTGATCTCTGTCGGTAGATCCTGGCGGACGCCGGTGACTGGTTACGAGTGGAATGAGTACGTTTCCGTGGATTCGCCCAGCGCGCCGAAGGGCGACGACTCGCTGGTGTATTTCAATTATGTGTCGGCTGGATATTTTGTCACCCTGCATACGCCTCTGCTGGCAGGGCGCGACTTCCAAGCGAGGGACACCAACACGGCGCCGGGTGTCGCGGTTGTGAATGAAGCGGTGGCGCGGAAGTTTTTTCCTGGTGCAAGTCCGGTGGGGAAAACGTTCCGGGTTGTAAACGGTCACACAGAAGCTGGTCCAAGTTTCCAGATCGTGGGCTTGGCGAAGGATTCGAAGTACGAATCGCTCCGCGAAGCCACGTTTCCACAGGCTTTCTTTCCAATCAGCCAAATACCTGGCAACGATGACTCTGAGTATTTTGAAATCCGCACCGCCCCCCGCCCGGAGAGCCTCATCGCCGCCGTTCAGAACAGCGTGGGCCAGGTAAATAAGGGCATATCGCTGGAATTCGGGACGCTGGCAAAGCAAATCGGCGATTCGCTGGTGCAGGAACGCCTGCTGGCGACGCTTTCGGCATTTTTCGGCGGGCTTGCGCTCCTCCTCGCGATGATTGGACTTTTCGGCGCCCTGAGTTACCTGGTGACCAAGAGACGGCCGGAATTCGGAATTCGCATTGGCGCTGGGAGCTATGCCGGCTTCGATTCTGCGCCTGGTGCTGCGGGAAGTGGCGACCGTGCTGCTCGTAGGCTTGGCCGCGGGCCTATGTCTTGCACTCGCCACCGTGCATCTGCTGGAAAGCCTGCTGTTCGGAATGTCCGCACGCGATTCCGTAACCCTAATCACTGCTACCCTGGTGCTCGTTGTTGCTGCCTTAGCTGCGGGCTACTTTCCGGCGCGGCGAGCGATGCGAATCGATCCGATGGAGGCCTTGCGCTATGAATAAATCATGCCGCCTGCGGCGTCACAAGCGAACCATGAAAATGGCCCCAACGCGGCCACTGAAAGTAAACGATTTAAGGCTATTTTCTAAGGAATAGTGGCGCCCACGGGGCGCAGAATATCGCTCGCGATTCGACCACTGCTGAACTGCTTGATTGACGATCTACCCGGCAATCCGTTACGGTGGTTCCTTAGAACAATTCACCGCCGTTGCGAGGTGTCGCCTTGTTTCTGCATCTTCTCATGTTCTCTTTTCCCGCGTGGCAGCCACACTTTTCGTTCCTCGATACGCCGCACGCCAACGAAATGATGGCGCTCCGCTGGCTGCATCTCCTCTTCGGCATCATCTGGATCGGCTTGCTCTATT
>Ga0066659_10000683_pt1 | contig 13242 bp, 10 predicted proteins | sample GraSoiAngelo_108_FD_75176 | JGI IMG/M metagenome (GOLD analysis project Ga0066659, IMG submission 75176) | Grasslands soil microbial communities from the Angelo Coastal Reserve, California, USA - 14_0903_09_40cm | ecosystem: Environmental > Terrestrial > Soil > Grasslands | place: USA... | reverse complement strand
TGCACGGGCGTGCCGTCGCTGACCAGATCCTTGCCCGAGACGATGACCGGCTCCGTGCCGGTCAGCCCCTTGGTGATTTCGATCCGGTTCTCCGTTCGGCTGCCGATCTCCACCGGGACCTGATAGGCCTTGCCGTCCCGGACGACGTACACGTACTGGAGGTCCTCCAGGCGGGTCAGGGCATCGATCGGAATCTGGATCGCATCCGGGTGCGTGCCGACCACCACTTCAACGCGGGCGAACATGCCGCCTTTGAGCGCGTGGTCGGTGTTCGGGAGATCCACCTCCACGGTCATGGTGCGGGTGGCTCGATTGAGGGCCTGCACAACCCGCGTGACCTTCCCGATAAAGACACGGTCCGGGTAGGCCTCCGCCCGGACCTCGGCTACTTGGCCGATCGCGACCAGCGGGATGTCTTTCTCGACCACCTCGATCAGGGTCCGCACGACCTGAACCTCGTGCAACGTGAGAATGCCTCGTGACATGGTGGAGGTGCTGGCGGTGGCCCCGGTCACAGAGGCGCCGGGATCGAGGTTCCGCTCGGCGATGTAGCCGCCGAACGGCGCCCGGATGTACGAATAGGCCAAGTTGGTCTCCGCCTGCTGGAGGGCCACTTCCATCTGCTTCACCTGCGCCCGCAGTGACTCCAACTGCGCGACCGCGATATCGTAATTGACCTGCGCCGTGTCGAGATCCTGCTGCGACACGAACTGGTCCTTGATCAGCGCCCGCATCCGGTCCAGGGTCAGCGTCGCGTTGCGGATGTTCGCGTCCTGCCGCATGACCTCCGCCTGGGCCGCCGCCAGGTTCGCTTTCGCTCGGTTCACCGCATGCACGTAATCCGTGTGGTCGATCTCTACGAGTAACTGGTTCGCCTTGACGAAGTCCCCCTTGTCCACGTGGATCTTGGCGATATAGCCGTCCACCCGGGAAAACAGATTGACCTGTTGATTGGGTTGGATGTCGGCCGTGTATGAGAGTCGAACGTCCAGGTCCCCTCGGATCGGCAGGGTCGTGCCGACCGTGATGACGCGTCCCTGGCGCGTGTCGCCCTTCGCCCCGATGCTGCTCAGGCGGAACACCACGAGGCCGGCCAGCACGAGGATCGCCGCCGCGGCGACCATCAGGAAGAGTGGTTGTCTGACCCTGTTCATCGAGAGGCCTTCCCGTCTCTTTTCGTGCCCGGAGGCTTGGCCCGGACGCCGTCGAGAAACAGCGTGACATAGGTGGCCACGGTATCCTCCGGCGAACCATGCAACGGCACCCGGAAGATCTCGTGGAGGAGCCGGTGGTGCGCGATCATCCCCATGAAGGCCCGCGCGGTCAGGAGGGGATCCACGCGGCGGAAGGCGCCCTCGCGGATGCGCCGCGCGATATAGCCGGCCAGATAATCGTAAAACACGCGATGCTGGTTCTGGAAAAACATGTCCGACAGCTCATGCCCCTCCAGCGCGCTGAACAGGAGCAGGCGGAGCAGCGACGGGTCCGCTCCACGCCGGATGCGGTGGCTGGCGACCATCGTGAACACCCGCGCATCGTCCCGCTTCCGGGCCGCCTCCTCGACGGCCGCCAGGAGCTCGGACAGCGGCGCCTTCTCTGCCAGGATCGCGGCATAGAGCGCGCGCTTCGTGGGAAAATACTTGAAGACCAGCGCCTCGCTGATCCCGGCGGTCTTCGCGATCTCCCGCGTCGTGGTTCCGTTGAAGCCCTTGGCGGCGAACAGAGCGGCTGCGGCGGCGATGATGCTGGCCTGGCGCTCCTGTCCGGCAGACCGGAGCAATCTGGATGGCGGTGGTGCCTTCATGGACGGCCTGGTGAGTGAGTGATCACTCACCACGTTATCACGGAAGGCTCCTCCGCGACAAGCCGGCGGCAGATTGTGTTTATAGCGGCGAGAAATCCCTGAGCTGAAGAGGGGTCCGAGAGGCTACTGCCGAATCTTCGCCCACGCCTGCTGATACTCTTCGAACGAGTCTACTTCCACCCAGCCCTTGAAGATGGGGACGCTACTGACCGTGTGGCCGGTGTCAATCAGTTCCTGGAGCATGTCCGAGAACGAGGCGCGGAGGAAGGTACCGGCCTCGTGAAACCCTTTCTCCTCATACTTCTTGCGCGCCTCCCGATAGGCGCGTTTGAACGCCTCGATGCCCTTGTCGGAGAACATGGCGAGCCCGATGAACTCCCCGTGGGCCAGGTCGTGCGGGAGGTCCTGTCCGATCTTGAGGACGCGGTTCTCCTCCTCCGGCAGGACGTACCGGGACAAGTAGCTGGCGCCGGGCGGGGTTTGCAGCATCACCAGATCTGGCTTGGTCGGCAGATTGGGAAGGCCGCGCTGCCGCTGGTCGTACCAGGCGAGGTCCACCACGAGCGAGACGTCGGCCGGGCTTTTCAAGAGCTTCTGCAACACGGCGACGTCGAAGATAATGTCCCCGTAGAGAAACAGGCACCGGCCCTTCATCTCGGGCTCGGCGCAGAGGAGTGAGAACAGGTCTCCCGTCTCTTCATACCGGTCGTTGTCGTAATAGCGGAGGTTGGGAAGCGTGATCGCTTCCTTTTTGTAGCCGCGCACGAGAGCAATCTGTTTGATGTTGCAGTCGTGCAGGGCCGCCACTTGCCTCTCTAAGATGGTTTTCCCTTTAATGTCCAGCAGGCACTTCGGTTTGTCTTCGATGAGGGGCAGGAGCTGTTTCTCGAAGCCGGCGGCGGCGATGATCGCGGTGATCTGCTCGGCCCCGACCGGCAGGAACCGCCGCTCATCCTCCTCCATCTGGGGCACGCCGACCAGCTCGTACACCTCGTTGAGCTTCACGATGCGGTCGTTGACGGCGCCCGGGCGCGTATCCTGCTTGATGACCGCCAGGGCGTCCCGCATCGCCTTGATGCCGGCCCGGATCACCTGGTTCGCGTAGATGACAATCTTGAAGCCAGCCTCCTGGAGTTCGGTCGCGGTGACGCCGTCGAAAATCGTCGGGACGACGACGAGCGGGACTCGGCCGGACCACTTCCGGGCCACGGTTTTGAGCTCGTCAAAAGTCGGCGACTTGGAATGGATTAGCACGGCGTCCGCGCCGGCCTTCGCGTAGGCCTCGGCGCGCTTGAGCGCTTCCTCCTGCCCCCAGCCTGCGATCAGCGCCTCGGTTCTGGCGATGACCATGAAATCCGGCACGGTCTGCGCCGCTTTCGCGGCCTTGATCTTCCCGCAATGTTCGTCGATGGGGACCAGCTCGCGGCGGACGCCCGCATAGAAGCTGCACCGCTTCGGAAACACGTTGTCCTCGATACAGATCGCGGCGATCCCGGCCCGTTCGTGGTCCGTGACGGTGCGCATGACATTCAGCGCGTTCCCGTAGCCGGTGTCGCAGTCGGCGATAATCGGAATGCCGACGGCTTCGACCATGTTCCGTTCGACGTCGAGCTGCTCGGTCAGGGTGACGAAGCTGGCGTCGGGAATGCACTTGAGCGCGGCGGAAATGCCGAACCCGCTCGCCCAAATGGCGTCGAAGCCTGCTTCCTGGACCAGCTTGGCGCTCAGCGCATCGTGGGCCCCGACGGCTGTGACGATCCCGGACCGGTGAAGCAGGTCTCTGAGCTTGGTGGCGTTATGCATGGCGCGTGACTATGCGAGAAGGCCCCTTCGGTTGTCAATGGAAAACGGGGAAGAGGCGTGCATGGCCGGTGCGGTCAGTATCCGGTCTCGGACAGGCTGTCATTGAACCTCGGCGCGAGCGTGCGGCTTTCGACGAACACGAAGCCGCGTTCTCCCCGGCCGTCATAGGTCAGGTTGATCTCGGTGTCGGGCCCGCGCCAATTATACTGCTGATTCAGCCCGCGGGTCATCTGACCGGGCGTCCGCTCGATCGGGCCGAATCGCGTTTGGAGATAAAGCATCACCTGTTCGTGAGTGGTCTTGCCGCGGTAGCGGATGATCACCCGGGCAAATGCCCCGTCATACGTATAGAAGCGCACCGACTCCACTTTGGCGTCACCCAACGGCGGTGGACTCCCCTTGAGATCGTAGCCATTCACGTGTTCCCCCGTTTCGGACAGGGCGAGATCCGGCGACGAGGTAAGGGCCGAGCCCCAGACGATACCCTGAAAACCCTTCGGGTCATCCAGCAGATTGCCGGAAGAGGCGATCGGCGGCACGAGAAGCGCGGCGAACCAGCCGAGGCCGACCAGGATGCCGAGTGCGGGCGCGAGTCGCATGGGCCTGCTTACCGGAATGCGGGGCACAGTAACATGATCAGATTCCGAAGGCAACCGCGCCAACTGGTTGAGAAACCACCCTCGCTCCGCTATAATGCGATCCACTTTTGCGGCCGGACCTGTGCGCCCGGCCGTTGTTGTTTTGGCTGTCCGCTGAGCGAGCTATGATCGAGAGCGATGATTTCGTCAAGTCGTTGGAGGACATTGGGTTCGATTTCTTCACCGGCGTGCCAGACTCGAACCTGGGCGGCATCATCGCCACGCTGATGGAACGGCGGCTGTACACCCCGGCCGTCCGTGAGGACGAGGCGGTGGCCATGGCGGCCGGCGCTTACATGGCCGGCAAGACCCCCGTGGTGCTGATGCAGAATTCCGGCCTGGGGACTTGCCTCAATACCCTTCTTTCCCTGAACCTGATCTATCAGCAACCCTGCCTGTTGATCGTTTCCTGGCGGGGTTTTCAAGGCAAGGATGCGCCCGAGCACCTCATCATGGGCCAGACCATGACGCAACTCCTCGACGCGGTGCGCATCCCGCACCGGACGCTGTCGGAGCAGACCGCCGGAGATGACCTGAAGTGGACGGCGGAGACCTTCATGAAACAACGGATTCCACTCGCGCTGCTCCTGAAGAAGGGCGTGGTCAGGGGCATCCAGCCGTGAGACCCGAGGAGGGGACCATCCAGAGCCGGGCGCGCGCGATCGGCGCGGTGTTGGAACTCCTGACCGATCAGCCGGTCATCATCTGTAACGGCTTTCCGTCCCGAGAGGCCTGCAAGCAGGCGGACCGTCCCACGCATTTCTACATGATCGGCTCGATGGGTGTCGCGCCTGCGATCGGGTTGGGGGTAGCCTTGTCGAAGCCCGCCAAGAAAGTGGTGGTGTTGGATGGCGACGGCAACGTCCTCATGGGGATGGGGACGCTGGCTACCGTCGGCGCGTTGAAGCCCAAAAACTTTCTCCACGTGGTGCTCGACAATGAAGTGTACGGCAGCACGGGCAATCAACCCACCTTTTCAAGGGTCGTGCGGCTGGAACAGGTGGCCAAGGCGGCAGGCTATGTGCACGTGGAGCGGGTCCGGGAGCGGGAGGACTTGGTCTACGAGCTCAAGCAGATGCTGGCGAAGGACGGGCCCAGCATGCTGCTCGTGAAGGTGACGGAACAGGCTGAGGATGTGGACCGGGTTCCACTGGACCCGCGCGAGATCACGCGGCGGTTCATGAAAGCAATTGAATAGAATGAGCGTTGGGTCCGTTGATCCGTTGAGTCCGTTAACGGACAAAACTGAAATAACTGACCTAACTGACTAAACGGCTGGGGACTGATGATTCTGCTGAATCCAGGACCGGTGAATGTCTCGGAGCGCGTGCGGAAGGCGCTGCAGCGTCCTGATATCTGTCACCGGGAGTCCGAGTTTGCGGAGCTGCTTTACGGGATCCGGCAGAAGCTGCTGAACGCCTTCGTGCCCGGGGCCGAGTCGGATTATACGGCAGTGGTCCTGACGGGGTCCGGGACGGCCGCCGTGGAGGCCGCCGTCCTGTCTTCGTTGCCGCTGGGCAAGCGGGCGCTGGTCATCAACAACGGCGTCTACGGACAGCGCATCTCTTCGATTCTCGGTGTACATCGGCTGGGCGTGTCCGAGTTCAAGCTGGAGTGGGAGACGCGACCGGATCCGGAGCGACTGCGGCTGGCCCTGCGGCAGCACCCGGAAGTCTATGTGGTGGCGCTCGTGCACCACGAGACGACGACCGGGCTGATCAATCCGGTCAAAGAAATCGCGGAGGTGGTGGACAGCCAGAACCGCGTCTTTCTCGTGGACTCGGTGAGCGGGCTCGGGGGAGAAGAACTGGACATCGCAGGCCCGCACATGTACATGGTCGCCGGCAGCGCGGGGAAGTGTATTCAAGGCTTCCCCGGGGCTTCCTTCGTGCTGGTCCGCAAGGGGTTCATGGATCGTATGAAGGGCTATCCCAAGCGCTCCTGGTACCTGCACCTGCCGCACTATTATGAAGATGAGGAGAAAGGAACCCTTCCCTTTACACCGGCTGTGCAGGTGTATTATGCCTTCGATGAGGCCCTCAATGAGTTGCTGGAGGAAGGTGTTGCCCGTCGCATCCAGCGCTATAAAAAAGCCTCCTCGCTCATCCGTCAACGACTCAGCGCGTTGGGCCTGCAGCCAATGCTTCCGCCGGAGTTCCGGTCCAACACCATCACGTCGTACTATCTGCCTCCTGGCATGACCTATCAGACCCTGCATGACCGACTGAAGGAGCGGGGTTATGTCATTTACGCGGGGCAGGGTCAACTGGAGAGCAAAATCTTTCGCGTGGCGAATATGGGCGCATTGACCGAGGGTGATATCGAAGGCTTTCTGGCGGCCTTCCAGCAGGTGCTCGAGACGGCGGCGGTCCGCTCATGAAAGCGATTCTCCTGGCAGCCGGTGTCGGGAAACGGCTCTGGCCCGTCACGCAGCACCATCCCAAGTGTTTGATCGAGCTGGGAGGACGCGCGCTGCTGCTCCGGTATCTGGAAGCGCTCGCGGGCGTGGGCATCAAGCAGGCGGTCGTCGTGGTCGGCTACAAGCAGGACATGATCCGCGCCGCGGTAGGGACCGGCCGCTGCGGAGTTGAGGTTCGCTATCTGGTGAATGAGCAGTATCAGCGAGGCAGCATGACGTCCCTGTGGCTCGCTCGGGCCGAATTGGACGACGACGTGTTGATCATGGACGCGGATGTCCTGTTTCACCGGCAACTGCTCCGCCGACTCATGGAATCCTCCTGGCCGACCGCCTTGCTGCTGGACGAGACGGTGACCCAACGAACCGAGGAGTGCATGGCGATCGTGCGCGGCGGGCGCGTGGTGGCGCTCACCAAGCAGATGCCGTCCCGCTACGACCTGGCCGGCGAGGGAGTCGGATTCTTGAAGGTGCAGCGCGCAGATACTGGCCACATGATCGATTCTCTCAAGACCTGCGTTGACCGCGGTGAATTGGACAAGGAGTACGAGGATGCGCTCCATGAATTCTTCACCCGGGCCAAGGTCGGGTTCGAAAAAATCGGCGGGCTGCCCTGGATCGAGATCGACTTTCCGGAGGATGTGACCCGCGCGGAGCGGGACGTCCTGCCGAAGTTGGATTGAGGAACGCGGGTCATGGATCCCACCTTACACCACGTGGCGGACGTGCGCAGGCCAGCGGATGCAGACCTTGACGGGTTCGTTGACCGGTATTTCAACCGGAAGGTGTCCGCTTCCCTGACCCCTATCTTTCTGCGAACCGGCCTGTCCCCGAACGCGATCACGGTCCTGTCCATGGTCATCGGTCTGCTGGCCGCCGCGTCGTTTGGAGTGGGGAGCTACACGGCCGGCCTGATGGGGGCGCTGTTGTTCCAGCTCGCTGCGATCGTGGACTGTTGTGACGGCGAGGTGGCCCGGTTGACCCACAGGCAATCGCGGTTCGGCGAGCAACTAGACATTACGGCGGATAACGTCGTCCATATGGCGATCTTCGCCGGGGTGGCCTGGGGGACCTATGTGACGCAGGTGTCGGGGACCTCATGGCTTCCGTTATTGTTGGGGGCGGCTGCGGTGATCGGAAATGGTTGTTCATTCTGGGTGGTGACTCGTACCAGAACTCTCCGTGACCGGCGTGCGTGGGCTAATCCGGCCCAGGCCGCTCGCGCAGATTTCATCGTGAAGCACATGGCGAGTCGGGACTTTTCGCTGGTGCTGCTCTTCTTCGCGCTCGTTGGCAAGCTGGAGTGGTTCCTCTGGCTGGCGGCGATCGGTTCGAATCTGTTCTGGGTCGTGCTGGCGTGGGTGACTCGTCCCTCCCTACTCGTCCGTGCTTAGGCTAGCCCTCCTCTTCCTCGGTTTTCTCACGCTGGTCGGTCTCATCTGGCACATCGGCCCGTCCCGTATCCTCGCTGCGGCCGCGGGATTCGGCCCTCTGGCGCTGCTGCTGATCCTGCTTCCTTCCCTCCTCATGTATGCCCTCGAGGCCCTCGGGTGGCGGATCACGCTGGGCCGGCACGCCGCCTCCGTGACATTCTGGCGTCTGTTTGCGATCCGGACGGCGGGTGAGCTCGTGAACATGACCACCCCCACGGCCTATGCCGGCGGGGAGCCGCTGAAAGCCTACCTGCTCAAGCCGCATGGCGTGCCGATCGTCGATGGCCTCTCGTCCGTGGTCACCGCGAAGACCACGATGACGATTGCTGAAGTGGCATTCATCCTGCTTGGTATCGGCCTCGCGTTTGGGAGCGTCGGACCCGCAGGGCCTGGTGATCGCACACTCCTTGCGGCATCGGTCAGTGCCGGCCTGTTGCTCGTCGCAACGGCTATCTTCGTGACGCTCCAACATCGAGGCCTGTTCACGGGTCTGTTAGGCGTCTTGAGGCGGTGCCGGATTCGGGTCGAGTTTCTTGAAAGCCGTGAGGACAAGCTCCGTGCCCTCGACCGCACGATCCTGGACTTCTATAGCCGGTCCCGCCGACGGTTTCTGCTCTCCACCGGGGTGTTTTTCCTGGGCTGGCTGGCCGAAGCGCTAGAAGTGTACGCGATCCTGTATTACCTGGGCGGGCCAGTGGATCCGCTGAGCGCGATCTCCATCGGCGCCCTGTCGGTCTTCATCAAGGGCGGGACCTTCTTCATCCCTGGGAGTGTCGGCGCCCAGGAGGGCGGCAATCTGTTGTTGCTGGTGGCGTTCGGCTATACGAATCTGATCGGCATCACGTTCGCGCTGGTGCGGCGGTTGCGCGAACTTGTGTGGATCGGGATCGGGCTGCTGTGCCTGGCGGCCATGGGCGGGTGGAACCTGCGCGATAAGGCTTGATCGCACGTTGATAGGGGTCCTTTTCATTTACAGAGTTCCATGGCCTTGTTAGGATACCGCGCATGAAATCCTGGCTGATGGTCATGTGGGCGCTGGTGGCGGCCGTCTGCGCCGTCGCGTTCGGGTTCGTCACCGGGGTCTTCCAGCCGGGGGAACGGGTGAACGGGCTGTGGCTGGTGGTCGCCGCCGCCTGCTTCTATGTCCTGGCACTCCGCTTCTATGGACGGTTCCTGGCCACCCAAGTGCTCGAGTTGAACGACCAGCGCGTGACGCCCGCCCATCGGTTGCACGACGGCACGAATTTCTATGCCGCGAACAAGTACGTGTTGTTCGGACACCATTTCGCGGCCATCGCCGGGGCGGGGCCGCTGTTGGGACCGGTGCTGGCGGCGCAGTTCGGGTTCCTTCCCGGATTTCTGTGGCTCGTGGTCGGCGCGGTGCTGGCCGGGGCGGTCCAGGACTTCATCATTTTGGTGGCGTCGATCCGGCGCAACGGGCGGTCGCTGCCGGAAATCGCGCGGGATGAGATCGGGCTCGTGACCGGCAGCGCCGTGGCCGTGGCCGTGCTGTTCATCGTGGTGGTCGCGCTGGCCGGCTTGGGCCTGGCGGTCGTGAATGCTCTCTACCGCAACGCCTGGGGGACCTTCACGATCGCCATGACGATTCCGATCGCGTTCCTGATGGGGTTCTATCTCCAGAAGTTCCGTCCCGGCCGCGTCGGCGAAGTGTCGGCGCTGGGCGTCTCACTCTTGATCGTCGCAGTCGTGGCGGGGCGGGCCGTGGCCCAGTCCGATCTGGCCGCGTGGTTTGATTTGGAGAAGCCCACCATCGTCTGGCTGCTTGCCGGTTATGGCTTCCTGGCCTCCGTGTTGCCGATGTGGATGCTGCTGGTGCCGCGGGACTATCTCTCGACGTTCATGAAGATCGGGGTGGTGGTGCTGTTGGCGCTTGGGGTGATCGTCCTGGCGCCCCCGATCGAGATGCCGAGGGTCACTGCGTTCATCCATGGCGGCGGGCCGATCATCCCCGGGACCATGTTCCCGTTTGTCTTTATCACCATTGCCTGTGGGGCGATCTCGGGCTTTCATTCCCTGGTCGCCTCCGGCACGACCCCCAAGATGATCGCGCGCGAATCGCAGGCCATCGTGGGCTACGGGGCGATGCTGATGGAGAGCTTCGTGGGCGTGATGGCGCTGATTGCCGCCACGGTCCTGATTCCGGGCGATTATCTGGCCATCAATACCCTGCTGTCCGCGGACACCCTGGCGGCGATGGGGTTCCCAGTCGCGAGAATTGAGGAATTGTCGCGACTGGTCGAGGTAGAGGTCGCCGGGCGGCCCGGCGGCGCCGTGTCGCTGGCCGTCGGGATGGCCTCCATTTTTGCCGGGCTTCCCGGCATGGCTGGCCTGATGGCTTACTGGTATCAGTTCGCGCTGCTCTTCGAAGCGCTGTTCATCCTTACCACGATCGATGCGGGCACGCGTGTCGCGCGCTATCTTGTTCAGGAAATCGGGGGGCGGGCGTACGGCCCGCTCCGACGGATCAATTGGTGGCCCGGGGTGATCGCCAGCAGCGCCGCCGTGGTGGGGGCCTGGGGCTATCTGATCGCGACCGGCAGCATCTCCACTATCTGGCCCATGTTCGGCGCGGCCAACCAGTTGCTGGGGATGCTGGCGCTCTGCGTCGGCACGACGGTTCTCATAAAAATGCGCAAGGCCCGTTATCTGTGGGTGACGGCGGTGCCGATGGTGTTTGTGGCCGCGGTCACGCTCACCGGTGCGTATGAGTTGTTCTTCTTGTTCGTGGCCAAGGCGGGCACGGCGACCGGCTCCGACCAGGCGTTGCCGCTGGTCCTGGACGCGATCCTGGTCGCGGTGGTCGCGGTGTTGGCGATCATCGTCCTGGCGGACAGCACGAGAAAATGGTATGGGTATCTGGTGCAGGGCTGGCCGATCCGGACGACCGAGGTGGTGGCGGGAGGAGGTAGAACCTCTCCCGCGGGCTTGCATCCCATGGCGAGCGGTCACTTGGACATCCCTGGTGGACGGTGTTGCTGAAGGACCATTCCATGGTTGCGTACAGTAGTCTGTGAAGACAGCGGCCTTTCAGACTGGCATGGGGCTCTTTGCGGCACTGGTCATCATTGCCGTATGGTTCGTTCCGGTCGATGAGGGCCGTCTCCGTCAAGTCCCTCTCTCGATTCCGCTGAGCTTCGAAGCCAACCGGGGCCAGACCGATCCCTCCGCGCGGTTCCTGTTGCGAGGTCGCGGATCCACTCTGTTCTTGACCCCGAGTGAGGCGGTGCTGGTGCTGAAACGTCGTGAGGCGGGAGGCGTGAGGCGCGAGGGGGCGGAGTCAAATTCCCGTGCTCAGTCCTCAGCGCCAAACGCTCAGCATTCAGCACTGGCGAGAGCGACCGTCCTTCGCATGCGGCTTGTGAACGCCAAAGCCAGCCCTATCGTAGAGGGCCTGGAGGAGTTGCCGGGCAAGAGCCATTACTTCATCGGCAACGATCCCCGCCGTTGGCGCACGCAAGTCCCGCACTATGCCCGCGTCGCCTACCGAAGCCTCTACCCCGGCATTGACCTCGTCTATCATGAAGCGCGAGGCCGACTCGAATACGACTTTGTGCTCGCCCCGCATGCCAACGCCTCCGCCATTACCCTGGCCTTTACCGGAGCGGATCGGCTTTATCTCGACGGCCAGGGCGATGCGGTAATCGAGACCGGGATCGGCGAAGTGCGGCTCAAGAAGCCGTTCGTGTACCAGGAGAAGGACGGGAGCAAGACCGAGGTTGAAGGGCAGTTCCTGGTCAAGGGCAGAGATCAGCTCGCGTTTCACGTGGGGGACTACGATGCGGACCGGCCGCTCGTCATCGATCCGACCCTGAGCTATTCCACATACCTTGGGGGCAGTGGCGTTGACGATGGCGCCGGCATCGCCGTGGACGCAGCCGGCAACGCCTATGTGACGGGCAGCACCGGATCCGCTGACTTTCCGACAGCGTGTACCCCCCCTGCCTGCCCGGCCTTTGACGCGACCTTTAATCCTCTCCCGGATGCGTTCGTGACAAAGCTCAACGCCACTGGCTCGGCATTGGTCTACTCCACCTATCTGGGCGGCAACGGCGTCGACGATGGCAACAGCATCGCCGTGGATGGGGCCGGCAACGTCTATGTGACGGGCAGCACCGGGTCCACCGACTTTCCGACAGGGTGTACCCCCCCTGCCTGCCCGGCCTTTGACACTACCTTGAGCACCGCTCCGGATGCGTTCGTGACAAAGCTCAATGCCACAGGCTCGGCGTTGGTTTACTCCACCTATTTGGGCGGCGACGGCAACGACAGCGGCAGCGGCATCGCCGTGGACACGGCCGGCAACGCCTATGTGACCGGGAGTACCTTGTCCACTGACTTTACAGCCCCCTGCACGCCTCCCTGTATAGTTCTTGATCCTACCCGGGGGGGATCACAAGATGCCTTCGTGACAACCGTGAATCCCACCGGCAACGCGCTGGTCTACTCCACCTACCTGGGCGGCACCGCCGAAGAGAGCGGCACCGGCATCGCTGTAGACACCGGCTTCAACGCATACGTGACGGGGGATACTCTGTCGGGTGACTTTCCTACCTTCCCCACGGCCCCGTGCACGGCTTTTGACTGCGCGCTGGACGGCCCGCGAGATGCCTTCGTGACGAAGTTGAACTCGGCCGGTTCGACGCTGATATATTCCACCTACCTTGGCGGCAACGACGCCGACTTCGGCAACGCGCTCGCGATTGACACGGCGGGCAATGCATACGTGACGGGGAGCACTGCGTCGACGAACTTTCCGACTACAGCGGGTGTTTTTCAGACCAGCCCCAGCTCACTTGGAAACGCCTTTGTGACGAAACTGAATCCTACGGGGACGGCTCCCCTAGTATTCTCCACCTACCTCGGCGGGAGTGGTTCCGAGAGGGGGAATAGCATCGTGGTGGATGGAAGCGGGAATGCCTATGTCACAGGGACCACGGACTCACCGGCAGGCACTAACTTTCCAGCCACTGCTGATGCGTTTCAAACGGCCTTGGGTGGGGCCACCGATGCCTTTGTGACGAAGGTTAACCCCACCGGCTCGGCCCTGGTCTATTCTAGCTACCTGGGCGGGGTTGGCGCCGAGCTTGGTAACGGCCTCGCGATCGACACCGCGAGCAACGCCTACGT
>Ga0066659_10000682_pt1 | contig 13249 bp, 15 predicted proteins | sample GraSoiAngelo_108_FD_75176 | JGI IMG/M metagenome (GOLD analysis project Ga0066659, IMG submission 75176) | Grasslands soil microbial communities from the Angelo Coastal Reserve, California, USA - 14_0903_09_40cm | ecosystem: Environmental > Terrestrial > Soil > Grasslands | place: USA... | reverse complement strand
GCAACAACTGCCACAATCAACAAAAGGCGCTCCTCAAGCTACAATGACGCAAGCGACTATGTCGGACGTTTCTGACGGACTAAAGCGGTTCATCAGCGGCTACGCCGCGAAATCCCCCGACAACAAATTTCATATCCCATTTCAGCGGAAAGATCTCGCACTGGACCTAGTCAAAGTCCATGACGATCGGTTCTCGAATCTCGGCGGGGACAAGTACTTCGCCTGTGTCGATATGAAGGGTGCCGATGGCAAGATGTATGACATTGATTTCTTCATGCTGGTAAAGCCCGGCAAATTGACCGTTACGGAAACGTCCGTTCACAAAATCAACGGCAAACCGCTTTACAACTGGAAAGAAGAAAACGGCGTTTGGAAGAAAGTGCGCGTCTCATAAAGGCATCAAATGGCAAGCGAAGCGCTTGCCCTACAAAGGTTCGCCTGCGGAGCGCCTGCGGGCGTAGCCGCTCTTTATTCAAGTTTGAATCTTTAATTCGACATTCGTTATTCGAGCTTCGTCATTTATGCTCGAAGCATGCGCGCCATGGTGCTCGACCAACCGAAACAGCCGCTGCAACTGCGCGACGTGCCGAAGCCGAAGCCGGACAGGGGACAGATGCTCGTGCGCGTCAGCACGTGCGCGGTTTGCCGCACTGATCTTCATATCGTCGATGCCGAATTGCCGGACCCGAAACTACCATTAATTCTGGGCCACCAAATCGTCGGACGAGTCGAAGAAATCGGCGAGGGGATTAAGGCGCAATTTAAGGTCGGGGACCGCGTCGGAATTCCTTGGCTGGGGTGGACAGACGGCGAATGTGCATATTGCCGGTCCGGCAGAGAGAATCTGTGTGACAACGCGCGCTTCACCGGTTACACGATCGACGGCGGTTACGCCGAGTTCACGATCGCCGATGCGCGGTACTGTTTTCATCTACCTGAGCGTTACGATGACGTCGAGGTCGCGCCGCTGCTCTGCGCAGGCTTGATCGGTTACCGTTCCTATCGCAAAACTGGCGATGCGCGACGCCTTGGCATTTACGGGTTCGGTAACGCTGCGCGTTTGATCGCGCAAATTGCGCTGTATGAAGGACGCGAACTTTTTGTGTTTACGCGCACGGGCGACAAAGCAACGCAGCAAGCGGCGAAAGAACTTGGCGCGGTTTGGGCTGGCGGTTCCGACGAAATGCCTCCGGAAAGACTGGACGCTGCGATTATCTTCGCATCCGTCGGCGCGCTGGTACCGGCGGCGCTGCGCGCCCTGGCCAAAGGCGGGATCGTTGTGTGTGGCGGAATTCACATGAGCGACATCCCGTCATTTCCCTATGCCGATCTTTGGGAAGAACGCGTCATCACATCTGTGGCAAACCTCACCCGACGCGACGGGGACGAATTTTTCGAAATCGCGCCTCGCGTTCCCGTTCGAACGCAAACGGAGACATTCCCATTGGAAGAAGCCAATACCGCGCTGGATCGATTTCGCGCCGGCAAACTCAAACGCACAGCCGTGCTAGTTGTAAATGCGGTTGCAAATCAATAGGTAGCGGCGATTGACCTCAATTGCCTGAACCGTTCGGTGAACCGCCCTTACTCGCACGTTGGAGTCGCAGCGTTATTGATCGTTCTATTCGCCCTTCATGGGCGGAATTTTCTTGCGCTCCTCGGCCGACAATTTTTTAGAGTTCACGATTTTCCAGTGGCCGCTGCCATCAAATTTCAATGTGAACAGATAATATACTTCTATATCGTTCGTGTCTTCTTCTGACGCCGGCACGGCCCTGATTGAGTAGGCGTAGAGTACTGCCGTGCGCGCATCCCGCCATTCAATCACCCGAAACGTATCCCAGATGCGTCGCTGATAAATATCCGCAGGCAGCCTTGCTTTACGTATCTCCGCCGCCTTCGCTTTCTCCAGTGTGCGACTCGCCTCTTTCTCCGGTGAGTTCAATCGCTTCCACTTCTCACTGCGCAGTTCGTATAAGGCCGTTGTCACGTAGCGACCGCCAGCGCGGTAGTTAAACGCGAAGCGTTTCGAATCCGCCGCCCAGACGATGTTCGCTTCTTCTGCGAAACTACTCACCCCATCATCCGGCAATTTGACCGCTACATTATCCGTCGCGGGGTTCACTATTGCAGGAGTCGGATCAACCGACTCGTCATTTTCTGGGTCGACCAGGCGATATTCCCATTTGCCATCGGGCGATTGCGATGGCTTCTCGGCTTGCTCTGAATCTTGCGGGAGTCCGGACACAGCAAGCGCGCTGACCAAGAATGAAACACCGAGCAGACATTTCATACGTGAGTTAATTGCAAGCCGCCGCAAACACGGAAAGCCGCTGCTTTTACTGATTGTTCACGACCGTTTGCGGTGCGGGCTTGCTCAGTTCGAGCTGTGCGCTCACTTTCTGGATTTGCGTCTCCTGCTCTTTCACCGTTTCCGCGAGACGCGCAACCGCGCCTTCTAATTCCGCGATCCTCTTCTGCTGTTTGCGGAATTCATTAAGCATGGCTTGGGGCTGGCTGCGTTGGGGACTGGCCACAGTCACCTTGTTTCCATTGGCATCGACTGCCATTGTTCCCAACTTTCTATCGGAATCGACGAGTACGGTTACTGCCGTTCCGGCGGAAACCGACGCACTGTGGATGTTGCCAATATAGCAACTGTCACTCACGTCCGCGCCTGCGACGTTTGCACCAATACAGATACTGTTATTAGCGGTGGTGATGCTACTGCCTGCGTTGGCACCGACAGCCACGTTAGAACTACCGTTGGTGCAGAAAGGGAGCGCCTCGTCACCGATAGCTGTGTTAGCGGAGCCCGATCCGTTGCTTTCGAGGGAATGATCACCGAACGCGTTATTTCTGCTGCCGTCTACATTGTCCTCGAGCGCGCCACGGCCATGGGCGTTGTTGAACTCTCCACTGACATTGTTGAAGAGCGCGAATGCGCCGACTGCGTTATTATCCGAGCCAGTGTCGTTAAGCGTGAGCGCGTCAGTTCCAACGGCCACGTTCTGTGTGCCGCTGGTGTTGAGCAAAAGCGCTGCCGCGCCCACTGCGGTATTGGAATCCGCGTTGTTGAGGGCCAGTGCTCCACCACCAACACCGGTATTGAAGTTGCCGGTGCTGTCTAAAAAGAGCGAACGCTAACCAAGTCCTGTGTTTCCAGTCCCGGTGGTGAGCGAACTAAGTGCATCGCATCCTTCTGCTGTCGTGAAATTGGGATAACACCCGTCCGGTACCGGAGTGACTGCTTGCATCTGTGGCAAAAGCCCAAGGAACAGGAGCGTGATTGCAATCAGAATAAGATTGAATTTTGGTTTTCATGATACGTGGAGTTTCCGAAAAATTCCGGCAGCTTCTCGAGAACAATTTGCGATCGTAGAGCACTGCCGGTAGTGCGTTCGGCAGTCGGCGCAGCGGCACGAACCTGGTCGCCTCTCCATTGGCAAGGGAGAGGGGGAGGATGAGGGATTATTTGCCCGAAGTGGTCTATCCGAAGCAGCGAACTCCTCAGCTCAGTCCTCTCCCCTTCTCCAAGGGGAGAAGCGAACGAGGTGTGTACGCTAAAGATAATTCAGCATTCAAAGGACAAGACAATACGGACAAGTTCGCTCGTCTGGTCTAAAGCTGAAGGGCTAATCAATTCCGTGCGGTTTGGTTGAGCCTCTCATTTGCCCTCCTGCGACCACAACTGGCAACGAATGCTGGCAGCGCTCCTCAGTGCTAGCGCGCCCCAACGCGCGCACGAGTGGCGAACTGTTTAACAACATTCCCACCAAGCCGCCGTTCGTCATCGCGGATAGAACCGGCAGCGTTAGCAAGCCCTTCCTCCTCTGCCGAGAGGAACGGTTTGAAGCGGCCTTTGTCAATCGCTTTCATGAATGCTTCGTGCGGAGACACAATTCCTTTTTCCAGCAGCGCCCAAATGGCGTCGTCCATGAATTGCATTCCCTGCGCTCTACCGGAAACGATCACATCCTGGAGCTTGTGCGTGGCGCCTTCGCGAATGATCGCGGCGACGGCTGCGTTCGCGATCAGAATTTCGTTTACCGCAATGCGCCCGGGTCGATCCGACCTTTTCAAAAGCAATTGCGCTACCACCCCACGAAGTGAGTTCGCCAGCATGGCACGCGCCTGAGGCTGCCGGTCGGCGGGGAAAGCGTCCACCATGCGATCCACGGTCTTGCGTGCGTTATTCGTGTGCAGCGTACCGAACACAAGGAGCCCCGTTTCGGCTGCGGTTAAAGCGAGTGAGATTGTTTCCAAGTCTCGCATTTCCCCAACCAACACAATGTCGGTGTCCTGACGCAACGAAGCCTTTAGGCCAGCCGCAAACGAGATCGAATCGGCGGGCACTTCGCGTTGTGTGATGACGCTGCGCTTGTTATCATGCACAAACTCGATCGGTTCCTCGATCGTTATCACGTGCTTGGAAAAGTTTTCATTGATGAAGTCGATTAGCGCAGCCTGCGTGGTCGTTTTGCCCGAACCAGTCGGACCGGTGACGAGGACAAGTCCGCCGCGCAAGTAAGAAAATTCCTTTACGACTACCGGAATCCCGAGCTCCTCAAGGCTCGCAATCTTGGTTGGAATCAATCGAAACGCCGCGGCGTAACCTTCGGACTGCTTATAGTAGTTTGTGCGAAATCGAGAGTGTTCATCCATTTGATAGGCAAAATCGAGGTCGCCGTGTTGTTCAAAGATCTCCCAGTTGCGAGGACCGCAAATTTCGCTCAACATCCGCGTGGCTTCGTCGTGCGAAATTGGCTCGGAACGAATGGGCATGATGTCGCCGTGCGTTCGCATTTTTGGAGGATCGCCCTCTGCAATGTGCAAATCCGACGCGCCCTGCCGGACGACAATCTGCAGAAATTGATCAAGATAAGCCATAACCTAATGAGGAATGACGAATGACAAATCAATGATGAAGGCTTTCGCCGCGTTAAATCGTTGCTTTGCTTGAAGCGTTAACGCGCAATTCCGATGAAACGAGTAACGAATCACAGCGAGGATTCGTGATTCGTCATTCGGATTATGTTCGGATTTCGTCATTTGTGCTTCGTCATTTCTCCAGCTGTTGCCGCAGGATGTCTTTCTGGTCGGCGCGCGCATAGGCTTCTTCCGCACTGATCAGATCGCGCTGGTAGAGATCAATCAATGTGTCGTCCATCAAACGCATGCCTTGTTTCTTTCCAGTCTGAATAATTCCTGGCAACATGTACGTTTTGTTTTCGCGAATCACGTTGGCCACTGCCGGTGTATTGGTAAGAATCTCCAGCGCGAGTACGCGACCGGTTCCATCTTTTCGCGGAACCAGCTGATGGCTAATGACGCCGCGCAGCGATTCCGCGACCATCACCCGGATGTGTTCCTGTTGTGCTGTCGGAAACACATCCAGTAGCCGGTCGAGTGTGCGCGATGCACTTGCCGTGTGCAACGTTGCCAGAACGAGGTGTCCGGTCTCTGACGCGGTGATTGCGAGCGAAATTGTTTCCAGATCACGCATCTCGCCCACCATGATGACATCAGGATCTTCCCGCAGCGCCGCGCGAAGCGCCGTGCCAAACGACTCCGTATGCGTGAAAACTTCGCGCTGACTTACGTGACAATTCTTTGAGTGGATGACGTATTCGATCGGGTCCTCGAGCGTGATGATGTGATCGTGCCGCTCGGTGTTTACCTGCTGAACCATGGCGGCAAGCGTCGTTGATTTGCCGGTGCCGACCGAACCGGTAACGAGTATCAGGCCATTCTGGTAGCGGGTGAGTAATTTTAGGTGCTCTGGCAACCCCAGTTCGTCCATTGTACGGACATGCGTGTTGATGACGCGAAACACGATCTCGACTCCCAGCCGCTGCCGAACCACGCTCACTCGGTAACGAGCGTGCTCGTTTTCATATCCGAAGTCGGAGTCGCCGCGGGTGTTGAGCTCCTCCTTGTACACTTCGGGCATGAATGCCTCTGCCAGCGCAACGGTTTGTTCTCCGGTAAGCACTGGCGCGTCAGGCCACATTGGCTGCAACGTTCCGTGCACTCGCCAGATTGGCGGCGCGGCCACGCCGATGTGAACATCTGATGCGCCGGCCTTTTGGCCAATCTCAAGATAGTTATCGACGTGCGGCAGAGGATGCGATTCGAACAAAGGAGCTGAAACCTGTGATATCATGCAGCGGGGTATTCGTCTGTTTCATGGGATACTTAAGACCCATGGCACAGAGGCGGATTATTTCCTGCCGCGGGACGATTCGCCAGAATAAAAAAACCGGTTCTTTACAAACTCCATGATCACCGGCCGGGCCAGGTTTCCTACCAGTTTTATTGCCGCCAGCGCAATGCCAGTCTCCATCAGCTTTTTACCTCGCTTACGCCGGCTCCTTGCGTCCACATAGATTTTTTTCTTCCGCATCGGCGCCAATGCGATCACCGCCCCGACTGCCGCCGCGGCACCGATCCAGGAACCCGTCTGTTTCTGGAATGACCTCCGGAATTTTGCCGGGAAGTCCAGTTCGTAACGCAGGCCGCGCAACTCGTTCGCTACACGCTCGCGCGAACGCGCGATCTCTGCTATCAGCTCGTTGATTGATCCAGAGTTTTCAGCCATTCGCGATCTTTCTTTAGTTCGTCAACCGTATCCCGAAACATCGGTTTGGTGATGCGGCTGCGCGCCACCAGCAATAACACCCCTGCGATAATGAAATGCACCAGGGCAACAACCAGCGCCACGACAGGCCAGGACGTCCCGAGCAAATGCGCGAGGCCAACAACCGCACTTACGATGAGGAAAACATAACCCATCACGCAAAGCACGAACGCCGCGATAACGCACGCCACCAATATGAGCATTTGCAGCGCGGCCGCTTTGGATTCCTGCGCAATCAGGGCAAACCGGCTCTCAAAAAACTCCGCAACGGCGCTGACCAGCGCCAGCGCGTTGTCGAGCAAACCGGAATGCCCCGCAGGATTGCGAGAAGGAGGGCTCTCGCTGCTCATTTCCGAGCGCTTTCGAAACTAACGCCGGAAGATCAGACCCAGCACGAACCCAATTCCGAGCGCCGTGAACACTGCTTTTGTTGGATTTTCACGGACGTACTGCTCGGCGTCTTCCTGGAACGTTCGAACGCGGCTCCTGGCATCGCCCCATGCTTGTTCTGCTTTGCCGCGCGCTTCGCCCCATGCCTGCTCCGCTTTTCCGCGGTACTCTTCCGCGAAGGCCCCTGCGGCTGATTTCAAATCTTCCGCCGCCTTACGAGCGTGTTCTTTGCTGCTTTGCAATTTATTCGGCGCATCGGCGGTGCCGGGTGTTGTCTGTTCTCCTGATGTGTTTTGTTCTGCCATTGGTAATCTCCAGTTAATTTGTTCGCTTCGACTATCTGCGTGCTTTGCTAAATGGGCAAACGCCGACTTGTCTCAAATCATAAACGTGTTGCACAATTGAGGGGGACTTCTTTGTCTTAGACGTTTTGAGGCTTAAATGCCTAAAGTCCTGAACGAGCGAGAAAACTGAGGAGTTACTGTTCCCGAAAAATGATTCGCGCTTTTGTCAGATCGTATGGCGAAAGCTCGACGGAAACTTTGTCCCCGGGCACGATGCGGATGAAATGTCTGCGCATTTTACCTGATATGTGCGCAAGGACGTTGCGTTGGCCGGGAAGATCGACGCGGAACATCGTTCCGGGCAAAACCTGAGTCACCGTGCCTTCGGTGATGATCTGTTCTTCCTTCGCCATTGTGCGGCGAATATACGCGCCAGCGCAGGCCACTCAAGAAAGCGCATGCTGGTCTAGGCAATCGTAACGTAGAATTTACAAGGCGGACAGCGTTGTCAGTGTCACGATTTAGCGGAACTGTTCCAGGGAAAGCGTTGGCAAATATTCGCGAAGGTCCTCACGTTTCCACCACGCGCCGGTCTGGCGAAGCTCGTCCATCCTTGTAAAGCGGTAGCGATAAAACATCGCGCGAATGTAACGGGGCGGTCCCTGAGGGAATGGGTTGCTCGCCAGCAAACCGTTCACTTCATGCGAGCCTTGGAGCAATCGGAAGATCAGTGCAACCAACCACGGATTTTCGCGCGGCGTTCCCAAAGCGGCAAACCACATCTGCCAGTCGAGCCTCGGCTGGTGCGGCGCGCACCAACCCGGCGCGCGTTTCACGTCGCCGGGTTTCCATTTGAATTCGTACGGCTGCCAGTCAATCCCGTCGTCGCTGCCTTCGAGCACGATTTCGGAGCGGTCCTTCGTCATCACGCGAAACAGGCCGTAGCCGTTCACAATGCGAAATGCTTCGAGTCTTTCGTAAAGATTCCCCAGCGCGTGCGGTGGTCCACTCAGCGGTTTAAATACGCTGAAAATTAACCACGCATTGATCGGTAATGTCACGATGATCACACCGATTGCGCCGTAAGTGGACAGTGGTTCGATTATCCATTTTGCGTTTGGAGGGCGGAGCTCCTGCGACGCCGGGCTCGTTCGCTCCTCCACGTTGCGGCGGCGGATGGAAGCGTCGTCGATCAGCAGCAAGCAGAGCGCGATCGTGAGCAGGTTGAAAAAGCAATAGTTTCCCGTGATCGCGATCACGAGTTGGAGAAAAATCACCAATCCCGCAGCAATCAATCTCAAACGGCGCGGTGCCCAGATAAAAAATGGCACGATGATTTCCACCACGAGGCAAAACGCGACGGAAAAATGTTTGAACCATTCGGTACTTTTGTCCGCCCACCAGCCAAACACCGTCGGCAGCGGTTGCGACCAGTAATGGTAATCGAGCGCTGTCAGGTTCCACCAGCTGTCGTCGCCGCTGGTTAGCTTCACCACTCCGGACATCAGCATCAGCTTGAACAAAAGAAACTTAAGCAAGAACAAACCGGCACGCGAAACCGGCGTTGTAGCCTCAGACGGCGATCGTGGCCAAAATAGCAACTCTCTTGGCCACAGCCGCCAGGGAGCAAGAAGCATCGATAAAAACCCAGTCTCCAGCAAAAGCACGTCCCATTGAAAATTGAAAAAGACTTGTCCTGCGATGGTGAGCGACAAGTACAAAACGAAAAGAGCGACGAGTAGAACCGCCGGAGCGATTCCGAAAATCAACAGCAACGAACAGAGAACGCCGCTACCGCAAAGAAAATGAAGAAACGCATCGCTCGAGCTGAACCAGCAAAGCGTCGGCAACACAGTGTAAGCGTCTGGTCCGAGTTGAGCCCGAACTGCCGGCAGGAATTGATTCACGGGCGACACGCCGTTGCTGCCAACAAGTCCGTCCACCTGCGCCCAGAGCGATAGGAAGGCGATTAGGTAGATCACGCCGAGCGCACGCAGGAACCAGCGCCGCGCCCACAAGTAGGTGGGCCGCCGCACGTCTTTGCCCCAGAGCAATCGCGTAACCGCTGACGCAAACTTTCGGTGGCGGGCGACGAAACCATAACCGGTCTCGGAAACAGCCGCGAATCCCGGGACGTGATCATAACTCCACGCCAGCCATTGTCGCCAACGCCGATACGCTAACGACCGATACACTGCCTCCGCTGCGAAGAACGCTGTGCCGTCCGGTTCGATAAACGTTAGCGCTTGCTCAAATTGATCGAGTCGAATTTCGGGAAATCGCTCGGCCGCTTCCTGGTAGGTGACGTAATCTATTGTGCTCGCCGTGATTTCGCGCCAGCGTTCGATCCATAACCGGCAAAAATCGCAGTCGCCGTCCCAGATCAGCAGCGGCTTCTTCGGCGGATTGGAAACGTGAAGATGCGATTTGTTAGGCATTGACGTCCTTAAAATCCGCCCACACCGGCGCGTGATCGGAAGGGTCTTTTCCAGCGCGCATTTCGCGGTCGATCCCCGAGGCGATACATTTTTTCGCCAGTAATTCGCTCGCTAGCACGGCGTCAATGCGAAGCCCGCGATTTCTTTCGAAGGCGCGCATTTGATAATCCCACCAGCTGAAAAGTTCTCCTTCCTTGTGATGGATTCGAAGCGTGTCGTGCAGGCCAAGGCTGCACAATTGTCGAAAGGCCGCGCGTTCGCCGTCCGAAGCCATGATCGCCCCCCGCCAGAGATCCGCATCGTAAACATCAACGTCCTCCGGCGCGACGTTAAAATCGCCGCACACGACGAGGTCAGGGGAGTTTTCTTTCGCGATACAGTCGCGGAGGCGCCGATACCACTGCAGTTTGTATTGATAGGCTGGCGAGCCAACAGCTTGCCCGTTCGGTGCGTAAATCGAGAATACCCGCAACTGGCCGATCGTCGCTGCGATCACGCGTGCCTGCGAATCGACTACCTCATCGCAAAGCGAAGGGCGAACATCGCGCAGCTTCGTCTTCGCGAGAATCGCCACTCCGTTGTACGATTTCTCTCCGTGATACGCTGCGCTGTAACCCGCCGCTTGCAAAGCCAACGCCGGAAATTGTGAGTCCGGGCATTTGGTCTCCTGCACGCAGACAATATCCGGTTCTGATGCCTCAAGCCATGCAAACAACCGGTCCTGCCGTTTGCGTAGTGAATTGATATTCCAGGAGGCAATCTTCATCAGTGAGAGGTGAAAAGTGGCGATTTTTCAATCTACGCCTGCTCGACCACCTCTCACCAATCACTTCTCACTTTCACAGGTCCAGTTCCACGCCTGGAGTCGGCACGATTATCTCCACGTTGGGAAGCTCCCCCGATAGTGTCGTGCGCATCCACTCCACTGCCGGCGGGTCACCGTGCACGAGAAGATTTTTTTTCGGCGAAATCCTTTTGGCATAATCGATGAGCGACTCGCGTGTTGCGTGCGCGCTGAACTGGAACTGCTCGATGTTGCAGCGGATGCGTTGCGGCGGTTTATCGGGATCGAGGGTGACCTCGCCGCCTCGACCCGCGTCCCGTAGAAGACCGGCTGGCGACTCTGGATTGGCGTAGCCGACAAAAAAGATCGAGTGCTGCGGATCCTCGATGATTCGCCGGGCAAAAACATTGGAGAGCGTCTTGGGAATCATCATTCCGCTCGACAGAACGTACACGCGTCCGCCGCGCACGGGTGTATCTCGCACGGTTTCATCGTTCAAGATGAACGGCCCTACGTCTCTGATTAGTTTCAGGCGCGGCAATTGCCGGTGCGTCACATGCGCGCGGCGATCGTAGGTATCTGTAAACTTCGAGCTAAGACCGCCGATATAAATTGGAAACTCGGGCAGCAGCCGCTGGTGGCGAAACTTGTAGAGCATCGCGAGGATCTCCTGTGTCTTGCCTAGCGCGAACACCGGTATCAGCACGCACGCCTCGCGCTCGAATGCGGCTGCGAGCGCCTCCGCCAGGCGTCGTTCTTCACCGGCTCGGGTCCAGCCCTCGGGTTTTGCGTGATCGCCGCGAGTGCATTCGATGATTAGCACATCGATGTTTTCCTCGGGGAAAACCGCCGCCTGCATGATTGTTTGATCATCGAAATTGACATCGCCGGTATAAAAAACAGTTTGGCCTTCGGCGCGCAGCATTATTCCGGTCGAGCCAAGCACGTGTCCTGCATCGAAAAACTCGAACGTTAATGTCTCCTTTTCGTGCTGGGCTGCTCTTTCGCCGGCAATGGAGATCCGCTGGCGCAACGGACACCAGCGCCACCGTTCCGACGCGCGATCGATTTCGCGATGCGTGAAAAGTGGATACGACATTTCTCCGATCTCCTCACGTTGCCGCGTCATTACGTTGACCGAGTTATGCAAAAGGACACTGCCGACATCGGCCGTCGCGTCGGTCATGAAAATCCGCGCGCCTGGGAAGCGCCGCATGGCCAGAGGCAAAGTGCCGATGTGGTCCTGATGCGCGTGCGATATCAGAATCGCCTCAACCTCGCAGTCGGCGATTGCCTTGAACAGCGGCAGCGCATCTTCGCCAGTGTTTTTCGGATGCATTCCGCAGTCGAGCAGGAGCCGGTGCGTGCCAATCTCCACATAGTACGAATTCGCGCCGATCTCTGTGTGGCGTGTGAGATTAATGAATTTCAAGTCAGTGAAAGCGTTAAAGCGTTAAAGCGTTCAAGCGGTCAAGACAAAAGCTACGTCTACATTTTCGAGGTGGATCGGCTTCTCCGAAGACCATAGCAACGCCGTCGAAGGCGCTGAATGATCGGTCAGATCCACGCGGACCACGCCGTATTCCCGCTAACGCATTGAGGACAACGCGTTCAGCTATAACCACTCCCCCAAAATCCGCAGCCAATTTCCGCGCAGTATTTTTTCGATCTGGTCGTCGCTGAATCCGCGCTCGATCAATCTCTTGGTGAGATTGCGCGCATGTGAATGGCTCGTTAGGTCACGAATGAAGTGCGGCGTGGCAAATTTTGCTGCGAGATCTTTTTGCCTCGATTCCGGCCACTGCTGGTAGATGAACTCGAAGAAATCAAAGCCAATGCCGACGCTGTCGATGCCAATCAAAGTTGCGATGTGTTCAACGTGATCCACGTACCGATCGAGCGTGCTTTCTTCTTCTCGCGGGCTCACGAGAATAGAATTGACGCCGATCACTCCGCGCCGTTCACCAATCATCTTAATCTGTTCATCACTCATGTTGCGCTCGATGTCGTAATAGCGACGGACGTTCGTGTGCGACACAATCGGCGGTTTTGTTGTAATCGAGAGAATTTGCTCAAACCCAGCTGGATTGATGTGCGCGAGGTCAATAATCACGCCGAGCGCCTCGCATTCACGCACCACCTCGCGCCCAAACGCCGTCAGACCGTCCTGGGGCGAACCGCTGGCTGCGAAAGCTCCGCCGTGCCCGGCCGCATTGCTTCGGGCGTGCGTGAGTCCTATTGAGCGCACTCCTAATTCGTAAAACACGCGCAATTGATTCAAGTCGGTCCCCAAAGGCTCGATTCCCTCCATTGTGATAAGAAATGCGATCTTGCCCGTTTCTCGCGCCTCCTGAATTGCGCGATAACTCTTGCAAATCGCGAACCGCTCCGACGCTGCTGCTTCGGCATACAGCCGTGCAATTTGATCGAGCGACACGCGCAGACCTGCTTCCGGCAGATAGCGGTCTTCAATGTAAATCGCTGCGCCGACAACAGAGGCGTTCCCCGCTTCAAACGCCGGCAAGAATTCTGTTTCCAGAACATTTCTGTGCTCGCGCTTTTCGTACAAATCCATCGGCAAATCGAAATGCATGTCGATGACCCCGTTCGCATGCAATCGATCGATTCTTTCTTCAATGGCTTCTTTCATTGGGATTCCTCCAGTCGTTTTTGATCAAGGGCTTTTGAAAGAAGCCTGTGTCGTCGTGCGTTT
>Ga0066659_10000678_pt1 | contig 13285 bp, 10 predicted proteins | sample GraSoiAngelo_108_FD_75176 | JGI IMG/M metagenome (GOLD analysis project Ga0066659, IMG submission 75176) | Grasslands soil microbial communities from the Angelo Coastal Reserve, California, USA - 14_0903_09_40cm | ecosystem: Environmental > Terrestrial > Soil > Grasslands | place: USA... | reverse complement strand
GTCGAGCCGGGATGATTCACCCAGAAGGAGCTGTAACCGAGGCGCTCGGCCTCTCGCGCGCACGCGCGAATGACCTCGGGCGAGGTGCCGGCGAACACGGCAAAACCGAGTCCCATCTCAGATCTCCTCTCGCACTTCGATCCGTCATAGTTGACGCCGCGCAGTATACTCCAGCAAGATTGTCATGACCGGGCCTCGGGACTCGACGCGGACGGAGCCTTCCACCATCACCGTGATGGTCACCTTCTTCGCCGATCTCCGGCGCTTTCTGCCTCGCGGCGCCGACGGGCCGCAGCGCTATACGGTGCCGAAGGACGCCACGGTCGACGATCTGCTGGCAGTGATCGGTGTCGCGCCGGACGCCGAGTTGACCATCGCGCTGGACGGCGAGCAGGCCGACCGGGACGCCCCCCTGCGCGAGGGCGCCGAGGTCATGCTCTTGAGCCCGATGGAAGGGGGAGCCGCAGCCGACGGCGCAGCCGTAGGCGAGGCGACCACGATAAGAGATGGGGGAGCCGCGGCCGACGGCGAGGCGACCACGACAAGAGAAGGGGGAGCCTGATGGAACGCTACGGCTACTGGAACAAGATCCTGCACGTCAACCTCTCCGACCGCACGACGCGGATCGAGGAGCCGGGCGACCCCTTCTTCCGGCGTTACGCCGGCGGGCGCGGGCTCATCGCTCATTACCTCTTGAAGCACGTGCCGAAGGGCGCGGACCCGCTGGGGCCCGACAACATCCTCGTCATCGCACCCGGGATCCTCACAGGCGCGCCGGTCCCCGGCGCAGGGCGTCACAGCGTCGGCGCCAAGTCGCCGCTCACCGGGGGCTTCGGCGAGTCGGAGTCCGGAGGCTACTGGGGCGCCGAGCTCAAGCGCGCCGGCTGGGACGCGATCGTCTTTCACGGGGTCTCCCCCACCCCGGTCTATCTCTGGATCAGCGACGGAGCCGTCGAGTTCCGCGACGCCACGCACCTCTGGGGCAAGATCACCGGCGAGGTCGAGGACGCGATCCTCGCCGAGCTGGGTGACCCGCGCATCCGCGTCGCTCAGATCGGGCCGGCGGGTGAAAACCTCGTGCGCTTCGCCTGCATCGCCAACGAGCTGAACGAGGTCGCGGGCCGAACGGGCATGGGCGCCGTGATGGGCTCGAAGCGGCTCAAGGCCATCGCGGTCCGCGGCAAGGTTCCGGTGAAGATCGCCGATCAGCCGGGCCTCCTGGCGATGGCCAAGTGGGTCTCCGGCACGATGGACGAGAAGCACCGGGCGTTTCACGAGTTCGGGACCGGAGCGGCGATGCAGGGTAAGAGCCTCGAGGGCGGGATGCCCGTCCTCAACTATCGTCTCGGCGCCGCCGACACCATTGCGAAGGTCGACGCGATCGCGGTGCGCGACGAGGTACGCGTCAAGATGGGCGCCTGCTACGCGTGCTCGGTGCGGTGCAAGAAGGTCGTCCACATCGAGCAGAAGGAAGAAACGGCGCGCGAGGCCATGGAAACCATCTACAAGGGACGGGCGAAGGTGGCCGTCGATCCGCGCGGCCGCTACCGCGTCGACCCGCGCTACGGCGGGCCGGAGTACGAATCGCTCGCCTCGCTCGGCGTCAACCTCGGCCTGGACGACCTCATCGCCATCTGCAAGTCCAACGAGATGTGCAACTACCTCGCGATGGACACGGTGTCGCTCGGCGCGACTCTCGCATGGGCGATGGAGTGCTTCGAGAAGGGCATCCTCACGCTCGAGGACACGGGCGGCGTCCCGCTTCGCTTCCACGACGCCGATGGCGTCATCAAGGTGGTCGAGATGATCGCGTACCGCCAGGGCATCGGCGATCTGCTCGCCGAAGGCTCCCAGCGGGCGGCGCGACGGCTCGGCCGCGGCTCCGAGGCATTCCTGACGACCGTGAAGGGCATGGAGATGGCGATGCACGACCCGCGTCACATGCCGGCCATGCGCGCCTCGTACCTGCTCGCGCCGACCGGCGGCGATCACATGCGCCAGACCAGCAACCGCAACGGCCTGCGCAACCAGATCGGGCTCTGCCACTTCCTCGCCTACGAGGACGATCAGTCGCTGCAGATCATCAAGACGGTCACCGGCTGGGACATCACGCCCGAGGAGATGGTGACCGCGGCGCATCGCGGCCTGACGCTCGCCCGGCTCTTCAACCTGCGCGAGGGCATGAGCCGGGCCGACGACCGGCTGCCGGCTCGCTTCAGCGACCCGCTGCCCAAGCACGCGGGCCTCACCCGCGAGCAGCAGGACAAGATCGTCACCGACTACTACGTCGAGCAGGGCTGGGACCCGGCGACGGGCGTGCCGACGCGGGAGACCATCCGCGTGCTCGACCTCGAGGCCGACGCCGTCCACGCCGGCTAACGGCGTCGATGGCGCCGCCCGAAGACATCCGGATCGAGAACGATCCGCGCCGGGAGGACCTCGCGCTCCTCGACGAGCGGCTCTACGGGTTCAACGCCGCCGCGAGCGGCGTCGACGACGGGCGCTCGCTCGCGATCTTCGCGAGCGACGCTGAGGGCACCATTGTGGCCGGCCTGCACGGGTGGACGTGGGGCGGGACCGGGTTCGTGCAGGCGATCTGGGTCCACGAGAAGCTTCGCCGCCGCGGTCTGGGCGCGCGGCTGCTGGCCGCGGCCGAAGCGGAGGCGGTGCGCCGCGGCTGCCACCAGATGCATCTGGACACCCACAGCTATCAGGCACCGGCGTTCTACCGGCGCAACGGCTACGACGTGATCGGCGAGCTTCCAGGCTGGCCCGGCGCCGACATCCGGATCTTCCTCCGCAAGATGCTCGGCGGTCGTCCTCTCTAGCGTCTGCTTGTCGACCGGCCTTTCCAACGTGTCGGGCTGTCACGCCCGAGACAGCGCGGCTCTGACAGTGCCGGCCAAGACGGCGCGCCGCGCTGAAGAATTGATGCGTTCGCTCGAGGCGCCGCTCGGTACACATCTTGCGCGCCGCGGTTGCTATGCTGACTCATTCGGCCGTGCGCATGCGGATCGCGGCATCCGTTTTCATCCTCGCGACAGCGGGAGCCGTCATGGCAAGCTCGGCCTTCGCGATGACGCCGGTCGCACTGCGAATCATCACGTCGCCCCAGACGGTGACGGCCGGGGCCTGCTCCGGGACCACCCGGGTCCAGGCTCAGGACAGTGCCTCCTCGCCGGCTCCGGTGTCGTCCGTTACGGTCGTCAGCCTCGCCGGCAGCAGCAACCTGAAGTTCTACTCGAATTCGACCTGTTCGACGCGGATCTATGCCGTCAAGATCGCCGCGGCCTCGGCCACCAAAGCGTTCTATTTCAAAAGCACCGTGGTCGGCATGCCGACGATTACCGCCTCAGCCGCCGGGCTCGCCTCAGCCTCTCAGACCGAGGTGATTACCCCCGCCGCCGCCACCCAAGTGATGTTCAGGAGCCAGCCCCGTAACGTGCTGCTCGGCGCTCTCATCGCCCCCCCGGTCCAGGTCGCGCTTTCCGACCGCTACGGCAACACTGTTTCTTCAGGAGCCGCCAGCATCGTCATCTCCATCGCATCGAATCCCAGCAGCGGAACTCTATCGGGCTTGACCACCCGCGCCGCGATCGATGGCGTGGCAACCTTCAGCGACCTCCGAGTCAACGCCACCGGCCTCGGCTACACCCTGAGGGCGCTGTCGCCGAACCTCGCCTCGGCGACGAGTACCGCCTTCAACGTAACCGCGCCCGGGTCGACCGGTCTCCCGTCGCGGCCCATTCCCGATCCCCTCTACGGGATCACACTGGACGCCGTCGATCACTTACCGGCCATCGTCGCGTCTCTCAGCAACCTCTCGCACACGGCTACCACGCGCGTCGTTTTCGACGAGTTCGTCCCGCCAAGCGACTATGTCGACCCGGTCAGCCAGATCTCCAGGGTCAGTTATGTGATGGGCGAGATCCTCGATTCCGCGTACGTCAAGCGCTATACGGTGGCCGACTACCTGCAGCGCACCTCGGACTACCTCGACGCCCTCGGACCCGTCGTCGATATCTGGGAAGTCGGCAACGAGATCAATGGTGAGTGGCTGGGCGACACCCCGAGCGTCGTGGCCAAGATGCAGGGCGCCTATGATCGAGTCAAGCAGCGAGGTGCGCGCGCGGCCCTGACGTTGTACTACAACGAGGACTGCTGGTCGAACCCCGCCAACGAGATGTTCACCTGGACCCAGGCCCATGTCCCCGACGACATGAAGCAGGGCCTCGACTACGTCCTGATCAGCTACTACGAGGACGACTGCAACGGACTTCAGCCGGATTGGCTGCGCGTCTTCCAGAAACTCGCCTCGATGTTTCCCAACTCGAAGATCGGCTTCGGCGAGAACGGCACCGTGTACGCCTCACGGAAAGCGTCGTACATTCAGCGCTACTATTCCGTGCGCCTCGCGCTGCCGCAGTACATCGGTGGCCATTTCTGGTGGTACGGCAAGCAGGATTTCGTGCCGCTGAGCAATCCACTCTGGACGATCTTCAACGACGTGATCCGCGACAACTAGGCTTCACCGCGCCGGCCCGAACCCACACCCGCTCGACCAGGGGGCCCGTCACGGCCGGCTCGAGGTGACCCTCCGCATGCATCCCTCTGCAAATTCTTTGAGCTACCTTGCAAGCGGCGTGTACGCCGGTAGTTCTAACACCCCGCGTGAGTTGACGGTGAGCTGTGGCACGGGTGTTGCCCTAGACTCCGGCATGGCGGACTCGACGTCGGGGGATGTCGAACGCTGGTATACCGTGCGAGAGGCGGCGCTGCTCTGCCACCGTTCCGACGGCACTATCCGGAATCTCCTCTCGAAGCACAAGCTGCCGCGACGCCTCGCCCGAGGCCCCGGAAGAAAGCCCCGAAGGATCGCGCTCCTCTCCGCAGCGACAGTCCGGACTCTTCAGAGCCTCACGCTCGGCGTCTGACTCGGGCCTCGGCCTCCCTTCACACTAGCCTGTCACGCTGAAGTCTCACACGGCGGATTCTCGCGAGCGTCCTCGGCTCGACCACCGTCCGAGGTCATCGAGCGCATGGACACCTTTTAGTGAGCCAGATCGCTCGCCGGGAGTCCGACATCTCATATATAAGTGAACTTTCGGTATTAAGTTGAGGACTTCGCCTGATGGTGTGGATCGGATTCTCCGTGATCTGATGCCGTCACCGGATGCGGCTCGGAGAGGAGGATCGAGGCCGGATGAGAGCCCGTCGGTCTTGAAGGACGTTTCAAGTCAGCCAGGAAGAGGGCGCCGGGTCTACAGATGCACCGGTCATCGCTCCGTGGTCGTCGTCGAGCCCAGCCCGCCGCCCCAGCCCCGACAGTCAGCCGATTCACCGCGATCAAGACCTCGAGGCGGGCCAAGCGAGTCCTCGCGGTGGTCACGCAACTCTTGGAAGGCAGGCAAGCTCAGCAGGCCAGGCCGGTCGCGCGAGCAAAGGCGAGAAAGGCAAGCCATGCCAGTCATTAGTACTCAGCGGAAGAACGACGGTGGAGGACGCGTCGCACCCGAGCCCGCGCTCCTCGAGGTTCCCACCGATGACGCGTGGTCCGCGGATTCCCCGGCCACGGCAGGCGATGCCTCCCGTTCCGACGCCGTGCTCGTCGTCAGTCGCCACGGCTTCGTCAAATTCGTGTCCGAGCACGCTCGAGCGCTCGTGGCCGCGTACGTCGCGCCCATCACCGGCGACTGGCTCCCGCCGTCTCTCGTGGCCTGGTTGGCGCAATCGGGGCGCGGCATGCCGTTCGTCGCCGAGCAGGACGGCCGGCGCTTGCTGATGCGTCCGTTGCCGACCTCCGATCCCGGCGAAATCGTCCTGCTCGTGCAGGAGCAGCGCCAGCCCTTGCACCAACCGCTGCGCCGGCATGGGCTGACACCGCGCGAGCACGAGGTCCTGTGGTGGGTCACCGAGGGAAAGACGAACCCGGAGATCGGGATCATCCTGGGCCGATCCGCGCGGACCGTCCAGATCCACCTGAACCGCGTGTACCGAAAGCTCGGCGTCGAGACGCGGACGGCCGCGGCGGCGCTCGCACTCCGCGCATCGCTCGTCCGCGACCCGGCTCTATAGGCCAGGATCCAAGGACAAGCCATGGACGGAGGCGACACCGCACCCCGGCGCCGGCGGATCGCGATCGTGTTGGGCACGCGGCCGGAAGCCCTCAAGCTCGTGCCACTCATTCTCGCCCTGCGACGAGAGCCCGAGCTCTTCGAGACGTCCGTGATCGCGACCGCGCAACACCGGGAGATGCTCGACCAGGTGCTGTCCCTGTTCCAGATCTCGCCCGACGTCGATCTGGATCTGATGCGCCCCAATCAAACGCTTGCCGAGCTGACCGGCAGCGTGCTCGAGAAGGTGGCCCGTCGCCTCGCCGCAGATCGGCCGGACCTGGTCGTCGTGCAGGGCGACACGACAACGGCCTTCACCGCTGCGCTGGCGGCCTTTTACGCCCGGATCCCGATCGCCCACGTCGAGGCCGGGCTGCGTAGCCGCGATCTGGAGAACCCGTTTCCGGAAGAGGCGAATCGGCGACTGACGGCGGTCGTCGCGGACATCCATCTGGCGCCGACGCCGCTGGCACGGCGGCGCCTGATGAAAGAAGGGGTACCCCGGCGGAAGATCGTCGTCACCGGCAACACGATCGTGGACACGCTTCGTGGGCTACTAGAGGGCGGGGCTCGGACGACGCGCTCCATCGAATGGCCGTTCAACGGCGGCCGGGTGCTCGTCGTCACCTCGCACCGGCGCGAGTCGTGGGGGCATGACCTCGAGAGCATTTGTCGCGCACTCCGTGATCTGGTGGCCCGGTTTCCCGACCTCGTGGTCGTGTTCCCGGTCCATCTCAATCCGAACGTGCGCGAGCCCGTGAATCGGATGCTGGGGGGCGTCGAGCGCATCCACCTCATCTCGCCGCTGGACTACATCGGGTTCGTGGACCTGATGCGGCGGGCCTACGTCATCCTGACCGACTCCGGCGGCATCCAGGAAGAAGGGCCCACCCTCGGCAAACCGCTGCTGGTGCTCCGCCGGGTGACGGAACGCCCCGAGGCGTTTCGAGCGGGGCTCGCGAAGCTGGTCGGCACCGATCGCGAGACCATCGTGACCCAGGTGGGCCGGCTGCTGACCGACCCGATCGCCTACCACGAGATGTCGACGGGTATCAATCCGTATGGGGATGGGCGCGCCGCGGAGCGGATCGTCGAAGCGCTGACTCGATGGTTCAATGGGCGGCGGCCATTGCTGCACCGGGCGCGGGAGTTCAGGCCAGTTTCGCTGGCGGTACGATGAGCGCCGCCGAGGTTCTCCCCGTCCTTCTCGTCGTCTGCAAGGGCCTGTTGGCCGTCGTGGGCGTCGCGTGCTTGCTGAGCGGGATCGATGACTGCTTCGTCGACCTCTGCTTCGTCGCGATGGCCTACCGGCGGGTCCCGGCTCCTCACGTCGCCACCGAGCAGGAGCTGCTCGGCATCACCGAGCAGCCGATCGCCGTGATGGTGCCGGCCTGGGACGAGTCGGCCGTGATCCGTCGGATGGTCGGCAACATCTTGAAGTCCGTCTCGTACTCGAACTACCACGTCTTCGTCGGCACGTACCCTAACGATCCGGCCACCCACCGGGAGGTCGACGTCGTGACGGAGTCGTTCGCCAATGTTCACCGGGTCGTCTGCCCGAACAACGGGCCGACCTGCAAGTCGGACTGCCTGAACTGGATCTACCAGGCGATCCTGGACTTCGAGCGAGAGACTTCTCTCACGTTCTCGATGTTCGTCATCCACGATGCGGAGGACCTGCCTCACTCGCTGTCGTTCAATCTGTTCAACACCCTGATGCCACGGTACGACATGGTGCAGTTACCAGTCCTGTGCCTGCCCACGAGGTGGCATTGGTTCACCGCCGGACACTATCTCGACGAGTTCGCGCACAGTCACGTCAGGGAGCTGCCCGTCCGGCAATGGCTGACCGGCAGCATCCCGGCCGCCGGCGTGGGTTGCGCCTTCAGCCGGCGGGCCTTGCGTCTCCTCGCGGCCGACTCGGAGAACCAGGTCTTCAGCCTCGACTCCCTCACGGAGGACTACGAGATCGGCATGCGGCTGCAGCGCTACGGGCTCAGCCAAACCTTCGTGAGTCTCGCGATCGAGCGCCGGGGGCCGCTCGACCAGGCTTCGATGCGGGAGTGCATCGGGACCTGGGAATACTTCCCGTCTCGATTCTCGCAGGCCGTCCGACAGAAATCGAGATGGATCATCGGGATCACGCTGCAGGGCTGGGCGGGGTTGGGCTGGCGGGGCGACCTCTGGACGAAATATGCGCTGTTCCGAGATCGCAAGGGGCTCCTCACGAATCAGATCGTGATGGTCGGTTATGTCGCGGTCGGGTTCGTGATCGCCGTGTGGGTCACGACGTCCCTGGTCCCCGACGCGTACCGATATCCGCCGGTGGTCGAATCCGGGTCGTGGCTCTGGTACCTCATGTGGGCCAACGGATTCCTGATGCTGGAGCGCCTGGTGCAGCGCTCGCTGTGCGTCTGGCAGCTCTATGGGTGGCGTCAAGCCATTCTCGCGGTGCCGAGGCAGGTCTGGAGCAATGTCGTCAACTTCGCGGCCACCGCCCGGGCCATCCGGCTCTTCGCGCGACACCTGATCACGGGACGGCCGATTGCCTGGGACAAGACTGGCCACGTCTTCCCGTCCGAAGCAGAGTTGCGTCGGCGCTCGGCACCTAGGGCAGCCTGATGATGTCACGGGCGGCCGCGATCGGCTGCGTCCTCTCGCTGACCATTGCGATGGCCGGCTGCACTCCGCCGCCGCCGAAGGCCCCCGAGGCTTCCGGCTACGGCGCGGCGCTCGAGGTAGTGCGTGACGAGGGATGGCTTCAGCGAGAGATCCGGCGTTTCCGAACCTACCCGCACCTGGACCGTGCCTACCGGATGATCGCCGCAGGCGAGCTGGAGCAGGCGAAGCGGGAGTTCGCAACATACCTGTCGATCGATCCTCGTGACCTCGAGGTCCGCTTCCGCTATCTCGTCCTGCTCCATCGCCTCAACGCCCACGCCGAGCTGATTCGGGAAGCCGATGCGCTTCTTCGGGAGCGCCCCGGGTTCGCCCCTGCATTGCTCTACCGGGCCCTGGCCAACCACGCTCGGTCCGACGACGCCGAGGCCATCCGGGATTTTCGCGCAGTCGCCGAGGTGCAAGGCGCCAGGGTCGAGCACCAGACGCTCGCCTTGGCGATGATCGTCGATCTGGCAACCGCGCACGGAGCAGCCGAGGAGGCCCTCGCCGCTGCCGATCGCCTCGTGGCCCTGCGGCCGAGCGCCGATCACCGTCTCAGGCGTGGTCGCGTGCTCCAGAAGCTCGGCCGACTGAAGGAAGCGGAGGTCGTGTTCGCGACGGCGCTGACCGAGGCGCGGGACGCCGCCGAACGGCTTCGCGTGCGCGAGGCGCGAGCGGAGCTGGCCGAGAAGCAGCAGCACTGGGGCCAGGCCCGTCAGGAGCTGCTGGCGATGCTAGAGACCGATGCGCGCAATGCAGCCGTCCTCCGTCGTCTCGCGGAGGTGACGTTTTCGCGAAGGGACGTCGGGGAGTCAACCCGATGGTTTCGAGCGACCGCGGAGGCCAGCGGCAGCGCCCAGGACCGCGAGCGACTCGCCAATGCTCTCTATGCGTTCGGCGACTACCGCGAAGCCGCCCGCGAGTTCAGCGAGCTCGTCGCGACGGCGAGCGCGCCCGAGGATCGCCATCGGGTCTTGATCGCGCTTGGACAGGGGTACCTCAAGCTGGGCCAGCTCCCCGCGGCGGTCGAGACGCTCAGCGCGGCGGCGAAGCTTCGCGCGGACCTGCCAACCTTGACCATGTGGGCCGAGGCGCTCGAGCGCGCCGGCCGGTTGGCCGAGGCGGCAGCCGCGCTCGAGCCCGTCGCCGACCGCGATGCGAGCGGGCAAACGCATCTGAGGATCGCCACCCTCCATGGTACGCTCCGGCGCTGGGACCCGGCGTTGCGCCATCTGATCGCCGCGGCGGCCGGCGGCGGGACGGCGCAGATCAGAAGTGAGGCGTACAAACGGCAGGGCTTCATCTATCATGCCCAGGGGCGGTATCGTGAGGCGCGCGAGGCGTTCGAGCAGTCGATCGGGCTCAACCCGAAGGATGTCGCCGTCTACATGGCGCTCGGCGAAACGTGCATGAAGCTCGACGCGCTGGACGACGCCGTCAAGTATCTCGAGCGGGCGTTGGCCCTCACGGAGCATCAGGCGACGCCGTGACCCCTCCCCTGGGCCGAGCGCCTGGACCAATCCGGCCTCGGCTAGGCTTCTTCGTCTGGGCCCTCGGCCTCGCCGTGCAACTCGTGTGCGTCTCACCCGCCGTCGTCCAGGCTCAGCGGCCTCCTCCGCCCGCGACGGAGCGCGCCGAGATCCTGGAGCGCCTGGGCGTCGCCTCGCTGCAACGCAGGGACTACGAACAGGCCGCGCGATACTTTCGCGCGGCGATCGCGGCCGGGCGCGATCACTGGCAGATCCGCCAGAACCTCGGCTTCGCGCTCCTGTCGCTGGATCGCTGCGAGGAGGCGGTCGGCGAGCTGGAGCTGTCGGCGCGGCAGTCCCCGGCGCCCCGTTCCTTCGTCTACCTGGCGCGCTGCTACGAGCGCTTGAAGAAGCCGGGGGTCGCCATCCATTGGCTTCAGCTCGCCCAGCTTCGACTTCAGGAGCTCGGGCCGACCGAGCAGAAGGACGTCCTCGGCTCTCTGGGCTACCTCTACGCCGCCGAGGGACAGCACGCCGCGGCGGCCGAGGCGTGGGAGCGAGCCCTTGCCCTCGGCGACGACCCGGAGATCGCGCTCCGGCTGGGTCGAGCACAGCGCCTCCTGGGCGACGCGCGTCGGGCCCGGCAAACGTTGACGGCGATCGAGCCCGACCGGTTGTCGCGGGCCAGTCGCGCCGTCCGGCTCGACGAGCTCGCGGCGCTCGACCGGGCCGAGGGGAGGCTGACGGACAGCATCGCCGCCCTCGAGGAGGCCAACGCCCTGGAGCCGTCGGCGCAACGGCACCATGCTCTCGGTCTCGCCTTTGGAGACCTCAAGCGCCGCCCGGACGCCGTCGACCATCTCGAGCGGGCGCACGCCCTCGCGCCGGACGATCTCGGCTACGCGGTCGCTCTGGGCTACGCGTACAAGGATGCCGGGCGCCTGGCCGACGCGGCCCGCGTGTTCGAAGGAGTGGTCGCCCGGGATCCCGATCGCCTGCCGCTCTATCAGGAGCTGGGCTACATCTATGCGGCGCTATCGGATACCTCCCGAGCGGTCGAGTGGTTCAAGAAGGCCATCGACAACGCGCCACGCGATCCCCGACCCGAGAGCGACATCGCGGAGGAACGGGCGCGGCTGCAGCAAGAGGTGGCGCGCCTCGCCAAGCGGTTCGAGGCGACGGCCTACCTGACCTACCGCTCGTCGCAGCGCCAACCCAGCACCGGGTCGGGAGGAGCGGTGGGCGGGACGCTCCCGTCGCAGAGCGGCGTGGAGGTCGCGTATCAGCCCCCGGTGATCGGCTTCCGTGACGAGCGGATCTTCCAGGTCTTCGCGCGCTTGCTCTGGAATTTCCGACCCGAATCGCTCGACGTCGATGACCATTCGCTCCAGGCGGGTGTCGGCCTTCGGTACAAGCCGCTGAGAACCCAGAACCTCTTCGTGAGCGCCGAACGACTCTTCGCGATCGGGAGGGACGCGAGTGACGACTGGCTCCTCCGCGCGCTGTATTCGTGGGAGCACCATCCGCTGCTCGGCAAACCCGACTGGTCGCACTGGAACTACACGACGGTCTTCGCCGACGTCGGTTACTTCGTCGAGCGCTCCCTATGGGTCCTGTACGGCGAAGCCAGGCAAGGAGTCACTTTCCGGATCGCCAACCAGGTCCTGCTCACGCCCCATGTCGTCGTCGACGCGAGGTATCAGGATGCCCGCGGCCCCACGGACTCCTTCGTGGAGGGCGGCGGCGGCGTTTCGCTCCGGTATCTGTTCGGCGAGTCGCGGTACGAGGGCTATCGAGGCAGCGTCGAGCTGTTGATCCAGTACAAGGCCGGCGACTTCTTCAATCGCCAACGCGGCGCCTCCGACGGAAGCTTCCATGGACTCGTGCTCACCGGCGTGCTGCGCTTCTGAGGGATGGCGCGCGTGACGATGCCGGCCCTGTGGCCTTGGCTCTGGATCGGTTTCGCCGCGGTGGCGCTCTCCGGTGGCGCGGCGTCACTGGCGCAGACGCCGCCGCCCAGGCTCCACGGAACCTTCATCCAGCTCTCGCAGGCCCACGGAGCGTGGAGCGAGGAATCGTGGCGGCGGCTCTTCGGATATCTCGCGCAGCTTCGAACCGGGGAGATCGTCGTCCAGTGGACGGCGTACGACGACACCGCATTTTATCCGAGCACCCGACTCTCCCCGGTGGCCCAGCCACCGCTCGAGACGATCCTGACACTGGCGGATGAGCTCGACATGACGGTGAGAGTGGGACTCGCTCACGACTCCGCCTTTTGGTCCAGGATCAATCGCGGCCCGGCGACGGTCGCCGTCTACCTCCGGGATCTGCAGGCGCGCTCGGAATCCGTCGCCCGGGAGCTGGTTCCGCTCATCCAGCGACACCGATCGTTCCGGGGCTGGTACATCACCGAGGAGATCGAGGACGCGACCTGGAAGGACGAGCGGGCGCGGGCGGCCCTGTTCGACTACCTGCGCCGATTGACCCTGAGCGTCCGGGCGTTGGCGCCGGGGGCCTCCGTCGCCGTCTCCGGATTCTCCAACGCCGAGACCGCGCCCGCCACTTTCGGCGCGTTCTGGACGAGCCTCCTGCGGGCCGCCTCCATCGACGTCTTCATGTTCCAGGACGGCGTCGGCGCCGGCAAGCAGCGACTGTCATTCCTTCCACTTTATCTGGCGGCAGCGCACGAGGCCGCACAGACGGCCGGCCGCGAGCTTCAAGTGATCGTCGAGGTGTTCCAGCAGCTGAACGACCCCAGTGGCTTCAAGGCGGTGCCGGCGCCGTTCGATCGGGTCGCTCGCCAGATCGATCTGGCCGCGATGTACTCGTCGACACGCGGCCCGGTCGCCTTCAGTATCCCCGACTACATGACTCCACTCCGCGGAGTGGAGGCCGAGCGCCTGTTCCAGGCTTACGTCCGGTCACGCGTCACAGCGAAGCCGGACTGACGAAAGTCCAGCCGGCGGCCTGCAATCCCTCCACCGTCTCCCTCAGGTATCCGATGTCGAGGAATGGGTGGAAGTAGAAGCTCGCAAACCCATC
>Ga0066659_10000673_pt1 | contig 13295 bp, 10 predicted proteins | sample GraSoiAngelo_108_FD_75176 | JGI IMG/M metagenome (GOLD analysis project Ga0066659, IMG submission 75176) | Grasslands soil microbial communities from the Angelo Coastal Reserve, California, USA - 14_0903_09_40cm | ecosystem: Environmental > Terrestrial > Soil > Grasslands | place: USA... | reverse complement strand
GCTTAGCTTGATTTGCAACTGGACCGTTTCGCCGATAGCGGCTTCCGAGTTACTCAACACCGCGGTCACGCTCGGCGAATCAGCAAACGCAGCGTCGCTCCCCGCAAACGCGATTAGCGCAGCAAGCAAAACTATTGCGGAGAGTCGCACGCGGTACATTGACATGTTCAATCAAATATCAAACTACCGTTACCAGTCGTTATAGACATGGTGCGTCGCCTTGCGTTCATCAAGTCGAACGCGAGCCTCTTCATCTTTCATCGATTCAAGGAGTGCCAGGGCTTGGCGCTCGCTCATCTGACCTTCTTTTTCCGCTTCGGCCTCGGCAGCCTGTACACTTTTGTCTGGTGATTTTTGGGATTTATCCTCAGTAGCCCCCTTGACCTCACCCGCGAGTTTTTTCTGCGGCGATTCCTCCGGAGTAGCGGACGGTGTCGCATTTTCACCTTCACCTTGACCCGGTGACGGCGAAGGCGTTTGGTTTTCTCCTTCGCCCGGGCTGGGTGATTGCTCACCCTTCTGTTCGCCCGGCGATGGTGAAGGCTGATTGCCCTGCTGCTTCTCAGCGCCCGGCGAAGGAGAGGGGCTCTCGCCAGGCTGTTGTTGCGGACTTTTTTGCGGCTCGTTCTTTGCCTGGGATTGATCGTTCTTCTCTTCCTTTTGATCTTTGCCATTCCCAGATTGGTCTTGTGACTGCCGATCTTTCGATTGCTGTTGCTGTTGGTCTTTTTGTTGTTGCTGGCCCTGACCCTGCTGCTGGTTTTGCTTTTGTTGTTGCTGGTTTTGCTGCTGCTGCGGTTGTTGATTCTGCTTGTCTTGCTTGTTCTTCTGCGGCGGTGACGGGGAAGGGGAGGGTTGTTGCTCTGCTTGTTTTTTGTTTTTTAGTTCCTCGATCTTCTTCTTTACGTAATCGTAGTTTTCTTTTGCTTCTTTGTTTTGCGGTTCCAGCTTGAGTGTCTGCTCGTAATGATCGAGCGCGTTTGTCCATTCGCTGAGCTTCTTGTCGTCGCTTTTCTGTGCTTCACCGCGCTGGTAAAGTGTGTTGCCGAGATTGTAATGACCCTTGCTCTGCAACCCTGTATCGGGCGAGAGCAACGCCTGACTAAAGGACTCCAGCGCCTTGCTGTAATCTTTTAATTTGTAGGCTGCCGCGCCCGAATCGAACTGGAGTTTGTCTTCAGCGCGCGATTCCGGATGCGATTTTAATGTTTCCTGAAACTGGCTGTAGGCATCCTCGAATTTACCGTTGCTATAAGCGTCCAGACCCGCGGCCGCACCGAAGGCGAACTGGCAGAGAAAGATCACCAGCGCAGCCGTCGCAGCTGTTACTTTCGCGGGCGCGGGAACGTGAATTCGCTCGCGCACGCATTTGCGTTCGCCAATCAAGATTGACAATGCAAGAGCAGCCAGCGCGGCGCCTAGCGGCCACTCATATCGTTCAATCGGTCGCCGCGACAAACGCACATCGATCTCAGCAGCTTGCATCTTTGCCAGTCCTTCATTGTAAATCTGCTGCATTGTGCGCGGTCCGCTTTCCAGATGGACATAAAATCCGCCCGTAGCCTGGGCGATTTCGCGCAAACGTTTGTCGTCCAGCTTTGATTTCACGACTTGACCGGCTGAATCTTTAACGAAAGCCGTCTCGCCATTTTCGCTGGTTATCGGAATGAGCGAACCTTGCGGCGTACCTACGCCAACCGTGAAAATGCGCACGCCCGCGTCGGTCGCGGTTTTCGCCACGTTCACGGCATCACCGCTTAATTCTTCGCCATCGGTAAAGATGATGAGCGCGCGATTTCCCACCGCACTTTTCCCGAAGCTCTGCATGGCGAGAGCAATGGCGCTCGAGATGTTGGTGCCGCCTTCAGGAATTGTCGTGGTGTCGAGATCGTTAACTGACTCCATCACCGCTTCGTAATCAATCGTGAGCGGCGCCTGTAAAAAGGCGCGGCCGGCAAAAGCGATCAGGCCAACGCGATCGCCCTGTAGCTCGTGGATTAAATCCTGGGCAGCAAGCTTGACGCGCTCAAGCCGGTCAGGCTGCACATCATTGGAAAGCATGCTGCGTGATGTATCGACTGCTATCAGAAGGTCTAGACCTTTCCGCTTCACATCCTCAAACGTATAACCCCAGCGCGGCTGTGCCAGACTCAACAGGGCGAGAGAAAGGCCGAGCAACAGCAGCGCAAATCTGAACACGCGCCGCGGCCGATTGACCGTTCCGGCAAGCTGTGGCAACAACCGCGCCGAAACAAACTCCTGCAAACGCCCGAGGCCGCGATGCTCCGCGCGGATAAACAACGCGATCAGGATCGGGATCAGAAGCAGTCCCCACAGCCATTGCGGTGCGCCAAAACTCATGGAATTTGTTAAATCGTTAGAGCGTTAAATCGTTGCAGCGGGTCCCTCATGGCAGTTTTTTCCAGATCGTTTGCGACAACAAAATCTGCGCGAGCAGCAACCCACAGCCGCTCATGAGGCACAGCGGAAATAAATCGCGGTATTGCTGATATTTTTTCACGCTCACGGTCGATTTTTCCAGCTGATCAATGTCTTGATAAATTTGTTCGAGCGATTTGGTATCCGTAGCGCGAAAAAACTTACCGTCCGCAATTTTCGCGACCTCTCTTAGACCCGCTTCATTAAATTCCACACGTTGATTTTCATAGAGCAAGTTGCCCAGGACATCGGTTAATGGACCTCTTGAAGTGAATATCGGCGCCGGGGCGATTCCATTGATTCCGGCGCCGATGGCGTAGAAGTGAATTTTTAATGCTTTCACTGCTTCCGCGGCGGTGTTCGGCGGAATTTTTCCTGCATTATTTTCTCCGTCGGTTAAAAGCACGAGCACCCGGCTCTTTGCGCGCTTATCATTCAATCGGTTGGCCGCCGCCGCCATGGCCGACCCAATTGCGGTGCCGTCTTCGACGAGACCGATGCGCACTCTCTCCAGATTTTGCAAAAGCCAATCGTGGTCCAGCGTCATCGGACTTACAACGTAGGGGCGGGCCGCAAACGCAATGATCCCGATGCGATCGTTCGGCCGGCTTTCGATGAACTTGCGTGTCACCTCGCGGATCGCGTCCACGCGCGTCGCTTCCTGACCGCCGATCGTAAAATCTTTTGTAAGCATCGATCCGGAAACATCGAGCACCAGTATGATGTCGATCCCACTGGCCTCAATCTGAGTAAGACTTTTGCCAAGCTGCGGACGCGCGAGCGCAACAACGAAAACTGCGATCGACGCCAGCAGCAACGTCCGCAGAATTTTTCCCGCGCGCGCCGCACTTTGTTTTCCGATTTCCCTAAGGCTCGCTGTGGATGAATAGGTCAACGCGGCAGCCGGTCCGCGTTTCCCGCGCAACCAGGCAAGCAAGGGGATCGCCAGCAGAAGCAAGAGCAGCCACGGATGCGCGAACGTCAATGCGCTATTTGCTGACCACCAATCAGACAGTTGCAAGTTGTCCTCCTTTTACAAAACGGGTTGCTTCTTCCAGTAACAGCTGGCTGTCGGACGAAGTCGCCTCATAGCGCGCGAATTTGATCAGGTCGCATCGATTCAAAAAATCTTCGAGCAGCGACTTCTCACCACTCGAAAACTGCGACGTCTTGGTCAGCGCGTTTAGAAATTCCACCGATGTCTGCCGCGTCACCGGGAAACCATGTTGCTCGGTCACGTAGCGACGAAGAATATCTGATACGCGGATGCTAAATTGATAAGGGTTAAGCCTGTCGATTTGATCTCGCATTCGCTCAAGCGCTTCGAGGGCGCGGTCGCGTGGTAACTGAGGCGGTTGCGGTCGCTTCCGTCTTTTCGCAATCAACCAAACGATCAATCCAACAATTGTTAGGGTGAGAAACGTCCCGGCAAAAACCACCCATGGCGGTATCAGCGAATAATCGACTGGTGGCGCAATATCGTGAAATTCTTCCGCCGCCAGGATTGAAAGGCATCCTATTGGTTCGATAATTGCCCAGCGTTTTAACGCTTGGTCAGGGATCGAAATACCATTCAAGTCTCCGGAGGGACGAAATAATTCTGCTTCTGTTCTAGAACCAATAGTATCTCGCCGTGCTTCTGCTGTCCCTCGCGGGACTCGGTTCCTGAACGCCACGGTTAACCCCGCGTTGAAACGCTGGGCTATTTTCAAAAATCGTAAACAGGGTCTGATGAATTCCATCACCTCACCGAATAGAGAGCCGGCGCTCGCGCTGTTTGAAGAAAGAGCGCAGCGGCGGCAAATAATCCTTCCCGGTTTGGAGTGCGATTCCGTCAATATTGTTTCGCCGTAGCGTGCGCGAAAGTTCCGTTTCATGTTCATTGACCAAATCCGAGAAGCGCGCCCGTGTGGTGCGATCAGCCGTGTTAATCTCGATTTGGTCGCCGGTTTCAGCATCTTCCAGAGTGATGATACCGATGTTCGGCAAAACCTTTTCACGTTCGTCATGAATGTGAATGGCCACGAAATCGTGCCTCCGCCCGCTCACCGCCAGCGCCCGCGAGAAATCTGGTGCTTGAAAGTCCGAAATGAAAAAAACGACTGCGCGGCGCGTGACGATTTTGTTCAGATAATCGAGCGCCAGCGCCGGTTCTGTCCCGCGTCCTCGCGGTTCAAAAAACAAAATCTCGCGGATGAGCCGCAGGGTGTGCGAGCGGCCTTTCTTTGGCGGAATAAAAAGTTCAACCCGATCGGTGAAGAGGATGAGACTGACTTTGTCGTTATTGCGGCTCGCGCTGAATGCAAGCAAACACGTGACTTCCGCAGCCAGCTCGCGCTTGGATTGAGAAACACTTCCGAAGTTCCCGGATGCGCTGACGTCGACAACGAGCATCACGGTGAGTTCACGTTCCTCTGTAAATTTTTTTATGAATGCGGTGCCCAGGCGCGCCGTCACGTTCCAGTCGATTGCGCGAATTTCGTCACCTGGCTGGTATTCGCGCACATCTTCAAAATTCATTCCTCGGCCTTTGAAGACGCTGTGGTAATCGCCGGCGAACGCGGTTTCGACCAGACCGCGCGTCTTGATTTCGAGGGTCCTGATCTTTTTGAGAATCTCGGTCGTGTCCATTACCGGTAAGAAGTGATTGGTGAGAAGTGAGAAGTAGTTATGCGAAAACCTCGTCGATGTTGGATTGCTGTTCGCTCGTCGAGTCATTCTCTACTACGCGCGGAATGGCGCGATAATCTGTGCTGGAATGCTTACAGAAGTCGTCCGCGCGGTCGATCATTCGCGAAAGCATTCGCCCTATCGAAATGTATTTCGAGTCAAGCGCGTCGAATTGGTCAGGGAGAAGATAGCCAGAATCTCGCGCGTCATCTAACCATGACTGGGTCTCCGTAGCCTCGCCCAGTGCTTCATCCAGCTTGTTAACAAAGACTGCTTTATAACGACGCCGTCCCCAAGCCTCGGCAATCATCGCCTTAACCGCACGCGAACTTCGCCGAATCTGATCTGTTAAGGAATAACGTTCCTCCGTAGGAAATTGACGACTCAAGAGGAATATGGTTCCTGCTGCGTCTTGAGCTGCTTGATAAACTTTCAAATCTCGAAACGATCTTGCAATCACCGGTAACAACTTCTCACTAATCACCTCTCACCTCTCGAAATTTCCTTAGGGCACAGGCAGTCCCGCAAAAATCCGCTCGATGATCGTCTCGCTGGTGACCGCTTCCGCCTCGGCTTCGTAGCTGACAATGATGCGATGCCGCAACACGTCCGGGCCGATGCTCTTCACGTCCTGCGGGGTAACATAACCGCGGCCGTTCAGGAACGCGTGTGCCCGCGCCGCGAGCGCGAGATAAATTGTCGCCCGCGGCGACGCACCGTACCGAATCAGACCTTCCAATCTCAGGTTGTAAGTAGCTGGCTCACGCGTTGCCCAGACAACATCGACAATGTAATCTTTCACCCGATCGTCGATGTAAATGCTGTTGACCACATCGCGCGCGGTGATGATCTGCTTCGGCTCAACAACGGGATCGACTCGCAAATCGGGTGCCGAAGTCGCCATCAGATCGAGAATTTGTCGCTCCTCCGATTTCTGCGGATAACCAATATTCAATTTTAACATGAAGCGATCGAGTTGCGCTTCGGGCAGCTGATAAGTTCCTTCCTGCTCAATTGGATTTTGCGTCGCAAGAACGAGAAACGGATCGGATAGCGGATAAGTTTGCTCGCCGATGGTGACCTGCCGCTCCTGCATCGCTTCGAGCAGCGCGCTCTGCACCTTGGCCGGCGCACGATTGATTTCGTCGGCCAAGATCAGGTTCGAGAAAAGTGGTCCGAGCTTGGTCGTGAACTCGCCAGTGCGCGGGTTATAAATGAGGGTGCCGATCAAATCCGCAGGCAGAAGATCGGGCGTGAATTGCAGTCTCTGAAACCCGGTTCGAATGCATGCGGCCATTGTTTTCACTGTCAGCGTTTTAGCCAGACCGGGAACGCCCTCGAGCAGGATGTGACCGTTAGCGAGCAGGCCGAGCAAAAGGCGGTCGACCAGATATTTCTGGCCAACTACCACATGACCAACCTGCTGGCGCAACGCCGGAATCCATTGGCCCAGCTCCCGCACTTCCTGCGTAATCTCCTGCGTCGATTTCATACGGAGTGGTGAGACACGTAAGGCGAGGAGAATGTTCGATTAAACGTGGTGCAAGCCTTTGGGCTGCTGTTTATTTCGGTCGCGATCGCGACGCTTGCGTCTCGCTCCTCGCGCGAGGACGTTAGCGTCAGAATAATCAGACGATCTACATCGCGATCTAAGTTCCTGTGATCCGAGAGAAACATGTTAAAAGGTCGGTCGACAATATCAGTTCTCAAACCGTGGCACCGAGCGGTTTTTATGGTCGCATTTGCCGGCGTGACGATATCGATCCTGGCAGGGATCGCGCGGCATGATTCGGCAATCAATTTTTTGTCGTACGACCGACGGGCGGAGTGGATCGTGTTTCCAACTGCGATTGATGCGCACGCGCATTCGTCTGCCGGTCTCGATGCGACATTCCGGCGCGAGATTGTTTTGATGGACCAGCCGTCTACGGCGCGCTTGAGCGTTTGCGCAATGCGGCGCGCCGAAGTGAAAATCAACGGCGTTACCGTCCGCCCTCGGTCAAACCGCAATTGGAAGGAGATTACGAGCATCGACGTCGCCGAGCACTTGCACGTAGGCACGAACCTTATCGAGGCGCGCGTTTTCAATCACAATGGACCACCGGCACTCTGGCTCACTTTAACTACCGATCAATTGCGCTTGCGGAGCGACGAAAGTTGGGAAGCGTCGTTTGCCGGTTCTTCCTGGCGCAATGCCGCACTGGCGTCTGACGCGAAGAGTCCCGGGCCCGGTAATTCCATTGCTGGCGGCGAGCTCACGTTCGATGCGATACAAAAACTTTGGCCGTTGTGGATTGTTCTGGCCGCGATCGCTTCTGTAATCAGCTTTCTCTGGAACGTTAACTCCAGCGAGTCCACATCACTGTGGCTACAACAAATGCTCTTGCTCATGTTAGCCGGCTTGTGGTTGCTGTTATTCTGGAATAATACGCGGCTATTACCGTTTCACGCCGGTTTTGATTCGAAGGAGCACCTCAAATACATCAGCTACATCCAGGAACACCGGGCGCTGCCGTTGCCGACCGATGGATGGGAGATGTATCAGCCACCACTTTATTATTTGATCGCCAGCGCAAGCCTTTCAGCGTGCCAACTCTCAATCAACGATCCGACGTCAATCTTCGTTCTGCGCCTGCTCGGAGCACTCTTAGGCATCGCCCAATTCGTTTTTGTTTTTTTGAGTTTGCGGCTCCTGTTTCCCGCGCGAACCGCATTCGTTGGCCTTCTGCTGGCAGCGTTCCTGCCGATGCATTTGTACCTGGCGCATTATGTGACGAACGAGATTCTGGCCGCGACGCTTGCAACAGCAGCACTCTATCTCTGTTTGCGTCTGCTGAGGAGCGAGAAGCCGCGCGCATCACAATTTGCGTGGCTCGGATTGGCGATGGGCGCGGCAATGTTAGCAAAAGCGACCGGAATTCTGTTGCTGCCGATCTTAATTGCTGCAACTGCAGCCAAGCTCGCTGTCACGCGGGCGTCAGTCGCGATCTCGTTGCGCAATCGGTCTGCTGCTCGCGATTTGTTTCGCGGTATGCGGGTGGCATTACGCACGCATCTGGCTGAGGTTCGGCACACCGCTGCTCGGCAACTGGGATGTAGTCAGCGGGTTCGCGTGGTGGCAGGACCCCGGTTATCACACGATGGCTGACTACCTCCGTTTTGGCCGCTCGTTAGTCAATCCGCTCTTCAGCGGTTTCGCCGGATTTGCCGACGGAATCTATTCTACGCTGTGGGGCGATGGCTTGTGTGGTGGTTTGTCGAGCTTGATCGTTGCCTGGAACCAGCAACCGATGGCCGCCGGTTATTTGTGGGCGCTAATTCCGACGACGCTGGTTCTCGCTGGCGCGGTCGTCGCGATTCTCCAATTCATTCGAAAGCCTTCGAGCGAATTGTTTCTATTAATCGGTTTCTGCACTGTCATTGTGCTCGGCCTAGTTTTCATGACGCTAAAAGTTCCCTCCTACGCACAAGCGAAAGCGTTCTATGGATTGTCGATCCTCACGCCGCTTTGTTTCTTTGGCGCACTCGGTTGGGAAACGCTGACCCACGGGCACGCGCGTTTGCGGTTTATTCTTGGCGCGCTCATCTTGTTTTGGGCGATAAACAGTTTCGCCGCGCACTGGATTGTTCCTTCGGTGCCGCAGCATTTGTACGCCGTAAAAGCTTTAGGCACCCAGGGCAAGATCGACCGCGCCGCCGCCGAAGCAGTCAAAGCCGTGGAAGCCGATCCCTCGAACGCAGCTGCGCGAGGCTTTCGCGCGTTGAGCTTGAGCGAGCTAGGCGAGGACGAGGAGGCCATCAAGGAAGCCGAGCGGGCGATCCAATTGAATCCGGCCGATTCTGCTGTCCATCTGCAACTGGCCATTTCGGCAAAGCGTACTGATTCGGAGCGCGCCATCGCCGAAGCCCGCCGCGCGATCGAGCTCGGTCGGGAAAATACCTCGGCCTACCAATTCCTGATGAATTGTCTTCTCGAATCGCGCCGTTACAACGAAGCCAATGAGCTGGGGCGGGAATGGCTCGCTGTTTCGCCCTATGACGTAGGCGCTCATTCCGCTTTAGGCGTGGCTATGGCCGAGAACGGCGATCTCATATCGGCCGCCAGGCACCTCGGCTACGTGATGATGTTGCGGCCGGAACACGAACAAGCGCACGCGAACCTGCGCCAGATCCTGCTGTCGTTGGCCAAAGAGCCTGATGGCCTGCAGCAACTCCGCGATGTCGCCGCAACCGCACCGGATTCACCACGAATGCTGGACGAATTAGCGTGGTTGCTTGCGACGTATCCCGATTCGAAATCGCGCGATGGGAGCGACGCAGTTCGCCTTGCCGAGCGCGCTTGCGTTCTGACCGAGCGCCGAATCCCGGCTCTTCTCGACACGCTAGCTGCGGCTTACGCTGAGGCGGGAGACTTTCCACGTGCAATCATCACCGTCGAAGAAGCGCTCAACCACGCTCACTCCTCCGGGGACGGCGACGCCATTAAGCTGAGCGAAAAGATTCTTACATCACTCCGCGAAGATCTTGCCTACCGCGAGGAGCCGGAGTAACCGGCCATCAGCAAGCACGGTGAAAATCGGCCCGCGCCGCGAGGCGCAGAAACAGAGTAGGCCAACCTTATTCTCCTCGCGAGCGCGACGCTGGAGTCACACTCTTCGCGCGGGGACGCAGTGTCAGAATGATGGGTAGTCCGGGAAAAGGTTGGGCTTTTCGAATGCGAGCTTCGAGATAACGACGATAAGTATCGGTCAATAAGCGAGGCTCGTTCACAAAGATGGCAAATTCCGGAGGTTCGAGCGTCGCTTCTGGGTTACCGCTCGCTTGCGCGGCGTAAAAAAGTTTGAGGCGTCGCCCGGAAATCATCGCTGGCGGATTGGCGGCAAAAGCCGACCGAAGCAATCGATTTAGAACCCCGGTACCGATTCGCTCCCGTGCTGCGCGTCGGACTTTTCCGATAAACGCAAATAATTTATCAATGTTTTCGCCGGTCAGCGCGGACGCAATCAGAACCGCCGCGTAATCGAGAAAGAAAATTTGGGCACGCGTCTCATCGACAAGTTGCGCGATGGTCTGCTTTTCCTTGCGCTTTGGTTTGACTAAATCCCACTTGTTCAAAACAATGATCGCCGCCTTGCGCGCCTTTTGAATCAGGCCCGCGATCCGTTTGTCCTGCGCGGTGACGCCCATCGTAAGATCGACAATCAGCACGCAGAGGTCGGCGCGGCGAATACTTCGTTCCGCGCGCATCACGCTGAAGACTTCAACCGAAGTGGAATGTTTGCCGCGTCTGCGAATTCCCGCAGTGTCGATAAACAAGAACTCCTGACTGTTCCGTTGGTAAGAAATGTCGATGGCGTCGCGGGTTGTTCCGGGCAGCTCGCTTACGATTGCGCGCTCGCTGCGTATAATTGAGTTGATCAGCGAAGACTTGCCGACATTTGGCCGCCCGATGATCGCGATGGCGATTGGATGTTGGATGTTGGATGTTCGATGTTCGATGTTCAAAGGCGCCGGCAGGGATTGATCAACCGTTTCCAACAATTCGGAAATGCCGCGCCCATGCGCTGCACTGATTGAAACACTCTTGGAAAATCCCAGCGATGCGAAATCAATTGCGAGGTTCTCGCGTTTTTCATTGTCGATCTTGTTGATGACGAGGATGACCGGCTTCTGTGATCTGCGCAGTATGCGCGCCAGTTCCTGATCAAGCGGTGACAATCCGTCCATTGCATCGACAACAAGAAGCAGGAGGTCGCTGTCTTGAATCGCTCCGTCGACTGCGCGGCGAATCTGCGCGGACAGTTCAGATTCGCCTGCGCCGGCTACGCCGCCGGTATCCCATACGATAAACGGCTGACTGCCGCGCGTGCAGGCCGCTGAGATGCGATCGCGTGTGATCCCGGGTTGATCGTGCACGATGGCGATCCTGCGGCTAATCAAACGATTAAATAATTCCGATTTGCCTACATTGGGCCGGCCTACGATTGCGACATTCGGCAGATTGCTCACAGCGCCATTCATCGCGTGAAAACGCTCGTCTCAATGCCTTGTCGCGTGCGCGTGGCCTTCAACTTGTAGCTGCCGTATCCCGTCCGAGACGTAAATGATTCCTGAGATAAATGTGAAGATTCCGGCGGCGAGAACAACATAGAGCAGGGAAAGAAAACGCAGCTGCAACATGACCCACGCAATCGCCGCCATTTGCAAAACAGTCGCGACTTTGCCGGTCCAACTTGGTTTCACGTGCACTTTGCCATTGAGCATGTGTAACACACCTGCGCCGACGAGAATAACGGCATCGCGTGTGATAACGAGAACAGGGAACCATGCTGGAAATCGTCCGTATTCAGGATCGATTTCGCTCCAGTTACTGATGCTCAACGTGATGATCGCGCTCAGCAGCAAGCCTTTGTCCGCAATGGGGTCGAGAATCGCGCCGAGCGCGCTGCGCTGTTTGTAATGACGCGCGACGTATCCGTCCAAACCATCGCTCACTGCAGCGATCAGGAAAATGGCGATGGCGGTGAAGCGCATCCATTCGGCCCGCGCACCCTCTTGAATGCTCTCACCGTAATAGATGGCCATGGTGACGAAAGCAGGAATCATCAAAATCCGAACCACAGTGATTTTGTTGGCCGTCGTCATGATGCGAGGGTGACGAAAGCAATTGTAGGGCGTTTCGGGGAAACGCCAATCCTGCGATTGGCGTCCGACACAGGCGCCTTGCAACGTGCGAACGTTAAATCGGGATCGCTCCTGCCTTTGCTGGGGAGATTTTAAACCCTTCGATTTGTTTCTTGATCTCGTTAGCGAAGCTGGCTGCGCCGGCGCCATTCACAACGCGATGATCGAATGTGAGTGAAAGCGTGATCACTTCTGCACCTTCGTTTTTGTTTCTGTTTGAAATTAATTCGCGGTGGGCAGTACCGACGAAAAGGGTGCCGACTGATGGCGGCACAACAATCGGTGTGCCGGCTTTCACACCGAATGCGCCAAGACTTGTGATCACGACCGGCGCGTTCATCGCGTCAACACGACCGCCGCGGGTAGCATTTACCGTTTCGTTGTAAACCTTCACGAATTCTGGCCAGCTTTTCTTGTTTGCATCGACAACCACCGCGGTCGCAAGGCGATCGTTTTCCAGCGCGACTGCAACGCCGAGATCGAAGTCCTCGTTTTCAATGATCTGATCGTCGTCGAGAATCAAACGACGGAACGGCGCGTGTTTTTCCATGGCGCGCACGACTGCCCACGCAATCATAACAGAAGGGGAGGGCGCATTCTTGCCCTCCTTCTCTTTCGCTGCATCGCGGGCTTTTTGAATTGCCTCCCAGCGAGCATCGATTTGCAAATTGGCAGGGATCACGCGGCTAAGTTTACGCGTGATAGTAGGCGAAAGCGCAGGCTCGATTGTTGTACTCCGGCGGCTGCCGGATGACCCCGGCTGGGTGAACTCGCGCTCAGGCATCGAGCGGGCGCGGTCAGCGCCTGCGGCTAGCGCGCCACCAGTTGCCGATTCTTTTGCGGCAGCTTGAAACTGCTCTGCTAAAGAACCTTCCCTTGTAAGAATGGTCCCAAGTTCCTGGCCGATCTCGACCGTATCGCCCACCTTTGTTTTCCATTCGCCCATCACACCAGCGAATGATGACTCAATCGGATAAACCGCTTTGTCGGTCTCAACTTCGCAAAGCGGATCGTCCAGTGCGATCGCATCACCGGGCTTCTTCAAAAGCGAGACAATTTTCGCGTTCCGAATTCCTTCGCCCATCACCGGAACGGTAATGTTTTGCACGCGTTCCGTTGTAACCGGGATCGTTGATCCCGGCCGGGTAAACGTTGGTTCTGCCTCGGCATGGCCGGAATCGCCGACTCGGGCTACAGCTACAGCAACACGTTCGTGTTTCGTAACGATAGAGCGTTTGATCGCGCTGACGATTCGTTCCACATCCGGCAACGCGGCGTATTCGTAGATCGGGTTGTAACCGATCATCACGTTGGCCTTGCTGACGAGAATCGGCGGGCTGATCATCTCATTCCACAGCTCCGGCCTGCCGGCTACATGCGAAATGATCATCTGACCAACGCTGCAATTTTCTGTGTATTCTTGCACGACCACGAGCCGCCGGGTCTTTCGCACCGATTTTTCAATCGTGGCGCGGTTCCATGGCATGATCGAGCGCAGATCG
>Ga0066659_10000669_pt1 | contig 13307 bp, 14 predicted proteins | sample GraSoiAngelo_108_FD_75176 | JGI IMG/M metagenome (GOLD analysis project Ga0066659, IMG submission 75176) | Grasslands soil microbial communities from the Angelo Coastal Reserve, California, USA - 14_0903_09_40cm | ecosystem: Environmental > Terrestrial > Soil > Grasslands | place: USA... | reverse complement strand
CGTCTCTCCGCCTAAATTCCGGGAACTTGCGCAAGGGTCGCATGCGCTATAGCGTACGATATATCTTATCGGAGGCTGACGATGCGACACCAGGACTGGCCGTTCCATCAATTCTTTGGGGCCGGATTCGGACCGCGGGTCTGGGCCCACCGGGGACCCGAGGGCGCCGACCGGCGCCACCGCCACCGGCGAGGGCGACATCAGATGTTCGAGGCTGGCGAGGTGAAGTACGTCATCCTCCGCCTGCTGAAGGAGAAGCCCCGCCACGGCTACGAGATCATGAAGGCCCTCGAGGAGCGGATGGGGGGCTGGTACACGCCCTCCGCCGGCACCGTCTATCCGACGCTCCAGCTCCTGGAGGACATGGGATACGTGCGTGCCGAGGAGAGCGAGGGGAAGAAGGTCTACCACATCACGCCGGCCGGCGAGGCGTTCCTCGAGGAACACCGCGACGTGATCGACGACATCTTCGACCGCGTGCGGGACGCGCTCCGCGGCCTGGCCGGTGGTGGGCTCGGTGAGCTGAACCAGGCCTTCGCGCGCCTGGCGGGGCTCGCCTACCGGCAAGCATGGCGCGCCGGCGCCGAGGACGCGGTGGTCAGGAAGATCGTCGAGGTCCTGCGCCGGGCCGCTGACGAGATCGAGCGCGGGCGCTTCGGGAGCACGGCGTAGCCCGACCAGCTCGGAAGACGGTCTACTGGGCGGCGGCGGCCTGGTGGGGGACCGACGCCTGGAACGGCAGCCACTGGCTCCACCCGTGCGGCGTGAACGGCTGCCACGTGTCCTCGCGCTGGGCGAGACGGTCCGCAATGACGAGCAACGCCGACGGGTGGTGGCCCATGCCGCAGTGGCTGCTCCGGACCTCGACATTCTCGCGACGCGGTCCCGGGTCGTGGAGGCAGCTCCGCCACGCCACCACGCCGTCGCTCCGGCTGTAGATCGACGTCGACGGCACGGGAACGGGTGTCCGCAGGTAGTGGTGGACGAGCACGTCTTCCGGCGCGCGTCGCGCGCGATACAGGCGGCCGACGCTGGTCGCCCACGGATCGCGGAACGGCGTGGCGAGCGTGATCACCTGCCGCACGTCGTCCGGGAACTTCCGTGCCAGCTCCCGGGCGTAGATGCCGCCCAGGCTCCAGCCGATCAGGCTGATCGGTCGCGCGTGCCGCGCGCGGAGCGCGGTGAAGCGCTGGCCGAGGGCGCGCACGGTGTCCGGGCTCGGCCCGAGGTTCCACCCGAGCCTCCAGCCGTGCACGTGATACCCGCGGTCCCGCAGAAACCAGCGGAGCGCCTGCGTCGAGCGGTCACCCGCGAGCCAGCCCGGCAGGACGAGGACCGGGTGTCCGTCGCCGCGTGGCGCGCGGGCGAGCACGGGTAGCGCCGGCAAGAGCGCTGCGAACTCGAACCATGCTCGCCCCTCGAGCGCGAACAGCAAGGGGGAGGGCGGGGGGATCGTCTCGAGGGCGGACACGCGGCCGCTAGAATGGGACCGCGCCGCCCGAAGTCAAGAGCAACCGCCCCATGCGCGCCGAAACGCATATCCGCGTTGACAGGATTGGCAGGACCGGCCTAGGAGGCGATCGGAGGAGCACCGCCATGAGCACGACGGAACGGTATGCCCGCCCGGTTGCAGAGACCGCCTGGGAGATCCCCTCGGAGTTCGGGACCGTCTTCCGCTGGGAGTACGAGGAGGCACGCGAGCCGCTACTCCGGCTCTACGAGAAGGGGAAGAACCTGCAGTGGAACACGAACACCCGGATCGACTGGTCCCAGGACCTGGATCCCGAGAACCCCCAGGGATTGCCCGACGAATCGGTCTCCATCTTCGGCTCGCAGGTGTGGGGGCGCCTGTCCCCGCGCGAGAAGGCCAACGCGCGCCGGCATCTCCAGGCGTGGCAGCTCTCGCAGTTCCTGCATGGCGAGCAGGGGGCGCTCGTCTGCACGGCGAAGATCGTGCAGCAGGTGCCGAGCGTCGACGCGAAGTTCTACGCCGCGACGCAGGTGATGGACGAGGCGCGCCACGTCGAGACGTACAAGCGGCTCCTGCACGACAAGTTCGAGCTCGCCTACCCCATCACCCCGACGCTCAAGCGCCTCCTGAACGACGTCCTCAGCGACTCGCGCTGGGACATGACCTACCTCGGCATGCAGGTCCTGATCGAGGGCCTGGCGCTCGCCGCCTTCGCCACCATCCGCGATCAGGCGAAGAACACGCTCGCGGCTGCGGTCAATGCCTACGTCATGCAGGACGAGGCGCGCCACGTGGCCTTCGGGCGGCTCGCGCTCCGCGACTACTACCCCGAGCTCACGCAACCGGAGCGCGACGAGCGTGAGGAGTTCGCCGTCGAGGCCTGCTACCTCATGCGTGACCGCTTCCTCTCGGAGGAGGTCTGGGAGACGCTCGGCCTGCCGGTCGAGGAGTGCGTCGGCTACGTCGAGTCCTCGCAGCTCATGCGCGAGTTCCGCTCCATGCTCTTCAGCCGCATCGTCCCCACGATCAAGGACATCGGCCTCTGGGGGCCGAAGATCCGTCGCGCTTACGCGAACATGGGGATCCTCGGCTTTGCCGAGATCGACACCCAGGCCCTGGCGGAGAACGACGAGCGCGTGGCCGAGGAGTTCGACGCGCGCCGGGGGAAGTGAGGCTTTCCGCCCGCGCAGGGGTCGTCCACCAGGCGTCCGCGCCGGCGGGCGCTATGCGCGGTGCAACGCCGGACGGACCCGCACGGCGTACGCCCTGGCGCCTGAACTCGGGTCTGCCGGCTCTTCCTGTCTAGCAAGTTTTTTCCGTTGACACGAAAGGGCGAGCGGTCGTAGAGCAGCCACGTGAGTTCTGGTGGGCGCAATCACCCCCCGCGCCTCTGTCCCTCGTACAAAGATCATCGAGTCGACGCCTCCACGGAGAGGGAAAGAGCGAGCAGGAGGAACGCATGGCGATTGAAGGTCCTCAGGCAGATCGAGGAAACAGCGACCGCTCTGAGCTTCAAAGGGTGAAACGCGCAACTGTGGTGTCGAAGGAGAGCCGAATGAAGGTGACGAGCATCAGCATCGTGAACCAGGAGCGGAGCCTGGCGAGGCCGCAGTCGCCCACCGCGTTGAGCGCCAATCGCATCCGGGAGCTCCAGGAGGGTGGAGACCCCTCGCTCGCGGAGGTGCTCGCGGCCTACAACCTGGCGATCGCGGAGCGTGATGCGATGAAGGCGGAGCTGGATCGGCAGGTGTTCGAACGCTGGCGCGCCCACGAGGTGCTCGAGCATGCGCTCGCCCAACGGAACCGTCTCATCGGCGAGAACGTGGCGCTCCGCACCGCCCTCGATTCGACCCAGCGGATGGTCCGCACCCGTGCCATCAAGATCCGTCGCGAGCGGAGCGACGACGACGCCTGAGGGGACGCGAGTCCGCTCACGCGGAGGGCACCACCTGAGCTCGTCTCGCTGACATCCCGAGCGCAACCAGGAACAAGACGCTCTTCTCCCGCGCATGCGGGGAGAAGAACGACGTCACGTCGTCGTCGAAGAAGGTGAGGCCCGAGGCGCCGAGGCGGTGGGCGTAGGCGGCGAGGTAGAGCTTGCCGCCGATGATGCCGGCTTCAAGCGCGGCCGCGCGGTAGCCGCGGTCTCCGTAGCGCGCGAGGACCGGGGCGAGGTCGGCGAGGAGGAACACGTCGGCGCTCGCGTCCGCGGGGATGTCCTGGCCGAGACCCAGGTACCCGGCGTCTCGCCGGAAGTCGCCCTCCTGCAGCAGCTCGAGGGCCGCCCGCTCCCGGTGGAAGACGTACGCGCCGGCGCGAAGCCCGTCGACGGCGTTCACGATGAGGTAGAGGTCGTTCAGCGAGGCCCCGGGAGGGTCGAGGAAGTCCGCGGGGACGCCCCGCGTCGCCCGCTCGAGCGTCGTCGCGAACGCCGCCAGACCGATCGGCACCCGGCCGAACTCGCGTGTCGAGCCACGGCGGAGGATCACCCGGTCGATCGCGTCGCGCGGTGCGGTCGCCCCGAGGAGAGGGGTGAGGGGGGTGAGTGGTCCCGTGGGAGCAGGGGCGACGGGACGCGGCGTCTGGCCATGCCAGGCCCGGACCTGCTCGGGGGTCTCGAGCGACGAGGCCAGGTGGGCGGCGCAAATCGCAGGGTAGTCCACCTCGTGGGCCGAGAGCGGCACGGTCTGAAGCCCGAGCGGCGGCGCATCGGGCGCCGGCCCCGGGCGATCACGGGTGTGACCGAGCGGGACGAGGGCGATCGCTGCCTCGCGTCCGGGATCGAGATCGAGCAGGCGCTCCACCGCCCGGTCGACGAACCCCGCGACAACGCGTGCCGGAACAGTGCGGGCGGCCGCGACGGCGAGCAGGTTCGCGAGCAGCGTCCCCGCGTCCCAGAAGCAGTGCCGGTACGCGCGCGCCTGGTACTTCCAGGCGTTGCGCCAGTAGGTGCTCGCGCAGACGAGGATCACCGGGGCCGCCGCGGTCGCCGCCTCATCGCCGGTCGCCTCGATGAGCGTGCGGCGATGGTCACCGGGGCGGAGGCGGCGGAGGGCCCGGTCCTGCGGCCCGAAGTGGTAGACGCCCGCCGCGAGTGCGGGAAGGTCGCCGCACACGAGGTAGAGATCGATGTGGTAGAGCGCGCCGGTGCAGGCGGCGGCCCGGTAGTAGATCTCGCCGCCCGGGTGGGTGATTCGCCGGGTGATGCCGGCGCTGTAGTAGAGGAGCTGCGTCAGCGTGGGGAGGTCCGGGACGCACTCGTTGGCCGTCGAGCTCTCGATGCGCGCGATCGCCTCGAGGGCGGGGACGTCGATGGGGGGAAGCTCGCGCGGAAGCGCGATCGGCTCGAGCGTCTCGTAGATCTTGAAGGCGAGGGGCTGGTTCGCCCAGTCGAGCGCGTGGCGGCTCGCCCGGACGCTCGCCGGGGAGTGCTTGGTGCGGTCGTGATAGCTGCGGACGGCGCTCCCGTCGCCGTTGCTCATCTAGCGTCGCGCTCCCAGGAGCACGAGGACGATCCCGCCGACGAGTGCGGCCCTCTCGAGCACGGGGGGGAATGCAATGGTCTTGGTGGTTTCCTTCGTCGCCTCGACGGGGCCGATCTTCAGGACCTGCTCTCGCGACGTGTAGGAGATCCCCTGGTACACGAGCGCCGCGACGCCGAGCAGAACGAGCAGCACGCCGACGAGGGTCATCGTCCGCATGGACTATTCCTCGACGGGTCGGCCTCCCGCGCTCAGCCGCCCGCCTGCTTGACGCGCCGACGGTGATAGACGCCGGCCGTGTTGAGGCACGCCTGGAGGGCGTCCTCGGGCGTCGGCCCCTCGCCCACCGGACGGAACCCCTGCGGGTCCTCCCGGTTCGTCCCCACGGCGAAGAATGCCTGGCTGGCACCCTTGAGCGGACGGTAGACCCTCACCGCGTAGGTGGCGCGCTCGATCTCGAAGTCGAGGACGACGTCGCACTCGGCGACGACCTCCGCGGCCTCGGTCATGTGTTCCGTGAACGCGACGCGGCTCCAGTCGAGGCTCGTCACGAGCCGGATCTGCCACGTGCCGCACCGCGGCCGCAAGGCGGTCTTGCGTGCCAGGGTGCCGGAAAAAGGAATGCGTGACGTTCGAGGACGGGGAGCGGGGCGCGGGGCACACCCCCGCTCGCCTTCGGTTCGCTCGCGTGATGCGGCGCGCGTCGGCTCGGACGTCGCGGGCGCGAGCTCACAGGCGGCGCTCGGGGGTGTGCCCCGCGCCCCGCTCCCCGTGCGCGACGGCGATCCGTTTTCCGGTAGCCTGTTACGCGCGCTCGCGTTCGGAGCGTGCCAGTAGCCGATCCAGAGCGAGCTCCGCATAGTCGTGCGTTCCCTGGAAGGGGACGTGCCCGGCCTTGGCTGCCGAGAGGTGCGCGCAAGATAGGACGAGCGCCATGTGGGCGAAGGCCTGCGGGAAATTCCCCAGTGCTTCGCGGCTCGTCGGATCCACCTCCTCGGCGTAGAGGCCAACGTCATTGGCGAGTGCGAGGAGCCTCGCGAGAAGCCCCTCGGCCTCCTCCAGGCGACCGGCATGCGTGAGGGTGTCGACGAGCCAGAACGAGCAGAGGAGGAAGGCGCCCTCGCCGCTCGGGAGTCCGTCCGAGGTCAGGTATCGGTACACGATCCCCTCGCACTCGAGGTCGCGGCGCACGATATCGATCGTTCGCAGGACCGCTGGGTGCGTCGTCGGCAGCAGGCCCAGCGCGGGCACGAGGAGGGTCGACGCGTCGGGCGCCGCGAGGCCCGCCGCCTGCTGGAACCAGCCGGTCGGCGCAGCCTCTTCGAGGAGATAGGCGCGGATCGCGTCGCGCTCGGGCTTCCATCGCTCCACCTCCGCTGTCAGGCCGTGCCGGGCAGCCAAGCGCGTCGCGCGGTCGAGCGCGACCCAGCAGTTGAGCTTCGAGTGGGTGAAGTGTCGCGGCGCGTCTCGCATCTCCCAGATGCCATGGTCGGGGTTCCGCCAGCGGGTGCAGACGATGTCGGTGAGCCCGGCGAGGAATCGCCAGTTCTCGGGGGTGAGGCGGCCACCCGCCTTGGCGTAGAGATATCCGGCCTCGAGAATCTGCCCATAGGCGTCGAGCTGCATCTGCTTGACGGCCCCGTTGCCGATCCGGACCGGCGCCGAGCCCCGGTGCCCGACCAGGTGGGGGAGCTCTCGCTCGGGGAGGGAACGTTCGCCGAGAATCCCGTACATGATCTGCAGGTCCTGCGGGCGGCCGGCTCCGGTCCGCTCGAGCCAGGTCTTGAACTCGTCGGCCTCGTCGCGGAAGCCGAGCACGAAGAGCGAGATGAGCGTGAGGGTCGCGTCCCGGATCCAGGTGTAGCGGTAGTCCCAGTTGCGGACGCCACCGATCGCCTCCGGGAGCGACGTCGTGGGTGCTGCGACCACGGCGCCGGACGGCGCGTAGGTGAGGGCCTTCAGGACGAGTGCGGAACGCCGGACGTGTCCCCCGTGCTCTCCTTCGTACCAGCATCGACGCATCCACGTGCGCCAGAACGCGATCGTACTGTCGAGCCGGCGGGCGAGCTCGGTAGCGTCGGGCGCGCCCGACGGGTCGCGCATCTCGGAGGAGGGGGACCAGGCGGCCTCCATCCAGACGTCCTCCCCGACGCTGAGGCGCCAGCGGCCGCGGATCCCCTCGCCGTCGCACTGGAGCGGTGCCGAGGCGCTCACCCAGATGGCGTCAGCGCCCCCCACGATCTCCGCGCTGCGCTCGCCGGTCAGGAGGAAGCGCGGCGCGAAGAGTCCGTACTCGAAGCGCGGTGCGACCGTCGCCGAGATGTCCACGGCGCCGCCGCGGCAGCGCAGGCGGCGCAGAATCGAATGGTAGGAGCGGACCTTCGTCGGTTCGGCGGGATCGAGCGGCGAGACGGGCATGCAGTCGGTCAGCTCGAGGACACCGCGGGCGCAGCCAAAGGTCGTGACGAGCACGTTCGTGTCGTCGAGGTATGCCCGGCGAGTTTCCCGGACATCGGCCGGCACGATCTCGAACGCCCCGCCACGCTCCGCATCGAGAAGACGGCAGAAGACGGCCGGGGAGTCGAAGCGGGGGAAGCAGGCCCAGTCGATTGCGCCGTCGCGCCCGACGAGCGCCGCCGAGTGGCAATCGCCGATGAGCGCGTAGTCGGCGATCCGGTTCACGGCGAAGAGTGCTTAGGCTCGCGGAGGCTGGATCGTCAATGAGGGGAGTTGACACGTCAGGGGCTTGGTCATATGACCTGGGCGTTCGACCAATGCGCCAGGAGGTACTGGACAAGGCCCGTGACGGCCCCCACGGTACGCCCGCCCGTCTTCTCGATGCCGCCGAGGAGGTCTTCGCGGAGGGAGGGTATGCGGGCGCGGCGACCCGCGAGATCGCGCGCCGGGCAGGCGTGCCCTTCGGGGCGCTCCACTATCACTGGGGGAGCAAGCGGCAGCTCTGGGAGGCGGTTTTCAAGCGGCTCGGGGAGCGCACGCGAGACACCCTCATGCGAAACCTCGTGCCCGGCCGGACGCCGGGCGAGACGCTCGACAATCTGACCGACGCCTTCTTCGTGATGCTGATCGCCAACCCGAACACGACGCGGCTCGCGTACCGCATGGCGCTCGAGCGCCAGGAGCTCCACCTCCTCAGCATCCGCCAGGTGTTCCGCGAGCTCTCGGAGCTCGGCGTCGGCACCTTCCGCGACCTGCTCCCGGGCGCGGAGATCGACGCGCCCGCGGCGATTCACGTCGTGGCGAGTGCGTTCATCGCCGCCATCGCCGACGTCGACGGACAGGAGGATTTCCTCGGCGGGAGCGTCTTCACGTCGCGTCCGGCGCGCGAACGGCTGCGCGCGGAGCTGAGGCGGATGGCGCGCGCCATCTTCAAGGTGTCCGATTGATCGAAAGGAGGAGTCCGATGACGACGACCGCCTCCCTCCCCCCTGGCCCCACGCTGCATCCGATCCATCAAGGTCTCCGCTTCGCCTTTCGGGCCGCGAGCTTCTTCGAGGAGTGCGCGCACCGCTACGGGGACTGCTTCACGCTTCGCCTGCCGGTCGGCGTCCCGGTTGTCATGTTCACGGCGCCCGACGCGGTGCGCGAGATCTTCACCGGCGACGAGGAGGACCTCCGCGCCGGGGCGGCGAACGTGGTCCTGCGGCCGCTCCTCGGTCCGAACTCGCTCCTCTTCCTCGACGGCGCCCGTCATGCCCGCGAGCGGCGTCTCATGCTGCCGCCGTTCCACGGCGAGCGGATGCTCGCCTACGGGGACGCGATGCGGACCATCACGGATCGCGCGATCGAGCGCTGGCCGCTCGGACGTCCGCTCGCCATCCAACCCGAGATGCAGGCGATCACGCTCGACGTGATCCTCCGCACGGTCTTCGGCCTCGAGGGGGAGGAGCTCGGCCGGCTCCGGGATCTCCTCCGGCGGTGGATCGGGCTCGGGACGAATCCCCTCTGGCTCTGGCCGCGACTGCAGGTCGATCTCGGAGCGCTCAGTCCCTGGGGCCGCCTGCTCCGGATCAGGCGGGAGATCGACACGCTGCTCTTCGCCGCGATCGCCCAGCGACGGGCAGCTGCCGCCCCAGAGCGTGCCGACGTCCTCTCCCTCCTCGTCGCCGCGCGCGACGAGGACGGCGCGCCGATGAGCGACGAGGAGCTCCGCGACGAGATGATGACGCTCCTCGTCGCCGGGCACGAGACGACGGCGACCGCACTCGCCTGGGCCTTCCACCACGTGCTCGCGGATCCGGACATCCTCGCGGCGCTCCGGGAGGAGCTCGGGCTCGTCGTCGGCGCCGGGCCGCTCTCGCCGACGCACATCGGCAAGCTCACCTACCTGGATGCCACCGTGAAAGAGACGCTCAGGCTGAGCCCGGTCCTCTCGGAGGTCGGTCGCCGCCTCGAGCGGCCGATGCGGATCGGCGGCCAGGAGCTGCCCGCGGGGATCGCGGTCGGACCCTGCATCTACCTCGTGCACCGGCGGCCGGACCTCTGGCCGGATCCGGAGCGCTTCGATCCCACGCGCTTCCTCGGCACGCGCCCGAGCCCCTACGAATTTCTCCCCTTCGGCGGCGGGGTGCGGCGCTGCATCGGCATGGCTTTCGCCCTCTACGAGATGAAGGTCGTGCTCGCGCAGGTTCTCCTCCGGCTCGAGCTGCGACTCGCGCCGGGCTATCGGATGAAGCTCGTGCGGCGCAGTATCACCCTGGCACCCTCGCGGGGGATGCCAGTGATCGCCGCGCCGCGGGCGGCGTAGGCGGTACCGGCCGATGCGATACGTCCAGCTGAATGGCATCCGGCTATCGGCGATCGGGCTCGGCACCTGGCAGTTCGGATCTTGGGAGTGGGGCTACGGGGCGACGTACGCGAGCGGCGAGGCGGCGGCGATCGTGGCGCGCGCCCTCGATCTCGGGATCAACCTCATCGACACGGCCGAGGCGTACGGCTTCGGCCGTTCGGAGCGGATCCTCGGCGCCGCGCTCGGCCGCCGCCGGGGCGACGCCTTCCTGGCAACGAAGATCTTCCCGATCTTCCCGGTCGCCCCCGTGGTCGAGCAGCGGGCTCGGGCGAGCGCGGCGCGCCTCGGCGTCGAGGCGATCGATCTGTACCAGGTGCACTGGGCGAACCCGGTCGTGCCCATCGCCACGACCATGGAGGGAATGCGCCGGGTCCAGCGCCGGGGGCTCGTGCGGCAGGTCGGTGTCAGCAACTTCTCGCTCCCCCAGTGGCAGGCGGCGGAAGAGGCGCTCGGCGGGCCCGTGCTGGCGAATCAGGTCGAGTACAACCTGGTCGCGCGGCGCCCGGAGCGGAACCTGCTCCCCCACGCGGCGCAGGCCGGGCGGCTGATCATCGCCTACAGCCCGCTCGCGCAAGGCTTCCTCTCCGCGCGTTACGACGCGAGTCATCCACCACCGGGCCTGGTACGGCGCTGGAACGCGCTCTTCCTCGCGGAGAATCTCGCGGCGGGCGCGGCGCTGCTCGGGGCCCTCCGCGACGTCGCTGCCAGGCACCGGGCGACCCCGGCCCAGGTGGCGCTCGCCTGGGTGATTCGACGGCCCAACGTCGTTGCCATCCCGGGTGCGAGCAGCGTGGCGCAGCTGGAGGCGAACGCCGCCGCGGCCGACCTCGACCTCTCCGATGAAGAAGATCGTCAGCTGAGCGAGGCGTCGGCGGCGTTCCGGCCCCGTCGCGGTCTTGCCGCGGTACCGGGGCTGATCACGTCGGCGTGGAGTCGATGATCCTCAGGTGCCGGTGAAGCGCGGCGCCCGTTTCTCCGCGAACGCGGCCATCGCCTCACCGAGGTCGTTCGACTGGACGAACGCGGCGTTCCAGACGGCGACGTAGTCGAGCCCCTCGGCGATCGAGCGCCCCTTGCAGGCGCGCAGGACCGCCTTGGTGCCCTGTACGGCGAGCGGCGAGTTGGCGGCGATCTCGCCGGCCAGCTCGCGCGTCGCGGCGGCGAGGGCCGTGGGATCGGGGAGGACGTCGTTCACGAGGCCGATCTCCCGAGCGCGCGCGGCGGTGATGTCCTTGCCGGTGAAGGCGAGCTCGGCCACGTGCCCCTCGCCGACGATCGCCGGCAGGCGCTGGAGCGTACCGACGTCGGCGACGAGCGCGATCTTCGTCTCGCGAATGGAGAACACCGCGTCCGCCGATGCGAGGCGGATGTCGCACGCGGTGATCAGGTCGACGCCGCCCCCGAGACAGTATCCCTGGACGGCCGCCAGGACCGGCTTCGGACAGTCGGCCACCGCGGTGATCGAGGCCTGCAGGCGCTTGATGTTGCCGAGGAGACGCGTCCGACGGGCGGCTTCCGAAGAGCCTTCCCCGCCGCCGAGCGTGCCGCCGAAGGCCTTCAGATCGAGGCCCACCGTGAAGTGCGGCCCTTTCGCCGCGATGACGATGGCGCGGACCGCGGAATCGTCCGAGAGCTGGCGCATGAGGGCGGGCAGGTCTTCCCAGAACTCGGGCCCGAGGGCATTCCGACGCTCGGGGTTGTCGAGCCAGAGAATCGCGACGTGTCCGCTCTGTTCGACCGACAGGACGCGCGATGCGGTGACCATGATTCCTCCTTGGGGACTCGGCCTGCAGGGCATATGCTGCAAGGAAAGACCTTGACAAGGGTCGAGAAGCGGGAGTAGCGCTCAACGACAAGACGGACCCGAGCTCGCCTTCAGCTCCCGGGTGGGGAGCTCCAGCTTCCACGGGAGTGGCGTCTACATCCGGCGTAGCGGGGGGAACATCGAGACCGTGGCGCTCACCGGCGACCCCGTTCCGCCCCCGAGTCCGACCGCGGTCTTCAGGAAGCTCACGGACCCGCCCGCCATGAGCCCCAGCGGGAAGGTGACCTTCCGGGGGCGGATCAAGGCCAGCGCTTCGCCGCGGAACCGCCGCGGCATCTTCCTCGCGGAGTGAGCTTCTACCCGAGTGGGCGTTACCCGAGTGAGCCTACCCCAGGCGGGGCCCACCCTCGCCATAGCTGACTGAGCTCCCGCGGCCGTCGCCCTGCGGGACCACGATCGCGAAGCGATTCTGCTTGCCGAAGGCCACCGCGTCCTCCTCGGTTGCGGTGAGCAGATCCAGGCGGAACCCCTTGATGGCCGAACCGCAGTCCTCGGCGTGGAACCAGCCGAGGTCCTCGACCCACACCCACGACCCGTAGGGGATGAGCTTCGGGTCGACGGCAACGATGCGGGCCTTCGGGTCGGCCTTGGTGAGGGTCGCCGTGAGGCCCGTGTTGAACTTTCCATACTTCGGGTCGTGCGGCAGGTACTTCGTGACCGTGAAGCGCCGGCCCCACGACTTGGTGCCCACCGAGGGCGCCTGCTCGGTAGCGGCCAGGATGTCATCATGGCTGCGTGCCAGGGCCGTGAGCGCGACGCTCGACCGGAGCGCACTCTTCCGCGCCTCGCGGAGCTCGTGCCACATGCTTCCCAGCCGTCGTGATTGCCAGTAGGCCGTTGTGCCGGCGACCATCGTGCTGGCCAGGAAGCAGCAGATGCTCATCCTGAGCCAGAAGCGGCCGCGTTGAAGTCTCTCGTTCTGTGCTTCGAGACCCTGCAGACGCTTGGGATCGACGACGACGGCCTGTCCCCAGTCCGTGCTCGTTTCCATGAGGGGGGGTGTTGTCCAAGATGTGTGCCGACCCCCGACCCCAGGCGGCCGCGGCGCCGTGGGTACGACGCCGGGCGGCGGTCCCTATGGCGTCGCGCACACGAGGCAGCAAGCAGCCGCGCACGGAGGGGGTGAGCCATGTATGGCACAGGCGCGCACCTCGGGCAGGGGTGCAAGGTGTCCGATGGGCGCGCTGTGGCAGGCGCTCACGACGCCGGCGGCAAGCGTCCGGCCATCGTGTCGGATCAACATTGGTGGCTCTCTTTCTTGCAGACAACTGGTGTCCGCCAGGGGACGCCGGGGCGTGGGGGGCCCGCGGCTCGACGACGATCGAGGAAACGACGGGGTGCGCACCCTGCGCTGGTCGGACGCGAGGGGGGCCTTCTCGACTTGCGCTGAGCAAGGGCCGGAGGTTACAAGTAAGATCACGCTGCCCATGTCGATCGCCAGGAAGACCCCCCTCCCCGCCGCCCCACTTCCCGAGATGTCCGCAACCCGCGAGCATCCGCTGAGTGGCAGCGCCATGAACGGCGCCGACATGATCGTCCAGGTGCTCGCCGACGAGGGGGTCGATACCCTCTTCGGCTACAGCGGGGGCGCGATCCTGCCCACGTACGACGCCGTCTTCCGCTACAACGCGGCGCATCCCCACGAGGGGGGTGTCCGACTCATCGTCCCGGCCACCGAGCAGGGCGCCGGTTTCATGGCCGCCGGGTACGCGCGCTCGAGCG